>Ga0302325_10003320_pt1 | contig 38062 bp, 34 predicted proteins | sample Palsa_T0_2_FD_201948 | JGI IMG/M metagenome (GOLD analysis project Ga0302325, IMG submission 201948) | Peat permafrost microbial communities from Stordalen Mire near Abisko, Sweden - Palsa_T0_2 | ecosystem: Environmental > Terrestrial > Soil > Palsa > Peat permafrost | place: Sweden: Abisko...
GCCCATGCCGAAAGTGGCGCGAGAAGCGCTCGCAAATTCACCCGCGTGCTAGTACAGTTATGCCGATGAAATAGGCACAACTCACCTGCCCGCGCTCAAAGTCCACCAATTTCGCGACAGAAACTAGTCTAGCGCTTGCAGAGGCCGCTCTTGAGTTCCCAACCCGCGTCGGTTCGCGCGACCGCGACGATGTCGAAATAGAGCCGCTGATCGGGATCGTCGTTCGACAGGAACGTGACCTGGCACAGGAATCGTCCGGCCGCGCCGTCGTCGCACTTGGCCTCGAGCACTCTGAGCCCTTTGTCGTGGAGCGTGCTTCCGTTCGACGCTTCCCGTTCATAGGCCGACTGGATGAGCGTCACGCTGGGCGTGGATGCATCGCAGGACAGGCCGATCAGCGTGCATGCCCAAACGGTGAAGCTGGCCCCCGACATATCCCCTCGCGGCAAATCTTTGAAGGTCGTGCGTTGCAAGTCAGCGCTACCGGACAAATGTATACCCATCCGGCGGCGCAGGTGTGACGGCGACTTCTACATCGGTTGTCCCCAGCTTTTCATGGAATGATTCCAGAATCCCAGCGATCTGGAGAGATTCCAGGGATGAGCGAACGACGACGCTTTCAAACCGCGTTATGTTCATAGCGTGTCGCCAGTCGGTCAAGTGATTCCGTCCAGGCTCGGCGTTCACCCGTCGTCTTGTCCACCGCCGTCCTGTCGTCCCCCGATCACAGCAGCACGAGGGCCAGGTTATGCCATTCATGTTTTCGAAGCCTCGACACGCCGTCCATCGATCGATTCGTCCGGTGGCTGCGATTGCGGCGCTGCTGGCGGCCTCGAGCATCGCGCCCGCCGGTACCTTCGTCGAGCCGCCGGTATTCGCGAGTTCGCACGGCGTGCTCGATCTCCTGATCGTCGCGTTGCCGCAGCCGGTGCCGAGCATCTCCTACGTGCCGCCCGGCGGCGGGGTGATCAACCCGACCGGCTGGGTCTATCAAATCTGCCCGCGCGCGTCGGCGACCGGGAACCAGTGCCCGGCCGGATCGCCCACCACGTCCTATTACGGCGGCATCCGGCTGGCATTGCAAAAGGGCGACGAGCTGAAGTTCCGCTTCGTGAACCAGCTTCCGAGCATCGATCCGGTGATGCTGGCGAATACGCAAGATCCCGGCGGGGCCAATCTGCCGTTGAACCCGACCAACATCCACACCCACGGCCTGGTCGTCCAGGCGCGGGCGCCGACCCTGAGCGATCCGACCTTCGGCGATTACATTTTCGTGGACATCTACAACCCTGCCAATGGCATACCGGTGCCGCAGGGTACCCACCAGCACGGTTCGGTCGTCATGGGATTTGCGGATTACCGGATCGACATCCCGGCCAATCACCCTTCCGGTGCGTACTGGTTTCACCCGCATGTGCACGGCCTCGCCGTGAACCAGGTGTCGAGCGGCATGGCCGGGATCATTTCCGTCGGCAAAGTCGGCGACTATGCCTTCGGCGACCTGCACAAGGCGCCGTTCCCGGAGGCCAATGTGCGCCACCTCGTCCTCAAGGACATGCAAGTGCTGGCCGCCGGCACATACGTGCTCGGGAGCGGCTCCGCCAGCGTCGCGGACGGGACGGTGCTGAACCAGGAAGACCCGACCTTCTGCACCCAGTTTCCCGCCAGCCCCGCCGAGATACGCCAGGGGTCCTGCCCCGGTGCCGACAACACCGCCAATATGGGCAACAATTACACCGGCGGGACGTGGTTTCTCACCGTCAGCGGCCAGCAGTTTCCCACCATCCCGATGACCGAACCGGATGGCGAAATCTGGCGGCTCACCAATGCCTCGGCGAACGTCACATACGACCTGCAGCTCGACAACGACGCCACCCAGGCGCCGATGATCATGCAGCTCATCTCCGTCGACGGTGTCAGCATCAATGTGCCGCCCCCGACCTCGCTCGAAACCGAAGTGCAGCTCGGCGGCGTGCGTTTCAAGGTCGTCGCCTGTCCGCCTGCGCCGACCAGCGGCCTCACTTCGGTGCCGGTCTGCGTCAGCCAATTCGTGATGATGCCGAGCTCGCGGGCGGAGCTGTGGGTGACCTATCGCGACGCCAACGGCAACGTCGTCACGCCGCCGGCGGGAGCCACCGGCACTTTCAGGACGATCGGCATCACCACAGGCCCGGCCGGCGATGCCTGGCCCGGGGTCGATCTCGCCAAGGTCGCCTTCGAACAGACCGGCCCGCGCCGGCTCGCCGCATTCGTCCTCGACGTCTACGGCGATGCGCTCCGGGCCAATTTGCCGACCGGCATCTTCACCTCGCGCGTTCCCTACGCCAAGGCGGCGCCGCTGCCGCCCAACTGTACGGCGCTCGCCGCCGGCCATCATCGACGCATCTTCTACGGACTGGTCGATCCCACCAACCCCGCGAGCCAATTCGGCCTCGGTTACGAGGAGGTCGACCGGAACGGCGTCGTGGTCCCCGGCACGCAGCTTCCCGTGACGGCCTTCGACCCGTCGCAGAACACGGTCTGCCTGCCGCTCGGCCCCGGGCAGACGCCGGTGCACGAGACCTGGGAACTCGTCAATCTCGCCACCGAGAACCACAACTTCCACATCCACCAGACCAAGTTCCGTTTCGTCCAGGCCGGAGTCCCGCCCGCCTCACCGTTTGCGAGCCCGATCAATCAAAAAGTCGGCGCCGGCATCATGGAAGACAACGTGCCGCTCCCGATCGCCACGCCCGTCGATCCCACCTACATCGCCAACACCCAGCAGGGCTATTGCACCATCGATCAGTGGCACACCGGGGTGTGCCCATCGACGCCGCAGGTGGTGGATATTCCGTTCTCCCAGCTCGGCCAATTCGTCTACCACTGCCACATCCTCGATCACGAGGACGGAGGCATGATGGCGAAGATCCAGGTCGTGCCCGCGGCGCGGTGACGGGGCGTGCCGTCATCGCTCATGTCGGGGACACGGCTTGGAAGGAGGAGAGGTCAGGGCATGATCACGAAGAGTCGCAGACTTTGCGGAGAAAATCGAAGATCAGAGCGCTATGCGACGAACGTCAGACGACAGCGCGCTCTACTGCGATTCGCCGTCCGTGGGCTCGACCGCCCATTCAGTCCCCATACTGGGGCACATAAAATTCCCGGTCCGGGTTCGGATACGACTGATTCCCTTGCGAATCCGATTGGAAAACGTCGTTGCGGTTCAATTGCTCGACGCCTCCCCGCGCGGCGGTTCCATTGTGATGTTTGGCCGCTGCGAGCGCAGGGCTGGCCGCCAGTGCGGCGAGCGCCATCGCGGTGATGAGCCCCTTCATGACGGCTACTCCTTTTTCACTCCCACCGGATGTGCGAACGAACTCCGAATTCCGCAACCGCACTGCGATCATGGGAGCCCCGCGCCGCCCGCGGAACACGCAGGAGCGCATTCTCGCCGGCACGCTTCAAGGACTTGCGGCGCTGGTCGGCGCCGCCCGCACGGTGGGGCGCTTCTTATTTCTTGTGCTTGACCGATCGTGACGCCGGGTGCGCCCGATGAAGTGTTTTCCACCTCGATCCGCCCAATTGGAAGTCCGGGTTGGCGTTGCCGTTGCGCTCGTAATAATAGATGTCCCCTGAGGGGACCGTGGACGGGCGTTGCGGGTCCGACTCGCGGCCACGATGGTAGGCATTCGGATCATGCTGGGCGAAAGCCGGCGCAGCGAGGACGGTGCCAAAAGCGACGACGAGCGCGGCGAGGACGGCAAGCCTTTTCATGGACATTCTCCCGGTTCGAGATTCCTTATATGTCTTTCCCGCGGATAAAAAAGGGGGCCGCGAACGTGCCGGCGGCCCAAGTCCAGGGAGGAAACGCCCAAGCAGGGCACACTCTTTATACTGGCCGGCCCCGAAAAGCGCCCGCAAGATATTGCCGCCATTTGCTCTTGCTTGCGCAAATCGCTCGACCGGTGGATGCAAGCTCGGGAGTCACTCGTCCCCGTCCAGATTCCTCGCCCCTTGCGGGGGCGATGGCATCGGGCGGTCATGGGTTTCCTCCGATCTTGACGACGTGAGCTGCGGAGCTCCATGCCGAACAATCAGCCCTCGCGTCACGGCCAGCGTAGCCGATGGGTCCGCTATCGAACGACAGCCAGGCTGGAACAGTCATCCAAAAGTCTGACCGCAGAATGAGCGCGCCTCGATTGCCCGAGGGGGCAGACTAAGGTACGCTCCGCCACCGATCAACGTCCATCCGGACGCTTCTCCGCTAATCGATCGAACACACATCGGAATGGCCGGCGGCATATGTTTGGAGGAATTCGGATGAGAAGCGTCCTTGCATCCTTGTTGCTTCCATTTATTCTTGTCTTTCCCGGCCATGCGGTCGCGCAGAATCTTTCTATTCCCACTCCCCCCAGCTTCACGATTGTTTTCAAGAATAATGACCCCACCCTCAGGGTTTATCCTGTGATCTCGGTGGGGGTTTATAATCCGGCACAAACCGCTGATTTATGGATGCAGGCGGAGTTCGGCGATGAGAAGAACGCCGCGATACTGCCGCCGATCGTAAGGCCGGACGATGCCACCACGAGGCGGTTTGGGACTTCCCACGTCTACAGAGCGTACATAAATTCGACGGTCGGCAATCCGCCCGGTGGCGTCGGTCCGGGACATACGGTGACGATCACGGTTCCGTTTTATACACAATTGCAGGATGTAACCAAAGCCAATTTAGGAATAAACAGCGATGAGTTTATCGATTGGTGGAATGCGGTGCGCATCTATTTCTTTTACGGCCCGGTGGCCCTGAACTCCGCCTTGATCACTGGTTCTCCGGTGCCGGTCAATTTTTCCAATACGACTTCACCGACGCAGACCAAGCCCACTTGCTCCATCGATGATGGTACCAGCTGCGTCGTAGATTTTATAACGCATACGATCGATCCCCTCGCGAACATCCCGTTCCAGTTGCAAGAATACACCTTTGCTTCTGCATCGGGCCCGAAGCCGGGCGGAGTGCTGCCGGCAGGAAGTCCGTTCAAGATCGACAGAACCTATGTCAATTACAATGTTTCTTCGCTTGATTCAGTATACCTGCCGCTCGCAATCGGGCCGTACAATTTCAACGATCCCGTAGGCGATTCCAGGTATTTGGGGGACGGAGCGACTACGGCATCGTTTATCGGGACGAACTACAACTTCGCCAACGGAGGAAGCGGTTGGCCGTTTTTTGTTCCCACGTACTTCAATGCGAGCGAAAGTGCATCGAGATGGCCCCCGCTCCAAGGCCAACCCTGTTCTCTCAACGCTCCCTTCACCGATGCCGCGCCGCCCATCCCGGCATATGCGTTTCCGAAAATCCCCGGCACTGCCAATCTTTTGATCGAGTCATATAGGTTTGTACCCGGCACCACGCCGCCCGGGACGCTGGTTCCTCCGCTGCTCTCTTCACAGCCTCCTAATTTTGGTACGTTTCCCGGCTTCAATATGAATCAATGTCTCTCCATGGGTATTGCTCCCTTTAATCCGACGCCTGCGCTGGGCACCAACGGACAGGCCGTGGTCGACTTGTGGAACAAATGCACGCAGAATCAAAGTGACACGACCGCCACGTGCAAGAGCATCAGGCTCGAACAAGAATTCTTCTTGAATAACTTTAAACAGAAATGTGGATGGAGCGGCAAGACGCCAGATACGCCGTCGACCCTATTTGCCGTGTACGGGTGGGTCCCGATCAGCTTTCCACTCTATCCGGCGGCAGGAGAAACACCATGCCAGGGCGGCGCCCTGGTGGACACAACAGGGACGCCAAACTACAAAACTGCGATTACGCAATATTGTGACTTGCAGTATAATTATTTGACTTTGCCCTCAGACCCGACGTCACAGACGTACGTATTCAATCCATACACGCGATTGATTCATGAAACTCAGGGATCAAGCGCGTACGCATTCTCCATCGACGACGCGTCGGCGTTCAGGCACGTGATCGCAGGCGGGATCATCATTACTCTCGGGGGGACCAGCGGCTTGCAAAATACGACCCCAAGTCCTTTGCCTACGGCGGGCACAATCTTCAACTTCTGCAGGACGACACCGTGAGCCACATCGGTCCGGTTCGAGCGCTGGCCTGATGAGGAGATCGCTCTCCGAGGGCGTGTGATCTGAGCGGAGGAGCAGCGCAACGCTCCCCCTCGCTTGACCCTGGTTATGGCGCGGGGCGGCGCTCCAACTCGTCGATCTTGGCCCGAGAACGTGTCGTACAGCCCGAGGTTCCGCCCACCTCACCGTTTTCGAGACACCGGCTTTCGAGGTCGGCGTTGCCGATGCCTGTGGCGTCATCGCCCATATCAGGAACTCGATTGGAACGCCGAGTTATCCTGCAATTCGGGCTCGCGGCGGCAGCCGCAAACCGTCAGTGCCCTAATTCCGCCCCCCTGCAGGGGCGATGACAGGGGATGGTTACGGGTTATAAGAAGATCGATCCGGGGGGCTGATCCCTGCGGAGCGGCCGGAGTCGTGGCCTGATTTGTACCGACATTCGGGACGTCGGGGTCAGGCCACCAGCGGGCGGCAACACGAATGACGATGGGCTCGATCGACCGCTACATATTCCGCACCATCTTCGGTGCGTTCGTGCTCGTCCTGTTCAACCTGACCGCGGTGATCTGGATCACCCAGATCCTGAAGCAGATCGACATCATCACCAACCAGGGCCAGACCATCCTGGTGTTCCTGCGCATCACCGGGCTGCTGGTGCCCATCCTGATGCTGGTCATCGCGCCGATCGCGATCATGATCGCGGTGTGCTACGCGCTGATCAAGCTCAACGGCGACTCCGAGCTGGTGGTGATGAACGCGGCCGGGATCTCGCCGCGCCGGGTGTATCGGCCGGTGCTCGCCGCGTCGATTTTCGTCGCCGTCTTCGTCGGCTTCATCAGCGCCTATCTCGCCCCTCTGCTGCAGCGGGAGATGAACGAGGCGATCGCGAAGGTCAGGACCGATGTGGTCGCCAACATCGTGCGGCCCGGCGCTTTCACCCCGGTCGAGCAAGGGCTGATCTTCCACATCCGCGACCGTGTCAGCGAGAACCAGTTCCGCGGCATCTTCATCGACGATTCGCGCAACCCCGCCGAGCGCGCCACCATCGTGGCGGAATACGGCCAGATCGTGCAGCGGCCGGAGGGCACCTTCCTGGTGATGCGCGACGGCAATGTCGAGCGCCGCCGGCCCAAGGAGCGCGATCCGACCATCGTGGTGTTCGACCAGTATGCGTTCGACCTCACCCGGCTCGCGCCGGCACCGCAGATCATCATCGGGCTGCGCGAAAAATACATTTGGGAACTGCTGTTTCCCAAGTCCGACGACGCGGCGTTGAAGAACTCGCCGGGCCAGTTCCGCGTCGAATTGCACGACCGCATCATCGCCCCGCTCTATCCCCTGGCGTTCGGGGTCATCGCGTTCGCGGTGCTGGGATTTCCCCGCACCACCCGGCAGAGCCGCGCGGTGTCGCTGGTGGCGGTGATCACCGGCGTCGCGGCGCTGCGGCTGGGCGGCTTCGCGGCCATGGTGGTGGCGGTCAATTTTCCGCCGGCGCTCATCGGCCTTTATGCGGCGCTCGCGGCAACCCTCGGTTTCGGCGGGTACCTGATCTGGCGCGGAAAGCCGCTGGAACTCGACGAAAAGTTCAATTTCGGTGCCCGGGCCCTGGGCGCCCTGGTCCGCCTGGAGCATTTGACCGCCGGATACAGGGTCCTGCTGCCGATTCACGGCATATTGCGGCGGCTCGGCAGTTCCGCCGCGGCCGGCGACCGGTGAAACGGGCCGGGCGGGCCCGACGCTCCCGGCCGCCGCGTGGACAACATGGCCGCGGTCCGCTAGAGCCGTGGAGCGTGGGCGCGGGGGCGCCCGTTTCATGCGCCGGTCCCTGATGCTCGATCGCTTGAATAGCCGCCTGTTTGCCGATCCGAAGAGCGCGGCGGCGTTGATCCGCCGTCTATTGACCGAGCACGGCCGCACCCATTGGCGGCGCTACTGCCTGGCGTTCGCCTTCATGGCGGTCGGGGCCGCCTGCACCGCGCTCCCGGCGTTGCTGTTCGGCCGCGGCATCGACGAGGCCTATGTCTACCGCAGCTTCGACGGCGTCGCGGTCGTCGCAGTGGCGATGATCGTCATCTTCGCTGTGAAGGGGCTCGCGACCTATGGCCAGGCCGTCACCATGGCCCGCATCGCCAATCACATCGTCGCCGAAAACCAGAAGCGGATGTTCGACAAGCTGCTCCAGCAGAACCTCGCCTTCTATGCCGATCGCCACTCCTCGGAATTCGCCGCGCGCATCACCTTCGGCGCCGGTGCGGCGGCGCAGGTCCTCAACCTGCTGATCAATGCGCTGGGACGCGACCTGCTGTCGCTGATCGGGCTCGTCGCGGTCATGATCTATCAGGCGCCGTTCATGTCGCTGATCGGCATCGTGGTCATGCCGCCGGCGATCTTCGGTGTGCGCAAGCTGATCAAGCGGGTGCGCTCCATCGTGCTCACCCAATATGGCGGCGGCGCCGAGATCCTCGAGGCGATGCAGGAGACGATTCAGGGCTTTCGGGTCATCAAGGCGTTCAATCTCGAAGCGGTCATGCGTGCGCGCGTGTACCAGAGCGTCGAACGCGTCGAGGCCGCCTCTAACAAGCTCGCCCGGGTATCGAACCGCGCGACGCCGCTGATGGAAGCGCTGGGCGGGATCGCCATCGGGGTCGTGTTTCTCTACGCCGGCTATCGCGTGCTGGTGCTCAATGCCGCGCCCGGCGAATTCGTGTCGTTCATCGCCGCGTTCCTGCTCGCCTATGAGCCGGCCAAGCGCATCGCGCGGCTCAACATCGACCTGCACAACAACCTCGCCGGCGTGCAGGTCCTGTTCGACATTCTCGACCTGCCCGACGGCGCTCCGGGCCCGCGAAAGCCCGACCTGCAGGTGGCGCGCGGCGCCATCGAGTTCGCCGACGTGACGTTTTCCTACCGCGCCGGCCAGCCGGTGCTGCGCGATGTGTCCTTCGTCGCCCAGCCCGGCGAGGTGACCGCGTTCGTCGGTCCCTCCGGCGGCGGCAAGTCCACCATCTTCAACCTGGTGCTCGCGCTCTACGCGCCGGAGCGCGGCGCGATCCGCCTCGACGCGCAGAGCTACGATGCCGTTTCGGTGGAATCGATCCGGCGCAACATCGCCTATGTCGGGCAGGACGTGTTCTTGTTCCGCGGCACCGTCCGCCAGAACATCGCGCTCGGCCGCCCGGACGCGACCGAAGCCGACATCATCGCCGCCGCGCGCGCCGCCCACGCGGACGAGTTCGTGTCGCAGTTTCCGCTCGGGTACGACACGCCGGTGGGCGAGCATGGCGCTCAGCTTTCCGGCGGCCAGCGCCAGCGCATCGCGATCGCCCGCGCGCTGATCCGCGATGCCCCGGTCATCCTCCTGGACGAGCCGACCGCGGCGCTCGACTCCGAATCCGAACGCTACGTCCAGGAGGCGATGGACAAGCTGATCAAGGGCCGCACCACCCTCGTGATCGCCCACCGGCTGCACACCATCACCCAGGCGAGCGTCATCCACGTGGTCGAAAAGGGTGCGATCGTGGAATCCGGGACCCACGCCGATCTCATGGCGCGGTCCGGCCGCTATGCCCAGTTCTATGCGATGAGATTCGCGCGCGAGCCGGGGCCTGCCGGCGCCAAAGCGGAGATGTCGATCGCCTCCGGGTGACCTAGGCTACATCGAAGGCGTCAGACATGCGGATCATGGCGAACGGCATCACCTTCAACTATGAGATCGAGGGCCCGCAAGGCGCGCCCTGGATCATGTTCAGCAATTCACTCGCCACCAATGTCGGCATGTGGGATCCCCAGGCCGCCGACCTTAAAGGCGCGTTTCGCGTGCTGCGCTACGACCAACGCGGCCATGGCGCCACCGACGCGCCGGCGGGTCGCTACACCTATCCGCAGCTCGTCGCCGATGTGGTGGCGCTGCTCGATGCGCTCGAGATCGAGCGCACCCATTTCGCCGGCCTGTCCATGGGCGGAGCCACTGCGCTCGCGCTCGCCGAGCTGCATCCCGGCCGCGTCGATCATGTCGTCGTCTGCGACTCCCCGTGCCTGTCGACCCCGGCGAGCGCCAAGCAGTGGGAGGAGCGCATCGCCATCGCCCAGAAGGGCGGCATGGAGGCGCTGGCGGATTCGACCCTGTCGCGCTGGTTCCCGCCGGAAACGCTGGCCGCCAAGCCCGCCCATGTGGAAAAGGTGCGGGCGATGATCCTGACCACGCCGGTCAACGGGTTCATCGGTTGCTCCGCCGCGCTCGCCGATCACGACTACAATGCCGGGGTCGCAGCCGTCACGCGGCCGGTGCTCTTCATCGCCGGCAGCAAGGACGGCGTCACGCCCGCGGCGATGAAAGACATGCACAAGCGTCTTCCCGGATCGCGCTATGTGGAACTCGAAGGTGCCGGGCACATTTCCAATCTTGACCGCCCGGCCGAGTTCACCCGAGCGGTGAAGGAATTTATCGGCGCGAAATGATTGGCCGAGTCTTCGCTGTGCAAATGCCTGCCGACTATCAGACGCTATTGATGAGTAAGGGAGTGCGGATAGACCTTGCGGGTTTAGATGAAATCGCCCTGAAACGCCTGGATGCTTTGCAAGCCGTTGAGTTGCTGCGAACTGCGGCCATCCCGATTCTCGGGGGGTGACGTATGGTTTAGACGCGGCGGGGAGTTCAAAGTTGCACGCGCGAACTGGTATACCAATCGTCAGATTGGTGAGGACAGTTTCACGTACTTGCAACGATCTCTGAACAAGACCGAGCAATATGTTCGCGAGTTCCCCGAGCCTGCCGATGGAGAGCCGTTGTTCGTTCTGGTGATCCCAGCCCTCCGGCCGCTCTCCAGATGAGTTCTGAGATGGAATGAAATTGTGCCCCTCCGCATTGGCGGAGGAACACCGCCTCACTTCAGCGGCGGCCCCATCGTCACCGTCAGCTTGCCGATGCCCTCGACCTCGCATTCGAGCTTGTCGCCGGCGACCGTGGCGGCGACGCCCGACGGCGTGCCCGTCATGATGATGTCGCCGGCGGCGAGCGCGACCATCTCGGAGAGCTTCTCGATCACCTCGGGAACGTTCCAGATCATTTGCGAGAGATCGCCGTCCTGGCGCAGCTCGCCGTTGCATTTGAGCGTGATGCGGCCCTTTGCCGGATGGCCGGTCTCGGATGCCGGACGCAGCGGCCCGCACGGCGCGGAGGCGTCGAACGCCTTGCCGATCTCCCACGGACGCTTGATGTTGCGCGAGGCGATCTGCAGGTCGCGGCGGGTGAGGTCGATGCCGACGCCATAGCCCCAGATCAGGTCGTTGGCGGTGGCCGCCTTGAGGTTGCGGCCGCCGCCCTTGAGCGCCACCACCAGTTCGACCTCATGATGGAGGTCCGTGGTGAGGGAAGGGTAGGGCACGGTCGCGCCGTCCGGCACGATCGCATCGGCGGGCTTGGAGAAGAAGAACGGCGGCTCGCGCTCGTCCTGCCCCATTTCCTTGATGTGCTCGAGGTAGTTGCGGCCCACGCACCAGATGCGGCGCACCGGAAACAGCTTGTCGCTGCCGACGATTGCAATGGCGGCTTGCGGCGGCGGCGTAATGACGTAACGGGAGGCGTCTGCGCTCATGGGGTGTCTTCTGGATTGGGGTTGAAACGGAAATGGGCCGGCACGCCCGGGGCCATGGCGATCGCCGCCATGGCCTGCCGAATAGACGGAAGGGGTGCGCCCGTCAATGCAAGACTGGGACCGGGTGGAAGGCGCACAGGACGGCGGACGACACGAGCGGTGCTGTTCACAAATTGGAAAAAATCTTGATTTTGGCACAGTCCTTCTATACCTCAGCAGGAGCCGGCAGGTTCGCGTCGAGGTCATCTGATGGGTGAAGTGTTCGCATCGGCGCCGTTCATCGTCGGCAAGAGCGAGCCTTCGCCCACCGATTCCCACATTCCGGCCGAGGAGGCGCTGTGCCCGGTCGTCTCCAACGACTGGGTCAACGAAGAATACAAGCACATGGTGCTGGTGGCGTCGGCCAAGGCGGTGTCCGTCAGGCCCGGCCAGTTCTTCAACCTGCTGTGCCCGTCGCCCGATGCCGGCGAGCTGTGGCTGCGCCGTCCGCAGAGCGTCTATCGCATCGACCGCGCCAATGGCCGCATCGAGTTTCTCTACAAGTGCGTGGGTCGCGGCACCCGCGGCCTCGCCACCGTCAAGCCGGGCGACATGCTCAACATCGTCGGGCCGCTCGGCACCGGCTTTCATCTCGAGCCGTCCTGGAAGAACATCGTAGTGCTCGGCCGGGGCGTCGGGCTCGCGACGCTGGCGCCGATCTCGCAGCTTGCCGGCGAAAGCGGCGTCGGCGTCACCGCGATCCTGTCGGCGCGCAGCCGCGCGCTGGTGATGGCGGGCGATCTGTTCGGGCAGGTCGGCACGGTCGTACCGGTGCTCGACAGCGATCGCACCAGCGATGTCGCGAATGTGGAAAAGGTCATCGCCGGGCTGATCGCGCAAAAACGCGCCGACGCGTTCTTCACCTGCGGCTCCAACCGGCTGATGCAGCTGATGAAGCGGCTCGGCAGGGCGCACGGCATTCCCGGCCAGGTGGCGATGGAACAGGTGATGGCCTGCGGGCTCGGACCCTGCTACGTGTGCGTGCGCACTTTCGAGGTCAACGGCAAGAAGGAACTGCGCCGGGTCTGCATCGAAGGCCCGGTGTTCGATCTGCAGGAGGCGATCGGGTGGTAGATTCGCGGGTGGTAGATTCGCGGGTGGTAGATTCGCGGGTGGTAGATTCGCGGGTGGTAGACATGACCGTGAAGATCGGGAACGTCACCCTGAAGAACCCGATCATGCCGGCCTCGGGCGCGTTCTCCACCGACCTCGCCCAGGTGATGGACATCAACCGGCTCGGCGCGCTGGTCGCCAAGACCGTGTCGCGCGAATTCCGCATCGGCAATCCGCCGCCGCGGGTCGCCGAGCTCGAATGCGGCATGATCAATTCGATCGGGCTGCCGACCAAGGGCATCGAATATTTCCTGAGCCATCAGGTGCCGGACTACAAGCGTTTCACGCCGCCGCTGGTGGCGAGCATTTCGGCGCAGACCGCCGACGACTTCGAGGCGATGACGCGCGACGTCGACGTGCCCGACGTCGATATCGTCGAGGTCAACATCTCCTGCCCGACCCGCAATCCCGGCGGCGGCAATTTCGCCATGCACGAGGACCACACCTTCAACGTGATGAGCCGCATCCGCAAGATGACCAAGAAGCCGGTATGGGCGAAGCTGTCGCCCAATGCCGGCGACGTGGTCGCGATCGCCAAGGCCGCGGAATCCGCCGGCGCCGACGCGCTCGTCGTCTCCAACACCATCCTGGGCCTGAAGATCGACGTCCACACCTTCCGCCCGGCGATCGGCAACAAGTTCGGCGGCATCTCCGGCCCCGGCGTGAAGCCGATCATCATGCGGATGGTCTATCAATGCGCCAAGGCGGTGAAGATCCCGGTGATCGGCTGTGGCGGCATCGTCAAGGTCGAGGACGTGGTCGAATACATGCTGGCCGGCGCCACCGCGGTCATGATGGGCTACATCATCTTCCGCAATCCGTCCGGCATGATCGCGATCCTCGACGGACTGGAGGAATGGTGCGCCAAGCGCGGTTTCGCGCGGGTCGCCGATCTCACCGGCGCCATGATCGACGACGCGCCGATGGAAACCTTCGCCGCCGCGGCGGCGCCGATATAGCAGGGATCAGTAATCAGTGATCAGTAATCAGATGACTGATTCCCGATATCCCGGCCGCGCTCCGATCACCGATTACTGGTTACTGACATGCTGACCATCCGCAAGCCCGACGACTGGCACCTGCATCTGCGCGACGGCGCCATGCTGGAGGCGGCGATGCCGTTCACGGCGAAGCATTTCGGCCGCGCCATCCTGATGCCGAACCTGATCCCGCCGGTGATGACCACCAAGGACGCCATCGCCTATCGCGAGCGCGCGCTCGCCGCGCGGCCGCCGGGCTCGACCTTCACGCCGCTGATGACCTGCTATCTGCGCGACGACACCGACCCCGACGACGTCGAACGCGGCTTTCGCGAGGGGGTGTTCACCGGCGTGAAGCTCTATCCCGCCAACGCCACCACCAATTCCGCCGCCGGCGTGACCGACCTCAAGAAGGCCTACCGCGTGCTGGAGCGCATGGAAAAGATCGACATGCCGTTCCTCATGCATGGCGAGGACGTCGACCCCGACATCGACATCTTCGACCGCGAGGCCGTGTTCATCGAGCGCAAGCTGATCCCGCTGACCAGGTCGTTCCCGGGCCTGCGCATGATCCTGGAGCACCTGTCGTCCAAGGAGGGCGTCGATTTCGTGCGCAGCGCCAAGCCGCAGCTCGGCGGCACCATCACGCCCTATCATCTCGTCCTGACGCGCACCGACTGGCTGGGCTGGGGCCTCAAGCCCTATATGTACGTGATGCCCGTGATCAAGACCGCCCGCGACCGCGCGGCGCTGCGTGCGGCTGCGACTTCCGGGGAATCCTGCTATTTCCTCGGCACCGATTCCGCGCCGCATCCGGTGGCGCGCAAGCTCGGCGTCAACGGGATTCCCGGCATGTTCAATTCGCCGGTCGCGATCGAGACCTACGCCAAGGTGTTCGAGGAGGAAGGCGCACTCGACAAGCTCGAAGCCTTCGCCGCCATCAACGGGGCGACCCATTACAAGCTGCCGGTGAACACAGAGACCATCACGCTGGAAAAGATCTCCTGGGTCGCGCCGGAAGAGGTGAAGGTCGCGGGACCGGACGAGCGCGCGCTGATCTACCGCGGCGGCGAGACCATCGAGTGGAAGGTGACGGCGAGCTGAGTTTGCCGGGTAAACTGAACTGTCATCGCCCGGCTTGACCGGGCGATCCAGTAAACACCGACCGGGAGTACTGGATTGCCCGGTCAAGCCGAGCAACGACACAAACAGAGTCGGCGCGACGAAGAAGCGCCGGGGCGCAGACGCCGAAACGAGGCACTCTCATGACCACAGGCATCGGATTTCCCGACAAGAAGGTGATCGCCGATCTCACCGCGAAAATGTTCCTGGAGGTGGGGGCGGTGCAGTTCATGGCCGACAAGCCCTATATCTTCACGTCGGGCTGGGCGAGCCCGGTCTATACCGACTGCCGCCGGCTGATCTCGTTTCCCCGGGTGCGGCGCACGCTGATCGATTTCGGCGCCTCGACGGTGCTGCGCGACGCCGGCTTCGAGCAGTTCGACGCCATCGCCGGCGGCGAGACCGCGGGCATCCCGTTCGCGGCGTGGATGGCCGACAAGCTCAGCCTGCCGATGCTCTATGTGCGCAAGAAGGCCAAGGGCTTCGGCCGTAATGCCCAGATCGAGGGCCATTTCGCCGAGGGCGACCGCATACTGCTGGTCGAGGACCTCACCACCGACGGCCGCAGCAAGGTCAATTTCTGCAATGCGCTACGCCAGGCCGGCGCCAAGGTCGACCACATCTTCGTGTTCTTCTTCTACGACATCTACCCGGAAGGCCGCAAAATCCTCGGCGATCTCGGCATCACCATGCACGCTTTGGCGACCTGGTGGGACGTGCTGCGCGTCGCCAAGGAGTCGAACAAGTTCGAGCCCAGGATGCTCGCCGAGGTCGAAAAGTTCATGCACGATCCGGCCGGCTGGTCCCAGGCCCATGGCGGGGTGGCCTCGGCCGCCGCAGAGTGAGCCGCGAGGAGCGCGTGACGGCATCGACGCCGCATCTCAACGAGCTTGCCGCGACCGACATCGTGCGCGGCATCGCCGCGGGCACGTTCACCTGCGAGGCGGTGGTGCATGCCTGCGTCACCCGCATCGCCGACCAGGATGGGATCATCCGGGCCTGGACCAATTTCGATCCCGCCGCCGCGCTCGCCGAGGCGCGCGTGCTCGACCGTGCGGCCATGCGCGGCCCGCTGCACGGGCTGCCGATCGGCGTCAAGGACGTCATCGACACTTTCGACATGCCGACCGAGATGGGCTCGCCGATCTATCGCGGTCACCGTCCCCCGGCCGACGGCGCCTGCGTCGCGCTGGTGCGCGCGGCCGGCGCCGTGATCCTCGGCAAGACCGCGACCTGCGAATTCGCCGGCGTCACCGCAGCCCCGACCACCAATCCTCACGATGAAACGCGCACGCCGGGCGGCTCCTCCAGCGGTTCGGCCGCCGCGGTCGCCGACTGCATGGTCCCGATCGCGTTCGGCACCCAGACCGGCGGCTCGGTGCTGCGGCCGGCCTCCTATTGCGGCGTCATCGGCTACAAGCCGACCTACAACGCATTCAACCGCTTCGGCGTGAAGCCCGCCGCGGAAGGGCTCGATACCATCGGCCTCATCGCCCGGACCCTCGACGATGTCGCGCTGGTGCGCGCGGTGCTGCTTGGCGCGAAGCCGGCGCCGCTCGACCGTGTCCCAATCGCGCCCCGTATCGGTCTGACCCGCACCCACATGTGGGCGAACGCGCAGCCGGAGACCGTCGATGCCGTCGAGGATGCGGCGCGGCGGCTCGACGATGCCGGTGCGCAAATCGTGGAGACCGCGCTGCCCGACGAATTCTCTGGCCTCACCCATGCGCGCGAGATCATCAACGATTACGAACGCGCCATGGGCATGGCCTATGAATGGCACCATCACCGCGAGCGGATCAGCGAACGGCTGCGCAAGATCATCGAGCGCGGGCTCGGCATCGCGCACGCGGACTACGTCGCGGCCGTCCGGCTCGCGGAGCACTGCCGCACGGCGCTCGACGCCGTGTTCGCCGCCGCGGACGTGCTGCTCGCGCCGTGCGTGCGAGGCGAAGCGCCGGAGGGCCTGCATCACACCGGTGATCCCGCATTCCAGGCATTGTGGACGCTGCTGCACACGCCCACGGTGACGCTGCCGACGGCGATCGGCCCCCACGGCCTGCCGGTCGGAATTCAACTGGTCGGGCCGCGCCATGAAGACGCGCGGTTGCTCGCTCTGTCGCAATGGATTTGGGATAAGCTCGGGATACGGCGGCCGTGGCGCCGAACCCGCCGGAGTGGCGATCATGGAGTTCGATAATTCGTTCGAAGTGCCGCTGCCGCCGGCCGACGCTTGGAAGGTGCTGATGGACATCAGGCGCATCGCGCCTTGCCTGCCCGGGGCCGAACTCACCGAGGTGGTCGACGATCGCACCTACAAGGGCAAGGTCGGCGTGCGGCTCGGGCCGGTGTCGCTGACCTTCGCCGGCACGGTGAAATTCGAGGAGATCGACGACGCCAACCACCGCGCCAAGGTCGCGGCCCAGGGCAGCGACGCCAAGGGGCGCGGCGCCGCCAATGCCACCGCCACCTTCCATCTCGAGCCGGTGAATGGCGGCTCCAAGGTGCTGGTGCACACCAACCTGACGCTGTCGGGTGCGGTCGCCCAATACGGCCGCGGCGTCGGCATCATCCAGATGACGGCGGCGCAGATCATCACCCAGTTCGCCAACAATCTCAAAGCGCAGCTCGGGCCGGTGGCGGCTGTGCCGGCGGCGGTGGCGCCTTCGGCGCGCGCCGCGCCCGTAGCATCCACCGCACCTGCTGTATCACCATCACCGCCGCCCCCCGCAAAGCCGATTTCCGCCTTCGCCCTGGCCGGCGCCGTGCTGCTCGCCTGGGTCAAGCGCCTGTTCGGGAGGGAATAAGGGCCCTTCTCCCTCGCCCCGCATGCGGGGCGAGGTCCAGTCGGCCACGATGCTGCCATGCCTGTGATAGGAAATACCGCTGATTCCCACGACCATGGCGGCGGAACATGAACCGAAACGATCTCAGGCGTCTCTGCGCGGCTCCCGTCCTGGCGGCGGCGCTGTTTGCGGCGACCGCGGCGGCGGCCACCGACTGCCGCACCAATGGCACCTTCGAGGCCTGGCTCGAGCGCTTCAAGGCCGAGGCGGTCAAGCAGGGCATCTCGAAGAACGCCATCGCCGCGGCGGCCCCCTACCTCGTCTATGACCAGCGGATCGTCAATATCGACCGCGGCCAGCGCATCTTCGCCCAAAGCTTCCTGGAGTTCTCCGGCAAGATGCTGCCGGCCTACCGCCTGCAGCAGGGCGCCGCCGAGATCAAGAAATACGCCGCCGTGTTCGACCGCGCCGAGAAGCAGTATGGCGTGCCGGCGCCTGTGATCGTCGGTTTCTGGGGGCTCGAAAGCGACTTCGGCTCCAACATGGGCAAGGATCATTCGATCAAATCGCTGACCTCGCTCGCCTATGATTGCCGCCGCTCCGACATGTTCCGCGGCCATTTGTTCGACGCCCTTCGGCTGATCGAGCGCGGCGATCTCGTGCCCGCGGAAATGCTGGGCTCATGGGCCGGCGAACTCGGCCAGACCCAGATGATGCCGTCGGAATACATCAAATACGCCGTCGACTATGACGGCGACGGCAAGCGCAACCTGCTGCGCAGTGTGCCCGACGTGATCGGCTCGACCGCCAACTATCTCGTCAGCCTCGGCTGGAAGCGCGGCGAGCCGTGGCTGGAGGAGGTGCGGGTGCCGGCAAAACTGCCGTGGGACCAAGCCGATCTCACCATCCAGCATCCGCGGTCGCAATGGGCGAAATGGGGCGTCGCCCGCGCCGACGGACGGCCGCTGGAGAACGACCCTCTACAGGCCTCGCTGCTGCTGCCGATGGGCAGGTTCGGGCCGGCCTTCCTCGCCTTCGACAATTTTCAGGCCTACCTCAAGTGGAACTCATCGCTCGTCTACTCCACCACAGCCGCCTATTACGCGACCCGCCTTGCTGGCGCGGGCCCGATGCAGCGCGGCAGCGGCACCCCGCCGCCGTTCAGCGTCGAGCAGACCCGCGAATTGCAGGAGTACCTGATCCGCGCCGGCCATGATGTCGGCGGCGCCGACGGCAAGCTCGGCACTTCGACGCGTTCCGCGATCCGCGCCATGCAGATCAAGTTCGGCCTGCCGGCGGACTCCTATCCGACCGTCGAGCTCTTGGAGCGGATGCGCGCCGGCCGGTAGCGCACGGGTGTGGGGTTGGCGGCGCTCCGCTGCACTGCAGCGGCGCGCTTGGATATGTCGGAATTCCATGACGATGAGCGCGCTGCCGTCGAGCGGTCAGCGCGACAACTTTTCTGTGTCTGAGATGATTTGGAGGGTGTATACCGCATTTGGCTGAAGCGCTTCGCGCAGAAAGCGCCTGGGGAGAAACGCTGATGGATGGCAATCGCGAGCGGGCTTGGAGCCCGTGGTACCTGCTGCTTCTGATTCAATTCATCCCCTCCCTGTGGGTGCCGTTCTACAATTCCGTCGAGCCCTCGGTAGCAGGCATTCCCTTCTTCTACTGGTTCCAGATGGCGCTGGTTCTCGTCAGCGCCGTGGTGACCGCCGTCGTCTATTTCGCGACGGAAGCCGGCCGGAACGGATAGGAGCGCCGCCGTGGAACACATCAATTGGACCGCCCTCATCGTCTTCATCGTGCTGTTCGGCTTCATCACCTGGCTCGGCTTCGCCGCCGCCCATTGGCGGCGCGGCGACCTCGACCAGCTGCATGAATGGGGCCTAGGCGGCCGGCGGTTCGGCACGCTGATCACTTGGTTCCTGGTCGGCGGCGACCTCTACACCGCCTATACCTTCATCGCCGTTCCCGCGCTCGCCTTCGGCGCCGGGGCGATTGCGTTCTTCGCGGTGCCCTACACCATCATCATCTATCCGATCCTGTTCATCGTGTTTCCGCGGCTGTGGTTCGTCTGCCGCAAGCACGGCTACGTCACCGCGGCGGATTTCGTACGCGGCCGGTTCGGCAACCGCTGGCTCGCCCTCGCGGTGACCATCACCGGCATCGTCGCGACCATGCCCTATATCGCGCTGCAACTGGTCGGCCTGCAGGTGGTGATCGGCGCCATGGGCGTCACCGGCGAGGGCCTGGCCGGTGACATTCCGCTGATCATCGCCTTCCTGATCCTCGCGGCCTTCACCTATTCGAGCGGCCTGCGCGCGCCCGCCGCGATCGCGGTCGTGAAGGACACCCTGATCTACATCACCGCGTTCGCCGCCGTGATCATCATCCCGATCCAACTCGGCGGCTGGGGCAAGGTGTTTGCCGCGGTGCCGAAGGAGAAGCTGCTGCTGGTGCCCCCTGGTGCCAACACCACCGGTGCCTACGGCGTCTACGCGACGCTTGCGCTCGGTTCGGCACTGGCGCTGCTGCTCTATCCGCACTCCATGACCGGCATCCTGAGCGCCAGCAGCGGGCGTGCGGTCCGCCGCAACGCCGCGCTGCTGCCGGCCTATTCATTCGTGCTCGGCCTGCTCGCCCTGCTCGGCTTCTTCGCGCTGGCGGCCGGCGTCGACAAGCTTCCGGAGTTCGCGGACGGGTTCAAGCAGTTCAAGGCGAACTTCGCGGTGCCGGCCCTGATGCTCCACAGCTTCCCGGCCTGGTTCGCAGGCGTCACCTTCGCCGCCATCGGCATCGGCGCGCTGGTGCCCGCCGCCATCATGTCGATCGCGGCGGCGAACCTGTTCACCCGCAACATCTATCGCGAGTTCCTGCACGCCAATGCGACCGACAAGCAGGAGGCGCAGATGGCGAAATGGGTGTCGCTGATCGTCAAGCTCGGCGCGCTCATCTTCATCGTGTTCGTGCCGCTGCAATATGCGATCCAGCTCCAATTGCTGGGCGGCATCTGGATCATCCAGACCCTGCCGTCGGTGCTGATCGGCCTCTATACGCGCTGGTTCAATCCATGGGCGCTGCTGATCGGCTGGGCGGTGGGCACGGCGACCGGCACCTACATGGCGGCCTCGGTCAACTTCGCGGCAGCCTATCCGCTGGCGATCGGCGGCTGGACCTTCCCCGGCTATACCGCGCTCTACACGCTGATCCTCAACCTCGTCATCGCCATCGTGCTGACCCCGGTGATGAATGCGCTGGGCGCGACCCATCACGACAAGACCGCGGCCGCGGACTACTACGCGTGATCGAGGATAGGCGCCGTTCATCGCGCAAATACATTTAGGCGGTCATTCCGGGGCGGTGCAAAGCACCGAACCCGGAATCCAGACGGCCTCGCGATTTACGCCGCAGCCTGGATTCCGGGTTCACGCGAAGGCGCGTGCCCCGGAATGACCATTCTGAGTTGGCGTCGTCGATCGTTTTTGACCAAATTGGCCGACCGCGCGCCGGTGCTCAGGCGCCGGCGACCTCCAAGGTCACCTCGACGTTGCCCCTGGTGGCGTGGGAGTAGGGGCAGATCTTTTCGTGCGCTTCCTTGGCGAGCGCCTCGAGCTCGGCCTGCGGCAGGCTCTTGTCTTCCACATGCAGCTTGACCGCGAGGCCGAAGCCCCCGCCGTCGCGCGGCCCGATGGTGACCGCGCAGTCGATCCTGGCCTTGCTGGCGTCCTTCTTGTGCTGCTTGCCGACAAAATCCAATGCGCCGCCGAAGCAGGCGGCGTAGCCCGCCGCGAACAGGTGCTCCGGCGTCGCCGTTCCCGGCTTGCCCGGTCCGCCCATGGCTTTCGGCACCGACAGATCGGCCTTGACGATCCCGTCCGAAGATTCGGTATGGCCGTTGCGCCCGCCGGTGGCGGTGGCCGTGGCAGTGAAGAGCGGCTTGATCTTGTCCATCGATGACCTCCAAAATCGTACAGGTAGATTTTCCCTTCCCTCTTCGGGGAGGGCCGCGTGGTGGTCCAAAGCGGCTACATGGGTAACAGAGTAGACCGGCGAACTTGACATAAGCGTTGCCGGCGTCCCCCCCACCAAAGACGGGGAGAGAGAAGGGCAGGGAAAGTTAACTCCAATCTGCAACTTATTTAGGCAGCCTCTTTGTTGGGACACTATGGCAACATGGCCGTGCCGAAACCACATAGAGCCTCCAAAAGTGCTCTTTGTGACAATCGAACCGTTGGCCGGCCGAGAGATTTCGCGCCATCCCTGCGCAGGAAGGAATCATGAAGATCCACGTCGGATACGACCTCATCTACGAATGCGTCCAACCGACGCCGATCATTTTCATGCTCAACGTGCATCCCTCGCGGGCGGCCGATCTTCTCACGGCCGACCGCATGCGCATTACGCCGGCACGCTCGATCAACTCCTATGTCGATGCGTTCGGCAACAAATGCGTGCGCCTGCTGGCGCCGGCCGGCGAGATACGCATTGCCGGCGACGCCATCGTCGCCGACAGCGGCCTGCCCGATCCGGTCGACCCCGGAGCCGAGGAGCATGCAGTCGCCGACCTGCCGCACGACGCCCTGGTGTTCCTGCTCGGCAGTCGTTACTGCCAGACCGACCGCCTGATGCAGACCGCGTGGAACCTGTTCGGCACCACGCCGCCCGGCTGGCAGCGTGTTCAGGCGATCTGCGATTTCGTCCACAACCGGATCAAGTTCGGTTACGAGCATGCCGCGCCGATGCGGGGTGCGGTCGAGGCCTTGGCCCAGGGACGCGGGGTTTGCCGCGACTTCGCCCATCTCGCCGTCGCGCTGTGCCGCTGCATGAACATTCCGGCGCGCTACTGCACCGGCTATCTCGGCGATATCGGCGTGCCGCCCGATCCGACCCCGATGGACTTCAGTGCCTGGTTCGAGGTGTATGTCGGCGGACGCTGGCACACCTTCGATGCCCGCCACAACACGCCCCGGATCGGCCGCATCCTGATCGGCCGCGGCCGCGACGCGGCGGATGTCGCGATCAGCACGACGTTCGGCGCCAACACGCTCAAACGGTTCGAGGTGCGCACCGACGAGGTGACCGCCGAGAGCGAGCCGGCGGCGGCGCGGGTGGCTCGCACCGCCGAAGCGGAGCGGTAGGGAATGATCCCGAAAAGTTGCAGACTTTTCGGACAAGATTGCCCAAAACCAAAGACTTGAGAGCGCTGCGCGATTCAATCTGAATGGATAGCGCTCGCGAGCGAATTTCGAGACGACCAAAAGGCCGGACCTTTCAGTTCTCTCGCCGGATTGGCGACGCGAGAGCCTGGGGTCCGGCCTTTATCGACCGAACGAGAGGGGCGTGTTCGTCCGGCCGAATGGTGATGCGACTGGAACTCCTGCGGTCAGGCCCACTCGCGTTTCCGCTTCGGCGTGCGCCGACGGATATTGCCGGCAAGCTCGACGAGCTCCGCTTCGAGCTCCGCGGGATCGACGCCGTCCGATGCCATGACTTCCTGCACCAGAGGATCGGACAGCACCTCTTCGAGACTCGGCTCCGAAAAACATTCCATCGCAAAACTCCTCTCGTTGGGTCAAGCTGCGCGCTGCTCGAGGGTGACGGTTTCGACGGCGGCCAGCGCCGCCGCGACGGCACGCTCCGCCGCCTGCGGACCGAACGCGGTGCCTTCGACGTCGATCACCTCCACATCCGTCATGCCGAGGAAGGCGAGGACGTGGAGCAGGTACGGCAATTGAAAGTCGAACTGTTTCTTGTCGCTATAGACGCCGCCGCGGGCGACGACGAGAAACACGCGCTTTCCCGTGACCAGGCCCTTGGGCCCAGTTTCGCTGTAGCTGAAGGTCCGGCCGGCGCGTGCGACGTAATCGATCCAGGTCTTGAGCGTGGTCGGAATGGTGAAATTGATCATGGGGGCTGCTATCACCACGGTGTCGGCGGCGATCAGTTCGTCCACCAGGGCATCGGACTGCGCGGCGATGGCCTTCTGGACGTCGGTCTGGGGGCCGCTGGGGCCGCGGGTCGCGGTGACGAATTCATCGTCGATATGCGGCAGGGGGGCCTTGGCGAGGTCGCGAACGGTGACCTCGGCGTCGGGATCGGAATCCTCGAGCCTTTGCAGAAGCGCGTAGGCGACTTGGTTGGAATAGGAGGAGCGCCGGGCGCTGCTGGAGACAAAAAGAATGTTGGACATGGCATGATCCCTCTTTTGCGGTCGTAACAAAGGCGTGACTCTCTGTCGGCCTTGTGGTACTGACCGGTAACACTAGATGCTAGATACTTACCGGTAACACCTCTTGTCAAGAGCCATGAACACAAAGCCTGCAGAATCTGTATCGAGAGAGTCCGCGGCCGAGCGCCTGCCGCCGCGGGAACGCATTCTTTCGGTTGCGCGCGACCTGTTTTACGAGCGCGGCGTGCGGTCCGTCGGGGTCGACGAGATCGCAGAGGCGGCCGGCACCAACAAGATGACGCTGTACCGCCATTTTGCCTCCAAGGACCTCCTGGTGGCCGAGTGCCTGCGCCAGTTCGGCCGGCGGGCCGACGCCGATTGGGACCGCCTGGCGGCCGCCCATGCCGGCGATCCTCGCGGCGAACTGACGGCCTGGCTCGCGGCCATGACCGACCACATCGTCGCCGGCGGCGGCCGCGGCTGCGCGCTGGCGAACGCCGCGGTGGAACTCGCCGAGAAGGAACATCCCGCCCGCAGGGTGGTCGAGGAGGTCAAGCGGGCCCAGCGCGACCGCCTGGTGCGGCTGTGCCGCGCCGCGGTGCTCGAAGAGCCCGAGTTCCTCGCCGACGAATTGTTCCTGCTGCTCGAAGGCGCCAGGGTCAGCGCCCAGAGCGTCGGCCGCGACGGCCCCGCCGCCCGCCTGGTGCGCATGGGAGAGGCGATCATCGCCTCGCACACGCCGGAGCGTCTGAAATAATATTATTGATTTTGATTTTTATTGATTGGTGCGGGACGGTATCTATGGTCCCTACAAGTTACCCAACAAGCCGGCGAAATCGTCTCAGCAGATCGACAGACCCGAAAATCTCACGGGAAAGGCACCGCCGGCTCGATTTCTAGGCCAGGGGCAGTGTCGTCATCGTTGAAGCGCCGTCGCTGATCCATGGGCGGCTGCGGACTTTCGCTGAGGGCCATGCACTCGACGGAAAGACGGCGGCTGTGCTTTGGGTGAACGCGACCGCTACGCCTGAGAGCGTGCGCGCTGGGAGCCGGCCGAATCGAGGCTGTGCGCGTGCGGATCAACGGAACCGAGACATCCAAATGCGGCACGCGGGCCGCTACGTATTTCTGCTTAGGGGCGGATGCGTAAGCACAACACCTGAATTTCCCAACCAACCGATAGGATTATTGGTGGCTGATCAGTCATGGGGGTTGGTCATGGTCATGAAGCAGCTTTCGATTGCAATCGCCGTCAGCATCTGCATCGGTTCGGCCATCTGTATTGGTTCGGCCATGGCGCGGTCGGACCTTAATACGTATGCGGCCGCACCGGCATCTGAGACAAAGATCGATTTTGATCAGGTCTTTTCCTTGCTGCCTGGATACATCGACCGCGCGCGCAAGAGCGATCGTTTGCCGAACTTCAAGTCCATTGTATCCGAACCTGCACTGCTCCCGTATTGCGAGCCGGTGGCATCCCCGTTTGCCGATCCGATCTTGGGCCGCATTGTTGGCCGCTGCGCCGCATAGTGTGCCAGTCGCGAGGTGGTCGGGAGTGTCACGCGATCCGAAGCGGACAGTTTCGCTCGCCAAATTCCAGGGCACCGACATTCTTCGAGCTTGCAACAACTCCAGGGATGACGGTCGGTGCCTTATCGGTGGCGCTTACGACCCCGCATGCGGGAATGCCGATGTTCATGTTTACGGACGACCAAAGACGCGATGTAATCGCCTACGTCCTCAGTTTGCGTTAGCCAATCTCATCGCCCGATGGACGGTCCACCGATCTATGAAAGGCGGTATCGGAGGTTCGTATGTCCCGGCTTACCGTTTTCCTCGCGCAGTTCATCGGCCTATTCACTGTCTTGCTCGTGGTTGCCTTGCTGGTACGCGGAAGCGGATCGGTCGAGACAGCGGTTGCCGATGGGCCAGTCATGCTTACCTATGCTATAATTAGTCTCGCAGCAGGCCTCGCGGTAATACTCGGGCACAATGTCTGGTCGGGGGGTGCACTGCCAGTGGTCGTCACTTTGGTCGGATGGTTGATCCTCGCGAAAGGTCTAATGCTTTTGTTTGTAACGCCCGAGGCTTTGAAGCAGCTCTTTGAGCACATGCAATATGGCGAGCATTACTATCTCTATCTCACACCCTCGCTGGTGATCGGCCTTTATCTGACCTGTGCCAGCTTCACCTCTCGCGATTAGACGTGTGCGCTCCAGGCATCCGTCAGCGAGCCGTCTTGCGGGGGAAGCGTCGGTAATAATGCCCGATCGTTGAGTGATGTCCATTGGATGCGGCAGAAGCGGCATAACAGGTTAACGTCATCATGAAAGCAAAGCTGGCAATTATTATCTTCGGCGCATTGGTGCTCATGGCCAATGGCGCAAATGCACAACACAGGGCCAGCGGTCAAACTCACGTTCGGCATTTGTCGCGTACGAGCCGGCAAGCCGATGGGTATGGGCGGCGTGAAACGCCGCAATACCAATCATCGGAAGGCCTTTACGAATCGTATTCACAAGGGCATCAGTCATATCCAAATCCGGATCGAGAACTTTATGTGAACCGGTCGTGCTGCTAGTAGCCGCTGCACGAATGCCGCGGGCCGTCGCTGTTCTTTGCACGGACACCGACGACTGGTCCTGGGGCATAGGCATGCGCGTGATGATCACCCTGGCTCTGCCAGCGGCGGTCGAGAGCCCGAGTTCCTCGCCGACGAGCTTTTCCTGCTGCTGGAAAGCGCCGGGTCAGCGCCCAGAGCATCGACGGCCCCGCCGCCCGCCTGGTGCGCATGGGGGGAGGCGATCATCGCCCCGCATACGCCCCGCTGTCGGGCGCCTCACGACGGCATCAACAGCCCGTCACTTGCCTTCACGTTTCGGCGTCGCCATTGTGACTGGTGCGCGCGCAGAGACGATGGTAGTGGCGGGGCCATGGCCGGATCGCATGTGAGATACCCTGGCTTTCAAATCTGGCGGGACCGCCGCGGCCAGGTTTCGCCGCTTCGCATCGCGGCGCTGGCGTTGCTGCTGTGGCCGCTGGCGCTAGCGGCGTGGAACGCCGATGCGATCGCGGCCGGGGCGCGCCCGGTCAACGACCTCATCCACCGCGCCGGCTTCTGGGCGCTGATGTTCCTGATGATCACGCTCGCCATCACGCCGCTGCGCCGCATCACGCGGTTCGGAGCGCTCATCGACATCAGGCGCATGCTCGGCGTCGGCGTGTTCTGCTACGCCGCCGTGCACATTTCGCTCTACGTGCTCGACCAGCACTTCGACCTCTGGAAGGTGGTGAGCGAGATCGCCCTGCGGATCTATCTCGTCATCGGCTTCACCGCGCTTACCGGGCTCGCCGTGCTCGCGCTCACCTCGACCGACGGCATGGTGCGCCGGCTCGGCGGCATGCGCTGGGTGCGGCTGCATCAGATCGTCTATGTGATCGGCTTCCTGGCGCTGATCCATTACTTCCAGCAGACCAAGGCGGATGTCAGCGCCCCCACCCTGGTGGCGGGACTGTTCGCCTGGCTGATGTGCTACCGGATCGTCGTGCGGCGCATCCGCGGTGAATTGTCGAGCGCCGGGATCGCCGTCCTCAGCGTCGTCGTGGCGGGACTGACGCTGCTGGCACAGTCGATCGGCGTCGCCATCGTGTTCCACGTGTCGCCCCTGGTGGTGATGGGGACGGCGTTCACGTTCTACTTCGATTTCGATCTGGAAAGCGTTCCGGGCACGCTGCAGAGCATTCTCGACAATGTGGCGATGCTCAACCCGGCCTGGCTGGTGCTCGCCGCCGGTCTCCTCGTCGCCGCCCTCAACCTGGTGTTCGCGCGGTTCGCCAAGCCGCGGCGTGCCCGCGCCAAGCCGGACGACGCACCTCGAAGCTGGATCGAGCGCACGCTGGTGTCGGCGAATTAGGCCCTTATCTCAAAGCGGCTGGAGCTTGCGTTCCCACGCCAGCGCATGGGCGACGATGGTGGCGAGATCGTCGAATTGCGGGCGCCAGCCGAGCGTTTGCCGGATGCGGTCGGACTTCGCCACGATCTGCGAGGGATCGCCCGGCCGCCTGGCGGCGTAATCGACCCGGAAATCGACGCCGGACACCCGCTTGACCGCATCGATCACCTCCACGACCGAGAAGCCGTGGCTGTAGCCGCAATTGAGCGTGACCGATCGCCCCCCGGCGCGCAGATAGGCCAGCGCGTCGCAGTGGGCCTGGACCAGGTCGGTGACGTGGATGTAATCGCGTATGCAGGTGCCGTCCGCGGTCGGATAATCGGTGCCGAACACGTCGATCTTGGCGCGCTTGCCCAACGCGGTCTCGACCGCGACCTTGATGAGATGGGTCGCCCCCTTGGTCGATTGTCCCGTGCGGAGCTTGGGATCGGCGCCGGCGACGTTGAAATAGCGCAGGATGACGGTGTCGAGCCCATGGGCGGCGCCGGCGTCGCGCAGCATGATCTCCGTCATCAGCTTGGAAGACCCGTAAGGCGACATCGGGCAGGCGGGATCGTCTTCGCCGATCGGTATGGTGGCCGGATTGCCGTAGACCGCCGCGGTCGAGGAAAAGATGAACCGCCGTACCCGGCCCTTGACGGCGCATTCGATGAGCGCGCGCGAATTGGCGGTGTTGTTGCGGTAGTAGCCGAGCGGGTCGGCCACCGAGTCCGGAACCACGATGGAGGCCGCAAAATGGATGATTTCCGTGACCCCGTGCTCGGCGATGAGACGGCTGACCAGGGCCTGGTCGCCGGTATCGCCGACCACCAGCGGCACGCCCTCCGCGACCGCCCAGGCAAAGCCGGTCGAGAGGTTGTCGAGCACCACGACCCGCTCCCCCGCGTCGGCGAGGGCGTGGACCATGTGGCTTCCGATATACCCGGCGCCGCCGGTAACGAGGATCGTCATGATGCTGGCTCGGCCGGGTTGCTGATAACTTGCGGCACGTAAATTTCGAGTTAGCGGGGCGGTGTGATATTGCCGCGGATGACAAACCACCGACCGGCGTCTATGAGCCGGCGGTTGCCACTACCGGTATCATCCTACACGCGATCATGGCCGAGATATTGTTCATCAAGACCTCCTCGCTTGGCGATGTCGTCCACCACATGCCGGCGGTTTCCGATGCCAGGCGACGCATGCCCGGCGCCCGCCTGTCCTGGGTGGTGGAGGAGCCTTACGCGCCGCTCGCGCGTCTCCACCCCGGCATCGACCAGGTGATCACCGTGGCCTCGCGCCGCTGGCGCACGCAACTACATCGGCCCGAGACCTGGTCCGAGATCGATCGGTTTCGCAGGGCAATCCGGGAGCGGCGCTACGACGTGGTCATCGACAGCCAGGGCCTGTTGCGCACGGCCCTGATCGCCAAGGCGGTGCGCGGCGTCCGGCACGGCTACGACCGCGCCAGCATCCGCGAGCCCCTGGCCTCGCTGTTCTATGATGTCCGGCATCAGGTGGAATGGCGTTCCCATGCGATTGTGCGCAACCGCATCCTCACCGGCCGCGCGCTGGGCTACGATCCGCCGCCGCAGTTCGATTTCGGGCTCGATCGCGCCTCCATCGTCCGCAACGCACGCAACGGCTATGCCGTGCTGATCCACGCAACCGCCCAGGCCGGCAAGGAATGGCCGCAATCGAATTGGCTCGCGGTGGCACGCGCCCTGGTCGATCGCGGCCTCGAGGTGGTGCTCCCATGGGGGTCCACTGCGGAACACCGGCGCAGCGACGAGATCGCCGCCGCATTGGGCTGCGGCGAGGTGCCCGACCGCAGGCCGCTCGACGAGGTTGCGGGGCTGATCGCCGGGGCGGCGGTCATCGTCGGGGTCGATACCGGGCTGCTCCATGTGGCGGCGGCGCTGGGCGTGCCGCTGGTCGGAATTTTCATCGGCAGCGAGCCCGGCCTGACCGGTCCGCTCGGCTCCGGCCCGATTGCCATCGTCGGCGGCAAAGGGGCGCCACCCGATGCCGCGGAGGTGCTGCGGACGCTCGATCGGGTCACCGGAGGCGGGCGGTGATCCGGATCCTGGGACGCTTCGACGTCAGGGTGCAGATCGGGCTCCTCGCGCTGCTTGCCGTCTATTTCATGGTGTGGCCGGTGTGGCGCGCCGGCTTTCCCATCGAGATCGCGCAGAACGAAGGCTGGAACGCCTATCACGCCGACGCGGCCATGGGCGCGGCTGCGCTCTACCCGCCGACCGACACGCTGATCGTCAACAATTACCCGCCCTTGTCCTTCTACGTCGTCGGCGCCATCGCCAAGGTGACGGGCATCGATGCCCTGTATGTCGGACGCGCCATGTCGCTCGTGGCGGTCGTGGCGCTCGGCGGCCTGATCGCCAAGGTGATCGCGGAACTCGGCGGCGGGCTCGCCGGGGCCGCCGTCGGCGGGCTGTGGTTCGTCGCGGTGATGGCGCGCTCGTTCACGCGCTTCGTCGGCATGAACGATCCCCAGCTGGTCGCCCATGCGCTGATGGTGGCCGCGCTCGCCTGGTTTCTCGCCCGCGACATCCGCGGAAAATCCGCGGTGCCGCCGTTCCTCGCCATGGCGGCGGTGGGCTTCTACAAGCACAACATCGTCGCGGTGCCGGTGACCGCGCTGCTGTGGCTCGTGATCCATGACTGGCGGCGCGCGCTGTGGCCGGCCGCCGCCGGCGCCGCCGCGGCGGCGGCCGGGCTCGCGATCTGCGTGGCGCTCTACGGCGATGTCTTTCTCGCCAATCTCCTCACCACCAGGCCCTCCCATTTCGTCCGGGCGGTGTACGGGCTGGGGCGGCTGCAATGGATTCTGCCGGCGCTGGTACTGTGGGCGATCTGGGTCGCGGCCGAGCCGAAAAGCCGCGCCGCGCAGTTCACCATGATCCATGTGGGGGTATCGTTCGTCCTCTACATGCTGCAGTGGAGCGGCGAGGACATCCTCGACAATGCCCAGTTCGACCTCGTCATCGCGACCGCGATCGGGCTCGGCCTCGCCTTCGACCGCGCCGGCAAGACGGCGTTCGGGCGCCGCCACGGCGAAACCGCGGCCCGCGCGGTCATCACGCTGGTGGTGGTGGCCCGGCTGGTCGCCACCTTGCGCATCGAGTCGGCGCTGGTGCTGTTCGATCCCGGCTACCGTGCGCAATATTACGCCAATGCGGAGGCGGCGCGGCAGGATGCGGCGCGGATCGCCAGGATTCCGGGGCCGGTCGCCTGCGACTTCAAGGTGATCTGCCGGATGGCCGGCAAGCCGTTCTCTTATGACGATTTTCGCGCCGAAATGCTGGTCGCGAGCGGCGCCTCCCGCGGCCTCGACGAGCAGGGTCTGATGCGCGCCCATGGGCTCACCTATGTGCGCAATGACGACCGCGGCGGGATCGCGGTGCTGTTCCGGTCGCTCGCCGGCCGGCCGTGATGCGCCGCCGCGGCGAACCGTCGCGCTCGCAAGCGGAATCTGTCGAATGCCCATGGATTACGGGCCGATTGCGTGCCAATCTGCGGCCCGTTCCCCGAAACAAGCTCCAGGAGCCGGTCGGGGAGGCGCGGGAGAAACAGAGGAGTCGGATATGCATCCGAAGCGATTTTATTTGAGCACGGTAGCCGCCATCGGCCTCGCCGCATGGCTGGCGCCGGTGCAGGCGGGCGCCCAGACGGCGGTCGCCATCGACAATGACGACATCGGCGGCGTGGTCCGCGGACCGAACGGCCCCGAGGCCGGGGTCTGGGTCATCGCCGAAACCAACGATCTCGCCACCCGGTTCACCCGCAGCGTGGTTACCGACGACCAGGGCCGCTACGTGGTGCCGGACCTGCCCAAGGCCAAGTACACGCTATGGGTGCGCGGCTACGGTCTCGTCGATTCCCCGAAGGTCGTTTCCGAGCCTGGCAAGCAGCTCAATCTCACTGCCGTACCCGCGCCCAGCGACGCCGCGGCGGCACAGTATTATCCGGCGATCTACTGGTATTCCATGCTCAAGATCCCCGGCGCCGACCAGTTCGGCGGCAACAGCGACATTCCCGACAAAGTGAGGCAGTTCGACTGGCTCAACCTGATGAAGAACAACGGCTGCATCGGCTGTCATCAGATCGGCCAGGCGGCGACGCGCACGATCCCGAAGGCGTTCGGCGACTTCAAGACCGGCGAAGACGCCTGGATGCGCCGCACCCAGTCCGGGCAGGCGGGCGAACTCATGGTCAACATCGCGGCCGGGCAACTGGGCGGCGCACCGTACAAGTATTTCGGCGACTGGACCGACCGGATCGCCAAGGGCGAGTTGCCGTTCGCCAAGCCGCCCCGGCCCTCCGGCGTCGAGCGCAACGTCGTCGTCACCACCTGGGACTGGTCCGACGAGAAGCACTATCTCCACGATCTCTCCGTCACCGACAAGCGCAACCCGACGGTCAACGGCTACGGCCCGGTGTTCGGGCAGCCCGAATACTCCACCGACCGGATCCCGATCCTCAACCCGGTGGCGAACAGCGTCGAAATCTTCAAGGCGCCGGTGCGCGACGTCAACATGCCGGAATCGCTCGGACCGGGCCATGCCGCGATGCTCAAGCCGCTGCAACCCTCCGCCTATTGGGGCGACGAGCAGATCTGGGACACGAGGATCAACAACCACGACTCCATGATCGACGCGAAGGGCCGGATGTGGCTGGCGGCCGCGGTGCGCGGCGTCAAGAATCCCGACTTCTGCCAGAAGGGCTCGGACCTTCCGGCGGCGAAGGCGTTCCCGCTGGCTGAGAGCCACCGCCAGCTCGCGGTGCTCGATCCGAAGACGATGAAATACACCTTCGTCGACACCTGCTTCACCACCCATCATCTGGCCTTCGCCAAGGATGCCAACGATACGCTGTGGGCATCGAGCGGCGGCGGCACCGGGGCGGTCGGCTGGTTCAACACCAAGCTGTTCGACCAGACCGGCGACGCCGTGAAGGCGCAGGGCTGGACGCCGCTCATCCTCGACACCAACGGCAACGGCAGGCGCGACGACTACGTCGAGCCCAACCAGCCGGTCGATCCCACCAAGGACAAGCGGATCGCACAGGTGTTCTATGCGGTGATGGTCAGCCCCGCCGACGGCACGATCTGGGGGACGCTGCGCTCTAGCCCGGGCTCGATCGTGCGGATCGACCCCGGTCCCGATCCGGTCCATACGGCGCTCTCGGAAATCTACAATATTCCGATGCCGGGCTTCGGCCCGCGCGGCGGCGATATCGACAGCAAGGGCGTCGTGTGGGTGTCGCTCGCGAGCGGCCATATCGGCAGCTTCGACCGGCGCAAGTGCAAAGGCCCGCTCAACGGTCCCAAGGCCACCGGCAATCAATGTCCCGAGGGCTGGTCGTTCTACCAGTATCCGGGTCCGGGCTTCGCCGGCATCGGCGAGAACAGCGCGGAGTCGAGCTACTACTCCTGGGTCGACCAGCACAACACCTTCGGCCTCGGTGAGGACGTGCCGGTTTCTACGGGCAACCTGAATGACGGCCTCATCGCCCTCAAGGACGGCAAGATGATCACCCTGAAGGTGCCGTACCCGACCGGCTTCTACGCCAAGGGCCTCGACGGCCGCATCGACGATCCCAACGCCGGCTGGAAAGGCCGCGGCTTGTGGACGTCGAGCGGCGATCGCGTGCCGTGGCTCCAGGAAGGCGGCAAGGGCATGAAGCCCATGGCGGTGCATTTCCAGCTTCGTCCGGACCCGCTCGCGCATTGAGCGTGCGGCTATAGAGCGAGTACCGCTTCCAAGCAATCGTCATGGCCGGGCTCGTCCCGGCCATTGCGTTGAAACCGTTCACTAATTCAAGGAAGTTATAAACCCGTCATAAACATCCGGTGGCGCGGTCTAACGCGAACCGATACGATCAAAAACGGCTTGCGACCAGATCGTGGCGGGTCTATATCAGCCGGGCCTGGATGGTGGAACCATCCTTTCGGTTTCAGAGCAATGCCAGCCCGCCCCCTCAGGGACCATTGCGCGCCGCTGAAACGGGCCAACCACAGGAGACAGAGGGCACCCGTAGCGCTCCACAGCGGACTTGTGAGCACCGAAAGGTGCCAGCATGTCCAAAGCCAGCCCCCTCCCGAATGACGCACAGGCGGCCTTTGTAGACGCCATCTTGACCGGTGCCCCGCCCGCCGAAATTGACAAGGCCATGGCGGATTATCGCCGATGGCGCGAGCACCAAGGATTGCCGCCCCTCGGGATGCCTGAGGGCGGCGGCAAAACCCCTGCGTGCGGCGCCCTGTCGCCGGCAAAGGCCGCCCGATACCTCGGTATAGGCAAGACCAAAATGTGGGGCCTGATCACGAGCGGCAGAATTCCCAGCAAGACGCTTGACGGCCGCCGGCTCATTCGTGTGGCCGATCTTGACGCGTTTCGCGCCAGGCTCCCGTCGTGAGCGCGAAAACACCCACGCCGTTCGCCTAAACGGGCCGGAAGAAGTCGCCACAGCGGTGGCATTCCTTGCCTCCAACGACGCCTCCTACATCACAGGCGTCGAGCTCGCTGTCGACGGCGGACCCACTCAGCTGTAACCGGCCTGACGTCGCCGGCTTCCGTGAACAGAACCATGGTGGGACAGAGTGCGATAAAACGGGTGCACACCTGCCGGATGGCACGGCCGTCGTTCTTGCGGAATCGGCAATCGACTTGTGATCCGCAACAAGGCGGCTCGTGAGCCACATAACCCCCAGTCGCCCAGCCTCACGCTCGAGCTGAACCCGATTGAGATAGCCCAGATATAGAGCAACAGCGGCACCGACGGATGATATCAAGGCCGGCCAGTTGCCTCCGGATCGACCCCGCCGAACCCAAGCTCGGCAAGACCAAGTTCGTTGACAAACACGTCAATTATGCGAACCCGGATTGTCCCCGCCTATCCAGTCTCTCACCATTCAGAAACAGCGTGCTCTGCTCGCGATCCACTCACTCAACAAACCACTTCATCCGATCCCCCGTATTGTGCGGCGATCATATCGCGCGAATCAAATCAAGATGTTTTTACCCGGCCTGGCCATAGCAGCCGCCAAACCACCAGGAAGAAACCAACAATCATCACCGCTGCTCACGCGAGTCCGTAATTGGCTGATTTCCGGAGTGGTAAGCTAGAATTAGCCCAAGGTCGCCAACAGGCGTTCGGCAGCTTTCAGATCTGCCGTATCCGAGCCCTCGACGAATTGCTCGAATACGGGCTGCAATAGCCCGCGAGCGCTGTCGGTTTTTCCCTCACTGGCCAACAGCGCTGCCATATCGATGGCGGTGCGCAACTCCCATGCTCGCGCAGCCTGACGCCTGCTCAATTCAAGCGACTGCATAAAGCACACTTCAGCGCTGCCGCTATTGGGCTGCGGCATCGAGAGAAGAAGGCTGCCCTTCACGCGCAGTAATTCGGGCATGTATGCGACGTCTCCGTTTTCCTGGACCTGTCGGACAGTCTCATCGATCAGCGTCATGCCATCGGCGGACCGACCCAAAGCCGCAAGACCGTGAACAAGTGAAATGTTGAGCGGCGTGGTGAGCAACTCGTAAGGCGCCGCGTGGAGCTTCTCCAGGCAATGCCGCAAACTCTCGACCCCGCCGTTTGCATCGCCTTGTCGGATAGCCAGCTCTCCTTTGAAGCCTTGCCCAACCAAAAGGTAGGGCGCCAAGGAATGGGATTCGGCGCGGGAAATGAGCCAATCCAGGTGCTCGTCGGCGCTCTGGAGATCGCCGATCCAGAGGAATATGGAAATGGCCCAGATCAAGGCGATGCATAGCGTTAGCGAATGGTCCATGGATGCGGCGTCCCTGACGGTCTGGAGTGCGCGATCGACCGCCTGAGCTGGATGGCCTTGCAACCACAGGGTCCTCGCCAGGATAACGCCGGCTAGAATTTTCCCCTCGAAGCCGAGATAGATCGTCGTGGTCAGCTGGGAGCGCGGACCATCCCGTAGCGCTGCCTCAAGTTCCGCCCGGGCGCTTCCGAGCTCGCCGGCAAGGTGTAGCGAAATCCCCAAAATGGAATGGGCCAAGGCAATAGCGACCGAGTCCTCGACGGACCCGGCGATGGCGGAGCAGCGCTTTGCGTAGTGCAGGGCGGTTTTGAAATCTCCGATGCGCAGGTGGAACATATTCAGCGGACCTAACAGCCGCAGTTGATTGAGGGCATCATCGCGCTCTTCGGCGATCGCAAAGCTTTTGTTCAAGGCCACGCGCGCCGCATCGCGTCCTCCACGCATGAACATCAAAGACACTCCCATGGCCGCTTGAAGATGCATCTCCTCAGGGCCGCCGCGAGCGCCATCGTCGAGCGCGAGAATCGCCCGTTCAGACCAGCGGTGGCATTCAGGCAGCAGAGACATCGCCAAAAAGACGGGCGTGGCAGCCACAGCAAGGCCAACGGCGATATCCGCGTTGCCGTTGGCGCCAAAGCACCGTTCCAAGGCCGCACGGACATTGTTGAGAGCTGCAAAGTGGGGGGCCCGTTCCGCCCCGGTTGACAAGTTTGGCCAGTCGGCTCCGGACTGTTCCAGCCATCGCCGGTAATAAGCTGCGTGGCGCACGGCCAAGTCAGCCTGTTCGGCATCGTCGACGGCGGTTTCGAGGGCGTAAGCGCGCGTCGTGTCCAAGAGCCGGTAACGCATCATTGCCCCGAGGGGACGGGTCGCGACCATCGACTTGGCCACGAGGCTGTCGATGGCACCAAAGACAAGTGTTTGATCGACAGTCGCGCTCGTCACGACTGCCAGCGCCGCGTCGAGCGTAAAATGTCCGACGAACACGGCGAGTCGTCGAAGCACCACGCGTTCCGGTTCAGACAGGAGTCCGTAGCTCCAATCCAGCGTGGCCTGCAGCGTTTTCTGGCGCGGCGGTGCGGTGCGCGGCCCCAGCCATAGCAGAGTCAGGTGCTGGTCGAGAAGCGCAGCGGTCTGCTGCAGGCCGTAGGCCTCCACGCGTCTTGCGGCCAACTCGATCGCAAGTGCCACACCGTCAAGCTTACGGCAGATGCTCACCACGATTGCAACTTCCGCGTCGCTGAAGTCCAAGCGAGCGCCGCTGGCTACCGCGCGCTCCACAAACAGCTGGGTCGCGGGGAACGTCCGAGCAAACGCCGCAGTGAGCCCTGGATCGTCCGGCGGGCAAGCAAGCGAATCCAATCTGTAGACACGCTCACCCTCGACCTGCAGAGCCTCGCGACTTGTCGCCAGGAGGTGGACTTGCGGTGCGGCTTCGAAGATGCATGTCGCCAGGGCAGCCACCGCCTCTATGAGATGTTCGCAGGTATCGAGGATCAAAAGAATTCGCTTATTCCGCAGATATGCGATCAAATTGGGCGTTGCATCTTTAGACTGAACTGAAAGTCCCAGCATTGAAGCCACGGCCGTGGCCACCAGGTTGGGATCGCTTAGCATTCCGAGATCAACGAAGAGCACGGCGCCCGCAAAGGCCTCGATGAGGTGATGTCCAACCGCTATCGCAACCGTGGTTTTACCAACGCCGCCAGCGCCGACTATTGTGACAAACCGTGCTGCGGTCAGTTGGGTCGAAAGCCTGAGAATATCATCGCTGCGACCGACCATTCTCATCAAGCGACTGGGCAGATTGGCGTGAGGAAAACTACCGACTTCTCCCGCATCGACATTGTCCCCATCTCCCAACCGCAAGATCGGCGCGACGAAGCAGTAGCCCTGCCCAGCCTGGGTGGTGATGTATCGTGCGCCGTCCTTTCCATCGCCTAGCGCCCTGCGTAGGCTGGCGATGTGAAACCGCAAGCTGCCTTCTTCTACGGTGACGTGGGGCCAGACGCGGGTCAATAAATCCTTTTTGCTGACGATCTCGTTGGGCCGGGAGACGAGAGCAATCAAAATGTCGAGGGCTCGCGCGCCCAATTCCACAGGGGCGCCTTCCTTTGTGAGGAGCCGTTCACTCGGGACTAAGCTGAAGGGACCAAACGACATTATGTCCTTAACCTGCGCCGCAGGTGTAACCATGGCGTCTTCTTTCGTAGCCACCAAGCCCCAGTCCATTTTAGGTCAAGGGTCGGCCCCCCACCATAGAGACCGCGGCCCTTGTGACGGCCTGGCAAGTTCCCATCGTGCTCAAAAAGTTGGCAGCGCTAGCAACTTCTAACAGCGCATCACAAGCCATAACGCGCACCTCCTCCGACCTCGGGATAAACCTGATCCACAGGAAGCGGATTGCGGCCGAGCCAAAGCTCCGGTCAC
>Ga0302325_10003321_pt1 | contig 38060 bp, 25 predicted proteins | sample Palsa_T0_2_FD_201948 | JGI IMG/M metagenome (GOLD analysis project Ga0302325, IMG submission 201948) | Peat permafrost microbial communities from Stordalen Mire near Abisko, Sweden - Palsa_T0_2 | ecosystem: Environmental > Terrestrial > Soil > Palsa > Peat permafrost | place: Sweden: Abisko...
AATTGATCATTGAGGAAATCGGGCCGATGGTGATTGCAGCACCCGCTCCGAAGCCCGCGGCAGTGATGCCTGCGGCGAGACCCCGGCGTCCTGGGAACCATTTGAGCGCGTTGCCGACGCAGGTGCCATACACGCAGCCGGTACCAACACCGCCGAGCGCGGCACCGAAGTACAGGACGGGGAGCGAACTCGCACCCGAATTGATGACCCATGCTCCCGCGACCAGCAGTGAGCCCGCGATGACGACCCAGCGCGGGCCGAAGCGATCGACAAGATAGCCCTCTACGGGAATCAGCCACGTCTCGATCAGCACAAAGATGGTGAAGGCAACCTGGATCGCGGCGCGCCCCCAGTGATATTTGGCGTCGATGGGATTGACGAACAACGTCCAGCCGTACTGCAGGTTCGCAACGCAGGCCATGCAGATGACCCCGATGATCAACTGTGCCCACGGATTTGCCAGCGCCGAGCGCTTGACTTGCATCGAATCGGGATTCGCGCTCATTTCACGCCCCTGTATTCTTAGACTCTAAAGATGCGGCGAATTGGCCCTAGGGGATGCGGATAACGAGCAGCGTCAGTTGAACGTACTGAGACCCGCTGCCCCGCGGCCGGAAGAGCGTGCATCAACACCGTCAAGGTCGACCTGCTTTGGGGTGCGCCGGGGGAACAGCCGGTTCGCAGAATTTGCGAAGGCGTGGAGACTGAAGCACCGAATGACCCCCTCAACTTAACGCAAGCTCGTCAGTTCAGACGTACGCCAACCATATGATTCTTCTCTTGGTATACCATATATTTTTAATTCTTAGCCTGTCAAGGCACCGCGAATACCCTATGCTGGTCGTCCGTTCGGCCGTGACACAGACGCAAGCGGGACGGTAAAAGTGGCACTGAAGCACCGTAAAGCCAATAATAAACAGTTATTTGCGACTGCCCCGGCCCGTCATAGATCCCGCGGACTGGCATGGCCCAATGACCAACGGCTGGGCGAAGCTCGCGAATAAGAGGCCGCGAGCGCTGCGTAATCTAATATATATCTAAAGCCAAAGCTTCGATTCCCCCATGTGCTACTCCTTAATGATTGCCCCGTGCTGCGCTGCTGAAGCGCGGTCCTCGTTTTGCGGGGCGTGGTGCGCGCGGACCGGCAGATGGACACCGGCCGCTTCGGCTCCGCTTGGCACTGGCACTTTTGGGTCCAACGCCGCAAGCGCCGCGGCGGCGCACAAACACAGAATCCGGGAAGATTCATGAACACCATCGCGACGATTTTTCAGCGCGCGGCGAATACGAAACCGCTGGTGCTGGCACCGCTCAACGCGAAGAGCCTGCGAGATCAGGCGTACGCGCGCCTGAAGGCGGCGATCGCCGACACCGACATCTACGACCCGCAGCAGGAATTGAGGTTGGACGAGCGGCAACTGACGAGTGCCTTGGGCGTCAGTCGCACGCCGATCCGCGAGGCGCTGTCACTCCTCGAGAAGGAAGGGTTCATTCGCACCATACCGCGGCGCGGGATCTACATCGTTCGCAAGTCAAAGCGCGAGATAATTGAAATGATCCAGGTCTGGGCCGCGCTCGAATCCATGGCGGCGAGACTCGCCACGCTCAGCGCCACGGATGTGGAGATCGCAAAACTGCGCCATCTGTTCGACGAGTTCCAGAATTCGCCTCCGTCCGAGCATCTGGATGAATACTCCGACGCCAATATTGCCTTCCACACCGAGGTGATCCGCCTCGGCGGCTCGCACACGATCATCGAACAAACGCGTAACCTTCTCCTGCATGTGCGCGCGATACGTCGGGCTACCATCACACAAAGCGATCGAGCTTCGCGCTCGATCATCGATCACTTGAAAATCATTGAGGCTTTGGAGCGACGCGACACCGAGCTCGCCGAGCGGCTGGCACGGCAGCACACCCTCGATCTCGCCACGCACGTCGACCGTTACTGCGACTTTCTCGGGTAGGAAGACCGTGGCGGCGCCGCTCAGGGCGGGGAGCTTGAATGCTGAGTGACGGCGACGGCAGTGCCCAACTTGGCACGGTTGGGATACATTCTTAGTTCAGGGACCTCGCCGCGCTGCAGCTTGTTCTGTACCTCAAGCCAGTAGTCAGAGCTCAGAAGGTCACCGTTGCGCCTCCGGAAGCAGCGACGGGCATAATCGCTCTTCAGCTGCAATCCATACTCCAGCTCCTCCGGCAGAAAAATCACGCCGTCTTCAAACACCCAAACCGGCGGATCTTCCTCGCCGGGCTCACGGTCTGAATTGGTGCGGATCTTCACGTCGGTCAATTTCTCGACGGCGTCGTAGTCGAACAGGAATACGCGGCCGTATCGACCGACTCCGTAATTTCTGCTGTCAAGATCCTTGTTGAAGATATTGGTCGCAGCGTTGTTGCGGATGCAGTGACCCAGGCTCACGATCACATCCGCGATTGCGGCTTCGTTCGCATTCTCGAGGAATACGGGCAACGGAACGATCTTCAATTGCGCAATCAATGAGCGCATGAAAACTCCGCCCGGTTCCAGTTGCACGGTTCCGGCCGCCTGTTGGCAGATTTCCTCCAGCAGCGCCGGTTCAAACATGTCGCGATCGAGCCTGAGATTGAAGTACATGACGTTGTCGAGCATGCTGCCGGCCCGGTTGATCTCGTGGACCACCCGATACTTATCTAACACCGCCGGTACTCCCGGAAAGGCGCCCCACTTATAGGTCGAAGTCGGCTGATCGCGAATGACTTTCAGATGATAAGAGCAGGCCTCAAAGGTAAAGCCGAGCGCGACCGTACCCGGCATACCCGGCGAGCGCCGAAATTTCTGACCGCTTTGGCGCATCTGCTCAACGATATCATTCAGGATGGCGACCTTGCCGACATGGTTGTAGCCGATCGTTGAGTAGTGGTGCCCCAAAGGACGCCGCGGCATCAGGCTGAAGAGGAATACGCATGTCTGATAGTAAAGCCGAGTGGTCACGTGAAAATTTGCGAGCGCCGAACTGAAGAGATTGTGGATATCCGAGACCTGATGCAGCACGGCGTCCACGAAGATCCCTGCAGGGCTGTTGAGCAGCGCGACGACGAAAGGCACAAAACTGCCGTCGCCCAGCACCCAACGGGCGACCAGAAACGCGCTGCGGTCGCGGAAGAAGCCGGCCTCCACGACGTCGAGCCACAGCGGCCGAGCGGCAGTGGGCGCATTGTCATGGAGCAGCTGCTCGACCCGCTGACGCACTCGTTCGGCATCACCCTTTAGGTCCCGGAACGGCACGCCGAAGCCGGGTACTTGCAACACGCTCGACAGAAATGCGACGTCGATCCGACCCTGCACCGGCAGACGGCGATGTACTGCGGCCATCGAGTCAGCGCGGCGTTTGCTCGGGGGCGGAAACGAGTAGGCGACCGGCCTCCAGATACCATGATCAATGTTTCGGCGCAGCGAATGAGCGAAGCTGAACGCTGTGTCAGCCTCGTACCGATCGGCGATCATTGAAACGAACGCCTGGTCGAGCTCGTCCCAATAGACCGAATTGTTGGAGAGCGCGGGGAAGGCGGCGAGTACCTTTGGGCCGTGCTCGGCGATGTAACGACTGTAAAGTCCTAAGCGCTCCTTGCTGATCCGGATTGACGCGTGCGGGTCCATGGTCTCGAATGCCCGCTTGGCCCGGTACGGGTATTCGCACAGCTGCGCGTAGAAATCATCGAAGATTGTCAAAATAAGATGTGCAGCTGCCGCAATGCGCTCGTGCTCGTCTGCGCAGGCGACAAGCCGGGCGTAAGCGCCCACTACTAAGGCACCCGGCAGCTCGGGCAACGCCGCTGTTGAGGCTGCGTTCGGCGGGTGGTCATTGTGCAAGGTCATCTCACTCATAGGTGTCGAGGTGTCCGAGGAATCCTCGCTCATGGCGTGCACGCCCGCTCAGACGAGCCAGCCGCTATTACGCAGAGCTGAAGCAATTGCATTTGATTGCTACCGTACGTCGTCTCGTATCCAGTCGACCGGCAGGACCGCTTTCTTCGAAGCGCGCCTTTTCCGAAGGTCCGTCAATTTGAGAGGTAACGGTCGATCCATGCGGGCATGCGCTCTGCCAAATCCTTCACAAAGCTGGGTCGCGTGAATATGTGATGCTGGCCCGGGTAAACGACAAGCTGGGTCGGTACCCCCAAGGTTCGTAGCGCCTGATACATCTGCTCACTGCCGGAGATCGGGACGTTAAAGTCCTTGTCACCGCCCAAAAATAGCGTCGGAGTATGGATTCGGTCTGCATGAAAAAACGCATATGACACCTTGATCCATAGCGCTGTGTTACTCCACGGAGCGCCAAGCTCGTTGTTGTATTGAAGAATGTATTCATCAGTTCCATACGTCGATAGCTGATTACCGCTCCCCGCACCGCTTATTGCGACCTTGAAACGGCGATCCGTCGCAATCGTGTAATCCGTAAGGATGCCGCCGTAGCTCCACCCGCCGATTCCGAGCCGTTCTTTATCCGCGATACCGAGAGCGGCGAGGTAATCAACGCCGGCGAGCAGGTCCTCGACCTCCTTGTGGCCCCAGTCGGTGAATATCGCTTTTGCGAACGCAATGCCGCGCCCGCTGCCGCCGCGGTAATTCACGCGTAGGACGACGAAACCCTTGGCCGCAAACATCTGCGGCTCGAACTCGTAGCCATCCAGAGCCAGGGAATGCTCATCCTGCCCATTGGGCCCGCCATGGATCCACAGGATCGTTGGATACTTTCGCCCTGCTACAAAGGAGGGCGGTTTGACGATGAGCCCATGGATTTCAGCGCCGTCCTTGCTCGTGAACCGAACGTCCTCAACGGCACCAAGAATGAGTTCCGAGAGAAATGCGTCATTGTGCGCGGTGAGCTTGCGCAGCTGCCCGCCCTCGAGAGCGTACACTTCGGCAAGCCTGTGGTCGCTTGACTGAAGCAGCGCCGTATGACCTGCGCCCGAGGTCAGCGCGGAGACGACAAATTGTCCGGCGGGTCCTTCACGGGTGATCGCGCCACTCGCCAGATCGACACGCGCCGGATATACCGTGGTGTCGTCCTCGACGGCGATCGTCATCGCCGCCGGGTCGGCAAATGCAAAGGACATGACTGCCCGGTCGAGCTTATCCGTCAGCGGGCGAGGCGTACCGCCGGCGGCCGGCACCACGAAAAGACGGTCCTGCATATAGGCGTTGAATTTGGGCTCCAGACCCTGCAGATACGCGATCAACGTCCCGTCCGGACTCCAGGCAAGCCTTTGCGCGTTTGGGCCATAGGGGCGCACGATGTTGCGCGCCGTTGCATCGGGCCGCGCGTCGATGACATCAATGTCCTCCCGCCCATCCTGATCCGGCCCTTCCTCATGAGTCCTGATGAACGCGATCTGCCGACCGTCGGGAGACCAGACGGGAAGATCTTCTTCGAAATCCGAATCGGTGATCAGTCGTTCGATCCGCTTGTTCTCGAGATTGAACAAATACAAATGCCGACCGCGTCCGGCGCCCAGGTAACCGTCTTCGTCTTGCTTGAAGTGCCGCGCGTCGATCACGATGGGCTTGGGCGATTTTTCCTCTTCGCCTTGCTGCATCACAATTGCGAGGCGCGTGCCGTCCGGCGACCATGCGTACTCGCCTATCTCTGCCGTGACGCTCGTCAGCTGACGGGCATCACCCCCGCGACGGTCGAGCACCATGATCTGCCCGGTGTCCGACCCTGCGGGCTTTGCGATGAATGCCAGATAGCGTCCGTCCGGACTCCACCTCGGTTTGCCGGTACCCTCCGCTGCGCTCGTCAGCGCGAGGCGCTGGCTACCGTCCCAACTCACCATCCAGATTGCGCTTCTGGCGTCATCGGCGTCACGGTCGTTCGAGTTCACGACATATGCGACCCAGAGCCCGTCAGGGGCGACCTGCGGGTCGCTCACATCCTGCACACGGTAGAAATCATCAGCGGTGAGCGGGCGGCGAACCGCCGACTCATCCGCGGCAGGGGCCTGATCGGCGCCGAGGGCCAGCAATAAGCTCGCAACAACCCCGTGCAGTGCGTTCATACGCCGGGTTTTTGCGACTGGAATCGTCTCGTATTTATAAGGCACCGACAGAGATAAGGCATTGATTCACAGAGTATTGAGCCCTCATTTACCACAGGTTACCGCCCATTGCACGGTTCTCATCCCCATGGCACAGATCAATCTGTTGAAAGAATACGATCAGACTTGCATGTTAAAAATAACGGCAACGGCGCAGCATCCGAGTCCGCGCTGAAGAGCAGACAAGTCCAAGCCGCTATGCAGGTGTGGGCCTCGCGCTTGCTTTCCGCGCAGACACCTTGCAAAGTTTCAAAAGGGGATGCACAGCTAAGCGTGATGATCTGTCGATAGTCGTCAATCTTCGCGAATCGAATCAAAACCTTCTGCCGACCTCCCGCATAGAATAAGGAGCTGACCTTGAGCAAGTCGTCCCGGCGCCGTTGCAGACGCCTGCCGTATCCTGTCAATCAGATCGTAGTCGTGACTTCCTCGATCCTCGCGGCGCATATCGTAGCGGCGGCCGACCAGTCGGGCTCCGGCACCGCTCTTGAAGAGATTATCGTGACCGCGCAGAAGCACGAGGAAAACCTTCAGACCGTTCCGATCAGCATCCAGGCGCTCGATTCGACGCGTATCGAGCAACTTCAGATCACGAGCTTCGACGGTTACGCTAAGTACCTTCCGAGCCTCTCGTTTCAGAGCTACGGCCCGGGACAGGCGCAGCTTTACGTCCGTGGTGTCACCAACGGTGGTGATGGGCTGCACGTCGGTTCGGAGCCTCTGGTCGGCGTGTACGTCGACGAGATGCCAGTCACCACGATTGCGAACAATCTCGACGTTCACATCTACGACATTGAGCGCATTGAGAACCTGTCAGGTCCACAGGGCACCCTGTTCGGGTCGAGCTCGATGGCCGGTGTGCTGCGTATCATCACCAACAAGCCGACCACGGATAAATTCCAGGCGGGCTACGATCTCACCGCCAACACGTTCACGGACGGTGCACCGGGCGGCAAGATTGAGGGCTTCGTCAACATCCCGCTTGCGGATCACCTGGCCATTCGCTTGGTCGCCTACACCGAACACGATGGCGGCTACATCAATAACGTGCTCGGGCCGCCCGAGACCTATCCGACCTCGGGAGTGGTGCGCACCAACGCCGGGCAAACGAAGAAGGATTTTAACGACGTACAGACGAGCGGCGGTCGAGCGGCACTCAAGTTCGATTTTGCAGACAGCTGGACGATAATGCCCTCGGTCATGGGGCAAAATCAGACCGCGAACGGCGAATTTGCGTACACGCCGTCGCTCGGTGATCTCAACGTCGCACAGTACTCCCCGAACGTGAACACCGACAACTGGTATACAGCAGCAATGACGGTCACCGGCAAGGTTTCGGACTTCGATGTGATTTACGCCGGCGGTTACCTGCACCGCAATATTCACACTAGGGAAGACTACTCGGACTACTCCTATTTTTACGATGTGGCATATGCGTCGGCCCCGCAGTACTTCGGCGACAATTTCAAGAACAACGCCGGCCAAGTCATCAGCCCGGCGCAGTACACAATCAGCACAAACAATTTCACGAAGGAGTCGCACGAATTCCGGATCTCAACGCCAAAGGAGTGGCGTTTTCACGGTGTGTTTGGTCTCTTTTTGCAACGCCAGTACAACTACACGCGCGACGAGTATCATGTGGACGGTCTCGGGACCGCGTATTCGATCACGAACTTGCCCGGAATCCTGTACCTGAATTCGCAGCGACGTACTGACCGCGACAAGGCCGCCTTCACAGACCTGAGCTACGACCTCACCGACAAGCTGACACTGACCGGCGGTATCCGGGTCTTCGGCTTCGACAATACGGTCTATGGGTTTTTCGGCTACAACGGCCAGCCGACGGGGGGTGGACAGCCTCCGTACGGGAGCGGCGAGCAGGAGTGTTTTCCCGGTACGCAGACCACCGGGACCCTATGGCCGTGTGCCAACATCAACGCTCGCGAAACAAAGACTGGTACCACGCATCGGGTCAACCTCACCTACAAATTCGATCCGGATCATATGCTCTACTCGACATGGTCGACGGGATTCCGGCCGGGTGGCGTCAACCGCGTGCGCACGTTTCCCGGGTACGAACCCGACTATCTGACGAACTTCGAGGTTGGTTGGAAGACCGAATGGTTCAACCGCACGGTGCGCTGGAACGGCGCGCTGTTTGACGAGGAATGGAAGGACGCCCAGTTCGGCATCACTGGCCAGAACGGCATCACTGAGATCGTCAACGCCGGCCGGGCCAGGATCAAGGGCGTCGAATCCGACGTCGTGTGGAGCGCGACGGAGGGGCTCACACTGTCGGCCTCCGGTACAGCGCTCGACGCGAAGATGTTGACCAACGCCTGCAACTTCCCAAGTCCGTCGCTGACCTGCACGGAACCCTACGAGGGCCAAGCAAACTTTATCCTCTCGCCGGTCGGCGCGCGATTGCCGGTATCCGCGAAGCTGAAGGGCAACCTGATCGCGCGCTACCAGTTCACGGTCAAGGGCTTCGACGCGCACGTCCAGGGCGCGGTGGTCGCGCAATCTAACGTCGTACCGCAGATTCAGCAGAGCTACGCGCAGATCATCGGCAATCAACCAGGTTACGGGAGCTTCGACTTTTCCGCCGGAATCAAGCGTGACACATGGCAGGCCGAGCTCTTCCTGCAGAACGCGTTCGACAACCGTGGCGAGTCCATTCGGTACACAGAATGCAATCCGTCGACGTGCACGCTCACCTACGTGCTGCCGATCGCGCCACGCCTCATCGGCATTACCTTCGGCCAGAAGTTCTGATGAGGTGTGGTGACGACGTGTGTCAGGACGCCGACGAGCAGCTGGCTAGATAGTGGCGACGAATGCGCGAAGCTGGCAAATATGGTTTACCGCGACGGGTTCTGATGCAACTGGGCTGTCGCGGTAAGACGCGGGGTTGGCGAACCCGATTGCCCTTTAAAATGGCGTGGCCCCCTTGCTCATTTGATTTGGCTTTCGAACTCTGTGAAGTCCGGGACAGCTGGGTAGAGATCTAACACCGAACCCAGCGTCTTTTTTAAGGGATCGAGCCACGGCTCGTAATGCTGCCAATGGTCAACGGCCTCGCGATAGATGGGCCGCCGAACCTGCTCTGAGCTCGCCGTGCGCACCGCCCGCACGTTCTCATAGAATTTGAGGCACCGCGCTTCGAACGGCAATCCGCAGTAGTCAAGCAGGCGACGCACCTCGACCTCGGTGTCGTCGATCATCCGCTCGTAAAACACCCGGTGTATACGGCCGGGCAGCACGGCATCGAAATGAGCCATGAGCTCCACGTAGTCGCGATAGTACCGACCGATGTCCTCGAGCCCGTACGAGAAGTTTTGGCCGCGGGCGAAGTGCTGTTTGAAGCATGAGAAACAGCACCCAAGTGGATGCCGCCGGGCGTCGATGATTTTGGCATTCGGAAGGATCAGATGGATAAGCCCAAGGCTCAGGAAGTTATTCGGCATCTTGTCGATGAAAAATGGTGCAGCAGTCTTGCGCTGCACCCGCGTCTGCGCGAGGTAGCGTTCGCCCAGGCTACGCAGCTCATCGTGCGTCAGTGTTGCGACAGCGTGCGAGTGGCGGCCCTCCGCGTCTCGCGGTTCGCTAGCGGCAAGCTCGCGGGCGATGCCCGCAACGTCCGGCAATTCCATTGTGCCCTCGACCAACGAGTGGGTCGCGAGGATTTGCTCGAGAAGGGTGGAGCCTGCGCGCGGCAGGCCAACAATGAATATGGGATCGGGCGCCGTTGGTCCGGCACCTGCCCGAGCCGCGAAGAACTCGGACGTGTAAAGTGCCTTCGACCTTTTCACGTGAGCCGACGTGTCCTGGACCAGGTAGAGTCCCGAACGGCGTCGAATTTCATTGCCCGCCGTATAATGGGCAAACGACTCCCCGTAGGACGCCTCGTCCTCGAGTGCCTTGCCGAGCGAGAACTCGAAATGCAGGCGATCGTCGTCGGTCAGATCATCGCGCCCGAGCGCACTGCGGATCGACAGGAGATCCGCATCCGAGAATTGAAAAGTCTTTAGATTGGCGAGGCTCCAATAGGCCTCGCCCAGTGTCGGCTGCAACGCAATCGCGCGACGGTAGGCGGCGATGCTGTCGTCCTGCCGGCGGGCTGTTTTCAGGGCGTGGCCATAGCTCATCCAGACTTTCGACTGTTCCGGGTACTCCTTGAGCACCGCCTCATAGACCTCGATCGACTCGGAATAGTCGCCGAGATTCGCGAGGATCGCCGCCTTAAGGTTCCGGTAGCCTGGATTGCGGGGCTCTTGAGCTAGCAGCTGCTCGATCTGCGGCAGTGCTTCCGCCGCTTTCGACTGGCGGTAAAGTACGACCGCGTAGTTATGACGGGCCGCACTGAAGCTGGGGGCAAGTTCCAGACAGCGCTCGAGAAGCGGCTGTGCGTCCATGTAGCGACGCAGGCGCGCGGCGACCTCCGCCAGCATGCGAAGCGCCGCGATGTCCGTCGGGTATACTTTCAGGTGGCTGCGCAGATGGGCTTCGGCGTGCGCCAGCTGGTTGTCGCACAGCGCGACAGCCGCTGTCATGAGACGCGGATCTTTGGTGGCCGCCTTAATGAAATTTGCCCGCGCCCGATCTGCCCCATGCGCGTCTCCAATCGCGTCAAGCTGGTCGGCGAGTAGACGCCACGCATCGACGAGATCCGGATTCAGTTTTACCGCTCGATCGAGCGCAGCGATGGCCTGGTTCGCCAGTCCCGCAATAGTGCTCGCGATTCCAAATTCGAGCTGCGCGACCGCCCAGTCGGGCTGCTCGCGAGCCAGCGGCTCAAGCACTTCAAGCGCCGCCTGCGACTGGCCCAACATGCGATGGGCGATGGCCAGTATGAGCCGCGCCGGCGGATGGCCCGGGATTGCCTTCAGGATTTCGCCAGCCTGTTCTGCCGCTAGCGCCGGAGACTTATTAATGAGATTTGACGCGTTGACGAGCGCGATGTCGATTGGCCCGACCGGTTCAGAAAGTCCGCTCAAATGGGAGCCCTACGCAAGTTCACAATTTGCGATGAAGTGACGCCCAACATTTCGACGCATCGTGGCTATCAGCGCGGTTACACCCACGGCGACGATCGCGGCAACCATGTATACACCTAACCCTAACGATTGCCAATTAAAGCAACGTAGTGTCGGGACGCCAATATTCGACTAATGGGAAATGTCGCCTTCGTAATGAACGCAGGCTTAGCATATAAGCAGGAAATAGTTGCCGCGCCGTACGCTCAGTGTCTGCGACCGCCGAAGACGTGGCCTCCAACCGGCATGATAATGTTTACCAATCGAGCCGCCATGGACTACAAACTCACTTATTCAAGTATGTTCGATCCCCCCGCGCAGCTGCACGAGCGCTTCGAGGCCGCACTCGGCCGCGTGCGCAGCGAGCTTGGCCGCGTGCATGCGAACTTCATCGATGGCGCGGACCGTGCTGCGAAGGTCACACGCGAGCTGCGCTCGCCCATCAATCGCAACGACGTACTCGGCCATTTTGCGGAGGCGACGGCTGAGGAAGCAGCTGTAGCGCTGGCCGCCGCAAAGACTGCCTTCCCTGCGTGGAGTCGCACCCCGGTCGCGGCCCGCAACCGCATTCTGCGCCGCGTGGCCGAACTCATCGAAGAACGCGTCTACGACATTGCCGCGGTGGTCGCGCTCGAAGTGGGCAAGAACCGCATGGAAGCGCTCGGTGAAGTACAGGAGACCGCGGACTTCTTCACCGTGTACTGCGCCGACTACGAACGGCAGAATTTCGATCATGCGCTGCCGGATGACCCGCTGCCGGACTTCCGCAGCCGCAACCGTTCAGTGATGAAGCCGTACGGCGCGTGGGCAGTAATCACGCCTTTCAATTTTCCGTTCGCGCTCGCAGGCGGCCCCGTCGCCGCGGCGCTCGTCACGGGCAACACAGTCGTGCTGAAGGGAGCGACGGACACGCCATGGGCGGGACGCCTGCTTGCGGACTGCCTGCGCGACGCGGGCGTGCCGCGCGGCGTCTTCAACTACATCTGCGGCCGCGGCGACAGCGCGGGGGCGGCGCTCGTCAATCATCCGGATACGGCAGGCATCACGTTCACCGGTTCGCATGAAGTTGGCATGCAGATCTATCGGCACATGAGCTCAGGCGCGTGGCCGCGGCCATGCATCGCGGAGATGGGTGGCAAAAATCCGGTCATCGTTAGTGCGCGGGCGGATCTGGAGCGCGCCACTGTCGGCATTACTCGCTCGGCCTTCGGTTTGAGCGGCCAGAAGTGCTCCGCCGCTTCGCGCATCTACGTTGAGGAAAGCATCGCGGATGAGCTCATCGAGCGCCTCGTTGCGGCCATCGCACGCCTGGGCGTCGGCGACCCAACGCGCCGCGAGAACTGGATGGGACCCGTGGTCAACGCGCGCGCACAGCAGAACTACGCACGCTTCTGCGCGGAGCTGCGCTCAGGCGGCGCCAGGATCCTAAGCGGTGGCAGGCCGCTGACCGACGGCGCCCTCTCCAACGGCTACTTCTGTGCGCCCACTCTCGCCGAGGCGCCGCCAGAACATCCCCTGTGGCAGCAGGAGATGTTTCTGCCGATTACCATGATCACGCGTGTGGCCAATCGCGACGCGGCAATGGCGCTTGCGAATGAAACAGCACTCGGCCTGACTGCCGGCTTTTACGGCGGCCCCGAGGAGGTCCCGTGGTTCTTCGAACATATCGAAGCCGGGGTTGCGTACGCAAACCGCCCGCAGGGCGCCACCACCGGAGCGTGGCCGGGCTATCAGGCCTTTGGCGGCTGGAAAGGTTCGGGCAGCACCGGCAAGGGAATTGGTTCAAGCTATTACCTGCCCCTCTATCAGCGCGAGCAGTCGCAGACGCTCGTCGAGTAAACCGGATGCCGTGCTATGAATGACACTCACGCCAAAAAGTCTCTACCTGGTCCGAAGGCGCGCGCGCTGATCGAGCGCGATCGCGCGGTCGTCTCACCCAGTTACGTTCGCGATTATCCCTTCGTCATGGGTCATGGCCGTGGCGCCGAAGTGTGGGACGTGGATGGCAACCGCTTCGTGGACTTCGCCGCCGGGATCGCCGTGTGCTCGACGGGACACTGCCATCCGGCGGTCGTGAGCGCGATTCAGGAGGCGGCGACGCGCTTCCTGCACATCTCCTCCGACTACTGGCACGAAGGCCAGGTGAGGCTCGCCGAAGTGATTCGCGATCTTGATCCGGTGAGCGGGCCGGCCGTTTCGTTCTTCGCGAATTCCGGTGCGGAGGCGGTGGAAGCGGCTCTGAAGCTGGCACGCTACGCCACCGGGCGCTCGCGCATCATCGGCTTTCTGGGCGGATTTCATGGGCGCACCATGGGCGCACTCGCGGTCACCGCCAGCAAATACACGCAGCAGTCGCGCTACTTCCCGGCGATGCCGGGCGTGACGCACGTGCCGTATCCAAACCCCTATCGGCCGTTGTTCGCCGGCGACGACCAGGGACGCGCGGTGGTTGCGTATATCGAGCAGCTGATGGAACGCAATGTTCCCGCCGATGAAGTCGCGGCCATCCTCGTCGAGCCCATACAGGGCGAAGGCGGCTACGTTGTGCCCCCCGACGGATTTCTCGCAGGACTGCGCAAGCTCTGTGACCGCCACGGCATTCTGCTCATCTTCGATGAGGTGCAGGCGGGCATCGGGCGAACCGGAAAAATGTTCGCCTGGCAGCATTCGGGCGTGCGGCCGGACGTGCTGACCTTGGCGAAGGGCCTCGGATCCGGGCTTCCCATTGGTCTTGCGATAGCGCCAACGCACATCATGCAGAAGTGGACTGCGGGTTCTCACGCCAACACCTTCGGTGGTAATCCGCTGTGCTGCGCGGCCGCGCTCGCGACCCTCGATCTGGTGAAGAACGGCTTTGCCGACAATGCCGCTCGCATGGGCGGGCGAATTCTGGAGCGCCTCGCGGGGTTTAAGAATCGCTTCGAGTTCATCGGGGACGTGCGCGGACGAGGCCTTATGATCGGAGTTGAGTTCGTCAGTGATCGCGCGACAAAAGCACCTGCCAAGGCGCTCGCCACGAAAATCGTGCACCGCGCATATCACAACGGCCTACTGCTCCTCGAATGCGGCGCGAGCGGCATACGGCTGATACCGCCGCTAATGGTCGATGCCAAACTCGTCGACGAAGGCCTCGACATGCTCGAGCGGTCGATGCAGGAAGCCCAGGCGGAGTTGCAGTAGTGCCACATCCGCCGCGCGCGGCGGCCGCGCTTCTTGCTCTGGCCGGCGCGCTCGCGTGCACTCTGGGAGCACCGCCCGCCCACGCGCAGCGCCAGCCGGTACTTAAGCAGATCGATGCGCCGCACCCCTATTATTTTCGCGAGATGTATCTGCCGCAGCTGACGAGCGGCCCGAGCGCGCTTGCCTTCTCACCCGATGGCCACACGCTCGTTTACTCGATGCAAGGGAGCCTGTGGAGGCAGGACATCGACTCGAGCGACGCTGAAGAAATCGTCGCCGGGCCAGGCTATGCCTTTCAGCCCGACTGGTCACCGGATGGCAGGCACATTGCATTCGTGCGCTATCGCAACGACGCCCTGGAGCTTGAAGAACTCGATGTGGCTTCGCGCGAAGTGCGCGACCTCACGCACGATAAGGCGGTCAACGTGGAGCCGCACTGGTCGCCCGACGGGCGCAGGATGGCCTGGGTGTCCACCTTCGGCACCGCTCACTTTCATGTTTTCGTGGGCGACGTCGGCGCCGATGGATTGACCGGGCACGCGGTTTGGCCCGAGCGCCGCAGCAGCGTGGCGCGCTACTACTACAGCCCCTTCGATCACGAGATCAGCCCCACGTGGTCTCCTGATGGGACGGAGCTCATCTACGTTGGCAATCCGGAAGAGGTTTACGGCACGGGCAGTCTCTGGCGCCGTGCGCTGTCCGCGACCGCGGCGCCGCGTGCCGTGAGGCTCGAAGAGACCACCTGGAAAGCGCGACCCGCCTGGTCCCCCGACGGAAAAAGAGTTCTCTATGCATCGTACGCGGGCCGCCAGTGGCATCAGCTGTGGATCACCACGGCCGCCGGCGGCGGTGATCCGATACCGCTCTCCTTCGGCGAGTTCGACGCCACCGGCGCGCGTTGGTCACCCGACGGCACGCGGATTGCCTTCATCTCCAATCGCACCGGGAACACGCAGATCTGGCTGCACGATGTGATCGGCGGGCAGGAGCGCAAACTCGAAATCCGCTCCCGACACTATCTGCAGCCGACCGGTGAGATCAGGGTGCGCACGCTCGATGCAGCAGGGAATCTCAAGTCGGCGCGGATCGCAATCATCGCATCCGATGGGCGCGCCTACGCTCCGGATGACGCCTGGGTGCACGCTGATGACGGCTTCGACCGCAGGCACAGTGCATTTGAGACACACTACTTTCACAGCGGCGGCGATGCACTCATCACATTACCCGCCGGCGCCGCGTCACTCACGGTGTGGCGCGGCCTTGGGTATCAGATAGAACATCGCGCGGTGCAGGTGACGACCGCTGCCGCGCGCAACCTGGACGTCACGCTTCGACCGCTCGCGCTGCCGACGCACTGGAGTGATCAGTGGCTGAGCGCCGACGTACACGTGCATATGAATTACGGCGGCACCTATCGGAACACGCCCGCGCATCTGGTGCGGCAGGCGGATGCCGAGGATCTCGACGTCGTGTTCGATCTTGCAGTGAACAAGGAACAGCGCATACCGAACATCGAATATTTCTCACCGGCGCCGGATCCCGCCTCCACCGACGCAGTGCTGGTGTCGCACGGACAGGAGTATCACACGAGCTACTGGGGTCATCTCGGGCTCCTCGGTCTTAATGATCATTATCTGGTTCCCGGCTTCGCCGCCTACGCGAACACGGCGGCCGCGAGCCTTTATCCGACCAACGCGGCGATTGCCGATCTCGCGCATGCGCAGGGGGCGCTCGTGGGCTATGTGCATCCATTCGATGACATGCCCGATCCGTTCGCGCCGGCAGCCCTCACCTCAGAACTGCCCGTGGATGTGGCGCTCGGGAAAGTGGACTACTACGAAGTCCTGGGCTTCAGCGAACACCGCACGTCGGCTGCGATCTGGTATCGCCTGCTGAACTGTGGTTTCCGGCTCCCGGCGGCGGCGGGCACGGATGCCATGGCGAACTTCGCGTCCCTGCGTGGACCGGTGGGCATGAATCGCGTCTATGCGCTTACCGAGTCCGCAGGCACGGATAGGACAGCAAGGACGCGAGCGTGGCTCGCCGCCCTGCACGCGGGACGCACGCTCGCCACGAATGGTCCGCTTCTTGGGCTCAGCGTCGAAGGCCAGCCGCCCGGCACGGACCTGCCCGTGCCGGCAGGCGAAACCGGGCTCAAATACCGGGGCTTCCTGCGCTCGATCGTACCCGTGGATCATCTCGAGGTGCTGATGAACGGTAAGGTCGTGCGCACGATTCATCTGACCGGCACACGCATGTCGGCGGACTTTTCCGGCGTGCTGCCCGTGAGCGGCAACGGATGGTTTCTGGTACGCGCATGGAACGATGGGGCAAACCCGGAGATCTTCGATCTATACCCGTATGCCACTACCAACGCATTTTTCTTCCACGCGGACGGGGCTGCCACTCACTGCGGCGAGGATGCGCGGTTTTTTCTGAAGTGGATCGACCGTCTGGAAGAAGCAGCGGCGGCAAATGGGGATTACAACACCGACCAGGAACGCGCGGCGACGCTGGGCGAAATCCGCGCGGCGCGCGCGGTCATGAGCGCGCGTCGATGACTGCGGCTGCGGTGAGTTCCCCGCGATAGCTCTCGAGTGTGCGCGCAAGGCCAGCGACGATTTCGTCGAGGTCGGCGGAAGTGGCAATGAGCGGCGGTGTCACCATGATCCAATCGCCGAACTTGCCGCCGTGGCTGCGGCGCCCGTAGATCAGAAGCCCTTGCTCGCGCGCAATGGCCTGGATGCGGCCGATGACATCGAGCGAGCGCGGCAGCATCGCCTTCGTCGTCGGGTCGGCGACAATCTCGACGGCGTTCAGGAGCCCAAGGCCCCGGACATCGCCAACCAGGAAGTTCGTGAGCTTGAGCCTTTCGAGGCTCGCGCGCAGGGTTTCGCCGAGCGCGTTCGCGCGCTCAATAAGTCCGCGCTCCAATGTTTCCTCGAGCACTGCAAGTCCGACGGCGCATGCGAGCGGATGACCTTTATAAGTGTGGCCGAAATGAAAGCCGCCGGCACGCACGACCACATCGACGAGCCGCTCGGGCGCGAGAAATCCGGCCAGCGGCACGTAGCCGCCGCCGATTCCCTTGGCAAGCGTCACAAGATCCGGCTGAGCGTCCGGCCACCGATGCGCCGCCAGAAACCGTCCCGTGCGTCCGGCGCCGCTGATGGTTTCATCATAGATGAGCAGCACGCCGAATTCGTCGCAGATCTCGCGCACCCGGCGGTAGTAAGCCCCCGGCGCAAAATCCGCGCCACCACAGAACCCCATCACGGGCTCGATGATGAATGCCAGGACTTCTTCGCTGCCCTGCGCCTGAATGGTGGCATGCAGCTGCTCTGCACAGTGCTCGGCATAAGCCGCAGCATCCATACCCATGGCCGGACGATAGCTCAAGGGCGCCGGAACGTGGATTCCCGCCTGCCCCGGAGGCAAATACGCGGCGTATCCCGGATCTGCAGAAAGCGCCATCGTGGCGCGGGTGCTGCCGTGGTACGAGGGATCGCGGCTGATGATTTTGTGGCGCGCCTTCTGGCCGCTCGCGAGCGCATAGCGGCGCGCAAATTGCAGGCATTTTTCGACCGCCTCCGATCCGCTCGACACAAAGAAGGCGCGGTGCAAGCCCATTCCCGCCTGCTGAGTGAGCAGGTCGCCCAAGCGCAGGTTGCTCGCGCTTTCGAACGCGCTGGGATACGCGAAGCACACGCGGGATGCCTGCTCCTGCATCGCGCGTAGAACTCGTTCGTTGCCGTGCCCGAGATTCACGGCTACGGGTCCGGACGTCACGTCGATATAGCGCCGGCCGTCCGTGTCCCACACGTGCACACCCTGTGCGCGACTGACACGCGGCAGCGGTGGGTCGCCTTGAGAGGTCCAGAAGCGCTGGATGCCGCCGGCACTGCGCGCTTTTGCAGGATTGTCGGGCTTGTCAGCCACCTGGTGCGGACTCGACTGGATGCAGCGGAACTTACTGCGAACCATACTACTAGATGGCGAGCCTCTTCTGCTTCTCCGAGCGACTCTTCGAGGGTGCGCGGTTGACGCTGACTGCGCCACCGTGCATGAATGATCAGCGAGGACAACGCATGCCGCGGCATCGCCGCAATCGTCGGTGGCATCAGAATCTCTAGAGATGCCCGATGAGGCGGTGCGCGCGCAGTTGCACGAACGCACGGGCATTTATGTCGCATATTGTGTCTCTTCGGGAAGCCATCGCGGAAAACGTGCACGACGGCGACACCGTGGCGCTTGAAGGGTTTACGCATCTCATTCCGTTCGCCGCGGGTCACGAGGTGATCCGCCAGAAGCGGCGCAATCTGTCACTCGTACGCATGACGCCCGATCTCATTTACGATCAGCTGATTGGCATGGGCTGCGCTGCGCGCCTCACGTTCTCCTGGGGCGGCAATCCAGGTGCAGGCTCCCTATATAGATTCCGCGATGCTATTGAGAACGACTGGCCGCAGCCCCTTGAGATCGAAGAGCGCAGTCATGCCGACATTGCCAGCGCCTACGTCGCAGGAGCGGCAAATCTTCCCTTCAGCGTGATGCGCGGCTACACCGGGTCTGACCTGCCCAAATACAACGACCGAATCCGCTTCATCACCTGTCCGTTCACTGCTGAGCGCCTCGCTGCAACGCCGTCGATCCGACCGGATGTGACGGTCATTCATGCGCAGAAGGCCGATAGACAGGGCAATGTCCTCCTATGGGGGATTCTCGGCGTGCAGAAGGAGGCTGCGCTCGCGGCGAAGCGCGTGGTCGTAACAGTTGAAGAGATCGTCGATGATTTGGGTGCGCCACCCAATTCCTGCGTGCTGCCTCAGTGGGTCATCAGCGCGGTATCTCTCGTGCCTGGAGGCGCCTTCCCATCCTACGCGCTCGGTTATTACGAACGCGACAATCGCTTCTACAAGGCATGGAACGGAATTGCGCGCGATCGCGACACATTCCTCGCGTGGATGCAGCGCCACATTTTGCAGACGGCCGATTTTGCCGAGTTCCGGCGTACGCTCGAAGGCGCGCCGCACGGGAGTCAACACTCTTGAGCGCGGACGCCTATTCGACGAGTGAGATGATGAGCGTAGCGGCCGCGCGCCGACTGCGCGATGGAGCTGTGTGCTTCGTGGGCATCGGGTTGCCCTCGACCGCCGCCAATCTCGCACGCCTGACGCACGCGCCACGCGTCAGACTGATCTATGAATCAGGCACCATCGGTGCGAAACCCGCCGTGCTGCCATTGTCGATCGGCGACGGTGAGCTCGCGACCAGCGCAGACACCGTGGTCTCAACCCCTGAAATCTTCCGCTACTACCTGCAGGGCGGGCGCATCGATGTGGGTTTCCTTGGCGCGGCGCAGATCGATCGCTTCGCCAACATCAATACGACGGTCATCGGCTCCTACCGGAAGCCGAAGACCCGCCTGCCCGGCGCCGGAGGCGCGCCGGAAATCGCGGCGCTCGCCGGCGAGGTGCTCATCATCATGCAGCACAGCGCCCGCGCACTCGTCAAAAAACTCGATTTCGTAACATCCGTCGGCTTCCTCGACGGCGGCGATGCTCGCGAGCGCGCCGGCCTGCCGGGCAAGGGTCCCGTGGCAGTCATCACGGATCTGTGCATCCTCGAGCCCGATCCGGCGACGCGCGAGCTGCAGGTTGCATCCATCCATCCCGGGGTCGAGCGCGCAACGATCGATGCGGCCACCGGTTGGCCCATACGGTACTTTTCGCAGGTCCGGGGTACCGAGCCGCCCGGTGCGGGTGAGCTGCGCGCGCTGCGCGAACTCATGCTGCGCACCGCAGCCGCGCACGGAAGCGCCGCCGAAGGCAGCTCTTCGCTCGCCTGAACCTACTGCCTGTGTCCCCGCTTTGCCGACCGGCTGAGCTTCACTCGAGTCTGCAGCAGGTACACCGCAACGCTCGCACCCATGAGCGCGAACAAGCCCATGATTTCCGCGCGTGAACCCAGTGCAATCAGCGCAAGCATGCTAGCGATGCCAACGATCGTCGCGGTTCCCAGCCAGCGAAAGTTCAGGGGCTGACCGCTCCTCGCCACCCCGCGGCGCGCGAGCCACCAGGTGGCGGCACACCCCGCGATGTACAACGGGGCGGTCGTAAGTGCCGACAGCACTGCGAGCTCAGCGAAAGTGCCGGTGAGCGCCAAGGCGACGGCGATGGCTGCGTAGCAGATGATCGCGACGTGCGGCGCGTGGCTGCGCGGATGAACTCGTCCCAGCGCTCTCGGCAGGAGCCCATCGCGTGCAAATGCGAACAAAACGCGTGGGGTGCCGAGAATGTCGCTGCTGAGAAACCCAAACATCGAGACCGCGGCGCCTGCCAGCATCAACCAGCGCAGCGCCGGGCTGATCTTACCCATCGCATCGGCAAGCGGCGTCGTGGACAGCGCCAATGCCGGACCCAGGATTCCCTGCGCGACGATCTGGATGCCCACGTACAGCAGGGTCACTGCCGCCATCCCCAGGGCCAGCGCGCGTGGAATCGTACGTTCCGGCTGCGCGACCTCGCCGCTGGCACTGAGCGCAGTCTCCATTCCCATGAATGCGAACACCGCGAGGATCACGGCACGTCCCAGACCCGTGCCAGCGGCTGCGGTGGATTGATGGAAATTCCCAAATTGGATTGCGCCTGCACCGGCGATGACGAATATCACCAGCGGCGCCACTTTCAGGAGGGTCGTTGCATTCACAAGTCGAATGCCGTACTTGACCCCGCCGACATTGACGCAAGCGATGCCACCGACGACGCCGACGATGATCAGTGCATGCGCGGAAGTCCTTAACGGCTCGGCCAACAGGCTTGCTCCCACGTCTGCCAGTGCCGCCGCGATCCCGCCACAGGCAAGCACGTCGCCGAACCACAGCAGTGTGCCAGCGACATAGCCAGTGAGCGGGCCAAACGCGCCTTCAATGTATCCGTAAGCGCCGCCGCTGCTGGGTATGCGACTGCCGCCTTCGGCGAAACAAATCGCCACTGCTCCGACTGCGAGCGCGCACAGGAGAATGACAAGCGGCGCGTACGCTCCGCTGTTGGCGGCGAGCGCCGCCGGCACGACAAAGATTGAGGCGCCTACGACGATACCGATGATGCTGGCCGCAAGGCCCCACGGCCCAACCGCGCGTACCAGTCCGGCGTCGCGTTGATCTGTTTGCATTCGCTCGGGCGCTGACAACGCTCTTATTTCAGAAGCGGATGGTCTTCTGGCAGCTGTCTTGCGTACCACATCGCCAGTTTGTGCCGCAACGCGGCTTCGCCGACCTGATCTTCCGGTAATGGCTGCAGCAGCTTGTCATGCACCAGCAGTCTGTAGACATAGAGGAGTTTCAGACTCGCGGAATCGCTGGGCTCAAACTCGACGGCGCCGCGCTCTTCCGCATATTTCATGGCCTCATGCAACGCAGCCTTGAACAATTCAGCCTCGTGTTTCAGTTTCTTCATTGCGATCACCCATCGTTCGCGGCCTGCCCGCGCTGGCATTGAGGACCGATGCGCCTCTCAACCGTCCTTAAGGGATGCCTCCGTTACCGAGCAGCCCGGGAAATCGCGGCGCTACCGGTCAATTGTGTGAGCGCCACGAGTTCACGCAATGCGAAATCGAACTGCCCAGCCTGATTGAAGCGATGCAATTGCGCCTGCAGGAGGTTGCGAGCCTGCTCGGGCTCACCCATCCGAACGTACGCCGCAGCCGTGACCGTCGAGAGATACGCAAGCTCTTCCGCCGAATTGGCTGATGGTTGGCCGAGGAGCAGAGTACCAAACCTCACAATCTGCGGCGCGTCGCGCTGCGAGACGGCCGCCAACAGATCCGCCCATGTGGTGTGTTCACCGGGCACATCGCGATAACACGGGCTGGACAGGACCTTGTTCCAGATCTTCGTGAGCTCGGGCGGGGTCAGATACGCCGTCGTATAGTCGCTGATGTTCCGCACTGCAACTTTCCACGTGTCTTCAGCTGCCCCTGCTGCACAGCGCTCCCGGTCCATGTCGATGCGCGACAGGAATGTCGCGCTTGCCGGATCGAGCTCGTCGAGACTGCCACTCGCTACCGCACTGCGAATATCCAGCGCCCTATGCACAAGGCGGTCCCGAAACATCGAGCTCTCGGCCACGGGCTCAAGCGTTGGACCTTGCGGCGCTGCGCCCTCGATCAGCTCCAGGAACGGAATAGGCAGGATGGTGAGTGCGGGAAGTTCGAGAGCGTTCTCCCGCATGTAGCGCAGACGCGGAGCATTCAGATCCACGAACGGGTAGTAGTCGGAATTCGGCGGCACCGCAATCGTCTGCAGCAACGGGCCAATGGTGAGATTGTCGCCGATCTTGCGCAGCCGAATGTCGGCGATCGACTGCACGTTGATCCGTTTGAGCTCGGCGCGCAGTTGCGGTGATTGCAGCAGCCGGTCATCCGGAGTCCGCAGAGTGGTGCTGCGGGTGGCGATGATGAGCATATCCGAATCGTCGGTATTGTAGAGCGCGTAGGCGCCAAAGTGCGGCGCCAGCGCCTTGATGACCGACGCCACAACTCCGATGTTCGTTTCATAGATCTGCATCCACTGAACGAAGTATCCATCGGGCGCCAGGTACTGCGAAACGCGGGCGTAGAATTCGTCCGAAAATAGACTTGCGACGCCGCTGATCCACGGATTGGAGGGTTCGGAGACGATGAGATCGTACGGCTCACGGGCGCTTGCGAAAAAGGTCTTGGCATCCTCGTAATAGATGTGGCTGCGTGGATCCTCGAAGACATTGCTGATACGCGGACCAAAGCCCTTGCGGGCCGCTTCCACCATGAACGGCTCGATCTCGATCGAGTCGAGCCTTTTGACGAGACCGGATGTGAGAAGCGTATGGGTGGTAAGCCCCGATCCGAATCCTACATTCGCAACGCGCGCCGGATTGGGTTGCACGCTAAGCGGAATCGCCGCGGCCAGCACCATGGTGAGTTCGTCGACCGTTGACTCCCCCGGCCCCATCTGTATGCCCGCGTCCGGCTTGCCGTTGGTGGCAATCGTCACGGTCCCGGCTTCTTGGACCAGACTGATCGTGGCCGTCTTGCCATCGCGCAGGTAGACGACAGTCGCATCCGTTGGCAGCGTTGCCGATCCGGTGCGGTACACGCCGGACGTCATCCGCATGGGATCCAGGCGCACGCCGAATAAGGCAAAGGCGAACGCCCCAATGCACGCCGCGAGTGCGATGGCGGAGACTCGCGAAACAGGACGACGGCTCGCAACGAGGCGCGACAGGCCTACCGCCATGTGAATGGCCGCACCGGCCAGAATGACACCCTTCACCCCGATGTATGGCATGAGCAAGTGGATCGTCAGCAGCACCCCAACTATTGCGCCGAGGGTATTTGCCGAATAGATCGTGCCTATGGCACGTTCACCCGTGCCGCGACGCATAAGTTCGTTCGTCAGCAGCGGCAGGGTCATGCCCGCGCAAAAAGTCGCCGGAATCATGATCAGCGCGGCGATCAGTTGGCTTATGACGTTGAACTCGGCATAGCCGTTGGCGGTGCGCGTCGAGATCCCCAAGAACCACGCCATGAAATCAAAGGTCAGGTTGTACGCCGGCAAGGTGAGCGCAGCCAAGGCGCCCATGATGATCATGACGTACGCCACGTAAGCTACGGGATCGCGGATACGCTCGATGACCCGCCGCACGTACAGTCCGCCGAACGCCAGACCGAAAATAAACGCGCTTAGCATGAGTTCGAAGGAGTGCGTCGAGCTGCCGAGGACCAGGCTCAGCATCCGAATCCAGCCCAATTCGTACATGAACGACGCAGCGCCGGTCAGAAATGCCGCGGCCGTGAACCACGCGGCCAATCTGTCGATGCTGGTGGACGGTGCGGATGCGGCCGAAGGCGCAGCCACCGGCTCCGTCTGCCGGCGAGCAACTCTCCAGATCACAAGAGCCAGGGCAATATTGAGGAGACCCGCAGTGGCGATCGTGCCCGGCAGACCAACTGCCTTTATGAGTACGAAACCGCTTACGAGCACGCCGATCGCGGCGCCGAGGCTGTTTGTGAAATACAGAATAGCCAATGTTTCGCCCGGCCGGGCCGGCCAGCGGCGGATGAGGCCACCGCTGATCAGCGGAAAAGTCATGCCCAGCAGCACCGACTGCGGAAGGATGAGAAGAGCGGCCAACGACCATTTATAGGCGTGAATCGCAAATCCCCATGGCAGCGCCGGTATGACCGAGGCAAATGAGAAATCAGTGGCGGCCACGAACGTCAGGTGAAAGAAGATGCCCAGTATGCCGATCAGCCCCTCGACGAGTACGTACGCCAAGAGAAGCTGTTGGATGCGCGAGGAGTAGCGCGCGACCGTCCAGGATCCCAGGGCCATGCCTCCCATGAAGATGGCAAGCACGAGAGTTTGTGCATAGGCGGCATGGCCGAGAAAGAGTTTGAGGTAGTGCGACCAGATGGACTCATAAATGAGCCCGGTAAACCCGGAGACGACAAACACGGCGAGCAGAAAGCGCCGTCGCGACAGATCCGCTAAGGGCATATTTGACCTGCAGCAGCCTCAGACAAACGCAAACAACTGAGTGCTAATGACCCGGTGCTCGGTATTTTTTAATCCCAAATCGATCATGAGTCTCCCGCTGAGGAAATCCGCACCGCGGTACTTGTGTTCCGTTCCCGCGAGCCGCCGCGGGGCCGCGGGCTTCGACTGTTCGTACGCCGCGTGCGCGCGCATGATACCAGCGCGAGCGAAGGTCTCGCGCTCGGTGGATGGCGATAGGAGGATACGAGTGAAAACAGCAGTAGTTACGGGTGCCGCGCAGGGTGTTGGCCTGACGACGGCATCGCATCTCGCCCGGATCGGCTACCGCGTGATACTCGCGGATATTCAAGCGCTTGATACGCAACTGTCTCAGTTGCGCTCCGATGGGCTATGCGTAGAAGCGGCGATCGGTGATGTCTCCTCGGAGGCGTTCGTGCAGCAGCTGGCGCAAGATGTCCATCGGGACTACGGCGCCGCTGATGTTCTTGTGAACAACGCCGGCGTCAGTCTCATTGCGCCGGCGGAGGACACCACCGCCGCGCAGTGGCAGCGTGTGATGAACATTAATCTCCTGGGCCCGTTTCTCCTGTGCAAATACTTGGGTGCTCAGATGTTGCAGCAGCGCAGTGGCAGCATCGTCAATGTCGCATCTGTCGCCGGCTTGGCCGGGATCAGCCATCGCAGCGCCTACAATGCTTCGAAGCACGGACTCATCGGGCTCACGCGCACTCTGGCCGCCGAATGGGGTGGCCGCGGAGTGCGCGTCAATGCCGTCTGCCCCGGCTGGATCAAGACCGAGATGGACGTTGCCGACCAGGGCAGCGGGGCTTACACGGACCAGGACATCGTCGATCGCGTACCGCTGGCGCGGTTCGCACGTGCGCAGGACGTCGCGGCGGCAATTGCTTTTCTCGCCGACAGCGATCTGCAGGGGTTCATCAACGGTGTCAGTCTGCCGGTCGACGGAGGCTGGCTCGCCGACGGCAGCTGGAACGCGCTGCGCACAAGAACCCGCTTGGGCTGAACGTCCGGCCCCGTGATCCGCAGACGCGTCCCTACGAGGGCTGCGCTGCAGCAGGTCGAAGACGGCGCCGAAATTCTCGATGCATAAGCAAGAGGCTGGTCAGTGCCTGCAAGGTAACCGTCGCAACTGAGAGGTACCACAGGTGGCGCATTTGAAACCACGGCTGCCGCGACAGCCAGATGGCCGGACCGACGAATGTGATCAGCCGCGAGGAGCTGCTTGCGAGCGAGGGCCAGGTGTTGCCGAGACCCTGAAAGGTGCTCGAGCACGTGAAAATTATCCCGCTTGCCACAAAATTCAACGAGATGATGCCCAGAAACTGTGCGCCAACCGTAACAACATTCGGCTCGATCGAGAACGGGTGAATGAGGGCTGCGCTCTGCAACTGACACACGAGGGTAAGCAAGAGCATCACACCGCAGGTCATGAGCACCGCCGTGCGAAAAGTTGCACGCACACGATCTGTTCTCCGCGCGCCAAAATTCTGGCCCACGATCGGCGCAGTCGCGAATGCCACTGCCATGGCCGGTAAAAAAATTGCCTGCATTACCCGTGATCCGACGCCGAAGCCTGCCTGGGCTGCGGCTCCGAAGGCGCGGATGATCCAGAAGATGACCGCCATGTAGCCGAACATGAGCGCAAATTCTCCGCCAGCCGGCAATCCTATGTTGAACACGCGCAGCCAGATTTTCAGTCGCGGTGCCCACATCGAGGGATGCAGCTGCACGTACTTCTCGAGCTTGAAGAAATACATCGCCAGCAATACAACGCCAAATGCGATCGCAACTGTGCTCGCAAGACCCGCACCCGCCACGCCGAGCGGATGTCCGCTGCCCCAGCCTGCGATAAGCACCGGGGCCAACACTATATTGACGAGCACGGTAAGCCCCTGCACTACCATTGTCGGCTTAACGATACCGGTGCCGCGCAGTGCTGAGCCCATTGCCACCAGTGCGAACTGCAACGCCAGACCGGGCAGAAACCAATTCAGGTAAGTCGTGCCCATCAAGACGGTCGGCACATCCGCGCCTAGCGTTCCCATGTAGGCAGCCATGCCCGCGTAGCCGAACACGAGTGTCAGTACCGCGCACAGCAGCGACAGTACCAATGATTGATTGAATATTAGATTGGCTTCAGCCGCATCCTTGCGACCGACCGCCTGCGCGATGAGCGCTACGACCCCGACGCCCAGCATCTGCGTGAGGGCAAACACAACGAAAGCCAGGTTGCCTGCAGCACTCACGCCCGCGATTGCGGCATCACCGAGACGTGAAACAAAATACAGATCAACGATGTAATAGAGTGTCTGCAGCAGCATGCCGGCAAAGATCGGCAGTGCCAAGGCAACGATCTGCCGCGGAATGGATCCCTGAGTCAGGTCGCGCATAGCCGTGAATCGTGCTCCCGCCCCGCCGCATGCTGCGCGGGCGGCAGCGAATGATCACTGCGGGAACTAAGCTTGGATGTATTTACCATTTGGAAACTCGGCTCCCATCGAGATCTCGATTCGACCGCGTGGTCGCGCCGCAATTTATCGGCATCACTTAATAAATTTATCATGCCTGTTGACCTTAAGATGCCTCTAAATGCCCGTGGGGGGTATCGAGAGCGGGTAGTTCCAGACTTCGAACTTGGTTAGCATCGGCGTCGGGCGGCAGAAGCGGTTGGCACTTGGGGGCACGCGTCGTGTCTCATTGCCGCAAGGTTGGGGCGATCGCTTCTGCACAAGCGACGTTTGCATGGTCATGCCGTGTGGTTCATCCTCTTCCGGACATGTAAGACTCGGGATTACAGCAAATCAGTCCGGGGGTCTTGTTACGCGTGGGGAAGGAAAATGAACCCATTCAGCGGGCATATAATAACGGCGGTCATCGCCGAAGCTCTGGTGTCCATATTGCTGTTGGCACTTGGATTCCTCGCCGGCAAATACCGCGAGCGGCGCCTGCTGCGTGGCCGGGATCTGACCGAATACGACTTCTACCCCTATCAGGCGTCCGCGGAGAACTTCGCCGAGTTCAATCTGCGTGACTTTCGCTTGGGCGTGCACTACCTGCTGCGCAATCGAGACGCGCGCGCCGCGCGTCAGCTGATCTTCATCGGCGAACAGAACAACATTCGCGATCTCCTCGACCCTGAAGACAAGCGAACCTACGAGAAGCTCTTCTCGAAGTACCGTGGAGCCGAGATCACGAACGATGCACAGGACTATTTGGAAAACTATCGCAACGTCGTGCGACTGCTCGGGAGAACCTTTCCCCAGATGGGGATTGAAATTCTGCTGCACGACCTCGCGAATCCGAGTCGCTCGATCGTATGGATCGAAGGCGCCGAGGTGACCGGCCGGTCCTTGCATATGGGCACTACAACGCTGCTCGTTGACCTCAAGAAACGGCGCGCGCTCAATCAGGACAAGCTCAATTACGAACTCAATCTTGGCGCGCGGCGGTTTAAATGCACGACGATTCCAATTGTTCGCAAGGAGTACGGCGTGGTTGCTGCCATATGCATGAACATCGACATCAACTACATTAATGATGAAGTGATTAAATCGGCAGACGCCGTCGCGGAATTCTTCCAACACTACTGCCAGACGGACATGGCACTCAGCGAAAACATCTTATCCAAGCAGGAATATCAGAAAGCGATAGAAGGCAAGAAACACTTTCGCTTCGCGGGTATTGCCAAAAGCTGACGAGCCGCTCTAAAACAGGCAGGCGAAGGCTCAGCTGAACACTGCCGGAGTGCCTTATCCTACCTGCACGGCGAGCATCGATATCGAACCCCCATCGACGCCTTCCACCGGAAATGAGATGCCTTCACGCAGCTGAGAGGTCGCGATGACATACAAGAGCGGCAAGTAGTGGTCCGGCGTGGGGATTGAGAGAAGTGCGTCGGGGCCGAGTTTTTCGTACTCGATGAGCGACTGGTATTCACGCGCAAGCATCATCTGCTTGGCACGCGTCTCGAAGCGAACGGCCCAGTCGTATGGCTCAGAGGTGTGCCGCCCCCACGCATAGGTGTGAAGGTTGTGGACGATATTTCCGCTGCCGACGATCAGAATATTCTCAGAGCGCAGCGGTGCAAGCTTCCGGCCAACTTCGAAGTGAAATGACGCCGGCTGTGTCTCGTCGATGCTGAGTTGGACCACTGGAACGTCGGCCAGCGGGTAGACGTGCCGCAGAACCGACCAGGTGCCGTGGTCAAGTCCCCACGAACTGTCGAGATGTACTGGCAGCGGGGCGAGCAATTTCTGAACGCGCTGCGCGAGATCCGGATCGCCTCGCGCCGGATACTGCACCTCATAGAGCTCACGAGGAAAACCGCCAAAATCATGGATGGTCCGCGGCGAGACGCCGATCGTGACTGCAGTTCCAGGCACAAACCAATGGGCGGATACCGATAAGATCGCCTTTGGTCTAGGCAGATCTTCTCCAATGCGTTGCCAGGCCTCGGTATAGGCATTCTTCATCACGGCATTCATGGGATTGCCGTGTCCGAAGAATACTGCCGGCAACATCTGTGATGTTTTACGTTTTCCGTCACTCATCCTCATACCCGGCGCTAAGTTTCGGTCGCATCCGTCACGTAGCTGTGCTCCTCGGCTGATCGAATCGAGCGGATTCCTTCATCGCAAGAGATCACGCAGGCCCCTGCAAACGCGAAGAGTACGAACAGCAGCTGGAATGAGATTATGATACAAAAAGTGAGCGGTTTTTCGGGCTGATCTGTCCTGGAAAACCGGCCCAACGTGAAACCCCTTAAACTCCACACACCGAGCGCATCGGGGGCGCGGTCGTAATGTGCGTTGCAGGTATCGCGGCTTTTATTGTCGCCCTAAGGTAATTAAAAATGATGGGCCGCCTTCGTCCCAGGGCAACTAAGCGCTTCTTCCTTTGCATGACACTGACTGCACTCGTTGGCAACATCATTGTAGCAAAGGTATTCGCGGCGTCGGCGACACTTCCGACGGGCGCTGATCGAGCGGTCGCCGTGGAGGTGTTGCGCTCGCTCATTGAGATCGACACAACCGCCGCTCATGGAACCCGGGCCGCCGCGCAGGCAATCGCCGATCGCCTGACCAAAGCGGGCTTTTCGGCGAGTGACGTGCACGTACTTGCCCCGCCGGATCAACCCAGCTGCGCCAATGTCGTGATACGGCTGCGCGGAACGGGGCGCTCCAAGGCGCTCCTCGTCATCGGACATATCGACGTGGTCGAAGCGCCACGCGGGAGCTGGTCGGTCGACCCCTTCAAGCTGACCGAGAAGGACGGCTTCTTCTATGGACGCGGCGTTCTGGATCTGAAAGGCGAAGATACTGCGATTCTGATGGCCTTGATGCGACTGAAGCGCGAAGGATTCAGGCCAGACCGCGATATCATCGTTGCATTCACCGCTGATGAGGAAGCCGGAACGGCAGATGGTGTGCAATGGCTGTTGAACAGCCACCCTGAACTCGTAAGCGCGGGCCTTGCAATCAATCCGGACGAGGGCGCCGCTGGATTGAGAGCGAACAAGCGGGTTTATTATGGCGTGCAGACCAGCACCAAGCGCTACATCACCTATAGCCTGGAAACCAGGGGCAAGAGCGGACACACCGCGATCCCGCAATCCGACAATGCCATCTACAAGCTGGCCGCCGGCCTGACGCGCTTGGCTGCGTTTCAGTTTCCGATCGAGTTTGACGAAACAACTCGCGCGTACTTCGCGCGCACCGCCGCCATGGAGACGGGTCAGACCCGTGCGGACATGATCGCTGTGTCGAGTAATCACCCTGACATGCTCGCGGCCGAGCGCTTGACGTCCAATCCGGAGCGCAACGCTAATCTGCGCACCACCTGCGTCGCGACCCTCCTCAAGGCCGGAACCGTCGAAAACGCGTTGGCCGACAGCGCGCAGGCCACCGTTCAATGCCGGGTTCTGCCCGGGGACAGTCCGGACTTTGTGCGCGAGACCCTGATTCAGGTCCTGGCTGACCCTGCGATCGGCATTTCGGTAACCGAGCCCGGCGAAGCCAATCCAGCATCACCGCTTACTCCCGAAATCATGTCGCGGGTCGAAAGCTCCGTTCATTCCATGTGGCCCGGTGTATTGGTCATCCCTGCACTCAATATCGGCGCGTCGGACTCAACCTATACACGCGCCGCGGGAATCCCGACATACGGCCTTTGCTCGATCTTCTACGATCTTGACGATGACCGTGCCCATGCGGATGACGAGCGCATCGGCGTCGAAAACTTCTATGAGGGCGTCGAGTTTACGTATCGGCTGCTCAAATCGATGAGCCATTCAGGCTGAACTGCGCAAACCAAGACTGCGGATTGAGCAGTCGCGCCAGGTGCAGTGGCAGGTCGCCGCGACGCCATGTGGACGTCGGCGAGACCGAACCGCTCCTTCAGCGGCATCTTCAGACTCGCGTGGTTCACAGACGAGCACGACCATTCATCAGATCACCTCGCATGCTGGATCAGTTCCTGCGGGCACGGCGCGGCGGCGGATGGTGAGCCGGCGCGTGTTTATCTGCGGAACGGTCAGGCGGCGGTGAAGAGTTGCCCCCGATAGCGGCGCTCATGTGAACGATTTGCCGTTCAAGTCCGCGCTTCCGGCGACCAGCTGGTCCCAGAAAGAAGGCGGTAGCGTTCCGTAATGCGTAAAGGAGGCCGTGGCGAGCGCGGCATTCTCCGCAATGTCCCCCGCACAGTAGGTGATGAACATGGAGCGCATGCCGGCCGCGCGCGCCGCAAGTAAGCCTGCACGGCTGTCCTCGAACACCAGCGCATCGTCGGGATCGACTTCAAGCGCGCGTGCCGCCATCAGGAAGCCTTCCGGGTCGGGTTTGCCGTTGCGCACGTTGTCACCGCCGATGCGCACGCGCTCATCGATCAGATGTGCAACCCCAAGCTTCTTGATGAACCGCTCTATCACGGCACGCGGACTCGATGACACGACGGCGAGCTTCAGCTTGCGATCTGCCGCCGCACGCAGCGCTTGAGCTGCCCCGGGAACCGCCTTCGCGTCGGCAGTAATCGCGCTCCAGTGCGCGAGCAACTCGGCAGCCAGCGCGGCTGTCGGCACATCAAGCTGGGTGCGCGCACGGATGACCTCGGCGACGTGCATCCAGGTACGGCCACGTGTTTCAGAGTGGGGAAGCGTGAACCCGGCAACACCGTGCCTGGCAACGACGGCCCCAAGTGCCTGATCGGTGTCGGATTCGGTGTCGACCAAGGTACCGTCGAGATCAAAGAGCAAGGCACGTACGCGTCTACGATTAGTCATGCCACTAACTTCACTCACCCGGCATTGCGGTTGGATTGAAAGTCCTGGCAGCTATACCAGCAGCTTGTTAAGCGAAGCAATTATGCGGTCGACTTCTGCTTGCGTGTTGTAGTGCGCTAGTCCAACCCGGAGCATCCCTTCATTTTCGTCCAATCCCAGGTGGCGCAGGACCTCGATCGCATAGTTGCTGCCGGACCACACGTTGATCCCCTGCTCCCCAAGGGACCTGGCGAGCGATGTCGGCTTATGACGCGGATGCGTAAACGATACGGTTGGCACACGCTGGAAGAGCTCGCGGGCCTTGGTAATACCATGAATTTGGACCTGCGGGATTGTCAGAAGCGCATCAATGAGTCGCTGTGCCAAAGGCATCTCATAAGCAGTCGCTGCTTGGTACGCGCCCCGTATTTTCTCGCGGCGGCTTCCGGAACTCCCGGCCTTCTCTCCCAGCCAGACAAAATAGTCGGCGGCCGCTGCCAGGCCGGCGAAAAGCTCCGTTTGGGGCGTGCCCAGCTCGTGGCGACCGGGCGGCTCTTTTGGGCCGCAACGCACGGCATACGCATAGAGCTCAGACAGAAACTCCTCCCGCCCCCATAGCACACCAAGGTGCGGTCCGAAAAACTTGTACGACGAGCAAACGAGGAAATCGCACTCGAGTTTCGCGACCTCCACCAGTCCGTGCGGCGTGAACTGGACTGCGTCTACGTAGACCAGTGCGCCCGCTTTTTTTGCGAGCCTGCTCAGCTCGGTGACCGGGTTGATGGACCCCGTCAAATTGCTGGCGTAATTCAGCGCCAGCAGGCGCGTCTTACTCCCGAGTAACGGCGCCAGATCTTCAGGCTCGATGCGCCAGGTATCGCGGTTGAAGGGAAGCCAGCGAATTTTCAGGCCGCGATCTTCTGCCAGCCGGATCCACGGAGAAACATTGCCCTCATGATCCATGTGCGTGACGATGATCTCATCGCCCGCGTTCCAGCTGCGCCCGAGCGACCGGGACATTTGGAACGTCAGCATCGTCATCGACTGGCCGATCACGATTTCGCGACCCGAAGCGCCTCCAAGGAATTCGGCCATTGTCTCGTGTGCTGCGTTGTATATGGCATCGGCGTCTCTGGACGCTTTGAAATAGCCGTCGAGATTGCTCGCAGCGCCGGCCATGCCGGCCGCTACGGCGTCAATCACCCGACGGGGCACCTGCGTCCCGCCCGGGTTGTCAAAGAAAATGGCTGGGGTCGCAAGTGCGGGAAACTGACCGCGCACTTGCTCAATTGGGAAGACCATTACTCGCGCTCCTTCATCCGTAGCTACGCCGTGTCGGTCGGGCGGATTCATCGATCCAGCTTGCGCAAATCGAGAGCAATCAGGTGCCGCGATGCGCGATTAACAATCGCGACCCGCACTCGTTTATTGCAGATCACGCGGGATATCCTCGCGCCAGGTACGCGTTCGCACGACGCTACCATCACGAAGCAATTCGCGCGTATAGCTGTAGTGAAACGTGTTGGCATCGCTCGTAAACGTATGATGCCCGCGATAAATGAGAACCCGGTCCGCCAGCCTCTCCACGCTCTCACTTTCTCCCTCGACGGCGGCTGTCTCCGGATGGGCGTCATCCACGTGGTACACGAGCTTCTCGAGGTGTTCGAACGATCCCCACGAGAAATGCAGATCAGAAGTGCCGCGCCAAGTTACTGTGCTGCGCCCACTGTTTTCATCTCGCTCCAGCGTCCAGGAGCCGGGCCAGGCGTAGTCTCCGGTGGTCGTGATGCCTTGCGGTTTTTCTATCGGCTCAGGCTGCGCGAAATGCGATGGGACGCGGCCGTGAGTGGGCACGACGGGTAGCACGATCGAGGAGCCCTCTGCGCCACCAAGGCGCAACGCCGTCGTCATCAAGTGGGGCGTGGGCCAAAACATCGGCCACTGGGCATTTGATACAGCGACGCGAATGCGATGACCACGCGTCCATACCCAGGAGCTCAAGTAGAGGTCGAACTCCAGTGCGTACTCGTGTCCCGGCACAAGCGGCTCCGGGTGATCCAACGACTGGCGTTGTGCGCCATTCAAGCCTGCGCCGGTAATCGCGGTTACGCGTCCGTCCTCCGCGACATCCTCGAGACGCACGATCCAGTCGGCGAGCGGGGCATCCGCGCTGGCGAGCAGCCGCACATGCGCGCGGCCGAGCATCGCGACATCTTGCTGCAGCGGCGCGCTGTCGTAGGTCAGGCCATACGCATCAACCGGCCGTTGATCGCCGAGGAGCTCGCCCCACCAGAAGCCGGCCTCGACGCCCGCCGAAGGCACGTAGCGCAGGCGATCGGTCGCAGCCGCTGCCGGTCCTGCGGCGAGACGATGGTTCGGCGCGAGAAACCACGAGATGTGCTTAAGGCCGGCCGGCGGCCAGGAATCGGCGCGCCACTCGCCGGGAATGTCCTGCGGTTCGGCGCCCGGCGCGTGTCCATGCTGCTGATAAAACACGAGCTGCGGATCACGCTCGACACCGTTCTCAGCCCCCTTCAGCCAGTGATCGAACCAACGCACGGCCTGGTCGCGCCATTCAATCTGCGGACCGTAGATACTCGTATTCGGAAAGTCGTGGTTCCAGGGTCCCAGCCACGCATGGACGGGAGCCGGCACACGCTCCAGCATGCGCACGATGCTGTTGCGGTAGCCATCCTGCAGCCCCCCGATCAGGAAACAGGGAATCTTAATGTCTTCGAGGCGCCGGATCGGCGCGCGCCAGAATGTCCCGTCTCGTTGATGACGAAAGTAATCGAGGGACCACGGTACAGAGTCCATGCGCTTCGCGAGCGTTTCCTCGTCGAGAGGAAACTCGGGAGCACCGCTGCGCCCCTGGTCCAGGTCCATGGCAATCTCGAACTCGTCGACGTGCATGATCCCGTCCATGTAGTGCACATCTTCCGTGAAGAGCGCCTCAGTGGCTGCGACGGCGAGGATCGCTTTCAGTGCCGGCGGCCGGCGCATGGCCATCTGTATCGAGTTGAAGCCGCCCCACGATATTCCCAGCATGCCGACATTGCCGTTCGACCAGGGCTGGCGCGCGAGCCACGCAATGACCTCCTCGCCATCCTCCTGCTCCTGCGTCGAGTACTCGCGCGTAGGAGGCGCGCCGCCGCTATTGCCGAAACCACGGATATCGACTCGCGCGCCGACATAGCCATGGCGTGCGAAGTAGGCGTAGTTGCCGTAGTCACCTACCGCCGTGTCATCGTCCTTTCTATAGGGCAGATATTCGAGCAGCGCCGGCACACGCTCTCCCGGGCGCAGATCCGCGGGCATGTACAGCGTCGCAGCCAGCGCCACGCCATCCGGCATCGGGATCGAGGCCGCAACGAGACGTACGCCGTGGTCAGTTGCCCACGCGCTCGCGCAAACGAAGCAAAGCAGACCCGCCCAATATAGATTTTGTTTGCTGTTCAAGTGTCGGTCGGCGCGCGCGAAGGCGGTGACGCTCCGCTTGTTCTGTGTATCACGGATGCGGTCCCTGTGGCGAGTTGCGCGCACGACCGTTACATTGCTGCCGTGCCTCGCTCCACGCCTCGACTCTCAGCCAGGGAAGTGCGCGCAATTCTGCCGCGTGTATTCGCGGCGCTCACCGCGGCCGATGCGATCACTCTAGGGCATCTGCACAGGACCAAGATCCACTATAAGGCCGATGGCAGCGAGGTCACGGTCGCCGACAGAGCTGCCGAGCGACTGCTGCGCCGGCACCTGCGCGCGGCGTGGCCGCGCGATGCTGTGACTGGCGAGGAGTATGGCGGCGATCCTGCGCAAGCCGGCCGCTGCTGGCTTCTCGACCCGATCGACGGCACGGCGTCCTACGTCCTCGGCCTGCCGATGTTCGGTACGCTCGTGTCGCTACTTATCGATGGCGACCCGGTATTCGGTTGCATTCATCTGCCCGCACTCAGAGAGACCACTTACGCGGCGCGGGGCTTCGGCTGCTGGCTCACACGCGATGGCGCACGCCCGCGGCGGGTGCGCGTCGCTGCGCCACGGGCCCTGTCGCACGCCCAGGTCGGGCTCACGAGCATGAAGAAGAGTGATCTTGCACGCCGGCGGGGCCCATGGCGGATCACTCGACTTGCGCGCATGGTCGGCCGGCTGCGGCTGGTCGGTGACTGCGTGCAGTACGCTTTGCTGTGTCGCGGCCGCCTTGACGCCGCAATCGATCCACTCATGAAACCCTGGGACATCGGAGCCCTCGCACCGTGCGTACTGGAGGCCGGCGGCTCGATTAGCGACCTCACAGGGCAGAGTGGGCGGATCGTCGAGCGCAGCTCATTCGTCGCGGCGAGTTCCGCGCACCTGCGCCGTGCGATCTGTAAGCACGTCGGGGGATCCGCAGCATCGCAGATCCGCTAATGACTGGTGGCGCCGCTGTCATTACTGACTATGAGACTCGCGACGTTCACTGGTTCGAAATCCGCCAGGGTAAGACTTGTTAGGCAGCTAAGATCACTATCGTTCCAGCGTGCGTCGGGAGTTCCAATCAAGCCGCCGCTCGATCCATTGTCGGCCAGGATGAATCCGTAGTCTCGCAGCGCCGTGATGATGATCGCCGCTTGCGGACTCGTGGCGGCGCACAAGGGAGTCGCCGCAGAAGCCTTCAGTCGGTATATCTCACCAGCCGGTCCTGTCATGGTGCAGCTGGCGGGAGGAGAGGATTGCGAGATCTGGCTCTCTGTTGTGATTGCTCCACCCCCGGTAGTGTTACAGCTACCCACGCCGGCGGTCTGCGTCGCAGGCCACACCCAGTAGTCCAGCATGTGGTTGAGCGTGAATCTGATGGGATGCAGAACCACGCCATTGGGTGAGCTCGGCGTACCAGTGCCAATGACTTCGTCGGCGTTGACAAGGAGCGGCGCCACGGGAAGGCCAGCTGCGTCAGATGTCCCCATGCCCTGCGGCGTCAAATCATTTGAGGACACGTTGGGCCAGAGCGCGTTTGACGAGTCCGTCCAGGGGCCGCCTGCGTAGATTCCCTGCCACATCTCGTAGAGCGCAGGGTTGCCGCCGCCGCCGGCCTCGAGGTAAACCAGAACGTGTCGATCCCCAGTCGAGTTGCTGGTGCCTTCCACAGGAGCATTTGCAGGAATGGGGCCAGAGGTAAAGTAGGACTGATACACGGTCGTCGTGACCGATACGTCAGCCTGATTGTATGGAACGTCCAGCGCGGGAATTCAGTTCGGAAATGCGCCGTCCGTATTCCCGAAGAAGGGCTTGATCGTCGCCGACAGATAACCGCTGTAAATCGCCGCCGCGGGGGACGTGTCCACGGGAAGGCTGGTAGAGGCTGCGTCGATTCGATGGTGAAAAATCGAAGTTGACGGGAAAATGTTCGCCAGGAACGTGTTATCCCCATTGATTGCAAAGGTGATCTGCTGCGTCGCCTGAGCATGCGCCGAGTCGGTCACCACAAGTAGCGGGCTGTACGTGCCCTGCCCGCCAATCCTTGTACTGCTTACCTGCCCGGTCGCTGCGTTCAGCGACAGCCCTTCGGGTAAGGGGGGATAGTTCGAATTTGTGCTTACTGAATAGGTGTACGGTGCGGAGCCGCCGCTGGCAACAATTGTGCAGCCTGCATATGCCGAGCCCTGATTGCCGGCCGGGCAGGATGTAGTTGTAATCGCCAACGGACTGCCTGCGGCTGCGGCGGATACAGTGACTGTCGCGGTGGACGTCGTTGTACCGGACGCGTTGCTCGCTGCCAGCGTATACGTCGTTGTAGACGTTGGACTCACGCTCGCTGAACCACTCGCAGACGCGGACGTGAGTGTTCCCGGCGTAACCGCAATGCTGGTCGCCCCTGTAGTCACCCAACTGAGCGTGCTCGCGGAACCGGAATTTATCCCCGCAGGATTCGCCGCAAACGATTTGATCGCGGGCGCTGATCCAGTTGGTGGACTGG
>Ga0302325_10003322_pt1 | contig 38057 bp, 31 predicted proteins | sample Palsa_T0_2_FD_201948 | JGI IMG/M metagenome (GOLD analysis project Ga0302325, IMG submission 201948) | Peat permafrost microbial communities from Stordalen Mire near Abisko, Sweden - Palsa_T0_2 | ecosystem: Environmental > Terrestrial > Soil > Palsa > Peat permafrost | place: Sweden: Abisko...
GTGATTTCGAGCACCAGGGGCGTCAGCACCAGGCACATGGTGTCGTTCACGAAGAATGCAGAAAAGAAGCCGGAGACAAACACAATAGCGGCCAGCAGCACGATGGGCCGGTGCGCGTGCTCCACCCACGCGCTCACCAGCGTGAAGAATCCCGACAGGCGCAGGTTGGCGACCACGATCATCATGCCAAATAGCAGGATGATGGTGTCGTAATCGATGGCGGCATATGCCTGCTGGATGGAAAGCGAGTTCGACGCGATCATGAGGGTCGCGCCGATGATCGCAGCACCGGCCCGGTCCACCCGGAAGCCTGGCAGACGGCCGAACGCCATCGCCACATAGGTCAGTAAGAAGATGATGATAGCGGTCGGCAAGGCTCGGCTTACCTGATCTCCCCGTGCAGAGCCTGCCTGGCGAACTCGCCTGAAGGCGTCAGCTTATACTCCCAGTTGGCGATGAGTGTGGGGCCCCACTCGGGATCGAAGCACCAGACCATCCAACTAATCCCCTTACCTTCAAGATACTTGATTATCGCCGGGCCGTAATCGCCGGTAAAGCCTCCAAACTCGGTGGCCACGACCGGGTATTTGGCGGCCGCGAAACCGAAGTCCTCCTCCCACTTAGGTTCCCATGGCCGTGGCCGCTTGTTAGAATACGGATGGGTCACGTAGCCGATGTTGTCCGCAGCGATGGGAGCGAGCAGCAAGGGGGTCAGGTCGTAGGCCCAATCGAATCCCGCTACCAAGGGGATGGCCTGCGCGTTGTAGGCGCGGATGATGGCGATCAGATCCTCTTGCATGCGTTTCCACTCTGTCCAATTGACCGGCCCCAGTTGATTGCGGAAAGTGGTGGGCTCGTTGAATAGCTCAAAAAATGCGACGGTGTTGTGGCCGGCGAAGTGCCGCGCCGCGGTGCGCCAGAAATTGTATGTTTCCTGCTGCGACGTGTCGTACATGGGGTCCTGGAACAGCCCCGTGGTCAGGTTGCCGATGGAATGCCAGTCCAGGTCGATGTACAGATCCAGATCCGTGCACCACTCCACGGCCTGATCGAGCAGCTTCAAATATTCGGCCGGAGTGCGTTCGCGCCACGCTATGGGATGCACGGGGATGCGGACGATCATGGCGCCCATCTCTTTCACCTTAACGAAATGGTCTTTGTTCCAGTGGCCCTGCCCTTCCAACTTGTCGGGATCGGAGATGGATAGGCCGCGGAACAGGACCGTCTTTCCTTGCGGGTCGACGAATTTGTTACTCTTCACCGAGATCGGCGGCATTTTCTTGGCGTTGGCGGTGTAGGGCCGCCCGCCCACGGGCCGGTCGTTCCACCAACGTATACAATTCCCTGGCGCCGCACATTTCGCCCGTGGATAGAATTCTGGTCATGCCTGTGACTATGCCGACGTTTGGATGGTTGCCCCAGGCTGCCTGGGATTGGATTAACGCCAACGTGCGTTGAATTTCGATACGCTTTCCGGCGCCACGGATAAGGCCCCGCCTCGGGGTATGATAAAGCGATCCACAAATCCAAAAGGTCAGTATGACGAATGAGTATCAACTGCGGCTGGACGGACTGGTTCGCGATCATGAACAACTCATCCAGCGCCCCAACGAACCGCTCCCGGAGGCGAGCGGGTGGTTCGACCGATACCGCTATCCGGTGCTGACCGCGGCGCATGCGCCACTCATCTGGCGCTACGACTTCGATCCGGTGGCCAACCCGTTTCTGTTGGAGCGCCAGGCCGTGAACGCAGCGTTCAACGTAGGCGCCATGGAATGGAACGGCAAAATCGTGCTGATGGCGCGGGTGGAGGGCGCCGATCGCAAATCGTTTTTCGCGGTGGCCGAGAGCGCCAACGGCATCGACGGATTTCGGTTCTGGGATTATCCCGTGGTGATGCCGGAAGGCGCCGATCCGGAAACCAATGTCTACGATATGCGGCTGACGGCGCACGCAGACGGCTGGATCTACGGCCTGTTCTGCGCGGAGCGCAAAGACTCCAACGCGCCGCCCGGCGACCTGTCGTCGGCAGTAGCCCAATGCGGCATCGCGCGCACGCACGATCTGAAAACGTGGGAGCGCTTGGACGACTTGCGAACGCCTTCCGCGCAGCAGCGCAACTGCGTACTGCACCCGGACTTCGTCGACGGCCAGTATGCCTTGTACACGCGTCCGCAGGATAGCTTCATCGAGGCGGGACGCGGCGGCGGCATCGGCTGGGGACTGGCCGCTAACATGGAGCACGCCGTGATCGAAGAAGAGACCATCATGGACCAGCGCGCGTACCATACCATCAATGAAGTGAAGAACGGGCTGGGCCCCGCGCCCATCAAAACCGCTCAGGGCTGGCTGCACCTGGCGCACGGCGTGCGCAACACGGCGGCCGGCCTGCGCTATGTGCTGTATTGTTTCCTCTGCGACCTGGCTGCGCCTTATCAGGTAATCGCGCGGCCCGGCGGATACTTCCTGTCGCCGCAAGGCGAAGAGCGCATCGGAGATGTTTCGAACGTGGCCTTTTCTAATGGCTGGGTCGCGCGCGGCGACGACGTTTTCATCTACTACGGCGCGTCAGACACGCGCACTCACGTGGCTACCACTACTGTTGACCACCTGCTCGATTACGTGCTGAATACCCCGCCGGATCCCTTGCGCAGCGCCCTGTCGGTGCGCCAGCGCATCGCGCTGATCGACAAGAATCTGCAACGGGCCGGCAAATGATCGCGAACGCAGAGTGGGCGGCACGTTTCCGCCGCGAATTGACGGGGAATATCCTGCCGTTTTGGATGCGCCATACGGTGGATCGCGAGCACGGCGGCTTCTACGGCGCCATCGATTGCGACGGGCAAGTTGACAAGCAGGCGCCGCGTGCGTCGGTCATTAACGCGCGCATTTTGTGGACGTTTTCCGCCGCCGCGCGCATTCTGCACGACAAAGCCTGCCGCGAGACGGCCGACTGGGCATACAACTATATCACCGATAAGTTCTGGGACCGGGAGTACGGCGGCGTTTATTGGATGCTCGACCATCTGGGCAATCCTATTTCGGATCGCAAGCAGATTTATGCGCAGGCTTTTGCCGCCTACGGTATGGCCGAATATTTTCGCGCCACCGGGAGAGTAGAATCGCTCGATTGTGCGAAGCAGCTTTACCGCTTGATCGAAGAGATGAGCGGAGAGCCGCTTTATGGCGGATACCTGGAGGCCCGCGCGCGCGACTGGAGCGCTTTGGAAGATGTGCGACTCAGCGAGAAGGATCTGAATAGTCCAAAGTCGATGAACACCCACTTACACATCCTCGAAGCTTATACTAACTTACTGCGCGTGTTGCCGGACCCAACCTTGCGCGCCAGTCTGGCGTGTCTGCTCGAATTGATCATGGATCGCATCGTGGATAATTCTACCGCTCACTTCAAAATGTTCTTCGACAACAAGTGGACGCCGTTATCCGATCATGTTTCGTTCGGGCACGATATCGAGGGGAGTTGGCTTATCCAGGAGGCGGCCGAAGTGTTGGGCGACCCAGTGCTGCTGGATCGTGCGCGCGATTTGGCCGTGCGGATGGCGCAGGCGGTTTACGACCAGGGTCTGGACAAGGACGGCAGCCTGTTTTATGAGGCGTCCGAGGGGCGCATGGTCGATCCCAACAAGCATTGGTGGGCGCAGGCGGAGGCGGTGGTTGGTTTCTACAATGCATGGCAGGTTTCAGGCCGGGAACACTTTCGGACGGCGGCTTATCGCGTCTGGGAATACATTGAAGACAAGATCGTGGATAAGGTCCACGGCGAATGGCACGCGAAATTGAAGCCGGATGGCACGCCGTGGAAAGCGGAGGACGACGCAGACGCTTGTCTGGTGGGCGCTTGGAAGTGCCCGTACCACAATGCGCGCGTTTGTTTCGAGATGTTGGAGCGTTTGCACTAATCAATTCATATGCAATACGGTTACTTCGACGATAAGAACCGGGAATATGTGATTACCCGGCCAGATACACCCCTGCCATGGATCAACTATCTGGGATGCCAGGCTTACTTCGGCATTATTTCAAACACCGCGGGCGGTTACTCCTTCTATCGCGACGCGCGGCTGCGCCGCATCACGCGCTATCGCTATAACAACGTCCCCTTCGACCTGGGCGGCCGCTACATTTACCTGCGCGACGATGAGACGGGCGATTACTGGTCACCGTCCTGGCAGCCCACGCACAGCGACCTTGAGCAGTACACCTGCCGCCACGGCATGGGGTACAGCACTATCGGTTCCAAGCGGCGCGGTATCTCGGCAAGCACGCGCTATTTCGTCCCGCTGGACGAGAATCTGGAAATTTGGCAACTCACGCTCACCAACCACCGCCAGGCGCCGGCCGCGCTATCGGTCTTTTCGGCGGTGGAATTCTGCCTATGGGATGCCCAGGACGATTCCACCAATTTCCAGCGCAACTTCAGTATTGGAGAGGTAGAGATCGAAGACGGCGTCATCTATCATAAGACCGAGTACCGCGAGCGGCGCGATCACTTTGCCTGGTTCGCCTGCTCCGCGGAATTAGCGGGCTTCGATACGCAGCGCGATGTTTTCCTGGGTCCCACGCGCGGATGGGACCGCCCGGCCGCCGTGGAGCGCGGCGAATCGTGTGGCTCGGTAGCGCATGGTTGGGCGCCCATCGGCTCGCACCATGTGCGCGCGGTACTGCAACCAGGCGAAACGCGGCAGATCCTTTTTGTTTTGGGCTACCATGAGAACCCTAAAGACGAAAAGTTCGATCCGCCGGAATCCCAGACGGTGAACAAGAAAACCGTCAAGCCGGTGATTACCAAGTATCTGATTCGAGCGAATGTGGACGCCGCGTTCCAGAAGCTGCGCACTTACTGGGATGGACTGCTGGGCATCTGCCAGGTGACCACGCCCGACATCCACACCGACCGCATGGTGAACGTGTGGAACGCCTATCAGTGCATGGCCACATTCAATATGTCGCGCTCGGCGTCGTTCTATGAATCGGGCATCGGCCGCGGACTCGGTTTCCGGGATTCGAATCAGGACCTGCTGGGCTTCGTACACATGATCCCGGAGCGCGCCCGCGAGCGCATCCTCGACCTGGCGGCCACACAACTTCCCAGCGGCGGCGCCTATCACCAGTATCAACCGCTGACTAAGAAGGGCAACAACGACGTGGGCGGCAATTTCAACGACGATCCGCATTGGCTGATCCTGGGCGTCGCGGCGTACCTGAAAGAGACCGGCGATTGGAGCATCCTCGACGAGCCTGTGCAGTACGACAATCAGCCCGGCTCAGAGCAGCCGCTCTACGAGCACTTGCAGCGCAGCTTCCTTTACACGCTGGAGCGGCTCGGGCCGCACGGCCTGCCGCTGATCGGGCGCGCGGATTGGAACGACTGCTTGAATCTGAATTGCTTCTCCGACACCCCCGGCCAGTCGTTCCAGACCACCACCAACAAGGACGGCAAAGTGGCCGAGTCCGTATTCATCGGCGGGCTGTTCGTGCTGGCGGCCAAGGAACTGGCGGCGATTGCGCGGCACAGCGGCCACGCGGACGAAGGGCCCGGTTATCTTGCCGAAGGCGCGCGCATGGAGGAGACCGTGCGCAAGCATGGCTGGGATGGCGAGTGGTTCCTGCGCGCCTACGACGACTTCGGCAACAAGGTGGGATCGAAGGACTGCGCCGAAGGGAAGATTTTTATCGAGCCGCAGGGGTTCTGCATTCTGGCCGGCATTGGCCTGGACGACGGCCTGGCGCGCCGCGCGCTCGAATCGGTGCGCAAACATCTGGCCACGCCGCATGGCATCGTGCTGCAACAGCCGGCTTACTCGCGATACTATCTGGAACTCGGCGAGATATCGTCGTACCCGCCGGGTTACAAGGAAAATGCCGGGATTTTTTGTCACAACAATCCGTGGGTGATCATCGCCGAAGCCATGACCGGCAATGGCGATGGCGCGCACGATTACTATTCGCGCATCAATCCGTCGGCGCGTGAGGCCATCAGCGATGTGCACCGCTGCGAGCCGTATGTGTACGCGCAGATGATCGCCGGCCGCGACGCACCCACGCATGGCGAGGCCAAGAACTCGTGGCTCACCGGCACGGCTGCGTGGAATTACTACGCCATCACGCAATGGATTTTGGGCATCCGCCCCGCGTATGATGGGTTGCAGATCGCGCCGTCGATTCCGGAACGGTGGACGGGCTTCCGCGCCGTGCGCCGGTTCCGTGGCGTGACGTACAACATCACGGTACGGCGTGTCGGGCCGGGGAATGGCGTGAGTCTGGCGGTGGATGGGCGTCCCGTGGAGGGGCAGGTGGTTCCGCTGCCCACCAACGGCCACGCAGAAGTTTCCGTAGAGGTGACGCTGCACTAGCGTGGAGACCTTGCACACTAACATGGTGACCGGCACGATGCGGAGGTTTGGTGTGTTCCTTCTGCACCTGCTCATTGCGCTCATGGCAACTGCTATGCTCCGGGCCGAACTTCATGCTGCGTTCCCGGCCGCGATCTTTCGGGAATTGCCGGGGCTTGGAGAGTAAGTGCGGCGCCGAAACCAGGGCGCCACATAGTCAAAGGAGACACTCATGTACCTACCCAACGAACAACGTTACGACAAAATAATCTACCGCCGCTGCGGCGCGAGCGGGTTGCGTCTGCCGGCCGTCTCATTAGGGCTATGGCACAATTTCGGCGGCGTGGACGTGTTTGAGAACATGCGCGCCATGTTGTGCCGGGCCTTCGACCTGGGAATCACGCACTTCGATCTGGCAAATAACTACGGGCCGCCGCCGGGATCGGCCGAGGAGAACTTCGGCCGCGCTCTGCGCTCGGATCTCGCCGCCTGGCGCGATGAGTTGATCGTCTCCACCAAGGCGGGTTACCTGATGTGGCCCGGCCCCTACGGCGAATGGGGTTCGCGCAAGTATCTGTTGGCCAGTCTCGACCGGAGTTTGCGCCGCATGGGCCTCGACTATGTGGATATCTTCTATTCGCATCGCCCCGATCCGGAAACGCCGCTCGAAGAAACCATGTCAGCGCTGGATAGCGCCGTGCGCGCGGGCAAGGCGCTTTATGCGGGCATCTCGAATTACAACCCGGAGCAGACCGCGCGGGCTGTCGCGATCCTGCGGCAGCTCGGCACGCCGTGCCTGATCCATCAAATGAAGTACTCGATGTTCGTGCGCACGGCCGAAGAGGGGCTTTTGGAGAAACTGGCGTCCGAAGGCGTGGGCGGCATAGCGTTTTCGCCGTTGGCGCAGGGCTTGCTCACGGATCGCTATCTGCAGGGCATTCCCGCAGGTTCGCGCGCCTCGAAGACTGGCACGTTTCTGAAACCGGCGGATGTCACCGAGGCGCGCCTGGCTCAGGTGCGCGCGCTGAACGACATCGCCCGCGAGCGCGGCCAGAGCCTCGCGCAACTGGCCCTCGCCTGGGTGTTGCGGCATGGTGTGATGGCCAGTGCGCTGGTGGGCGCCAGCCGGGCGGAACAGATCGACGCGTGCGTGGGCGCGCTTACTAATCTCGGGTTTGAGCCGGAGGAACTGCGGAGGATTGACGAGATCGTGTCTTCAGACGAGCGAACATGGCGGCGGTGATCTCGGAATCGGTTAGTTGCGGAGCCCCGTCGAAATGTCTACGGGATCGAGCGGTTCGCTTGCAACCAGGGACCGCCGATTCGCCGCCGGATAATGAGCGTTCCGCCAAATTTCGGCAATCGGGCCCTCGGGCCTGAAGCCGGGCGCACGCAGCGACGGCCGGCGGTGGCCATGACTTTGTTCATGGCAAGGTCCACCGGATGCAAGACATGCGTAGCGGGCCTACTTGGCCGGGATCGGCAAACTGACAACCACTCCGTCTTTCAAATATTGCAACTCCAGCGGCCCGCTTTTGCGCTTCTTGGAAGGAATCGCAAAGTAGAGATATCCCGCCACAGGCCGGACAGCCGGACCCTCCGGCAGAGCGCTGGCGCGCATTTTAGCTTCGAAAGCATTTGGATCGGTGGATAGCGGGCGCGGCGGCGTGGGCTGGCCCGAGCCGACGCCCACGCCCGAGTAAGTTCCCCAGCCGCGAGAGCGCCCATTCACTGGGTCGTTGCCGCTGGTGTACACCACTCCGGTTTCGCCCGTCACATCCACTTTGTTCGGCGGCTGTGGTGCGCCCTTTTCCGCCCACACGGACATCACCTCTTGCGGACTCCGGGGATAGCTCACCTCGTCGTCACTGAATTTCAAGTCGAAATCCAGTGAATCGACGTAGGCGGTTTGCCCTTCGAGAGGAAACACGGCGACTTCCATTACGATGTAATGCTTGATCGCGTCGGGCGGAAAGATCTTTTTCGCCAGTTCCGGCGGCACCAGGGAGGCCGCAATCGTGGCGTTCGGGGCCTCTCGATGGACCGGATAATCGGAACTGTTGGCACGCGGCGGCACGCCATCGCCGGCGCAGACGGCCACCACTGCGGCAAGACCGGCTGCGGCGATGGCTGCGGCGATGGCTGCGGCGATGGCTGCGGCGATGGATACAAAACGGCGCATGGTGGAATCCTCCTCCTCAATCGACGGACCTGTTGCCGTTATCGTTTCAAGCGTTGGCCCGCCGCAGTTTTTACTTGCTCAACTTCAGCACCCAGGCGGGCTGTTTCATCAGATCCTCCGGCATCTCTGGCAAATCGATGGCTACCGCGCCGTCATGCGCTTTCCAACGCACCGCGGCCGATGTGCCCAGCAGCGCGACTGAATGCGGACCCGCGCCGAACTCCTTGATCGTGAATGTTCTTCCTGGCCAGCGCGGCAGGATGGCATATACGTCGTTGCCTTTCGCGGTGAAGAAGGCTTCGATGGATGCCTTTCCCGGCGCCGGTTTCTCGGCGAGTTTGGCTACATCGTAGGTCGCGTTGAATTCCTGGTTGTAGTCGACTTTCGGCGCCTCACCCGCGCTCCATTGCCTGGTCTGCTTCCAGGGCCTTGTGCCGTAGATAGCGTCGCCGTTCACCTTCAGCCAATCGCCGATCTGAAGCAGGCGCTCCTCCATGATCACGGGAATAGTGCCGTCCGCCGTGGGGCCGATGTCCAGCAGCAGGTTGCCGCCGCGGCTGACCAGGTCCACCAGGATCATGACCAGTTCCCGCCCGGTGTGATAATGTTCCACGCGCTCCGCGCGGTTGTATCCATAGGAAAACCCCATGCCGCGGCTCTCTTCCCACGGATGATCCATGCCGCTCAGTCCGGGAGTATATTCCGTGGTCCAGTAGCCTCCGTGCTTATGGCGCGTGTCACTGCCCCATCGATCGTCCACCACCACCTCGTCTTTCACGGGAGACTCGTTGTAGAGCCAGGCCAGCAGTTCGGCGCTGTGCCACGCGGCGGAGGGCAGTTCCCACTCGCCGTCGCTGAATATGATCGCGGGCTTTAATCGCGTGACCATATCCTTGAATTGCGGGGTCATGTGCTCCCGCACGTAGCGCGGCTTATCGGACAGCCACAGCGGGTTGTACCATTCATACAGAGAATAATAGAAGCCCATCTTCAGACCCTTGGCGCGCACGGCGGCTGCCAGATCGCCGGCCAGGTCGCGGTGGGGTCCGGCCTCCACGCTGTTCCAGGGCCGGCCCCACGTAGCGGAGGCCTCCTTGCTCGGCCAGAGTGCAAAGCCCTCGTGATGCTTCGAGGTCAACGCCACATACCTGGCGCCGGAGCGCTCGAAGACGTCCGCCCAGTGGGCCGGATCGAATAACTCTGCGCGGAACAACGGAGCGAAATTCTGGTACGGGAAGTCCGCGCCGTACATACGCTGGTGAAAGGCCCACGAGCCGGCATCCACGGGATCGGCGCCCGTTTTCCGGCCTTCCGTGATGGCATGCCAGTACCATTCGGCATAAGCCAGCTTGCCCGGCAAAACCGGCGCATAAGCCGGAACCGAGTACACGCCCCAATGTATGAAGATGCCGAACTTGGCATCCGTAAACCATGCGGGCATGGGACGGCTGTCCACCGACTCCCACGTGGGTTGATACGGCTGGCTCGCCAACACGGCCGCTCCAATCAAAAAGAGGAAAGCGAATCTGTTCGACATGTTAAATGCCTATGGCGTGCTTACGATATCACCTCACCCGGCGTGAGGCAACTCATTTCGCCGGACTCATTTTGCCGGATGCAATGTACATCCTTTTTACCAGACATTTACGTCCGCTGCGCATCGAACCGTTGCGGCGCCGATTCCAATAGCCATGACCTTACGAAAACGGTGCCTCACCATCATCCTGCAGGCGGGAATTGCGGCATATTGGCCTGCCCATGCGGCGGGCCAGTCGGCTTTTAAAGTCGTCCCGACTCCTAATGAGAATTTCAACAACGAACTGTTCGCAGTCTCGGCATCTTCCCCCAGCGACATCTGGGCAGTGGGCGAGTCGACGATTCATTTCGACGGCACTACCTGGACTGCATTTCCGGCGCCTATGGTTCCGGGTAATAATACCAGCACGCTACAAGGAGTGGCGGACATTTCTCCGACAGACGCCTGGGCTGTCGGTCTCACCAATGCAAGTTCGTCGACAGGAGTGAACCAGTTGATTGAGCATTGGGATGGCACACAATGGAGCCTGTTTGCCGGCCCGGCCTTCGGGTCCACGGACCAGCCCGCGCTGTTTGGCCTGACGGCTATAACGGCGAACGACATTTGGGCGGTGGGCGACGTCGTGAATACGTCCAACGGCATTCTTTCTTTCCTGTTCGAACACTGGGATGGCACGGCCTGGACGAAAACCACCGCCCAGGACCCAGTCAGTGGTTTCTTACTGGGGGCTTCCTCCGACGCCACCAACGACGTGTGGGCGGTGGGCTATTCCGGTTTCCTGAACGAGAGCAGCAAAACCCTGGTGTTCCATTACGACGGCACGGCTTGGCAAACGGTAGCGAGCGCCAACACCGGCGTCGCGGACCAGTTGAATGCGGTGGTAGCGCTGGCGCCCAATAACGTCTGGGCGGTCGGGTCTTCATTTAAGGTCGAGCACAGCGCTTCGCTGACCTTGATCGAGCACTTCGATGGCAGCTCTTGGACCGTCGTGCCTAGCCCCAATGTTGGGCCGGTAAACAGCAACCAGTCGAATCGTTTGTTCGGGATTACCGCGCTCTCTGAAAACGACATATACGCGTTCGGATCGTTCTTCGCCGCCAGCGGCTCCGGCCACCAGATGACCTTGGTGCTGCATTGGGACGGCAGTGCCTGGAGCATCCTACCCAGCCCGAATCCCACCACCAAGGGTGGCTTCTTGTCGGATGTCCTATTCGCCGGCGTCGCACTATCGCCGGATACTTTATTGATCGTGGGATCCGAGGACGAAGCCCCGCACACGGGTACCCTGGCGGTTGAAAGTACCACTGCGGATCGAACCGGCGGGTCCAATCCACGTTAATCCTGGTTTATTCCGAGGATAGTGGGGCAGCGCCGTGCGCTGCGGCGGACCCCGGGTCCGCCTCCGGGCCGGGCGGCGTGGGACGCCGCCGCAGCGCAAGGCGCTGCCCCACGAACGCGCCATTTTAGCGGGGAAACCGGCGTTTGAGCTCCTGAACTGCTCATCGGTTGAAGCCGAACCGTCTGGCCCACTACGGCGCGCCCGGAGGCGCTAAGATTGCAGATGTTGGCGTTGCGATGAAACTGGGAATCGATTTTGGCACTACGCGTATCGTGGCTGCGGCAGCGGACCGTGGAAACTACCCGCTGATCCGTTTTGAATCGCCTGACGGGCAGGCGCGGGAGTGGTTCCCGCCGCTGGTGGCGGTACGCGGTAACGAACGGCGCTTCGGCTGGAGCGCGTGGGCGGTGCAAGGCGATCGCGAGTGGACGGTGCTGCGTTCGCTCAAGCGGCTGCTGAAACGCGTTGGACTTACTACGCGGCTGGAGCTCGCCGGCCGCACGATTCCGGTGATGGAACTGGCAACCGAGCTGCTGACGGCGTTCCGCGGGCAGTTGCGCCAGGCTTCCACGCTGTCGCTGGAGCGCAGTGAGCCGCTGGAGGCTATGATCGGCGTGCCCGCCAATGCCAACAGCAATCAACGATTTCTAACCACGGAAGCCTTCCGCGCCGCCGGCTTCCATGTGCTGGGCATGCTTAACGAGCCTTCCGCGGCGAGCGTTGAGTTCGGCCATCGCGAACGCGCCCAGCGCAGAGGCCAGCCTCGGCGGTCGCTGCTAGTCTATGACCTCGGCGGCGGCACCTTCGATGCGTCTCTGGTGGATATGGAAGACGATACCCACACCGTGGTGGCCAGCGCCGGCGTCTCCGATCTGGGCGGCGACGACTTCGATGAAATCCTGGCCAAACTGGCGCTCGAAACCGCCGGCCGTACCGGCGACCGCGAAGCGCTCTCGGATGCGGAATCTTTCCGCCTGCTGGAGGAGTGCCGCGAGCGCAAGGAGGCGCTCAATCCCAACACGCGCCGCATGGTGGTGGACCTGGAGCACGTCCGCGAAGGCTGGGGCGAAGTTTCGGTTTCCGTGTCGCCATATTACGAGCTTTGCCGGCCGCTTGTGGATCGCACAGTGGAAGTGGTGGAGGAACTGCTTGCGGCGCATCGAGACCGGTCAATTGAAACGCTTTATGTAACCGGCGGCGGCTCCGAATTACCGGCCGTGGCGCGCGTCCTGAAGGAGACGTTCGGGAAGGCCGTGCGGCGCTCCGCCTACATGCGCTCAGCCACCGCCATCGGTCTGGCAGTCAGCGCCGATGCGCGGTCCGGCTATGTGTTGCGCGACCGGTTCGCACGTCACTTCGGTGTGTGGCGGGAGGCCGACCACGGCCGGGCCGCGACATTCGATCTGCTTTTCCCCAGCGGTCTGGAGTTGCCCCGGCGGGGCGCGCCGCCGCTGCGCGTGGTGCGCTCCTACCGGCCGGTCCACAACATCGGCCACTTCCGCTATGTGGAGGCGGCGCGCATCGGCGAGGATGGCCAGCCGTCGGGCGACCTGACGCTGTGGGACGACATCCAGTTTCCTTTCGACCCTGCATTGCGCGGCGCCATCGATCTTACGCTGGTCGACGTGAGCCGCAGAGGCGAGGGCGCCGGATCCGAAGTGGAAGAGGAATATTCCTGCGATGCCAGCGGCATCGTGAAGGTGACGATCCGGAACCGCTCGGCAGCATACCATCGTGAGTACACGCTCGGCCGCTGGTCTAACGCGGCGGCTAGAGCCGGCGAGGCGATCGCGAACAGGCAGGGCTGCAGAGAGCGCCACCGGTAGCGGCCCGCTTTGTACATGGGTTCGGCCTGGACATGCGGACCGCGGTTTGTGAATGGGTTCGTTGCGGCAGAGACCGCGGATAGCGCACGCGCCTCCAAAGGCCAGCGACCGCCGGTTCCCCGGCCCAGGTTCTCGCAGGCGGTCTTGGCGGCCAACAAGTACCCGGACGTCGCCGTTTCGTAGATGGATGCCGAACTTCCGGACGATGACGGCTTTGAACGTGCGCTAAATTGGATTCTCGACGGCATCGAAGCCGATCTCGAGACTCACCCGCGGAGCCAGACCGCGAAACGAAGGAGGAGCGCCCGATGATCTCAGAAACCTCGCGCAGATCTTTTTTGAAAACGGCCGCCGCTGCGGCAGTGGCGGCTCCATCCGCGCTCACGCCGAGCATGAAAGCAAACCCTATGAACGCACCCATCGGTCTTCAACTGTACTCGGTTGGAAAAGAGATGGATGCCGATCCGTTCGGCACACTCAAACAAGTGGCCGCGATCGGCTACAAGACGGTCGAGTTGTCGCCGCTCACGAAGCTGCCTCTGGCGGATCTGAAGAAGGGCCTGGACGATGTGGGCCTGAAAAACCCGGCCGGACATTACCTGCTGCCCGACCTGATGACTAAGCTCGACGAGAACATCGACGCCGCGAAACGACTCGGGCAAGAGTACCTGATCGTGACCGTACCTTGGGTGGCGGACCCTGCGCGGTTCAAGATCGACCCCGCGCGCGGCCAGATGGCATTCTTTATGGCGATCCTCGCAGGGTTGACTCTCGACGATTGGAAGTGGAATGCCGAGCAGTTCAACAAAGTGGGAGAGCAGGTGAAAAAGGCCGGGCTGCACCTCGGATACCACAACCACAACTTCGAGTTCAGATCATACGGGTCGACGACCGGCTACGACGAGTTTATCCGTCTCACCGACCCGGACCTGGTGAAGTTGGAGTTGGATTGTGGCTGGGTGACGGTGGCGGGTCATGATCCGGCCGCTTACCTGGCGAAGTATCCGGAACGCTATCGGTTGCTGCATATCAAGGATTTCCATAAGGGATTCACGCCCACAACGACCTTGGGAGGGCATGGCCCGCATGCGCCCGTTCCCACGGAATTGGGCAGGGGCGGAATCGACTATCGCAAGGTTCTCGGCGCGGCCGGCAAAGGGCAAATCCGAGCAATGTTCGTGGAGCAAGAGCCTCCCTTTACGGAGATGCCCGCGCTCGAGGCGATCAAGGTAGATTATGACTATCTCAAGAATTTGTAGGTGCGCAAAGGCCGGCGGCGTGCTGTTATTTGCCGCTTCGCTAAGCGCCTGGCAAGCGGACCAAGTGGCCGGCGCGGACAAGGGGAAAAAAGCCGATGAGAAAGAGCGGCCCGACCTCTCTGCCTTGATGGGCGGCCCACACCTCGATGCGGCCGCGGTGGAACGCGGACGTAAGATTTTTGTGCCAGGTTGCGGGTTCTGTCACGGCAACGACGCCCACGGCAAGAGCGGGCCCGATCTGGTTCGCTCGGCGCTTGTGTTGCATGACAGCAAGGGCGATACCATCGGTCCGGTAATCCGGGATGGCAGGCCCGATCGCGGCATGCCGGCCTTTGCCTCGCTTTCCGCGGAGCAGATTGCCGACATCTCTACCTTTCTGCACTCGCGGGCGGCGGACGTATCGAACCGGTTCGCCTACAAGATCGGCGATCTTATTACCGGCGATCCCCGGAAAGGGGCGGCATTCTTCAGCGGCGAGGGACATTGCAACCAGTGTCACTCGCCGTCGGGCGACCTCGCCCATGTAGCCGGCAAGTACGAGCCCGTGGAGCTCCAACGCCGGATGTTATACCCCGCGCCGAACATGATCGATCTGTTTCTTGGCCGAGCTGTGAAACCTCCCGCGCCCACAAAGGTGACGGTCCGTTTGCCTTCCGGGCAGGAGGTCTCCGGCACCCTGGACCACCTTGACGAATTTACGGTTTCCCTGCACGACTCGTCCGGCTGGTATCGCTCGTTCGCGCGCGAAGACGTGAAAGTCGATATACAGGATCCCCGAGCCGCGCATGAGGCGCTGCTTCCGAAGCTTACGGACGATGACATGCATAACATGCTTGCATACCTGGAGACGCTGAAATGAGAGCTACAGTCCTCGCCCTTCTGCTTTGGACAGCGCCGATCGCGAATGCCCAGCAACTGCCTCCCGACGCGCTGCTGAAGCCTGCCACGAACAACTGGCCGACTTACAACGGCGACTACTCGGGACGGCGGTTCAGTTCCCTGGACCAGATCAATGTGTCGAATGTCGGGGAATTGTCGACGGCCTGGGTTTACCGCGCCACGAACTATGGCGCCGGGGGCTTCGGTTCGGTGATTAAATCGACGCCGCTCGAAGTGAACGGAGTCCTCTACTTCACCATGCCCGATAATGTGTGGGCCGTGGACGCCCGTACGGGCCGGGAAATCTGGCACTTCAAATATCCGGCGAACGAGGGCAACCACATCGGTCAGCGCGGAGTGGCCATGTGGGGCGACTGGCTGTACTTCGAGACACCCGACTGCAACCTGATTTCACTCAACGCCAAGAATGGGACGGAACGCTGGCGCAAACAAATTGCGGACGTAAAGCTCGAATACTTCTGCACCATGTCGCCACTCGTGGTAAGCAACCATATCGTCACTGGCGTGGGCGGCGACTCGCTGGACAATCCCGGCTATCTGGAATCGCACGATCCGGAAACGGGCGATCTTCAGTGGCGGTGGAACACGGAACCGAACAAGGGGGAACCGGGCGCAGAGACCTGGCCCAATGACGACGCACGTGGCCATGGTGGCGGGATGACCTGGATGACCGGTACTTACGATCCGGCATTACACCTGATCTATTGGGGCACCGGGAATCCAAATCCGGTACACGCGGGTGAAGGACGAAAAGGCGACAATCTTTGGACCTGTTCCATCGTCGCCCTGAACGTGGACACAGGCAAGATGGCGTGGGGTTACCAGGTATCGCCTCACGACACGCACGACTGGGATGCGGTGCAGACACCCATTCTGTTCGACGCGGAGTTCAACGGGCAGCCGCGCAAACTCCTGGCCCAAGCCAGCCGCAATGGATTCTTCTTTGTCCTGGATCGCGCGAATGGCGAACACCTGTTGACCGCTCCTTTCATCAAGAGCAACTGGAGCATGGGGCTCAACGCCAAGGGACAACCGATTCCCGATCCGAAGAAAGAACCTTCCCGGAACGGCACGCTGGTTTCTCCGAGTTCCGGTGGCGCATCGAACTGGTTTGCTCCAACTTTCGATCCGATGACAGGCTTGTACTACGTGGTTGCCTCGCAGAGCTATAGCGTGTTTTATCTGACCGCCGAAGGAAAAGCTGAAGGCTTCGCCGGCCGGGACGATTTTCTCAATTTCCCCGGAACCATAGAGGCCATCGATTATCGAACAGGCGAGATCCGGTGGACGCACGATATCGGCGCAATGGGCCCCGGGCTGCTCACGACGGCGGGCAACTTGCTTTTTGCCGGCGACAGTTCCGGACACGTGCTGGCGCTGGATGCCGCAAAAGGTACCACTTTGTGGCACACCAATGTAGGCGCCAACCAGGCGAACGGCGCCATCGCCTACGAGCTGGACGGCAAGCAATACGTTTTAGTTGGAGCTGGCGACACGCTGGTTGCGTTCGCGTTGCCGGCTGCCCGGTAGCGCTCATCGGCGGCAACCAACCGCCCACCAAGTGAGCATGAGCCACCCACTGGCGGGGTATCGAACTGCTCGATGGAACGCCTGCTCGGAAGCCGGCGCCGGTCATCGGGGGGTGCGAAGCGCCGTACGCCGAGGCTGCGCGCAGCAAACTCAGGGACGCGCAGGGGAGCGCGTAAAAACTAACAAATATGGAACCCAATTCACCGCTGGCAACTTTGTATTCCCAAAACGCGGATGTCAACGATTAGTTATCCGTACCGCAAATGACTGGCGATGGCACCGGCGATCTATAGAGAGGATTGTATGACTTCACCGGGGGAGACGGCCGGAGGGGACAGACCCGGCGGGCAATCTCCGCAATACTGAGCACGGTGGCGGCGCCCCCCAGTGTACAATGTGGTATGAATTATTATGATTCAGAAACATTTGAATTGTACCTCTATATGGAGGACCTTTGCTGCGAACTTTGCCGTTTTGAGCATCTCGCCGAGGGAGTTCTACCGCAAGATATCCGGATTCGCCAAAAAGTCGACCTGGGCAAAACCGGCGCCTACGCGGATGCGAGTATTTCTCTTTGCGGGGAACGGACCTATTTCTTAGAAGTAAACTGGGGCTACGACCGGGCGGAGATAGCCGAACGTATTGCATATAAGTACGAATCGAATACCCCGGCTTTGGGGAAAGCACATAAGTTGCGGGTGGTAGTCTCCGATGACGACTCGGAGTTGGCCAGTATCGAATCGACGCTGCGCGCGTGCGTCGATCCCCAATTGGAGATCGAAGTATGGACTGCGCCGCGCCTGCGTGAGATGATACTGCGTCACTTCCAGATGGAAGTGAGGCGCTTCGAGCGCGAAGACGTTCTAGCGTTGCGTTCGGCGATAGAGAAGACCAAAGGAAAATATGCGTTTGGAAGCAGCTATGACGGGTCCGTAGCCCAGTTGATGCTGATGTGGCACATGGGCTGCTGGACCATCCGGCGCGTGCAGCAGGAAGCGAACATGACGGTTGAGTCCGTTATGCGGAAGGGTTTGTACCGGGATGCCGCGGTTCTCATTGCGGACTTGAGCGGGTTTTCCGGTTACGTCCGCGATTCACCGGACGATTCGGTAGTTCAAAATGCCCTCGAGTCGTTCTACACCAAGACACGGCGCGAAGTGATCAACTGCGGAGGCATGCTGTCACAGTTCGTCGGCGATGCCGTGGTCGGCGTGTTCGGAGTGCCAATTCATTTCCCTAACTACGTCGAGCACGCGCTGGAGTGCGCGATCGCGATCCGGGACATCGGCAAGTCGGTATCGCAGAGTTGGCAGCGGCATATCGACCGGCTGCAAACTGCCGTGGGATGTCATACGGGCCTGGCCATAGGCGACGTACATCTGGTGCCTTTGCGGGAATTCACCTATTCTCATTTGGGCCTGGTCGCGGATGCCGTGGATATAGCGGCACGTCTGGGCGCTACGGCGCAGCACGGCGAGATTGTTCTGAGCAACGCTCTTTATCAGCGGCTTGGAAAGGCCTCGCGCGCGCACTTTGTAGAGACCGATCCCATTGAGGCGAAGAACGTGGGGCGGCTGCAGGGCTGGAGATGGGACACAGGTCAGGGCCAATAGCCGTAAGGTGAAGCCATGCCAGACTCCGTCAAGGGCAGGAGCGATGCGAAGGGCGTTCCCCGAATGGCCCTCTGGTACCATTTACGGCAAGCGGCCTTGCCACCATATGAGAGAGCAGCTAGTATCGGCACAGGGAGGAGATACGTATGCTCACAGTTCGACGATTGGCCACGATGCGGGCCGCGCTAGTCATCTCAATGGCAGCTCTGGTGGCGGAATCCGGCAGCGCGCAATCCTTTAAGACGATATATAGTTTTCAGGGGGCTCCGACGGCCAAGGACCAGATGGCGCGATCCTCGGAAAAAACGGGGAGCTCTACGGCACGACCTATCGCGGGGGGGCCAGCCAATGCACCAACGACGATACCTGGACGCAGCCCTGTGGAACGATCTTTGAACCGACAGACACCGGAGCGGGCTGGACCAATCACGTGCTGTAACGAGTTCGAAGGGGGCAAACGGGGGAGCGTTTCCGGACGGGCCGCTAGCAGTTGACAGCAACGGAACGCTTTATGGGACCACGCTAATGGAGGGACGAATCGAATACGGCAACGGGACAGTTTTTTCGCTTACTCCACCGGCTAACCCTGGCGGAACCTGGACGGAAACGGTGCTGTATGTCTTTGGCAAGCACGAGGTCCCGGGCAGCTACTCTCCATTCATTCCGATTGGGGGCGTGCTTCCAGGCCCAGACGGAACCTTGTTTGGTGTGACGCACTATAACTACTATGACTTCCCCGGATCGTCTCAAGGTGGCGCGATGTTCAACTCGTTCCGCCCACCGCGCCGGGCGGAGGCTGGACCGAACGCACTCTGTTCGGCTTTCTCTCGTCGTCAAGTCCTGGCGTCAACCCGGTGGGGAGCCTGATTACCGACAGCCGCGCAAACACCTGGCCCAAGCCAGCCGCAATGGATTCTTCTTTGTCCTGGATCGCGCGAATGGCGAACATTTGTTGACCGCTCCTTTCATCAAGAGCAACTGGAGCAATGGGTCTCAACGCCAAGGGACAACCGATTCCCGATCCGAAGAAAAAACCTTCCAGGAATGGCACGCTGGTTTCTCCGAGTTCCGGCGGCGCCTCAAACTGGTTTGCTCCAACTTTCGATCCGATGACGGGCTTGTATTACGTGGTTGCCTCGCAGAGCTATAGCGTGTTTTATCTGACCGCCGAGGGAAAAGCTGAAGGTTTCGCCGGCCGGGACGATTTCCTCAATTTCCCCGGAACCATAGAGGCCATCGATTATCGAACGGGCGAGATCCGGTGGACGCACGATATCGGCGCAATGGGCCCTGGGCTGCTCACGACGGCGGGAAACTTGCTCTTCGCCGGCGACAGTTCCGGACACGTGCTGGCGCTGGATGCGGCGAAAGGCGCCACCTTGTGGCACACCAGTGTGGGCGCCAGCAGGCAAGCGGCGCCATCGCCTACGAACTCGACGGCAAGCAATATGTTTTAGTCGGAGCTGGCGACACGCTGGTTGCGTTCGCGTTGCCGGCTGCCCGGTAGCGCTCGTCGGCGGCAACCAACCGCCGGCCTCCCTGCGGCTACTGTATGGCACGCGACACGGGTCCGGAAAAGTGCGGAGTTGACAGCCCTACGGAGCTTGTAGTAGCATAACCGGAGTAAGCAGGAGACATGCACCAGGCACGGTTCACCCCAGCCGAGAGGCGAATTCTGGAGCAGTACTGGAAGCTCGGAACCTGCTCCGTCCGGGAGATTCTCGACAGTCTGCCCGCAGAGGAGCGCGTCGCCTACACAACCGTTCAGACCCTGGTCTACAGGCTCGAGCAAAAAGGCGCCCTGCGCAAGGTCAAAAAGATCGGCAACGCCCAACTATTCGAGCCCGTCATCGATCGGCGTGAGTTCCGCGGCGGCTTAATTAAAGACTTCCTGGCCATCTTCGGAGGGTCGCCCCGCCTGCTTGTCTCCACGCTCCTTGAGACGGGCACGCTCACGCTGAAGGATCTAAAGACCCTTCAAAACGCCGCGTCCGCCAAGAGCGGAAGCGGCCGCCGGAGAAAAAACCATGCATGAGCAAATCGCGCGCGTGCTCTATTACCTGGGCGTTCATCTCATGTATGCGTCCATCGTCTGGCTGGCGGCCTGGCTTCTGACCTTAATACCGCGCGGCAGCGCCACGACAAAATACTGGATTTGGGTGGCGACGTCGCTTAACTTCATGCTCCCGCTGGGCGCGCTGGTCGACAAGTCGCTGGCGCGCCATCTTACGTGGGCTTCGCCGCTCGGCATGATCGGCGGTGTGGGATTGCGGATTGCAGAAGACGCGGTCCTGGCATCCCTACTCGGCGCGGTGTGGCTGCTCGGCGCAGCGCTTATGTTCGCGCGGCTCTGCTTGCGCCTGGGGGCGGAGTGGCGTCCAGGGCAGGGGCTGCAAGATCAAGGCTGCGATGACCGGAGGCCGGCGTTTTTTGCTCAAGGCGTGCCGGTACGGTTGGGACGGGCTTCGCAGGCGCCGTCCGTGGACGGCCTGCTGCATCCGCACATTTTTCTCCCCGGCGGCATCGACCGGCTGCTGAGTAAGGACGAACTGGCCGCTGTCCTTATCCACGAAATGACACATGCAAAGCGGCGCGACAACCTGATCCGCCTTGTTCATGAGATCGAGCTTTGTGCGCTGTGGTTTCATCCGCTGGTGTGGATCACCGGGGCCCGCCTTTCGCTCTATCGGGAGCTGTCCTGTGACGAGTCCGTGATTCACAGCGCCCGCGGACGGGACCTGGTTTCGGCGCTGGCAAAACTCGCCAATCCGGAACAGCCCCTGCTGCTGCAGGCGACGGCCGCGTCATTTTTGAGTCTGCGCATTGCCCGCCTCGCGGCGCCGCAACCACAGCGGAACGGCAGAGCCGCAAGCGGGCTGCTGGCCGTGACATTCGGCGCGGTGCTGGCGATGGCCATTTTTCAGACAGTAGCACACACGGCCTGCTGTTTCCTAGCCAGGCATTAAAGGAGAGGTTTGTGCGAAGCTCTTTAAATCGGTACGCAATGGCGATCATCGCCTTCACCCTATTGGCGGCCGGCAGGCCTCTTTACGGCCAGGCCCAGGCGCGTTCCCGGGCGGAGGAAACCCTCGAATGGTGGAACCAGATCGGCAACAAGCTGATCGCCATGGCGCGAGATTTCCCCGAGGACAAGTACGATTTCAAGGTGCAGAAGGACGAACGCACCTTTGCGCAAAATCTACTGCACGTAGCGGCCATCGACTACCTGCTCATAGGCAAGGTTACCGGAACAAACGCCGGGCCCGACTTCGGAAAGGATATAGAAAATCCGTCGCGCGAGGTGTACAAGACCAAAGCCGATGTGGTGAAGTTGATCGAGCGGGCCGTCGCGGATGGGGCCGCCGCCATCCGGCAGCAGGGCGATGCGGGGCTCGACAAAGTCCAGCCATTCGGCTGGGAAACCGGCCGGCATGTGGTCCGCAATTCCTATATCTGGCTTACCGGCATCGAGCACAGCAGCGAGCACTTCGGGCAGCTTGTGGTTTACTATCGCGCGAACAATCTGGTGCCGCCGGAATCGCGACAGTGAGCGCTGCCGCCCTACGAATGAAAAGGATACGCAACCTTGTGCTGTTAACCGCGTTCGCACTGGCGCTCGCCGGCTGCGGCGCGCGGGCGTACAGACCGCCGGCTGCCCGTACCGTTGACCTGAAGGCCGTGGATGGCGCCATACTCAAGGCCAGCTATTTCGGCGCCGGGAAGCCGGGCCCCGGTGTGTTGCTGCTGCACCAGATCAACCGGCAGCGCAAGGTCTGGGACGGTCTGGCCGAACGCCTGGCGGCTGTCGGCATCCACACCCTGACCTTCGATGTGCGCGGATTGGGCGAAAGCAGCGGCGGGCCTTATGGGCAGTTGCCCCCCGCTGAAAGAGCCAAGGCGCGCAAATTGTGGCCTGACGATATGGAAACGGCGTTTCAGTACCTCGTCGCGCAGCCCGGTGTCAGGCGGGACGTCATCGGCCTCGGCGGCGCGGGCCCGCTCGGCGCTGACAATGCCGTCGAGGCGGCGCGCCGGCACTCCGCGGACGTCAAGTCGATGGTATTGATTTCCGGCCAGACTGAGGAGTCCGGCCGCCAGTTCATCAGGCAGGCCTCGCAATTGCCCGCCCTGTTCGTGGCGGCCGACGCCGATGAATATCCTCCCACCGAAGAGGTCACGGAATGGCTTTACGCGCTGTCTTCGAACCCAGGCAGGAAGTTCATTCACTATGCCGGCGAAAAAGCGCCCTGGAAAGGCTATGAAGACACCAAGGGCGTTCCCGCTACCGGAAACCATGGGACCGACTTGTTCAGGACTCATCCCGAACTGCCCGGAACTATCGTGAACTGGTATGTCACGACGCTGATCGCAACGCCGGGTAGAGCCCCGGCGGACAGCAGCAGTTCGAGCGCGCTGCCGGTGGCCCTGCTCGATGAAATTGAGACGCCGGGCGGGCCGGCGCGGGCCGCCGCGCAACTCAAGCAAGCCCGGCTCAGAGATCCCCAGGCGCAATTGTGGCCATGGGTTGTCGTCAACGTGCTGGGCTATGACCATTTGCAGGCGGGCGACATGGACGCAGCGCTTGAGATCCTCAAGCTCAACGTCCTCGCAAATCCGGAGTCGGCCGACGCCAACGACAGCCTTTCGGATGTCTATCTGGCGCATGGCCAGAAAGATCTGGCGCGGCACTATGCCGGGAAAGCACTAGCGCTGCTGGCTTCCGATACGGCCGATTCGCCGGAGCGGCGCAATGCGATTCGCGACAGCGCGCAGAGCAAACTAAAGCAACTGGGCGCGCATTGAAGACTTAAAAGGAGAACCCCCAGATGAAACAGATCCTGATTCCCGCCTTGCTGGCGTTATGCGTTTTTTCGGTGAGCGCCTTGGGCCAGAGCTTGACCATCGCTTCCGTGGTCGACCGGGAGATTACCGCTGTGGAAAAGCAAATTACGGACGCCGCCGAGGCTATGCCGGAGAGCAAATTCGATTTTTCTCCGGAGAACCTGCACATTGCCGGCGGTGATTATAAGGGTGTGAGAACGTTCGCCTTGCAGATCAGGCACATCGCCGCTTCCAACTATGCGATCTGGTCGGCACTGACCGGCGATCGGTTCCCGAAGGATTTCCTGGGCGGCAACGGTCCTGAAAACCTGACGGCCAAAGCGGCAATCCTGAATTTCCTGCGGGATTCTTTTGCCTTGGGCCACAAAGCGGCTTCCATGTTGACGCCGGAGAACATGTTACAGCCTCCGGAGCACAGCAAATCGACCCGCCTGCGCCTGGCTGTGTTTGGCGTCGAACACGCCTATGATCACTACGGGCAGATCGTGGAATACCTGCGCATGAACGGCATTGTCCCGCCCGCCAGCCGGTAGTGCGGATCAACGCCGGTTTACCTTCGCGGATGCGCGGGGCCTTGCTAACCGATAGAAGGTCCGGCACTTAGTACTTCGTAATCCAATTGGCATCTCTCGCATCTAATCAAGTAGCTTCCGGTAGACACACTCATCGCCGGGACTGGGAAGGAAGAGATGCAAATGCCACGTTTAGCGAAGGTATCTCTGATTAGTGTAATTGCATTAGCTGGCATGCTGGCGGTTATGCCCACGCCGGCCGCGGCGCGCGGGTTCGTGAGAGGCGGCTTCTACGGCGGCGGTTGGGGCTGGGGATGGGGTCCGGGCTGGTATGCGGGGTATTATCCCGGATATTACTACGGCCCTTACGCAGGAACTGTGAAGATAGTCGCGCCTGACAAGGCCGACTCTGTCTTTATCGATGGCGGCTACGCCGGCACGGTGAAACAGATGCATAAGTTCTCGCTGCGGCCTGGCAGTCACGATTTAGCCGTGCAGGCCCCTAATGGCCAGACTATCTACAATCGGCGCATTGAGGTGCTGCAGGGTAAGACTACCGAAGTTCGTCCGGGTGCCTAAGCGCAGTCAGCGCCGCCAGAACGATCGCTTAGCGGGCTGAATTCCGAGTAATCGCTGGTAGCTTTCGGTTTCAGCCTCGCTGAGCGGTTTGGCAATGCGTACCACATCCACTACCTCCAGCAGCCGGCAGTAGTGGTCCAGGCAATGCCAGCAGTTCTTCACATGCCTCTCCATTTCCTCGCGCCCCCGCCAGGTGGCGCGTCCCTCAATCACATCGAAGAAGGTTTTTGCGGGCAGGCAGTCCTTGCCCGCTCGTGCGCTAGCCTCCCGCCCCAGCGCCGCGCCATTGTCGGCGAGCAGGGTGACGGACCAGGAATCCACGCTGCCGCGGACCAACTCGGCGCCGCGCCCGCGAATCTTCTCCGCGGTCTGCGGCGACATCCGTAACATGCGCGCGGCATCCGCCGCCCGGTAGCGCATGCTCTCAAACCAGACCACCAGCTTTTCCGTCAGCGTGAGCGGTTCCAGCGCGGCGCCCAGCGCCTCGATATCGATGGAGACTTGGGGCGGCGTGCCGGCGCGGTCCGCTTCCACGGCCGCGATTACGTGTTGCCGCAGTTCGGCCACAAAGGCGCGCTCCGGCGCCGGCTCGAGCGACTGAAATAGGCTCGATTCGGACCCGTACAGTCTAACCAGCACGCGATCGATGAGCGCCGGGTCGCCCGCGCGCTCCGGGAAATAGTGCGTCGACAATCCGCGCATCGCCGGCACATATTGCTTCAGGAAATACGACCAGCCTTCCGGGCGGCCGGCCCGGCAATCCCGAATCATTTCATAGCAGGTATAGATCATCGCGAAGTCGAGCGGGTGCGCCAGTGTGAGCGACAGCACCATGCCTACAGGGTGCTCTCTGTTATCGTATTCTGGAGACCAGCATGACCATTCTATCGTTCCGTTGCATAAATATCATTCGCATTCTTTATGCGGCCGGCGCTCTGGTTTGCGCCACCGCCGCCTATGGGCAAGGCGCCATCACAACTATCTCCGGAGGCGGTTTCGTGAATAACGCACCCGCACTCGAAAGCCATCTCACCAGTCCTCAGGGAGTCGCCGTGGACGCGGCGGGTAACGTTTATGTCGCCGATGCGGGCCGCATCCTGAAGCTCGATCACGCGACCGGCATTCTGGCCGCGCTGGCCGGAAGCGGCACGGTAGGTTCCAGCGCGGCTGACGGCCCGGCGCTTTCCGTACGCATCGCACCCACCGATCTGGGGTTCAACGCCGGCGGCAACCTGCTGTTCCTGGATAGCTCCATGCTGCGGCAGCTCAACCTGCAGGCATCCACAGTCACCATCACCACCCTCGCCGGGCAGGATCTCACCAACGGTAACACCGGCGACAGCGGACCCGCGTCGGCGGCCTTGCTGAATTTGCCGCAGCGATTCTGCCAGGATACTGCCGGCAATATCTATATTGTCGAGCTGGCCGGATATGTACGGAAGATCAATCTGAATACAGGTGTGATCACCACCATCGCGGGCAACGGCGGCTACGTGTTTAGCGGCGACAATGGGCCCGCGACATCCGCGACCCTGGTGCAACCCTCGGGAATCGCAGTGGATTCCAGCGGCAACGTATATATTGCCGATTCGGGCGACCTGCGGATCCGCAAAATCAATGCCATCACGCAAATTATTACGACCATCGCGGGCGACGGGCACGCCCCCACGGGTGGAGACGGCGGCAGCGCGGCGAAGGCCACCTTCGATACCCTCGGCGACCTCGCCATCGACAGTCATAATAACCTGTATTTGATCGATGGCAGCCGTGTACGGCGCATTACGGCCACGACTGGAGATATCGCTACCGTAGCCGGTAACGGCACGGCGGGGTTCGCCGGCGACGGAGGTCAGGCCACTCAAGCGGAACTCAACATGCCGGCCGCGTTGACCTTGGATAGCTCCGGCGATGTATTCATCGCCGATACCGGAAACCAGCGCATCCGGATGGTAGCCACCACGGGCGTGATCACTACTATCGCCGGTACGTCGCAAAATGGCGACGGCGGTCTGGCAGCCGGTGCGGTCCTGGCCAATCCTCAGGGCCTGGCTGTGGATGCCACGGGAGACCTGTTCATCGCCAGCGGCAACCTGATCCGTAAAGTGAGCCAGTCGTCCGGTCTCATCTCCACGTTTGCGGGCGGAGGAACCAGTACGCAGGATGGCATTCCCGCCACGCAGGCGCAACTGAACCCGCTGAGCCTGGCCTTCGATTCCGCCGGCAACCTGCTGGTTGGGGAAGTGGGGCTGATTCGCAGCATCGGCGCCAGCGGCACGATAACCAGCATCGCGGGCACGGGTGTCCAAGGCTTCGCCGGCGACGGCGGACAGGCTACACAAGCCCAGATCGGATCCGTGAGCGCCATGACCGTGGATTCGTCGGGCAATCTGCTGTTCGTGGATGCCGGCAATAAGCGCTTGCGCCGCATCGACACAAGCGGCGTGATTACTACCATCGCCGGCAATGGCGTGGCCATCTTCACGGGCCTGGGATCGTCGGCCACGCAAACCGCCATTGGCAATCTGGCGGGGGTGGCTGTGGATTCCAGCGGCAACATTTATATCGGCGGGCTCAATACGTTTTACCTTTTGAAGATTTCACAATCCGGCGGGATCTCGTACGCAGGCGGAGATGGCGGCTGCGCGTACATCGGCGATGGCGGCTCCGCGGCCATTACCGTATCGTCGGCCGGAGTCGTCAGCGGCGCGTCTATCTGCCAGCCTTCCACGCTGGCGATCGATTCGAGCGGCAATTTGTATGTGGGCGACACCACCTGCTCTTGCGTTCGCCAGATCGCCGCGGGCACCGGCATTATCCAGACCGTCGCTGGGAACGGCAGCGGCGGCTATAGCGGCGACAATGGGCCGGCCACGCAGGCGCAGATCCGCGCCATTTCGGCGATTGCGCTCTACGGAAGCACACTCTATATCGCCGACGCGCAAAGCGCCGTGGTGCGCGGCGTGACTCCGGACGCGCCGCCTCCCATGCCCGTAGCTCCCACGTTTTCCTCGCTGGTGAGCGCTGCCAGTTTCCTGTCGGGCCCCGTCGCTCCGGGCGAACTGGTTTCCTTCTTTGGGAACTATTTGGGTCCCGCCACTCCGGGCCAGCTCACCATCGGCACGGACGGCCGCGTGACCAACCAGATTCCCAACGTCGACACCCAGGTGTTTTTCGACGGCGTCCCAGCGCCACTGACGTATGTCGCGGCGGGCCAGATCAACGCCGTGGTTCCCTACTCGGTGGCTAACGGCCTGCACACGGTAATGGTGCAAGCTCCGGGAGGTTCGGTTTCCAGCACGAGCGTGAGTGCCACCGGGAGTGCGCCCGCGATATTCCCGAACGCAGTCGTGAATCAGGATGCCTCGCTGAACAACGCGTCGCAACCGGCGGCGGTGGGATCGTACGTGGTGATGTATGGGACCGGTTTGGGGCAGATCACCCCCGCGGGGTCGGATGGCGACGTGGTCCCGCTGGTGAACTTCCCAAGCCAGGTATACACGACCACGCTGTCCATCGGCCGGAACCCGCTCTTCTCCACGCCCACGCCCATGCAGGTGCTGTACGCAGGCCCGGCGCCGGGGCTGGTATCGGGTGTCTGCCAGATAGACGTAGTGATACCCGCAGGCACCCCGCCGGGTGAGAATTACGTGGTGATCGTGACCGGGCCGGGAACCAGTCCCGCTATCCCGGTGTACGTACAATAGGGCGCGCTTTCTGCCGACGTGGCGCAGGCACCCTGCCTGCGAAGCCCGGCTCTGGAGTTTCTACTCACCGTGGGGCGGCCAATCGTGGCCGCAGCCGGCTTTTTAGCCGGCTCCTCCCGCGAGCTACGCTCGCGGCACGCTGAGAGCGTGCGCCACGTACTGCAGGGGCGCGCTTTCGCGCGCCTGTTGCCACTACCCCCGCACCACCGCCAGAAACGCCCGCGCCGCATGGCTTAGCGCCCGCCGTGTCGGATACACCAGGCGGATCTTGCGTTCGACGTGCATCTCCTTCACCTTCACTTCGCACAGCAGCCCCTGCTCGATCTCCTGCTCCACGCACATGCGCGGCAGAAACGCCACCCCTTCGTTGTTCTGCACCATCTTGCGGATGGTCTCGATGGTGGGCATCTCCACCGGCATGTTGAGCGGCACCCTGCGTTGCTGGAACTCGCGCAGCACCACATCCCGGTAAGGCGAAATTACGTTATGCGCGATGAAGGTCTCCGCCGCCAGATCGGAAATCGATACGGTCTTGCGGCGCGCCAGCGGATGCTTCGGCGAGACCACGAAGGTGAGCGCGTCGGTGTAAATCACGGTGGACGTGAGCCGCTCGTCCGGCGGATCGTAGCTGATCACCCCCAGTTCCAGGTTGCCGTCCAACAGCTCGTTGGGGATCTTGCTCGATAGGCTCCGCCGCACCCGCACATGGATCTTCGGATGCAGCCGCCGGAACTTCTCGATGTGGCGCAGCAGATAGAGCGCGCTCGATTCGTTGGCCCCCACCGTCAGCGTGCCCGCCGATTTGTCGCGCAATTCCGCCAGCGAGTTATCCATCTCCTGGCGCAGGTTTTCGAAGCGCCGCGCATAGTCCAGCACCGTGCGCCCGGCGTCGGTCAGCACCAGGTCTTTGGCGGAGCGGTCGATAAGCTTCTCGCCCAACTCCGCCTCCAGCCGCTGCAACGATAGCGAGACGGCCGGCTGCGTGCGCAGCAGCCGGTCCGCTGCCCGCGAAAAGCTCTTCTCGGTGGCCACCGTCAGGAAGACCTGGAGCGTATGCAATTCCATAGCTAGTCCCGCCCACGCCCAGCCTACGGCGTGGTGTTCGTCAGGACGTTGAGGCCGCCTCCGAACACCACCGCCACGTCCGGCTTTCCATCCAGATTGAAGTCGCCCAAGGCCATCGATTTGGGATCTTTTCCCACTAGAAAAGCAACCGGCGTTTGAAAAATGCCCTCGCCGTTCCCGAGCAGCACCGCGACATCGTTCTGCTCGCCATTGCCCAGTTCCAACACCGCGTTTGCGACCACCAGGTCGGGCTTGCCATCGCCGTTAATGTCCGCGATGGCCACTGAGATGGGATACGCGCCGCCGCATTCGTACAGCACCGGGGGATTGAATGTGCCGTCGCCGTTGCCAAATAAGACAAAGACGTTGCCATAGCCGCAGTCCAGGCAAGTCTGGCTTACCAATACGAAGTCCTGCTTTCCATCGCGTTTTAAGTCACCGGTAGTTACGGAAACGAAATAACCGTTGATCGGGAGCTGCTGCGGAGACTGGAGCGTACCGTCGGGATTGCCAAGGTACACAGTCACGCCCCCATAGAACCCCACCACTACGAGGTCCGGCGTGCCGTCCCCGTTGAAATCGGCGACGGCTTCGGAAAGTGAGTCAATGGCGCCTCCGTACACTGCGGCAGGTTGAAATGTGCCGTCCCCATTGCCCAACAGAATTTGGACGGCGGCGCCGGCCAGGGCCAGATCCAGCTTGCCGTCGCCATTGAAGTCCGCGGCCACCACGTATACCTCGGAATAGGGCAGGGGTGTGACTATGGGCGCGCCGAACGAGCCGTCGTCGTTGCCCAAAAGGACCGCGATCAGCGGAACCGCATCCCGCCCGGTAAGCGTCACGGCCAAGTCCGGCTTGCCATCCCCGTTGAAGTCGCCCACTGCCACGCAAAGGGGCGAGCCGGGGGCCGGAAAGACCATTTGCGGTTGGAAGGAGCCGTCGCCGTTACCCTTGAGAATGGAAATGTTATGAGACTTGGAGTTGGCCGCCGCTACGTCCGGCTTGCCATCGCCATTGAAATCCGCGACCACCACACTGTCGGGAAAGTTTTGCAAGGGATAAGTCAAAGGCTTGGGAAAACCGCCGTGTCCATCGCCGAGTAGAGCCATGGCGAAACCCGAAATCCGTTCGCCCAGATAGACCGCCGTCCCGATATCCAGTCTGCCATCGCCGTTGAAGTCCGCCGCGGCAATCGCCAACGTTCCGTTCCCCCCCGCATAGGGTTTAGGCGGGGTAAACGTGCCATCGCCCTTTCCCAGCAGGATGACGACGCTGGTGGACGCCACCGCCAAGTCGGGCTTTCCATCGCCGTTGAAGTCTCCTACGGTGATGCCGGTAGCGCTGTATGCTGACGGAAAGGTGGTTTGCGGCTGGAAGGAGCCGTCGCCGTTGCCCAACAGCACGGAGACATTGCCGGAAGAATAATTCGCGACTGCTAAGTCAAGTTTGCCGTCGCCGTTGAAATCCGCGGCAGCCACCGACTCCGGGTGGCTGTTCACCGCGTAAGATTTGGGCGGGCCAAAGGTTCCGTCGCCCTGGCCCAGGATGATTGAGACATTACCCGAGGCATAGCTGACCGCCGCCAGATCGAGTTTGCCGTCGCCGTTGAAATCCCCGGCGGTGAAGCCGTTAACGCCATTTCCGCCGGTGGGATAAGATTGCAGTGGCTGGAAGTTGCCATCGCCGTTGCCCAGCAGGATGCCTACGCCACGTTGGGCCAAGGCGATATCGAGCTTCCCGTCGCCGTTGAAATCGCCCACGATCACTGCGTACGTTTGGCGGATCGGAACCGTCGATCCGTTCCGGAACGTTCCATCGCCGTTGCCTAATTCAATGATCAGACTTGTGCCACTGATCAGCGCCAGGTCCGGCTTGCCGTCTCCGTTAAAGTCCCCCGCCGCGATGGCGGTCCCACCCAGTCCCGATCCCGCGACGGGTTGGAAACTGCCGTCGCCGTTGCCCAGCAGGATGGCGCCGTTATTCTCATAAAGACTGGCGATGGCCATATCCGCCTTGCCATCGCCGTTGAAGTCCGCCACGCAGATCGCCGCCGGGGCTAAGCCCACCGGATATTCTTGCGGCGAATTAAAATTGACCGCCGGCGACGCCGCGGCCAGCGCCCCGATCCAAATCGCGGCCGTTGCCAGCCGCAAGCCATGATGGAAATGTCTCGTGCTCATGAGCCCTCCCGACCTTTTGCCAGTATATCGCTATAACAAGGGCTTATGTAGACCGCTAATATTATAAATTTGCTAAATCCCGCGCCTTGCGCCCATAATGCTCCAATACGGCGGTTTCTATGAGCGATCGAGTCTACATTTTCGATACCACGCTGCGGGATGGCGAACAATCGCCGGGCTGCAGCATGACCGTTCCGGAAAAGATGCGGATGGCCCGCAAACTGGTGGAACTGGGCGTGGACATCCTGGAGGCCGGCTTCCCCATCGCCTCGGAGGGCGATTTTGAAGCGGTGGACGCCATCAGCCGCGAGTTCCCCTGGGCACAAGTGGCCGCGCTGGGGCGCGCTTGCACGCTGGACGTGGAACGCGCCGCGCAGTCTCTGCGGCACGCGCGCCGCCCGCGTATCCATACCTTCATCGCCACCAGCGACATCCACCTGAAATACAAGCTGAAGAAGTCTCAGCAGCAGGTGCTCGACGAGGCCGTAGCCGCCGTGGAACTGGCACGCGAATATGTGGACGACGTGGAGTTCTCCGCCGAAGACGGCGCCCGCACCGATCCGGATTTCCTGGAGCTCATTTCGCGCGCTGTGGTAGCCGCCGGCGCGCGCACGGTCAACATTCCGGATACCGTGGGCTACTCGGTGCCCTACGAATATGCGGGCCTGATTGCGCGCATCGTGAAGGCTTTGGGCGATTGCGCGGTGGTCAGCGTGCATTGCCACGACGATTTGGGCCTGGCCACCGCCAACTCCATCGCCGCCGTGGAAGCCGGCGCGCGGCAGATCGAATGCACCATCAACGGCATCGGCGAGCGTGCGGGCAACTGTTCGCTCGAAGAAGTGGTGATGCTGTTCAAAACCCGCCAGGATCGCCTGCCCTACGACACCGGCATCCGCACCGAGCATCTGTACTCCGCCAGCCAGTTGCTCAGTTCCATGATCAGCTTCGGTCCGCAACCTAATAAGGCCATCGTGGGCAGAAATGCGTTCGCGCACGAGGCGGGCATCCATCAGGATGGCTACCTGAAAGAGAAGACCACTTACGAGATCATGGACCCGCACAGTGTGGGCGTGCCCGAAAGCAAGCTTGTGCTGGGCAAGCATAGCGGGCGCCACGCGCTGAAGAAGCGCACCGAAGACCTGGGCTATGACCTGACGCGGGAAGAAGTGGAATCGCTCTATCACCGCTTCACGGCGATGGCCGATAACAAAAAGGGACTGCTTGACGAAGAGATCGTGGAGTTGATCGAAGGACGCCCGATGGTCATGAAAGTGGCTGCGGACTAGTGGGGCGGCCTGAGAGGCCGCCGCAGGCCGAGGGCCTGCCCCACTCACAACACCATGGACCTGAAAATCCTAGTCCTCCCCGGCGACGGGATCGGCACCGAAGTAACTCGCGAAGCGGTTCGCGTGCTTCGCCACGTCACGGCGAAATGGGGCCACGCGCTGCATTTGGCAGAGGGGCTGCTCGGCGGCATCGCGATCCACCAGACTGGTAGCCCTTTCCCGGAGGAAACTGGCCGCCTGGCAGCCGATGCCGACGCCACGTTGTTGGGCGCCGTGGGCTTGCCGGAGTTCGATAACTGTCCGCCGGAGAAGCGCCCGGAAAAAGGGCTGCTGGGCATTCGCCAGGCGTTGGGAGTCTTCGCCAATCTGCGCCCGGTGCGCACCTTCGCCGCGTTGCTGGATTCGTCGCCGCTGAAGAACGCGCTGGTGGAAGGCACGGACATGATCATCGTCCGCGAGTTGACCGGCGGTATCTACTACGGCACGCCGCGCGGCATTTCCGGAACCGGCGCCGAAACGCGCGCGGTCAACACTATGACGTACACGCGCGCGGAAATCGAGCGCGTGTCGCACATAGCTTTTCGCCTGGCTCAAGGACGCCGCCGCAAAGTAACTTCGGTGGATAAGTCCAACGTGCTGGAAAACTCGCAGTTATGGCGGCGGGTGGTCACTGAGATGGCCGCCGATTATCCCGATGTGGCGCTGGATCATCTGCTGGTCGATAACTGCGCGATGCAATTGATCCTGAATCCGCGCCGGTTCGATGTGGTACTGACGGAGAACATGTTCGGCGACATTCTCAGTGACGAAGGCGCCGTGCTGGCGGGCTCCATCGGCATGCTGCCCTCGGCCTCGCTCGGCGGACGCAAGCCATCGGGCGCATGGGTCGGGTTGTACGAGCCGGTACATGGCTCGGCGCCGGACATCGCCGGTCAGAATAAGGCTAACCCGCTGGGAGCCATCGGCTCTATTGCGGCTATGTTGGAATACAGTTTCGGTTTGCAGGAAGAAGCCGCCCGAGTCAATTCCGCCATTGAAGCGGTACTCAATAGCGGGAGAGTGACGGCGGACCTCAAACCAGCGGGCGCACCAGCCACCACCGAACAGGTTGGTGAGGCCGTGTGCGCCGCAATCGGATAGGCCCGGCAGCTTACCGGCTTACCGGGCCTGTCTGTATCGGTGTTAGGTTATGGGTGATGGGTTGTGGCCAAAGAAACCTGACACCCACCACCTATCACCCATCACCGGCTTAACGCTATGCCCCCACGCACGATAATCGAAAAACTCTGGGACGCCCACGTAGTTCACGAACAGCCCGGCGCACCTACTTTGCTTTACATCGACCTGCACCTGGTGCACGAAGTCACCTCCCCGCAGGCCTTTCAGGGCTTGCGCGAGCGCGGCCTCAAAGCCCGCCGTCCGGATTTGACCGTCGCCACCACCGACCACAGCACGCCCACCACCGACCCCTCGCTGCCCATCGTCGACGAAATCGCCGCCCGGCAGGTCGCGCAATTGCTGACTAACTGCCGCGATTTCGGTATCCGCTGTTACGGGCGCGGCAGCGACCGCCAAGGCATTGTGCACGTGATCGGTCCCGAATTGGGCCTCACCCAGCCCGGTATGACCGTGGTCTGCGGCGACAGCCATACCGCCACGCACGGCGCGTTCGGCGCACTGGCCTTCGGCATCGGCACCAGCGAAGTGGAGCACGTGCTGGCTAGCCAATGTCTGCTGCAGCGCCAATCGAAAACGTTCCAGGTGCAGGTGGACGGTGCGCTTCGCCCCGGCGTCACCGCCAAGGACATCATCCTGGCGCTCATCGCGCAAATTGGCATCGGCGGCGGCACGGCTTCCATCATCGAATACCGCGGTTCGGCGATCCGCGCCCTAACCATGGAGCAGCGCATGACCGTGTGCAACATGTCCATCGAAGGCGGCGCGCGCGCCGGCCTGATTGCGCCCGACGACACCACGTTCGAGTACATCGCCGGCCGCCCATTCGCGCCCAAAGGCGGGGATTGGGACGCCGCCGTGGCACGCTGGAAGCAATTGCCCACCGACGAAGGCGCCACTTACGACCGTTCTGTAACCATCGATGCCAATCAGTTGGAACCCATGATCACCTACGGAACGAATCCCGGCATGGGCATGCCCATCACGGCGGTTCTGCCGGAGCCGTCGCAAGTGACCGATCCGCTGCAGCGCGATTCCATCGCCAAAGCGCTGCGCTACATGGATCTGGAAGGCGGCAAGCTGCTGTTGGGCCATCCCATCGACGTGGTCTTCATCGGAAGCTGCACGAATTCGCGCATTTCCGATCTGCGCTCGGCGGCCGCGCTGCTGAAAGGCCGCAAGGTGGATCCGCGCGTGCGCGTGATGGTGGTGCCGGGCTCGCAGGAAGTGAAGCGCCAGGCCGAAGCCGAAGGCCTGCCCGAGATTTTCCGCGCGGCCGGCTGCGATTATCGCGAACCCGGCTGCTCCATGTGCATCGCCATGAACGGCGATCAATTGCAGCCCGGCGAGTACAGCGTTTCCACCAGCAATCGCAATTTCGAAGGCCGCCAGGGCAAGGGCGGACGCACCTTCCTCGCCAGCCCGCTGACCGCCGCGGCCGCCGCGCTGACCGGCGTAGTGACCGACGTGAGGACCATCTTATGAGCGCCATGAATTTCCGCAGCCGGCTCGTCCCGCTGCCCGTCAACAACATCGATACGGACCAGATCATCCCCGCGCGCTTCCTGAAAACGATCTCCAAGCAAGGGCTCGACAAGCAGCTTTTCAACGACTGGCGCTACGATGCGCAGGGCAACCCTAACCCCGATTTCATCCTCAACCAGCCGCGCGCGAGCGGCGCACAAATCCTGCTGGCCGGCGATAACTTCGGTTGCGGCAGCTCGCGCGAGCACGCCCCCTGGGCGCTGACGCAGTTCGGATTCCGGGCGGTCATCAGTACGTCCTTTGCCGACATCTTCAAACAGAATTCGCTGAAGAACGCGCTGCTGCCGATCGTGGTACCGGCGGATGTCCATGCGGCGCTATTTGAACTCCCCCCGGACGCGGAGGTTACCGTAGACTTGGCATCGCAAAGGCTGACGATGCCGGACGGCCGCACCGTGCCGTTCCCCATCGATGCATTCTCGCGTCACTGCCTGCTCGAAGGCGTCGACGAGTTGGGTTACATCCTGCAGAACGAAGCCGCCATCGCGGCGTATGAAGCCGGGCGGGTAGGATCGATCAACACGCTCGGATAGGCCTACAGTTCCGCGCTCAGTTTTTTCAAAACAGACGCCAGGGTAGCCGCCGGATGCCCGTTTTGCCGGCTTTGCATCTGCGAAACCGGTTGGGCACCTGACCCATGGGCTGTAGCTCCTGGCGCGGGACTCGGGTCCACGCCAATTCTTCTGAGACGCGCGATAATGGTCTTGCGTGATTATCCCAGCCATCTTGGCGAACACACCTCAGCTTCAGGCTGACGTGCGACGCGCTGCGCAATCTCTCGGCGCCGATGTGGTGCACATCAATTTCGAAATTGGATTCGATGTGATGGGATTCGACTCTATATTCTTCAACATCGTGCTGACGGACGAAGCCAGCCGTCCCGCTCGACTACGCTTCGTGGCCCAGCATGTCGCGCTCACTCTAATGAACCAGCTCAAGACCGATGAAAACGGCGTGCATGCCTATTTCAACTTCCGCAGCCGGTCGGAAGTCGCCAGCATCAAAGATCCGGCTTGGGCCTAAGACGTCCGCTCGCCAATGACCTCTTGGAACAGGCGTACCACCTTGCGCGCAGGGAGCCGAAACGACCGAGACAGGCGAGCTTAAGGCGCGCGGTTTCCACGGTCTACTATGCCTTATTCCATCTGCTCATTTCGGAAGCCACGCGGAATTGGAAGCAATCGAGCCAGCGCGCTGCTCTCGGCCGATATTTCCAGCACTGCAGCATGGCCACGGCTTCGAAAAAGCAAAAGGCCGACCCCCGACAAGGATTGCATGGCGCACCTCCAAACCGTCTCATCTGCGTTCTAGCAGGCGTATCGGCAACGCCAAACAGCAGACTATGACACCGTCAAGCAGTGGACTCGTACCGAAGCATTGGCGATCATCGACTCGGTCGATGCGCCATTCAAGGCGTGGCCCCAGATTCGAAATCACAAATTCGCACAGGATTATTTACTGTCCCTTCTGGGCGATCCGAGGGGAAGATAATGATATTTGCCCGGCGGTTCGCAGAGTGGCTTGGCCCTGATTCCCCACTGCTGCTTCGTCGGCGACCGAGTCGAAATCGAACCCAAAATAAACCACGAAAGCCGAGCCTATTGTCGCGAGAACCTGCCGCAATGTAAGTGCGGTGGATGATATTAGTCGCTTCTCGCGGCGACCGCGCCTCGCCGAACTCTAGGCCGCCGGACTAATCGTAATCGAGAGAGTTCTCTTCAACGCCTGAAAGGCCGCCTCGATTTGGTCCAGGCGCGATGCGTGCGCCAGGTCCAACAGCCGGTCAACTTGCGGCGTATGCCAACCCAGCCGGCGCGCCAGATCGCTCTTCGCTATGCCCTCCTCGCGCATGGCCTGATAAAGGCGTACTTTCGCCTCAATCAACGCTGCAGCGCGACCACCCGTGCGCGCTTTTTCGAGCGGGAAGGGATGGGAATGTCGCGCCGGAGGTCCATGTACACCGCAAGAGCGGTCTCTAGCGCGTCAGGGGCCCGCGCCAGAGCATCGCCCGTATCCACTCCGTACGTGTGAGCTTCCGGAATGTCGGGGAACGAAACGAGGACCGTTCCGTTGCTGTCGCGTTCAACACTTACCGGGTACTGGAGCATCTGCCTTCCTGGATCCGTGCATGGGCAAGACCGTGAATTTTCCTCCTAAGCATGACCTTCAGATGGCCGCGCCCTTTCCCGGCTCGAACGTGCAGCCCGTCCGGCCAGCCAACGCCTGAATTGAGAGGCGGTCACACTATATTATGCAACACATCCACACCACGCCAGTCCCACTTGCCCTCTGAGTGCGCGACATGAAAATGATGGATTGTGGGTTTTCTTTTTTGCCTCGTCAGGAGAATCTGTGGGTGATTTGCGAGTTTAGCGGGGAGGCTGAACGAGGAATCGGAGAAGCTTACGGCATGTGGAATCAAAGGACCGCTGCTGTTGCTCTGAGCTGACGCCGTAGATCAGCGGGCCGCCATCGTCATCGATCACATCGAAGAGAATCTGTTTGATGTGTTTCCTTCTCAGAGGAGGGTTTTCGTTCAGATCCCGGATGACCTCTCCGCCCAGCGCCCAAAGGTTATCGACGTGCTTTTGAATGGTGTTCGGCGACAGATCCGCGCACGCTATCA
>Ga0302325_10003328_pt1 | contig 38023 bp, 33 predicted proteins | sample Palsa_T0_2_FD_201948 | JGI IMG/M metagenome (GOLD analysis project Ga0302325, IMG submission 201948) | Peat permafrost microbial communities from Stordalen Mire near Abisko, Sweden - Palsa_T0_2 | ecosystem: Environmental > Terrestrial > Soil > Palsa > Peat permafrost | place: Sweden: Abisko...
GTGCTGGCCGAGCCCAACATCCTCATCGGCCGCACTGACCCGACGACCGACCCCAAGGGCGCCCTCTCCGTGACCGCCCTCACCAACGCGGCAACGGCGGACAGCGAGCCGTCCCTCTCTGCCATCGCCACCTCCACCACCAACGTCTACCCGGAAAACACCTTGGTCGGACGGCTCCAAGCCGGGCAGTTGGACGTGGGCTTCTTCTATGCCGCGGAGGCGGCGGCCGCCGGCATACCGACGATCCCGCTCACCGGCCAAACCCTCGCCGCCCATTACACGATCACCATCCTGAGCGGCGCCCCTCACGAGGCCGGAGCCGAGGCGTTCGTCGCCTACCTCCTCGGCGCCGGCGCCATGCCGGCCCTGACCGCCGACGGCTTCACGCTGGTGAGCCCGCCGACCGTGATGGGCACCGGCGTGCCCACCGGATTGCAAAGCGTGCTGCCGGGGGCATGAAGCAGTCGGCGATCCGCAGCCCGCTCACTTGGCTGGGTGGTCTGCTGGTCGTCTACCTCGCCGTACCGATCGCCGCCTTCGTCGTCCGCTTCGCCCGCTCCAAAAATCGCGGCTTCGCAACACCAGGACTGTGGAGCGCGGTCCGCGTGTCGGTCGTCAGCGCCAGCATCTCGACGGCGCTGATCGCGCTGCTGGGGATCCCGCTCGCCTACGCGCTGGCCCGCCACCGGGGCTGGCTCAGCACCCTCGTCGGCGTGGCCGTGCTCCTCCCCCTCGCCCTCCCACCGCTGATGAGCGGAATATTGCTCATCTACTTGGTGGGCCCCTACACGACGCTCGGCCGTCTCTTCCACGGCGGACTGACCAACTCGGCGGCGGGCGTGGTCATCGCCCAAACGTTCGTCTCAGCGCCCTTCCTCGTCATCGCCGCCCGCTCGGCCTTCTCGGCCGTTGACCCCGCCCTGGACGACCTGGGCGCCGCGCTCGGCCAGCGTCCCCTGGCGCGGTTTTGGCGCATCAGCCTGCCCGCCGCCGCCACCGGAATCGGCGCCGGGCTGCTCCTGGCCTGGCTCCGGTCGTTGGGCGAGTACGGGGCGACGGTCCTCTTGGCGTACCACCCCTATTCGCTCCCCGTGTACACCGAGGTGCAGTTCTCGGGGTCGGGGTTGGCGCCCACTCAGGCCCCGACGGCGATTGCTCTGGGGATCGCCGTCATCGCCGTCGTCCTCAGTGTCCAACATCGACCGCGCCGGCGCGCCGCCTCCCCGTTCCCCTCGCCGCGGCCTCCCGTCGCTGCCGCGCCCACAACCGTCTCGTTTGACCTCGACATCAGTGTCGGCAGCTTTCGACTGCTACTCGCCCATCGGTCGGCAACCCATCGACTGGCGATCCTCGGGCCATCCGGGTCGGGGAAGTCCCTCACCCTGCGTTCGTTGGCCGGGCTCCTCGGCCCCGGCGCCGGACGTGTGTCGTACGGCGACGAGGCCATGCAAGGCGTCCCGACCGAGCGCCGACACATCGGCTATGTGCCCCAGACCCTGCCCCTCCTCCCTCATCGCACGGTCTGGCAACAGGTGATGTTCGCGACCGACGCCGACCCAGCGCTTGCCGCCTGGTGGGTCGAGGCGCTGCACCTGGGCGGGCTCGAGGACCGTCTGCCGGATGAGCTCTCGGGCGGTCAGCGTCAGCGCGTCAGCCTGGCCCAAGCGCTGAGCCGCAGCCCGCGCGTCCTGCTCCTCGACGAGCCATTCTCAGCCCTCGACGCGCCGGTGAGAGCGGCGCTGCGCGAGGAGCTGCGGCGCTTGCACCGCGAGGTCGGTTTGTCGACGATCCTCGTCACCCACGACCCCGAAGAAGCCGCGCTGTTGGCCGACGAGATACTCGTCGTCGGCGACGGACGTCTCCTCCAGGCCGGCAGCCGCGAAGAGGTGTATGCCTATCCGGCGTCGCCCGAGGTCGCACGGACGCTCGGCATGCAAAATCTCAAGACCGCGAGTGTCCTCTCCGATGCCGAGGTGACGGCCGAAGGCGTGACTCTGGCGACCCGCCGGCACGGCCTCGCGGTCGACAGTGACGTCGTCTGGGGAGTCCGCGCCGAACACGTCGAGATCTCACCTGCCGGTCGCTACGTCGGCGAGATCCACGACATGGCCGGCCTCGGCGCGGTGACAGCCGTGACCATCCGATTGGGCGCGGGCACCGACCTCCAGGCACGCACGACCCGAGCAGGTGGCCTGGAGATCGGGGCCGAATGTCGGGTCGACATCGATCCGGCACACATCATCGTCTGGCCCGTAGCCGCCTCGTAGTGTCATCGGCCGAGTCGGGTGGGAAGATGGGGCCATGACGTCTTACGACTCGGAGCCGGTCGATCGCTTGCCCTTTGGATCGGCCGAGAAGGCGGCACGCTACGACACCGACCGCTATGTCGGAGCGACCGGTCTCAACTGGTGGCGCTGCGACCCCACGCTCCAGTTCGTCATGCGCTACTACCTGGGCGACGACGAATTGGCGTGGGCCACGCCGCACCTCGATCGCTTCGGGGCCCTCATGGGCGGTCCCGTCTCCGAGCGGGCCGAGCAGACGGACAAGCATCCGCCTCGGCTCGAGCGCTACGACCGCTGGGGTCACGACATCAGCGAGATCGTCCTCCCGCCATCGTTCATCGAGTCGCGGCGCGACGTGCTGGCCAACAGCTTCGACGCGCCCGACATCCGCGAGGACGCGGCGCGGCGCGGCATCAAGCTCACGATGCTCAACGCCGCCCACAGCTATCTCCTCGATCAGGCCGAGATCGGCATGGCGTGCGCGCTGGGCACGGGTGGCGACATGGTGCTCAATCTGGTGAGCGCCTTCGCCCCGGCCGACATCCGCGAACGGGTGATGGCCAAGTTTGCCTCGGGCGAGTGGGCCGGGCAGACGGTGCAGTCCCTGACCGAGCGTACGGGCGGGTCTGATCTGGCCGAGCTCGAAACGACGGCGACGCCCGATAGGGATGCGTGGCGGATCAATGGCTTCAAGTGGTTCGCGTCGAATGCCAGCGGGGCGGCGTGGGTGGTGCTCGCCAAGCCCGAGGGGGCACCGGACAACGCTCGCGGAATCGCGAACTTCCTCGTCCTCAACGAGCGACGCGACGGCAGCCGCAACGGCATTCGGATCCGGCGCCTGAAGGACAAGCTGGGGACCAAGGCGGTCGCATCGGCCGAGGTCGAGTTCGTCGACGCCGAGGCCTTTTTGCTGTCGGGCCGAGCGGAGGGCACCGAGGGCGCAGATGGCGCCGCCGCCGCCGGCTCCGTCGGCGATGGCAAGGGTCTGGCGCGAATGATGGCCCTGACCAACGGTGCCCGCCTCGGCATCGCCATGATGGGTCTCGGCTGTGCCCGGCGGGCCCTGGTCGAGGCCATGTGTTACGCACGAGCCCGGCCGTCGTTTGGGCACTCCCTCGCCGATCATCCGCTCATGCAACGCAAGCTGGCCGAGCTCATCGTCGAAGTTGAGGGCGCCCAGGCCCTTGTCTTTGACGGGTTTGATCCAGCCCACCGACTTCGGATCGGAGCGCCGCTGATCAAGTTGCGGGCGTCTCGGCTCGGCATCACCGCGGCCAGCGACGCCATCGAGGTGCATGGCGGCAACGGCTACGTGGAAAATTGGCCTGTAGCCCGGATCCTGCGGGACGCCCAGGTCAACACCTTGTGGGAGGGTCCCGACAACATCCTCTGTCTCGACGTGCGGCGAGGAATCGAACGCGAACAGGCCGACGTCGCCTTCGTCGACCGCCTCCGGGCTGCGGTGACGGCCGGCCCCGCGGGGGACGCCACCACCGACCTCGTGGCCGAGCGCGTCGACCAGGTCGCCCTCGCCATCGAGCGCTGGAAGACCCTGCCCCGCGCGGTCGGCGAAGCTCGACTCTTCCCGCTGGCCCAGCTGATGGCCGATGTCTACACGGCGGCCCTGCTGGTGCAGCAAGCCGGGTTTGAGCAACGGCAGATGGGGTCGGATCGCAAGGGCCTGGTTGCTCGCCTCTACGCCCGCCGCCACCTCCAGGACGACGGACCCCTGCGCGGCATCGATGATCCCAGCAACGAGGATCTCGATCGCTTCAAGGAGCTTTGGGACGGCGCCCTCCTCGATGATCGAGTCTGAGCCGGCTTCGGCGTCAACGCTGTACCAGCGGGTGGGTGGGGCCTCGTGGTTTGAGGCGCTCGTCGGGCGATTTTACTCGGCGGTCGTCGACGATCCGGTCCTGCGACCCCTCTACCCCGACGACCTCACCGGAGCACGGGCGCATCTCTCCGGCTTCCTCATCCAATACTGGGGAGGGCCCGCCACCTACAGCCAAGAGCGTGGACACCCTCGTCTCCGGATGCGTCACGTGGGCTTTGCCATCGGTGCCCCGGAGCGTGACGCGTGGTATGGGCACATGGCGGCCGCGGTCGTGTCGGGTGGACTCACTCCCGAGGACCAGCAGACAATGCTGGACTACTTCGCCATGGCCGCGACCCATCTCGTCAACCGACCCTCGACCGCCTAGGCCGTGCCGGCGAGAGCGTCGGCCCAGGTGAACGTGAACGGGCCCGGCGCCTGGGTAGTGATCACCAAGATGGCCGCGACCGATATGCCGCCCTTATCGCCGGCGTTGTTGTCGCCGGTCAGGTTGAGGGCGGCGCCCATCTCCAGGGTGCCGACGGTGCCGAAGCTGTCGAGGATGCCCTCGCGGTGGCCCCAACACCCCGGACCACCGTGGCTCGGACAGTCGAGGTTGCCGCTTCCGATGCCGTCGTCATACATCCAGCCATAGTCGGCGTCGAGCCCGTTGGACACGCCGCCGGCCCACTCACCGTCGGTCACCGTGTAGGCCGACCCCGGGTCCGGTGGATCGTCGGCGGTGTTGGCCCCCCGCTGCGCGTCTTGGCCCAAGGCGGCGGTCAGCCCGACGAACGGTGCCAGGCCGCGATCGACGCGCTCGAGGTTGACGGCGACAAGGGTCTGCTCGGGGACCGTGAGCTCACCAAATCCCGGCGGCAACACCATGGCCTTGACTCCCTCCATTGCTCGCGCATGGTCGATGGCCTGAAGGATGGCGCCAACGCAGGGTGGCGAGCTGTCCAGGCCTGAGGCCGCGCAATCCTGGGTGTAGTCCGGGTCGGCCGGCACGGTCTTGGATGGATTGAGAATCCCGGTCGCCGATTCGTTGCCCGGTGGCGCCGCCAGCGGTCGCAACGTACCCGCGGCGATGTCTGCTTGCGCCTGGGCCCAGGTGTACACCAGTGGGCCGCCCTGCGAGCCGGACGACGCGAACACGGCTGCCAGTGACGGACCACCCTCGTCGCCCTGACTTGTGTCCGAGCTCGGGTTGACGGCGGCGCCCATGACGAGAGTGCGCCCGGCCACCCCGGCGTAGTCGTCCAACAAGGTGTGGCGGTCACTCCAGCAGCCCGAGTCGCCGCTCTTGTCGCAGTCGGGCTCACCGCTACCCGGCCCGTCGTCGTACATCCACTGGTAGTCGGCGTCGAGGGCGTTGCTGATGTCGCCCAACCACTCCATCTCGCTGTTGGCGAACGCCGAGCCGGGATCGGGTGGCAGGTCGGCGCCGTCGGCGCCCTGCTGAGCCGTCGCGTCGAGAGAAGCGCTGAGACCGACGAACGGTGGCAGATGTCGGTCTACCCGCTCGGCGTCAACAGCCACGAGCAACTGCTCGGGCTCGGTCAAGCGGTTGAAGTCCGACGGGAGCTGCATCGGCAGCTCGTCCTCCTTGGCGCGCGCATTGTCCACCGCTTCGAGGGTGACCTGGATGCAGACCTGCGACGTATCCAGTCCCGACGGGGCGCAAGCCTGGGTGTAATCGGGCTTGGCGTTGATCGAGTGGGGGGGGTCGGCGATGTTGGTCGCCGACGCCGTCGGGACCACCCGCCCCTCACTGCACGCGGCGGCGGTCACCACGAGGACGGCCAAGAGGGCGCCGACGACGAAGCGATGGTTGACGGCGGTGGTGGGCGACGCGATGGGCTCAGTCTCGCGCCGGGCCAACAGCCGATCGGAGCGGGTCCCGGCCGTGGCTACGGTCATGGCCATGACCGACGCGCGCAGTTTTGTGGAGGGCTATTTCGACCAGTCGTCCTATGAGCCCGGAGATCCGATCACCCTCCATTGCGGGGCGACCCTTCCGCGCCCGTCGGGCCGCGTCGAGCCGGCCGGCACCGCGTTGATGTTTGACATCGAGGTCGCTCGTCTCGGAGTCAACCGCGAGGTCGTCCATCGTGTCGAGGGGTTGTCCGCTGAGCCGCACCCGATCCCCGCCAACGCGGCAGGGGCTGGCGCCGGGTGGCCGGGGACGCTGGAGTTCACCGCGGGCAATTGGCCCTCGGGCTGGTACGAGACGGTGATCAGGGCTGTCCGTCCTGATGCCACCCTCGCTGCGAGTCACGCCGGCTTCGTGCTTCGGGCGCCAAGCGGCCACCCGACCTCACCGATGCTGTTGGAGCTGTCCTACAACACGTGGAATGCCTACAACGACTGGGGTCGCTCCAACCTGTACACCGGCGGCACCGCCGTGTCATTCCGCCGTCCGATGGCCCGCGGCTTTCTCGACCGACCCGAGCCTCTCGAGCACCGCAACGCCAACACGGCGCGCGAGCCCGATCTGGGGGGTGACGCGTGGCTCCTCCACGCTCGCAGCGAAGGGATCAGCTCATGGTCGGCGTGCGCAGGTTGGCCGACCTGGGAGGCGCCGTTCGTCCGGTGGGCCGAGGGAGCCGGCTATCGATTCGACTATGCCGTCAACGCCGACCTCGAGCAGCGGCCCGAGCTGCTGGGCGACTACCGGCTCATGGTGTCGGTAGGGCACGACGAGTACTGGTCGTCGCCGATGCGAGACACCGTGGAGGCGTTCATCGGCCGCGGCGGCAACGTGGCCTTCTTCTCCGGCAACACGTCCATGTGGCAGGTCCGCCTGGAGGACGGCGGCGACACGATGGTGTCGTTCAAGGACAGGGCCCGGCGGGAGGACCCGATCCGCAAGACCAACCTGGAGCTGCTGACCTCCGCGTGGTCCGACCCGATCATCGGCCGGGGCGAGGTGCGCATGACCGGGGTCTCCTTCTCCCACGGCGGCTACGCCAGACAGGCCGGATGCACGCCGCGGGGTCAGAGGGGCTACACGGTCTGGCGACCCGAGCATTGGATGTTCACCGGCACCGACCTGCGCTACGGAGACCTGCTCGGCGACGTGGGTTGCGTGGTCGGCTACGAATGCGACGGTGTGGAGTTGGCCATGGAGAACGGGCTTCCCGTCCCCACCCATGCCGACGGTTGCCCCGAGGGCTTCGAGGTTCTCGGCACCGCACCGGCCCGGTTGTACTCCGTCGACGCCGAGGCGGGGGTCAACGAATATCCGACGGGCCTTCAGGCCATCCGAACCACCGGCGAGCTACAGGGGATGGCGCACATGCTGTACGGGGAGGCGTCTCCGGCCAACGTCGCCCGCGTCGCCCACGGCAACGCCGTCCTCGGCACCTACAGCGCGGGCGGCACCGTCGTGACGACCGGCTGCACTGACTGGGCCTACGGCCTGGCCGCCGGCGATGACCTGGTCGAGCGGGTCACCGCCAACATCCTCGACCGCCTCTCCCGCTGACGCCCCACGGCGCGGGTGGCGTCAGACCCGCTGCAACAGGGTGCCGGTACCCAGACCGCCACCGCAGCACATGGTGACGAGCGCGGTCTCCCGGTCGGACCGCTCGAGCTCGTGCACGGCCTTGGTCACCAGGATGCAGCCGGTACCGCCGAGCGGATGACCGAGGGCGATCGCCCCGCCGTTGGGGTTGACCCGCTCGAGGTCGGCTCCGACCTCTTTGGCCCAGGCGAGCACGACCGAGGCGAAGGCCTCGTTGATCTCGACCACATCGACATCGTCGATGGTCATGCCCTGGCGCTCGAGCATGCGCCTCGTGGCGGGGATCGGGCCCTCCAACATGAGGACGGGATCGCAGCCCACGAGGCAGGTCTGCAAGACACGGGCGCGGGCCCTCACGCCGAGTTGGGCCGCCTTCTCGGCGGACATGAGCAGCACCGCGGCCGCGCCATCGGCGATCTGGGAGCTGGTGCCGGCGGTGTGAATGCCGTCGGGCCGGGCCACGGGCTTCAAGCCGGCCAGCGCCTCGCGGCTGGTGTCGCGCGGCACTTCGTCGACGGCGAAGGTGCGGGTCTCGGCGAGTCGCTTGCCGTCCTCGCCGATCTGCGTGGCGGCGACGGGCAGGATCTGGGTCTCAAACCGGCCCTCGTTGAGCGCTCGCCGAGCCCGCCGCTGGGACTCGAGACCCAAGGCGTCGGTGTCGTCACGGCTGATCCCGTATTTGGTGGCGATGCGCTCGGCGCCCTCAAACTGCGACGTCCACTCGTAGTGGTCGAAGTACGCCCGGTTGACGGGCTTGCCGTGGCCGGCCTGAGCGCCGTCCATGCCGTCTGAGCCCAACGGCACCGTGCTCATGTTTTCGACGCCGCAGGCCATGGTGACGTCCTCTGCTCCGGCCGCGATCATGCTCGCGGCCAGGGCGAGGGCCTGCTGGGACGACCCGCACGCGTTGTTGACGGACTGGCAGGCCGTCTCCATCGGAAGCCCGGCCGTGAGCCAGGCCGTGCGTGTGATGTTGGCCGCCTGGGCACCCACCTGATCGATGCACCCGCCGACAACCTGGCCGACCAGCTTCGGGTCGATGCCGGCACGCTCGATGGCGGCCGCCTGTACCGGGCCGAGGAGGTCGATCGGGTGGGTGTGCGCCAGCGAGCCGTTTTTCTTCCCGACGGCGGTCCGGACTGCCTCGACGATCACGACCTCGCGCACGGCTTCTCCTCGTCAGACGGTGGCCGCGGCAATCTATCCCCCTACCTGATCGGACGGAGGCGGGAGGCGCCAGAGGCCGGTGCGACCGGTTAGCCTTATCTGTCGATCGACCGTGACCCCAGCTGGGAGGGACCGTGGCTCTATCCGCCCCGCGGACGCGTGCCGTCAGAAGGATTTCAAGCGTGGCGGTGGTGGCCTTGCTTGTGGCTGACGCCCTGACGCTCGCCCTCACGGCGACCGGCTCGGTCTCCGCGGCAACGTCGGCGGCAACGTCGGCGGTCTCAACCGGGGCGACGGCTGCCGCCACCTCCCAGCTGACCAACCTGGCCGGCGCTGCGGGGTCAGCGACGACCGCAACCGCAGCAGTGAAGCCCGCGACGACCCCGGGCTCCACTCCGACTGGGTTGAGGAGCGCCAGCAGCGACGTCACCGTCAACGGGCCCGCGACCTACGAACTGGCCCAGTCGGAAGACGCCCAGGCCAGCTCCTTGGGCGGGACGGTCGTGATCGACCCAACCAACAGCTGGGCGGTACTGGTCGGCATCGACGACTACGACAGTCCCACCCATCCGACCTACGGCGGTGACGGCGACGTCGCCGCCTTCCAGGCGTTGCTCAGCCAAGCCGGTTGGTCGAGCTCGCACATCATGGTGCTCACCGAGCAGCAGGCGACGGCCCAAAACATCACCTCGGCGATTCGGTGGCTCGTCGGCAAGAGCAACCCTTCCAGCTTCTCGCTCTTCCACTACTCAGGCCACGTGTATGAAAACGGCGGCAACGAGAAGTACCTCTGGGGCGTGGACAACAACTTCATCTCCGACTCACAGTTCGGGTCCGACATCCAACCGCTCCAGGGGCGAGCGTGGATCGATATTGCCGGGTGCGAATCGGCAACGTTCAACCAAGGGATCTCCAACAACGAGCGGTACTTCACGGCCTCATCCGAGGCCAACCAGAAGTCCTACGAGGAGCCGAGCTGGCACGAGTCGGTCTGGAGCGGACTGCTCGCCGACCGGGGCATGACGCAGCACGAGGCTGGCTCTGGCCCGCTGTCCATCCAAAACGCCGTCATCTGGGCCCAAAACGCCGCCCAGCAGATGACCGCCAGCCAGCAACCCTACGGGGCTCAGGTGCCCTACGCCGTGGGAGGTACGGGCGAGTGGTACCTGGGGCCGTCATTCGCCCCCCCGCCTCCACCCCCACCGGTCGCCGCGGCGCCAGCCGGGTCGGGCGGAACCGGAAGTGGCGGGTCGGGCACCAGCGGGAGCTCGGGGGCTTCGGGACCATGCGCCGACCTGACCCTCGGTTTCTCCAACTGCCCGTAACGTCGGCTTTCGGGTTGACCGGCTGGTCGGTGTACGGTTGTTGTCCGCATCGGACGGTGGCCACGCGGGCTCCCGTCGCGTTTCACCCGCTCAAGCGGCTGGAGCAGAGTTGCAGAGTTTGAAGAGGAGAGGTTGAGATGGCGCCGCCCACCAAGGACCGGTCCCGAACCAAGCCGAGTGATGCCAAAAACCGGGTGCGCCGCGGCAAGCCGAAGGTCTGCGTGTTCTGCGCCGAGCACATCGCTTGGGTGGACTACAAAGACACCAACGTGCTGCGACGGTTCATGACCGACCGCGGCAAGATCAAGGCTCGCACCAACACCGGTGCCTGCGCCCAGCATCAGCGCGACGTCGCCATCGCCATCAAGACGGCGCGCGAGTTGGCCATGCTTCCCTACGTCGTGCGGACCCTGGCCGCCGACAAGTCGTCCGGCCGTCGCGGCCGTGGGCCCGGCGGGCCCGGTCGCCCCGGTGCACCCCGCCCGGGTGAGGGTTCCTCGGATGCCGTCGCCGGCACCAGTGACGGCGTGGCCGAAGATCTCGAGGCCGTCGACGACGACATCGAGTCGGCGGACGTCGACCTCTAGACCGTCCCGGCGTACCTGGTCACCCAGTCGATGAGGCGCCGGCCGTAATCGACGCGGTGCGATGGCGTGCCGTTGAACAAGAAGAGATGGCTGCCACCCGGGTAGCGCACCAACTGGCAGGGCACACGCCTGGCGCGCAGACCGGCGAACCATTGTTCGGCTTGGCCGATCGGGCAGCGCTGGTCGGCCTCGCCGTGCAAGATGAGCGTCGGCGCCGTGACCTGGTCGACGTCGCTGATCGGTGACACGGCAACGTAGCGGGCGGGGTCCTCGGTCGGGGTAGCCCCTACCTCGAGCACGCCCAGATACCAGCCCATGTCGGCGGTGCCAAACTCGGCGGCGAGATCGACGACAACGCCACCCGGCACGGCCGCGGCGAAGCGATCGGTACTTGCCGTGAGCCGACACGTCATGTAGCCGCCATAGCTGTAGCCGGTGACGGCCAGCCGCTGCGGATCGACGGTGCCATCGGCGACGAGCGAGTCGACGGCGCCGAGGAAGTCACCGAGGTCGGCCTGGCCCCAGCCGCCGACGACCGAGGTGTAGAACGCTTCTCCGTAGCCGTCGCTGCCCCGCGGGTTGAGATACACGATGACCCAGCCTTGAGCAGCCAAAACCTGGTGGTAGGGATGGACTCCGTCGAAGCTCGGGCCCCACGCGTTGTGGGGTCCGCCATGGATGTCGAGCAGCATCGGCGCGTTGGGTCCCACCTCGGGATCCCGCACGACCCACCCGTGGATCTCGGTCCCGTCGTGGGCTTTGAACGTTCGGTCCTCGGGTTTGTACAGGGCCACGTCGGGGAGCGCGTCAGCACACAGATTGGTGAGGCAGCGCTCGTCCGCACCGTCCAACGCGGCGACGAAGACCTCGCCCGGTGAGGTCGGCGTCGAGGCCACGAAGGCGAGGAGACCGACGGCGGCGCCGACCGACAGGCCCGAGATGGTCCGGTCCCAGCCGCCAGCCACACGGCTGACATCGCCCTCCTCAGGGTGGACAGCGAAGATGTGGGTGCAGCCGCGATCGCGAGCGCAAAACACGATGGACCGGTCAACGCCTCCCGCCGGGGCGCCACCGGGATAGCCGGGCGCGCCGACCATGACGTTGCGGTCGAACGTCTCGGCGAGCGGTGTCGGCTTGCCCCCGACCCCGTCTGTGATGTCGAGCAGGAAGAGTGTGGTGTGGCCCGGCTTGTAGTCGGTCGAGCCGGCAAAGACGATCTCCGTGGGCGTGAGGAAAAACGGCGCGGCGATGACCCCCTGGTCGTCGGTGAGGGCCTGCGGCTGACCGCCGCCCGCCGGCACCCGCAACAGCGAGCTCGACGGTGCGATGTCCCGGTCCACGCCCCGATCACCGACGATCACGATGGAGGTCCCGTCGGGTGACCACGCCGGCATGCCCGCGTTCCAATCCCCCTCGGTGAGTTGGAGCGTCGCGCTGTCGCCATCGACGGCGACGACGAAGAGGTGGGTCCGCAACGAGCCGATGAGGCCGGCTCCGTCGGCCTTGTAGCCCAGACGGTCGACGACGAGCGGCGCGCCCGGCCCGCGGTCGGGATCGATGTCAACCGGGGCGATGAACGCCAGCCGATCCCCGGATGGGGACCACACGCCGGCGCCGGCCCCGAGCGGCAACGAGGTCAGCGCCCGCGCCTCACCTCCGTCGAGCGGCAGGAGGTGGAGTTGCGGCTTGGCATCCTGGCGGGCAGCGAGGAAGGCGAGGGTCCGGCCGTCGGGCGACCAACGGGGGGCGCCGTCACTGCGGCCGGCCGTCAGGCGACGAGGCGCCGGCCCGTCGACGCCGGCGACGTCGGCAACCCAGATGGCGACGTCATAACGATCGTCCTCGCCGTTGGGCGCGGTGACGACGTAGGCGACCTGCGAGCCGTCCGGGGACAGGCGGGGATCGCTGGGCGTCGGGATGGCGTAGAGATCCTCCATCTCCAACCGGCGGGTCTGCGTCATCGGGTACTCCTTTGGTTGACGGCACCGAGCAACTTGCCGGCGTCCTCGACGAATCCGGTCAGCATGGTCGTCCGAACCGACGCCGCCCGCCTGCTGAGCTGGATGGTAACCACGGCCAGGCCGATGCCGATCAAGCCGACTCCGCCAAGGCCACCGACCAAGATCCACGGCAGTTGGAACGGGACGAAGGCCAGCCCGGCCGCCTTCGACCACGCCAGCCACATCGCGACGACGCCGGCCATCACGAGGCCTATCGACACAACGATCGAGCCCCGGAGGGGATCGCGCCCGGCACCGCTCATCGACTGGCCCGCAGGCGTCGTGGCGGGGTCGGCTGCTCCCTAGCGGTCTGGGCGGCAACGGTCTGGGCGGCAACGGCGTCGACGACACCGTCGGCGACTTGGCGCAGGATGCCGGCGAGCAACTCGAGCTGGCGTTCCTGCGCCGCGGTCTCGCGCCGGCGGGCGCCGGCGTTGGCGAGGCACAGACCCGCGAGCACGAGGCCGATGCCGGTGAGCCCCTCGGAGATCAGATAAGGGATCTGCAAAGCGACCGAAGCGAGCGCCGCCGTGTGACTCCACGCCAGGCCGATGAGGACGAAGCCGACCGCGGCGACGACGAGTCCTGCGTAGACGGGCACCGGCGACTCCGGCGCAAGGCGGATCCTCGCTGTGAGCAGCGCCAGGCGAGAAGGGGCAGGCCGCTCGATGGGACCGTCCAGCGCAGCGGGTTGATCTGGCATCTCATCTCCTTTGCATCGTTAGCGTTGGGCTGTGGTGAGGTCGCTTCGGACCGGTGTCCGTCGTGGTGGTCGGGTCGCCAGCCGTCGGGGCCCGGAGCGCTCGATGGCCGCCATGCTGCCGCCGAGGTAGGCCTCGACGACTTTGGCATCGGTTCGGACGATCTCGGGAGGGCCGGACGCGATGAGCCGGCCGGCATCCAACACCACCAAGCGGTCGGCAAGGCTCATGATCAGCGGGATGTCGTGCTCGATGATCACGAGGGTGACGTCGAGGGACCGCTTCACATCGTTGAGGAGGTCACCCAACGCCTCCGTCTCGCGCTGGGCAATGCCGGACGACGGCTCGTCCAGGAGGAGCAACGTCGGTCGGAGGGCGATCAGACACGCCAGCTCCGTGATCCGGCGTGTCCCCGTGGAGAGCTCACGGATTTGGGCGTCCCGGTAGGCAAAGAGGCCCATCTGGCCGATCAGGTCGCGAGCCGCGGCCGTCTTGCGCCGCTCGGGCCCGCGCAGTCCGACGCACGAGCGGAGGAGGCCACCGGGCGCGATCCGCTCAAGGGCCAGGCTGACGGCTTCGGTGACGGTCATGGCCGGGAACAGTGCGGCATCCTGGAACGAGCGGATGAGCCCCATGCGGGCGCGAGCCTCTGGCCCCATCCGACCCACGTCCATGCCGTCGAAACGGACCGTCCCAGCATCCGGTCGGGTGAACCCCCCGAGGATCTCGAAGACGGTCGTCTTGCCGGCTCCGTTGGGTCCGATGAGACCCAAGGTCTCCCCCGCGCGCACTTCCAAGCTGACGTCGTCGACGGCCGCCACCCCACCGAAGTTCTTGCGAAGCTGCTCGGCTTCGAGCAGCACCGCCCCGTCGGGACGACGAGGGCTGACCGCGGTGGCCGCCACCGTGATCCCGTGCACCCGGACGACGCCGGTCTCCGCGTGCGGGCGCTCGTCCACAGCGATACCTGCTCGTGCGGCCAGCCGGGTCACGAGACGATTGCGAATGGGACGGACCAACTGCGCCAAGCCGCCAGGGACGTAGAGGATCAGGACCAGCCAGCCGAGCGACGTGGCAGCGACGGCGGCCGAGCTCAGGTTGACGAAGGCAGGCAAGGCGATGATGTAGAGGGCGCCGAGCAGTGGGCCGGCGAGGACGCTCATCCCTCCGACCACGGTCATGGCGGCGACGTTGATGCTCCCGTCCACCGGGAATGTGTCGGAGGTGATGAGCGTGAGGGCATGCCCGTAGACAGCGCCACCGACTCCAGCGATGAAGCCGGCCAGGAGGAAACCCTGGACCTTGATCACCGCGGCCCGCACCGAAAACGACCTGGCTGCGTCCTCGTTGTCGCGTAGTGCCACCAGCATGCGACCAAAGCTGCCGCTGCGAACGTTGCCAGCCACGATGAAGGTCAGGACGACAACGACGAGAGCGAAGTAGAGATAGGCCTTGTCCGAGCCGAGGACGGCTCCGGCGATCGACGGACGTCCCGGACTCTTGCCTGAAGCGCCCAGCGCCCACGATTGGCCGAGTAGCCAGGTCGGGACGACGAGCGCGAACGCGAGTGAGGTCACGGTGAGGAACAGGCCGCGCACCCGGAGCGAGGGAAGACCCAAGAGGGCGGAGACGACGGCACCGGCGACGCCGGCGTAGACGAACGCCAGGACGTAGTTGCCGGTGTGGCTCGCCACCTGCGCCGACACGACCGCGCCGATGGCCGCAACCCCAAACTGGCCGAGGGTGAGGTTGCCGCCGAGCCCGGTCAGGATGCCGACGGACAAACCCACGATGGTGAACCCGATGACCCCAACCAGGATCAGGGCGTTGGAGTTGTCGATCCCCACTGATATGGCGAGGGTGACGGCGACCGCCACGCCGGCGGTGATCGCCCCGAGATGGCGGATGGCCCACACCGATTTGAGCTCCTCGGGGATTGGTTTCCAAGCCTCGACCGCCGCCCAGCTCCCCTTCTCGTCCTCGCGGCCGAGCGGCCGGCGCTGGAGCATGAGGGCCACGAGGATGATGCCAAAGAGCACCACCTCGACCAGCCCGCCATCGGAGTAATTCCACAACAGGAGCTGCTGGAGCACACCGAGAGCGATGCCGGCGAGCAGGGCGCGAGGGAGGCTCGACATCTTGGCGAGGACGCCTGCGGCCAGAGCGATGACCAGCAGGCTCGGCCCGAAGCTGGCGCCGCTGCTGAACCCATTGGTGGGCAGCACCAAGATTGCGGTCAAGGCTGAGAGGGCGCCGGCGAGGGCCCAGGCCAGCCCTGACATGCGGGCGGCGAAGATGCCGGCCATGCGGGCTGCCTCAGGATTAGCGGCAGCCGACTGGAGCGCCATCCCGTAGCGCGTCCGGTTGAGGAAGAGGCCGAGGCCGATGACGACGAGCGGCCCGAAGATCAGCATTCCCACGTAGGCCTGGTCGAGCTCCAAGGCTCCGAGGTGGAAGGTGGGGAGTCCCGGCGGTTGCGGGAAGAGGGTGCCCGCGCCCGCCTCGCCGTTGAGGGCGAAGGCGAGCGAGACGAGAAACTGGCCGACCCCCAGTGTGGCGACGACGCTCACCAGACGGGGGGCGTTGCGGAGGCGGCGCACGACGGCCACCTCGGCGGCAACGCCGACGGCTCCGCCGAGAGCGAGTGCAAGCGGGAAGGCGCCGTAGTAGGGGATGTGCCAACGGTGGACGGCGAGCTCGAAGACGGCGGCCGCGAAAACTCCGATCTGACCATGGGCGAAGTTGATGATGCGGTTGGTCCGATAGATGAGGACGAGCCCCACGGCGAGGAGGCCGTAGACGATGCCCGACAGGATGCCGAGGGTGATGACGGGCAGCGGGAAGTGGAAGCCCCCCGGCGCGAAGGCGAGGAGGTCGACGGGATTCACCGGCCCGAGCCTTTGGCCGTGCCCTCGAGAAAGACGGCGCGTAGCAGGTCGTCGCGGGCCAGCAGGCCCGACGCCGGGCCGTCGAAGCGCATCTCGCCCTTCTCCATGAAGTAGGCGTGGTCGACGAGCTCGAGGGCGATGTTGACGGACTGCTCGACCAGGACGACCGCGGTGCCCTCGGCGTTGATCTGGCGCACCATGTCGAGCAGTTGGCCGACGACTATTGGCGCCAGGCCCAAGGAGAGCTCGTCGATGAGCAGGAGCCGCGGCTTGAGGATCAAAGCCTTGGACAGTGCCAGCATTTGTTGCTCGCCCCCGGACAACGTGCTGGCGGCCTGGTTGCGGCGTTGGGCCAGGCGCGGGAAGGCCGCGAAGCTCGCGTCGATCCTTCGGTCGACCGCCCGGCGGTCGGCCCCCAGGGTGTAGGCGAACGATCGCATGTTGTTGACGACGCTCATCGGCCCGAAGACCGCCCTGCCGCCCGGAATCTGGGTGATGCCGAGGCGCACGCGTCGCTCGGCGTCGATGTAGGTGATCTCGGCTCCGCGGTATCGCACCGATCCGGAGGTGGGCAGGCCGATGCCCGAGATGACGCGCAACAGCGTCGACTTGCCGGCGCCGTTGGTCCCGAGCAGGGCGACCATCTCGCCGTCATCGACGGTGAGGTCAACGTCGAAGAGGACCTGGACCTGGCCGTAGGAGAAGTCGATGCCGCGACAGGCCAGCATCGGGAGGTGGCCGCCGCTGCGCGTGATCTCTTGTATCTCGGTGTCCTCGATGACCTCCCCGATCATCCGGTCGATGTCGGCGACGATCAGGCCGCCGGTGCTGGCAAGGACCAGCGATCCGATCACGCCCGGGATGATCAGCGAGATGATCGTGCCAACGATGCCGAAGTGGTTGTCGATGCCGTTGAGGAAGAAGGCACCGAGCAGGCCGCCCACTCCACCCAGGAAGATGTACGACAGGGCCGACGCGTGGGGTCGCATCTCGGCTGGGATCACGGAGAGCACCCCGACGGCCAGCGCCGGGGTCAGGATGGCGAGGGCGGCGAAGGCCAACGCGAACAGAGCGACCATCCCCCAAAACCAGGGCGAGAGGGCCGCCAAGCAGATGAGCACCACGGCCAACGCTTGCAGATACCCGCCGAGGCGCATGATCCGCCCCGGGTCTCGGCGAAAGGCTCGTTCGCCCGGGCGTCCGAAGATCAGGAGGGCGACGACCGAGACGCCGGCCGTGAAGGCGAGGAAGACGCCACGACCACCCGGTCCCAGCCCCCACCGCTCCTGGAGGAAGAAAATCAGGAACGTCTGGAAAGGGATGAGCAGCACACCAAACACCGCGTTGGCGATCATCAGGCGGCGGACGGTCGGGATCAGCAGCAGCCGCCGCACGATCTCGAAGAAACCCAGCGAAACCTCGGCCTCCGCCAGGTCCGATGAAGGGGGCGCCACACTCAGCGTCTCGTCCTCGTGGCGACGGGCCATGTCGCGCAGCTTCTGGGTGTCCCACCGCCCGAAGCCCGGATCGCGCAGCCGGAAGGCGCCGAGGGCGCACGCCAGCGACACGAGACCCGCAACAGCAAAGACCCCGCGCCATGTAAAGCCCAGCACGCCGGCGACGAGCGCCACGAGCAAGGGCGCCGCCACGCTGGCCGCGCTACCCGCGGACGTGTAATAGGACAAGACCCGTACACGCGCCTCAGGCGGGTAGATGTCCACCAGCAGAGGGGTGTGCAGACCGGAGATGCTCCCCGACGACAGACCATCGGCCGAGAGGACGGCCAACAGTCCAGCGGCGCTGATCACAAAGCCGGTGCCGATGGCAAACACGCTCCAGGCCACGCCGGTCGCCACGCTCAGCACCGCTCGTCGGGCCCGCCGTTGGACGAGGGCGGCCATGGGCAGGGGGGCGAGGGCGATGGCGAGGGTCTTGACGGCGAGGGCGGCCGCGATCGCTCCTTTGGAGATCCCGAGCGTGGCGCTGATCTCGGGGGCCAGCACGGTGAACCCATAGCTTTGGAACTGGTCGGCGATGACCAGCAGGCTCAGGGCGATCAGCGGATACCAGCCGACGCCGCGGCTTCGCAGGATCTTGCGCAATGGCGGCACCTGGCCGGTCTCGCCGGTGACGCCCATGGCGGCGCGGCCCGCGGCGCGCAGCTCCTCAGCCCCGGCGGCAACCGTCTCGACGTCGACGTCGGGAGCCGGGCGACGGGGCATCGCTCAGACCACCGATGACTTTTGCTTGACGAGAAACTCGACGTAAAACGCGCTCTCGCCGATCCGACGGCCTTGACCGTCGAGCAGGGCGATGGTGACATCGTGAAGCTCACGCCCACCGATCGATCCCAAGGTCGAGCGAGGCAACTGGGTGATCGTGAACTGGGTCAACGTCGTCGTGTACACATTCCGGTCGGCGAGATAGGTCGGGGTGATGCATTGCGCCGGCGTCGCGCAGGACTGGTCGTGGCGGGCAAACCACGAGAGGGGCTGACCGGGCGGCTGCGGGGCCCGGTCGACGAAGACGCCGAAGTACCCGGCGTCGGAGCCGGCACCGTCGTCGGGCCCGGTGACGTTGAAGTCGCCAACCCGCCAGCTGATGGTGACGGGGAGCTCGACCGTCGAGTCGTTGTGGGGTCGCAGAATGTGGACACGCGTGTCCTGACGGAAGTCGAGCCCGTGGGCCGCGCACCCGGGGGCGAGGACGGCGACGGTGACGAGGAGCGTCGTCACCGCGCGACCCGACGCCGCCGCGCGCCTCATCCGGGATTGTACGGGGGGCTCGTGTAGCGGTAGCAGTTGCAGGACGACACGTAGGCCGTGTCGCGCACCAACTCGGCCCCGTCGTGTTGAGACGCACTGAGGTCGATGCCAAAGGTGGAAATGACCGGATAGCTCGTGCCGACCGAATCGATGGCAGCCAGCGCCGTCGACACGTTGAGCGGGCCGGTGATCCCGGCCAAGGCCTGCTGGAGGAAAAACAAGAAGTCGCAGATCTCGAACTGGCCACTCTGGTCGGTGGCGCTCGTGGCGGCCTGGCCCGCTGCGCTCATGATCGAGAGGCAGAGCTTGGCGGCGGCGGATTGGGGCAGCGCCGCGTAGTCGGACGCGTCGAGATCAAGTGACGGAACCCAACCAACGCCGAGGCTGCCGAGCATCTGCGACTTGGGATAGTCCGACGCCAGCGTCGAGAAGCCGCTCGTCGAGTTGAGCCCGTAGATCGGGTGGTACCCCTGCGCGTACGACCGGGTGAGCCACAACAGCACGAGGACACCCGAGCTGTTGATCCCGGCCGACCCGTCGAAGAGGATCACGTGGTCGATGCCCTCACTCTGGAAGCGGAGTACGGCACTGTTGATCGACGCTGTCGTCGCCGCCAGATCTCCGTAGGAGGCCGGCACGGTCACGTACTGGACCGGGACGTCGTGCAAGCCCAGGGCGGCGAGGGCAGGATCGGCGCCGTTGTCAATCCCGTACTGGTAGTCGCCCTCATCCCACGTCACCAGACCGACCTTGGCCTTGCTGGAGAAGTAGCCCTGCTTGGCCAGCCCATTGACCGTGGCCCTCATGCCCCGATTGATGGTGAACCCCGTGAGGTCGATGTCCGCCGGGTACTGGTGCAGGATTGCCGTGTCCTCGCCCAGGATCAGCTCCCCCAGACCGAGGGCGTGGGCGGTGGCCGCGCATTGGTCCAGGATCGGGGTGCCCCCGCTCAGGACAAACACCTTGTTGTCCTGGGTCCAGTAGGTGCAGCCCTGCTGGTCATCCTCATCGGCGCTGTCGGAGCCGTTGACGTCGAAGGTGACCAGGTTGATCTTGCGATGGTCCACACCTCCGTGGGCGTTGATGTAGTTGACGGCCGCGTTCTCCTCGTCCATGGTGTTGCCGGCACCGGCATTGCCGGCACCGATGGCGGCATCCTCGGCGGCCGCCGACGCGTCATACGCGGTCGCCACGTTGATCGTGGTCGCCGTGACCCCCGGTCCGTTGACCCCCGTCGACGGTGGGATGGAGAAGGGGGTGACCGGAATAGTCGAGGTCGGTCCGGAGCCACCGACGCCGCCGCTCCCACCGGCACTTCCACTGCTACCGCCGCCGCCACCCGAGATCGCGGCAAGACCCGAGGCCCCTCCGGCACCGGCCTGGCCACCGGGCCCGGACGTCGGCAGCGGCCCGCCCGATGAAGACGGAGCGTTGCCCGGGCCAACGCCGTTGGGGGCAACCCCTTGCTCCGAGCTGCCGCCGGATGCACTCGCTCGCTCGAGGGCATCCTGGGTGGCGTGGGGCAGCGTCGAGCCGCAGGCGGCAGCAGTGACCGCGAGCCCCGCCAGCACAGCCGCGACCCAGCGTCGCCTCGACCCCAGTTTGGTCATCGATCATCCCTCACGAGCGTCGAATGAATTGCCAATCCTATGCGGCGCGGGCGGCCGTGGGAGCGCCTCGCTCAACCCCCGACCAATCCCCTCGTCGGGAAGGCCAAATGGCGTTGCTCGCCTTGGGATCCCCCTACAAGGCGTGGCCGAGCGACTGCGGTCATGCTGGAGGGGTGAAGATCGCAGCGTTGGAGCTCAGGCGGGTGTCCATCCCGCTCGTTTCGCCGTTCCGCACGTCGTTCGGCACCGAGACGGTGAAGGACGCGCTGCTCGTGCGGGCCATCACCCCGGACGCCGAGGGCTGGGGCGAGTGCGTCGCCATGACCGAGCCCCTCTACTCGGCGGAATACATCGAGAGCGCGCAGATCGTCGTTCGCGAGTTCCTGGCTCCCCGCGTGCTCGCCGCCGCCGAACTGACGGCCAGCCAGGTCGCCACCCTCTTCGAGCCCATCAAAGGGCATCCGATGGCCAAAGCCGCCGTCGAGATGGCCGTCCTCGATGCCGAGTTGCGGACGGCCGGGCTGCCGCTTTCAGCCTACCTCGGCTCCGTCACCGACCGGATCCCGTCGGGCGTGTCGGTCGGCATCATGGACTCGATCCCCGCCCTGCTCGATGCCGTGGACGGCTATGTGGCGTCGGGATACCTACGGATCAAGCTCAAGATCGAGCCGGGATGGGACATCGACCCTGTCCGTGCCGTCCGCGAGCGCCACCCCGATATCCCTCTCCAGGTGGACGCCAACACCGCCTACACGCTGGCCGACGCTCGACATCTGGCCCGCCTGGATGCGTTTGATCTACTCCTGATCGAGCAGCCCCTGCCCGAGGATGACGTGCGCGGCCACGCCGCCCTGGCCCGCGTCATCTCGACGCCGGTGTGTCTGGACGAGTCGATCACGTCGGCCCGCGCCGCGGCCGATGCCATCGCCCTCGGCGCCTGTCAGATCGTCAACATCAAGGCCGGCCGGGTCGGCGGCTACCTGGAGGCTCGCAAGGTGGCCGCCGTCTGCGCGGCCAACGGCGTGCCGGTGTGGTGCGGCGGCATGTTGGAGACCGGACTGGGTCGGGCCGCCAACGCCGCGCTGGCCGCCTGCCCCGAGTTCACCATCATCGGCGACGTGTCGGCGTCAGACCGCTTTTATCGACGCGACATCATCACATCGCCGCTGGTCATCTCCGACGGACACGTCTCGGTGCCGACCGGACCCGGGCTGGGCGTGGAGATCGCACCGGACATCCTCGAGGAGTTCACCACCTCCGTCGAGACCTTGCGGGTCTGAGGGGTAGACGGCCCGGCCCGCTTAGCGGCCGCGGCCCGCCGGACGGGTGAGGGCAACGGCAAGGAAACCGCCGATCACCACGACCGCCAACACCAGGACGAGGACGGCCGAGATGCGCGTCCGGCGGGACACACTCTCGATGGTCGTGGCCGCCAGGACCAACGTCGCCAGGAAGCTCACGGCTGCTCGATCAGATACCGCCCGTCACGACTGACGGCGGTGATCTGCGAACCCGACGCGTACGCCTCGATCAAGATCGTCCGAAGCGCGAACCGCCACTCGTCGGCGAGGGCAGGCTCTCGCTGGCGCATGTCGACGATCCCCGAGGGAAGGCAGCACACGAAGCGGGGCGAAACGCGGGGGCTCAGGACGGGGTGCCCACCATCGCCGGATTGGAGGACGATCGGCTCGTCGGGGACGACGGCCGAACGCCGCCGATCGACAAGCATCCAGGTGGCGAGACACCGGTCGGTCGGGCCGCCCTGATTGATGGCGTCGGCCATCGGCCCGTAGAAGTCCTGATGGAACGACGTGACCCGAGCGCCCAGCTTGCCCACGTTGAAATAGGAGTTGCGGGCGATCAGCGGGTCGAACGTCCACGTCATGCGCTCGATCCCCCGCGCGAGGCTCCAAGCGCGCTGATGCAGCTTCATGGCCAGGCCGACGTGGCCCCCTTGAAGCTCCGGAAGGACGGCGGCCACGTGGGAGTGCAGGAGGTTGCCTTCGGCGTCGGCACCTCGAAACCCAATGCACGCGCCGACAACCTTGGGGCCCCGCTGGGCAAAGGCCACGTAGTTGTCGGCATGGGCAAGGGCGTGGGCGAATTCGGGCAGGACCAGCGGGTCACCGCTCTCCCGTGGCCACACCGCGGCCAGGACCTCCGACACCAGGCGCGACTCGGCGGGCGTGGTGGCGAGAACAACCTCGACACCCGCCTCGGCGGCTGCCTTGCCCGCTTCGGCAACAGCCTCGCCCACGTCGTCACTGACCACGGTCACCGCCAGTGAGGATAGGGGCGGCCCACGGCGGCGTCCTGGCTGGCCACAACCAAATCCGGCCCTCCATTGGTCGGTCACACCAAGATCTGACGGCCCTCTCAGTCAGCGGCGGCGGCAGAGGCGAATGTGGCCGCGCCGTCCACGGGCCAGCTCGGTCTTGCCAGCCGTTGGTGCTCGAAGACCTCCACCCGGTTGGTCGAAAGCCCGGGACTATCGGCCGTGATGATGACACCGGCGATGTCACGAAAGCCGGCACGGAAGTGCTGGGAGGACTTCAGTCCGATCACGTCGTAGCGCGTCACGTCGATGCCGTGCATCAAGAAGATCTCGGGGTCGATGGTCTGAAAAGGCTTCGAGGTCACGATCACATCGATGCCCCCGACGGTCAGGCGGCAGCTGGGCCCCAGTGGGAGGACGACGCCCGCCAGCATGGCGCGAAGCGTCAAAAGACCGTCGCTGATGCAGCGGACGGTGCCGGAGATGGAGATCGGCGCGCCATGCAGGTCGTCATGCTTTCCTCCGAGCTGCGCCTCGATGACCTCCCCCACCCCGGCCTCGATGGCTTTGGCCACGACTTCGGCGTCGGTGATGAACCCGAAGCACGCCTTTTGCAGATCGGCGTCGATCATGGCCCGCAGCAGATGGGTGCCGTCGCCCGGCGTGCCGGCACCTGGATTGTCCGAGCACTCGTTGATCACGACCGGTCGGTGGTCGCTGGTGAGGGCGAGTCGGACCGCTGACTCCGGGGTGTCGACTTCGGTCCGGAAGCGCTCGCGATGATCCCAGACCCAGGCGGCGGCGGTCGCGCCGATCTCCTCGGCCAGAGCAGGCTTGCCGTCGGTGATGGTGATCATGCTGGCGCCGGCGTCGGGGATGTCGGTGAACGGGAAGCCATGCATGAACGTGCAGTCGATGACGCCTTCTTGCTTCTCGATCTCGGCGCACACGGCGTTGACCAGGGCGGCCGGGTTTTCGCCGTCGGTCGTCGCAGGGGGAAGCAGCATGGGGAGTTGCGTGACATGCATCGTGGGCCTGAGATCGCCCTCAACGATGCGATGGAGCAGCTCGACCGACTCGACGCCGCGCGCATCGAGATCGGTGTGCGGGTAGAGGTGACACCCGAGCAGCAGGTCAAACACCTCACCCATCGCCGGCGTGACGTTGCCGTGCAGGTCCAGCACCGCCGAGATCGGCACGGCGTCGCCTACGATCTGGCGAATGGCTACGCCGAGGTCGGACTCGATGTCGTCGATCCCTTCGGCCACGCCCGCCCCGTGAAGCTCGAGGGCGACGGCGTCGACGGGCAGGGCTGCGGCCAAGGACTCGAGCAGCCGGGCCTTGACCTCGGCGTAGGCCCCGGCGGCGATGGTGCCGGAAGGATGCGCGATGGCGAAGGACGTCGGCAGGATCTCGTCACCCCGGCGCGCGCACTCGTCGAGGATGCCGCCGATCCCCGAACCGGTGCCGGCGAGGAGCTCGACGAGGCGGGCACCCGCGTAGACCTCGAACTCGTCGACTTCGGTCAAGCCGGTCGAGGCCACGGCATAGGTATTCGTCTCGTGGCTCACGCCACCCACAGCGATGCGCATGGCCGGAGCCTACGAGCCCACCTGAGATCAGGGTTTGTCCGACCAGCCGAATGCCAAGACAGCAATTGGCCGCACTTCCAAAACGCCGGACTCAGACGCCCCGCACCCAGGCGGCGATATCGGCCACCACGCGAGCCTCCATGTGACCAGGCTGCGCATACTCCGCCGGCGTGCACGGACCGGTACCGGCGATGAACACGTGGTTGGCATCGTCATAGACGGTGAACGCCACGTTGTTGTGACCGGCGAGAGCAGCCCGCCACAGGGCGAGATCATCGTCGAGGGTGACCTGGTAGTCCCGGCCACCATTGAGCACGAGCATCGGCATGGTCAGGGCCGCGGCGGCCGCCACCTGGTCGTAGTCGCGCACATCCAGCCAGTAGGCCGCGGGGACGTTGAACGGAAGCTCGCTCGCTGGTGTCGCCGTCGACAGCGCAGGGTCGTCCACCTTGGCGACCCGGGCGGCAAGGTCGTCGATCAGCTCCTGGGTCACGCCGACCGATGGCAGGTCGAGCGACTGGAGGTAGTGAAACTGCCGGAGGGCGGCGTGGTGCATCCGCTGAGCGCCGCCGGCCAGGAGAACGAGGCCGGCCAACGCGGGGGCGGCGGCGCCCACGCGGGGCGCCACCGTGCCGCCCAGGCTGTGGCCGGCCACAAAGATGCGGTCGCTGGCGATATCGGCGCGCTCACGCAGCAAGCCGACGGCGGCGAGCGCCTGCGGGAGGTACTCGTCCACCATCGTGAACTCCTCCCTGCCGGCCAGCTCGCGACCGTGCGTCAGGGTGACCTTGTCGAAGCGGAGGGCGGCGATGCCGACGCTGGCCAGGCCCCAGGCCAGATCTTTGAGGACCTTGTTGGGCCCGATGGTCTCGTCGCGGTCCTGGGGGCCGGAACCGCTCAGCAAGACGACGGCCGGATGTGGACCCGTGGAGCGGGGAAGGCTGAGCGTCCCGCCCACGGCGAGCGAGCCGGAGCCAAGCGTCACGTCGTGCTCCACAAAGGTGTCGACGTCGGCGTAGTCGGGCGGCTCCCACTCGACGGGAGGGGCGTCGGGTGCCAGTTGGAGCCCGGTCAGAAACCCGTCGGCGCTGAGCACGAGCACCAGCGCCAACCCGCCGCGCTCGAGCATCACCGGCACCCGCACGATCCAACCGTCCCCGCTGGAGTCGACGATCGGGTCACCGAAGGACTCCACGGCGCCCAGCTCGGTCAGCGTTGCCGCCCATGGTGTCTGCAAGGCGGCGTCGGTCAGCAGTGGTTGCAACGCCGGCGCGAACAGGGCCCGGATGTCGGCGAACCGCTCCTCGCCGAGGAGAGCGATGACCTGGTTTGCGATGCTGACAGGATCGGACAGCCGAGGCCTCCCGGTTGGTTTGGGAGCACGATAATCACCGCGGACCTGGCGCCGACCCGGAGGTCCACCGAGTAGTTTCCGCCGGATGCTTACCGGTCGCCAGCCTCGGCGCGCTCACCGCCCACGTCGGGGCGGGGCGTCACTCCGGCTGCTGGCGGCCGTCGCCGGAGTCACCTGCCTCGTCCTCACCGGCTGCTCAGGGGGCGGCAGCTCGAAGCAGACAGGCATCGCCACGGCGGTGCTGACCGCGGGCCCGCCGGGTTACAAATCCGACTCCTCGGCGACAGGGGCGGTGAGCACAGCGCTGCTGAGCTCACTCACGCCCGCGCCCCCAAGCGACCTTGCATCCCTGCTCGACGAAGTTGGTGTCGCCAACGCCGACGTCCGCGTTTGGACCAAGGGCACCTCATTTGCCCGCATCCTCGCTGTACAACTCACGAGCGCGGTGGGCGCGACGCAGGTCATCTCCTACGAGGCCTCGACGTTGCGCTCCACTCCGGCGGCGAGCCTCTTTGCGGTGTCCCAGCCTCCCGACGCCGTTGGGTTCATCCTCACCGGCTCAGCGCGCAAGGGAGCGGGCATCCTCTTTTGCCAGAGCGTGTTGTTCCCCGTCGACACCCTCGCCTACGAAGTCGACACCTGCTCGTCTGTCCGACCGGGCTACGTCGACGAAGTCGAACGGCTGGCCAAGGCCCAAGCCGCCCTCGCTACCGCATGGCTCACTCGGACGGCATCGCTCCCAGTCTCGGGCGAGTCGTTCGCGCCTCCAGGGACGGCGACCGGAGTCGGGGCTTCGGGAGGGTAAGGCGTGACCGGTCGCCGGGCCAGACGGGGGGCCACGGCCGCGGTGACGACCGCGACAAGAGCGGCCAGGTAGACGGCGCGTCCGAGCCCGACCGTGTGGCGGTAGTCGAGGATGACCGCGAAGAAGTACGGATACCCGGCGACCACGACGGCTCCCCACCAGGGTCGCCTGGCGATGGTGGCGAGGGCGAGCAGACTGACGGCGTACCAGGGTTGGACCGGCGAGGTGGCGAGGAAGACGGCGCCCAACAAGGCGGCGGCGCCGACCGGAGCCGGCGGTCTCCGCACGAGGACCCACACGATCACGGCGGTGACTCCGAGGACCGACGCCACGCCGGCGAGCGATGCTGGTACACCGAGCGCGCCGGCTATCAAAAAGCGGCCGCCACCCCGGTAATGCTCCTCTCTCAGGTAGCCGGGCAGATACCCGAGAACCTTCGGGCCGACGGACACGACGTGGGGCAGGTAGGTGAGAGCGGTCAGGGCCCCGGCCGTGACGCCCGCCCGGAGAAGCGCGGGTAGACGCCTGCCTCGGCCGGTGCCGACGACCGCGACGAGCACCAGCGCGGGATACAGCTTCACGAGGGCGGCGGCCCCGAGCAACAAGCCGGCCAGGACATCTCGAGCCCAGTCGGGAAGACGGGCGACGCTGGTCGGCGGAGGGGCCAGCACGAGGAGGGCCGCGACGGTAAAGACCACCCCCAAACCGTCGACGTGTCCGTTGTTGACGATCTCCAGGACAGGGGCCGGGCAGAGGGCGTAGAGGGCGGTCCAGCGCACGTCACCACCGAAGCGGCGGAGCGCGATAGGTAGCAGCCCCAAGGTCGCCAACTCGGTGAGTAGACCGGCCACCTGCCAGAGCTTGTGACGCGATCCAATGCCTCCCACCCGATAGGCCGCGGCGAACCACGCCTCAGCAACGGGCGGGTAGATGGTCCGGTCCGACGGTCGATTGATCCTCGTGCAGCCCGCCCCTCGATCGAGGGTCGCGCACCCCGCGGCGTCGGGCCACAGCCACGACTCACGCAGGCGGACGAGCTGCCCGCTGTCGGGCGCTTGCGCGTACGGATCAAGGCCGGCCGCCTGCACTCGGCCATCCCACGAATAGCGGTAGAGATCGTCGGACGTCGCCGGTGGCCCAGCCAGCCCGGCGAGGCGCACAGCCAGACCGGCCCCCAAGATGAGAAGCAGGGCCGCGCGACGCGGTAGCCGGAAGGCGGCGGCCACGGCGATCAGCCAGGCCACGCCCCACAGTCCGAGCTCCCCCAGCAACGACCACCGGCTGGCGAGGATGGGGCGCCCCGACGCGACGTTGGCCGATAGCGCCACTCCGGCGACGGCCGCGGCCACGAAGACCACCAAGGGCCCTCGTCCGGGCTTGGGCTCCCGCCCCGCGGTCATCGACCAGCAGCCGTCCGCAGGGGCGCCGTCGCGAACTCGGCCATCCCCTCGGCGAACCCGATCTCGGCCGTGAAGCCGAGCAGCTCCTCGGCCCGACGAGGTGACGCCACGATGTGGCGAACATCGCCGGTGCGCCACTCACCGGTGACGGTCGGCGCCAGCTGATCACCGTGGACATCAAAGGACCGCGCCAGCGCGACGGCCATGTCCTTGACCGTGTGAGGTGTCCCACTCGCGACGTTGTACGCCCCCGACGGCGCGTCGTCGGAGACCAACGCACAAACATTGGCGCGAGCCACATCGGCCACGTGCACGAAGTCGCGCGTCTGTCCGCCGTCCTCGAAGACCGCGGGCGACCGGCCCCCTTCGAGGGCGCTGCGGAAGATCGACGCCACCCCGGCGTAGGGCGTATCTCGCGGCATCCGCGGCCCGTAGACGTTGTGATAGCGCAGGGCGATGACCCTCGCACCCGCGCCGGTCTCCCGGCCCCAGAGGGCGCAGAGATGCTCTTGGTGGAGCTTGGTCGCCGCGTACACATTGCGAGGATCGGGAGGGGTGGATTCGTCGACGGCCACCCAACGGACCGGCTCCCCACAAGCGGGGCGCGGACAGCGAGGCTCGAACCGTCCGGCGTCCAGATCAGCCGCCTGCCGGGGACCGGGTGTGACCAGCCCGTGGACGGGGCAGGCCGACTGTCCCTCGCCGTAGATCACCATGCTGCTCGCCACCACCAGGCGGCCGGTGAACCGGCGCTGCCACAACGCCGAGAGAAGCACGGCGGTGCCGGTGTCGTTGTCGGCCACATAGTCCCCGACATCGCCGAAGTCGACGCCTAGCCCCACCTTGGCTGCTTGGTGACAGACGGCGTCGACGCCGGCGACAGCGGCGGCGGTGAGGCGCGGATCGGCCACGTTCCCCTGAAACAACTCGGCGCGCGGGTCCACGTCCGCGCAGCGGTCCAACACGCGAACCTCGGCGCCGGCGTCGAGCAGGCGCTCGACAACGTGCGAGCCGACGAACCCGGCGCCCCCGGTGACGAGGACCTTCACGCCCGGCGCTGCGGCGGGGGGGCGGAGAGCGGCAGCCGCACCACAAACCGACAGCCCGCTCCTTGGTTGCGGACCGAGATCTGACCGTGGTGGGCTTCGACCAGGCCGCGAGCCACGGCCAGCCCGAGGCCGGCTCCACCATCGCCGGGCGTGCGCGCCGCGTCGCCTCGATACGCCATCTCGAAGACCTGGTCCAGGTCGTCCTCGGGGATGCCGCCGCACGCGTCCTGGACCGACACCTCGGCGGCCGTCCCGCTCTCGTCGATGCCGGCGTTGATCCAAATCGTGCCGCCCGGCGGCGTGTGGCGGATGGCATTGTCGAGAAGGTTTCGCACGACGCGAGCCATCTCCGGTGTTGACAATTCGACGACCGGGGATGGTTCGCCAACGGCCCCGCGCAGGTCGATGCCCTTCGCGGCCGCTGCGAACGAAGCGCCGGCGATGGCGTCAGAGACCAACTCGTCGAGCGCGACCCGTTCGAGGTCGAGGGAGATGGCCCCGGCGTGGATGCGCGACAACTCGAAGAGATCGTCCACGAGACCGGCCAGTCGGTCAGCCTCGCGCCGCATCGTGCTGTGGTAGCGGGCGACGGTTTCGGCGTCGGCGACGACACCGTCCTCGAGGGCCTCGACCATGGCGCGGATGCCCGCCAGCGGCGTGCGCAGATCGTGGGAAACCCAGGCGACCAACTCGCGGCGGCTGTGCTCGAGGGCGGCCGACTGCGCCTGCGCTTCGGCGAGGCGAGCCGAGGTCTCGTCGAGAGCAGCGGCGAGCGCGGCGAGCTCTTGCGGGCGCCGCGGTCGGAGCCTTGTGGCCTTGGGCTCGACTGCGCCGGGTCCCTGCTGGCCGAGGCGGCGCGCCATCTCTCCAACCGACCTGCTGGCGGCGGCAACCCGGCGCCCGAGGAGCAGGGCGGTGATCAGCCCGACGGTGCCGGCGCCGGCCAGCACGACGAAGAGCACCCGCAGGTCGTCGCTCATGATGAACATCGCCGACGAGGCCCACGCCACCCCGATCCCGACGGCGAGAATCGGAGCGAGCGCGGCGATCGCGGTCTGGGCGCCGATGCTGGCTCGACCCAGGACAATCAGCACCAGCCACGCCACCAGGCCGGCCAGAGCGGCGCCTACCGACGCGTCGAAGATCAGCTGGACGGCGTGGCTCGACGGGATCCCGCTCAGCGTGGCCACGGCGATGGCGGTAGCCAAACCGGCGACGCCGATCGCCACAGGCGCGGCCCAGCCGGGCAGCTTCATGCCTGGCGCTCCATGTCTACGGCTCGAACCGGTAGCCGACGCCCCACACCGTGCAGACGTATCGGGGCGTCGACGGGTCGGCCTCGATCTTCTCGCGCAGCCGCCGCACGTGCACGGTGACCGTCGATGTGTCGCCATAGCTGAAGCCCCACACCTCAGACAGCAACTCCTCGCGCCGAAGGGCGCGACGCGGGTTGCGCATGAAGTGGACGAGCAGGTCGAACTCCTTGGCCGTGAGAGCGACCAACTCGCCGCCGATGCGCACCTCATGAGCCCTGACGTCGACTTCGAGCTCGCCGGCCGCTAGGGGCACCGCCTCGGACTGGTAGGCGTGCTGTTGGGCCGCAAGCGGACCAGCCGCCCGTCGGAGGACGGCCTGCACCCGCGCCGTCAACTCCCGCGGCGAGAAGGGTTTGGCGACATAGTCATCGGCGCCCAACTCCAGCCCGGCGATCCTGTCAGCCTCTTCGCCCCGAGCGGTCAACATGATCACCGGCACGGGGAACACCTCACGCAGGCGCCGACACACCTCCAAGCCACCGACGGAGGGCAGCATCAGATCGAGGACGACGAGGTCCGGCGGTGAGGCCAGGGCGCGCTCCAACCCAACGGCACCGTCGGAGACGGTCTCAACCTCGTAGCCCTCACGCTGGAGGTAGCGGGCCACCACCTCGGCCACGTTGGGGTCGTCCTCGACGATGAGCACGCGGGGCGCCACCAGTTGAGCATTGAGCACGCTGACCATGTTGGGCCACTTCGCCGCCGACACGCACGCGCTGACAGGAGTGTTCAGCAAATCGTGAGCACTTCGGGATAGGAGCGTAAGAACCTCTCAGGTACAGCTTGCTGCGTGCCCGACGTGATCATCCCCGTGCTCGACGAAGTGGCCGCCCTTCCTTCGCTCCTCGCGGCGATGCCCGCCGGCTATCGAGCCGTCGTTGTGGACAACGGATCGACCGACGGATCGGGCTCGGTCGCATTGGAGCTCGGGGCCATCGTGGTGCAAGAGCCGGTCCGGGGCTTCGGGTCGGCGTGCTGGGCCGGCCTGCTCGCCGCCGACCCTGACGACGGAGTGGTCTGCTTCATGGACGGCGACGGCTCACTCGATCCGGAGGATCTCATCCGCGTCGCGCAGCCCGTGCTCATCGGCGAGGCGGACCTCGTCCTGGGTGCCCGGCGCCCGACCACCGCTGGGGCCTGGCCGATCCACGCCCGCCTCGCCAACGTGGCGTTGGCGTGGGAGCTTCGGCGACGGACGGGTTGCGCGCTGAGCGACCTCGGACCGATGCGGGCCGCTCGCGTTGGCGCATTGCGTGAGTTGGGCATCGAAGACCGTCGGTCCGGGTGGCCCCTCGAGATGGTGGTGCGGGCCTTTCACGCCGGGTGGCGGATCACCGAGGTCGACGTGCCGTACGCGCCGCGCACGGGACGTTCGAAAGTGACCGGGACTCTTCGTGGGACGGTGCGCGCCGTACGAGACATGGGTGCGGTGCTGCGCGGGTCGCCGGCGCCGCGGCGCGGGGCAGCCTTGTGAGTCACGTCATCGTGATGGCCAAAGAGCCGGTCGCCGGCAAGGTAAAGACTCGACTGTGCCCGCCCTGTTCGGGGTCCTCGGCCGCCGCAGTCGCCGCCGCCGCCCTGGCCGACACCCTCGACGCCGTGGCCGCGTGTGGCGCGTCGCGGCGTGTCGTCGCCCTGGCCGGGTCACCGGGGGACTGGCTGCCTCCCGGATTCGAGATCGTCCGACAACGAGGCGACGGGCTGGCCTCACGCCTGGCCAATGCCTGGTCGGACGTCGGTGGGCCGGGGATCCAGATCGGCATGGATACACCGCAGGTGACGGGGACCGAGCTCGACTCGCTGTTGTCGATCGTCGACAAGCCGGCCGCCGTGGGCTCGGCCGCGGTGGGGCCGGCCGTCTTGGGGCCGGCTAGAGATGGGGGGTGGTGGGTCATCGGGTGGCACCGGGCCGACCCCCACGCCGTCTTCACCGGCATCCCAATGAGTGAGCCCACGACCGGCGCCCTCCAAGAACGCCGACTGCGAGAGCTCGGCCTCGACGTGGTGCGAGCCCCTCTCCGCCGAGACATCGACACCATCGATGACTTGGCCGCAGTAGCGCTCGCGACGCCGGGGTCGCGAACAGCCGAGGTTGCCGCCCGCGTCCTAGGCCTCGGGTCGCCGGCCGCGCTGCGATGACGCCAATCGTGTTGCGCGCCGACGACGGGCGGCCGCTGCCCTTCGACCCGGCCCGATGGCACGGCGAACCGACCGCCCTCGAGGACTGTCTCCTCGACGACATGACCGGCCCGGTCCTCGACGTCGGGTGCGGTCCGGGGCGACTTGTCGTCGGTCTCGGTCGGCGCGGCATCCCCGCCCTCGGTGTCGACCCCGCACCCGGGGCCATCGCCTTGGCCCGGCAACGGGGAGCGTCGGTGTTGCAACGGTCGGTCTTCGACCCGCTGCCCGGCGAAGGGCGGTGGCGGACGGTCCTGCTCCTCGACGGCAACGTCGGCATCGGCGGCGACGCCGTCCGACTCCTTCGCCGCTGCCGCAGCCTCATGGCGCCTGACGCCACGCTGGTAGCCGAAGTCGACGCCCCCGGGGTGGGCTGGCGGACGTGCCGGGCCCGACTCGAACGCGACGAGCAACGCGGGCCTTGGTTCGCGTGGACGGTGGTCGGGGCCGACGCCATCGCCTCGGTGGCCGAAGACGCCGGGCTGTCGGTCACCGCCATGATGCGCGGGGCCGAGCGCCGCTGGTTTGCCTATCTGTCCACCCCTTCGCGCGCCGCCGGGGTGGACGCTGGATCGGCGGGTGTCGGCCGTGTCAGTGCTTGAGCAGCGGGCGCCGCGGATCAACAAAGCCCTTCACCACTACACGACCGACCCCGACCTGCCCCTCGGGCAACACGCCTACCAGAGTCCGCTGCGCGACGAACGACTCGCGGCCTGGCTGGGCGCCGCCCTCGGAATCTTGTTTACCGTGTGTTTCCTCACGGGACTGTTCGACCACATCCAGCAGCATCCGCTCACCTGGCTGCCGGTCCCGAGGCGGCCGCTGTGGCTCTTTCGGGTCACCCAAGGCGTCCACGTCGCATGCGGCATCGCCCTCATGCCGGTCCTCATCGCCAAGCTCTGGCTGGTCTGGCCACGGCTGGTCTCACTACCCCCGTTCCGCAAGGTCGCCGACGTGGTCGAGCGGGTCGGACTCTTCGCCCTGGTGGGCGGCGGGATCTTCATGGTCTTCACGGGCATCGCCAACATCGCCCAGTGGTATCCCTGGCGCTTCTCGTTCGAGGCATCGCACTACGCCGTCGCGTGGATCACCATGGGCGGCCTCATCGCCCACCTGGGCGCCAAGTGGACCATCACCCGGCGTTCTCTGCGCCGGCGCTCGCGCCGTCCGGGCCTGGCCGAGGCCGCCGTCGGCGCGGGCGGCCCGCTCGTGGCCGAAGGTCAGCACGACGGCCTGACCCGACGAGGCTTCCTCGTGACGGTCGGCTCCGCCTCAGGGATTCTGACGCTGACGACGGTCGGGCAAACCCTTCGACTTTTCCGGCGACTCGCCGTCCTTGCTCCCCGCGCGCCGGGCAGCGGGCCCCAGGGTCACCCGGTCAACCGCAGCGCGGCCAACGCCGGCGTGCTCGCGTCATCAGCGTCGCCGGACTATCGCTTGACTGTCGCCGGGCGCGTCTTGACGCCTCTCTCGCTCAGCCTGGACGACCTTGCCAGTTTCCCTTCGCATGAGGCGACCCTCCCCATCGCCTGCGTCGAGGGGTGGAGCTACACGGCGCGCTGGCGCGGGATCAGACTGCGCGACCTGCTCCACGCGGCCGGTGCTCCGGCCGACGCCGCTGTCCACGTCATCTCCCTCGAGCAGCACAGCCCCTACAGCGTCAGCTACGTCAACCACTTCCAAGCCCACGACATCGACACCCTGCTCGCGACGCATCTCGACGGTAAAGTCCTCGATCCCGATCACGGGTATCCCTTGCGGCTGATCGGGCCCGATCGTCCGGGCGTCACGCAGACCAAGTGGGTCACGTCGGTGGTCGTCCTGTGAGCGTCGACGCCCCGAGAGCGGCAACGAGCGACCGGGGGCTCGGCTTCTGGCTTTCGGCTGCTCTTGGGTGGATGGTGATCTTCTGGGGCCTGCGCGATCTGCTGCACCATCACATCGACACGCGACCGCCGGAGACGGCCCGCTTCTTCGTCGCCGGCGCCGTCATCAACGACGGCTTCTTCATACCGGTCGTTCTGCTCCTGGGCATCGCCCTCGCCCGGGTCGTGCCCGGACGCTGGAGGGCCTACGTCCAGGCCGGCCTCATCATCGCCGGCTGCCTCGCGCTGTTCACCTACCCGGAGGTGCGGGACTACGCCCACATCCTCCACAACCCGACGTCGCTGCCCTACAACTACACGGAGCACCTGCTCGCGGTGATCCTGGTCGTCTGGATCGGGATCGCAGCCCTCGCGGTGGTGCGGACCCGCCCCTCCCGTGCTAAACGGCGGGGTGGTCGCTAACAGATCCTTCGGGGGGGAGCTTGGGCGCGGTAGCCGGGCAGTCAGACGGTGCCGCCTCTGCAAGCACCGGACAGATCTCCTCGAACGTCTTCGGTTTGCCTGCCTTGAGCGCGGCCATGTCGAGGAAGCCGGTCAGATCATTGGCGTTGGCATCGCGGAAGGTCATCGCCGGAAGGTTCCACTTGCGCTCGATCATCGCCAACAGCGACGTGTGGTCATAGACCGTGTGCGTCACGCCGTTGGGTAGGGCATACGGCGAGATGACGAGAGCAGGGACCCGGAACCCGTAGCGGGTGAAGCCGTCATAGGTCGATTGGCCGGGCTGGACGACGGGCGGGGTCAGATCGGGTGCGAGCGCGACAGGGGGCACGACATGGTCGTAGTAGCCGCCATGTTCGTCATAGTTGATGAGAAGGAGCGTCTTGGACCAGTTGGGTGATTCGGCTAGAGCCTTGACGACGTCGTAGATGACCTTGTCGCCGACGACGATGTCCTGGGGGTTCTCCTGGGACTGGGTGCCGTAGTTCTCGTCCAGGAAGGAGAAGGCGGGCAACGTCCCCGTCTTGCAGTCGGCGAAGAAGTCGCCCACGCCGCCGGTCTGGAACGGCTTGCGGTTGAGCGCGGTGATCACTGCATCGTCGTCAGGGAAGAGCTCGGCCGTGGCGCTGAGCGGATAGTCGTTGCAGTAGTTGACCCACGAGACCCCAAACAGAGTGAGGCGATCGAAGATCGTGCCGTTGGCCGGCAGCGGCAACGTCGTGTCTTGGATGATGCCGCGCAACGTTGGTTTGGTCGAGAGCGCGATGTCGTCGACCATCCCGGCCGAGCTGGCGGCGATCAGGAAGCGGCGATTGGGATCGGTCTGCCCGAGTAGGGACTGAAACCACCGGTCGGCGATCGGGAACGCCGTCGCCAAACTGTGCAGCACGGGCAGATCCCCGGCGTTCCAGTAGGCCATGCCGACAGGCCCCGCGGGCTTGGGCATCCCGTAGGAGACGCAGGTGACGAAACCGTCGAGCTGACCGTCGTTGAGTTGCTCGTGCGACGCTGACCACTCCTGCGTCGGCGACCCCGAATGCTGGCACGTGGTGGGCATGTGGTAGGCGTGCTGAAACTTGCCGGCCCCGTTGGGATTGCTCGCGATGACACCGTTGGGGTTCCAGCCGCCTTTGCGATCCCAGGCGTCGCCAGCCGTGGCGGCCGCGGGGCTCATCCTGAAACCGTCGGCCACTCCATTGGCCCGCCGGGGCGACAACGTGCCGAGGAAGTTGTCGTACGAGTGGTTTTCCATTTGGAGCACGACGATGTGCTCGATCTGCGGCATCGTGTCCGTCCCCGGCAACAAGTCTGGGAACGGCAACGAGTCGGGATTGCGCAAGCTGGTGCGACCCAGGACAGCAAGCGCGGCTTTGACGTTGGCGGCGCTGAGCGGCACGGAGGTGGGGACGTCGGCCATGGCGATGCCACGTCCGGCGACGACGCCGCCGGCGGCCAACGCGCCCGCACCGCCTATGAACTTACGACGGCTGAATCGCTTGCCCACTTGTTTCCCCATATGGCGCCAAAGGTACTACCCGTCGCGCGAGGGACTCGGTGCAGCTCGAGCATGTACACGCGTCGGCTACCCCAGCGTCTAGCTCCGTTAACCTCGCCCTCGGGCTTGCAGGGGTCGGCGCGGCTCAGGCGGGCGGTCCGAGGTGCACGGTGTCGTTGAACCGGCGCAGCATCCAGCGGTCACCGAGCACCACGACCTCGGAGATCGAGCAGTTGTCCGAGCCGGAGAAGGCGAACCGTCGGCCGCCACACGCATGGCCCATCACCTCGCCGATCACGCCGCCATGGGTGACGGCGACGACCCGCTCGTTGGGATGTCGCTCCGCCAAGCGGTTGACCGCGGCAGTGACGCGCTCGCCGAACAGTTCGTCGCGCTCCGCGCCCGGGATCACATCCCAGCGTTGGGTGGCGAACATCTCCAGGGCGATCGGATGGCCGTCGGCCACCTTCTGGCGAAACACCCCGCCCTCCCATTCACCCAACATCACCTCTCGAAGATCGGCCTCGACGATGGGCGTCAGACCGGTCAGGCGGGCGAGAGGGGCAGCCGTCTGGGCCGTCCGCCGCAGGGTCGTGATGTAGATGGCATCGACGCGCTCGCCGGCGAGCCTTTTGGCCACCAGCTCGGCCTGCTCGACGCCAGCCGGCGCCAACTCCGGGTCGCCGTGGCCGTCAAGGAGCGGGAAGTCGTGCCCTGGTGCCCACGGCATCGACGCGCCATGCCGCACCAAGAGCAGGTCGAGCGCCCCGGCCGGCGGCGTAAATCGGACCTGCGCGAACTCGCGAGGCGTTGGGGCCGGAGGGGTCGCGGGCGGCGCTGGCGGCGGCGCTGGCGGTGGCGCGGGCGGCGCAGGCGGCGCAGGCGGCGGCGCTGGCGGTGGCGCGGGCGGCGCAGGCGGCGCAGGCGGCGCGGGCGGTGGCACCGGCCGACTGTAGGACGGGCGGGCGCTACCTTCGAGCGGGTGGAGCTCGCCCACTTCCAGGCCCTGATGACCGACACCTATGGGGATCGGGACGAGGCACGCGGCATCCCCGCGACCGTGGCTTGGCTCGCCGAGGAGGTAGGCGAACTGGCAAAGGCCGCCCGCAAGGGGACGCGCGATCAACAGCTGCACGAGCTATCCGACGTCCTCGCCTGGCTGGCGTCGTTGGCCAATCAACTTGGGCTGTCACTGGATGACGCCGCGTGCCGCTACGCCAACGGCTGCCCGAAATGCGGCACCGTGCCGTGCGCCTGCTGAGCCTCCCCGTCCGCTGCTTTGTTGGCCGCAGCCTCTCCCTCGCCTTGGGCAGACCCGCCGGACCGGCCGCACCCCCCGGACCGGCCGCACCCGCTGGAACGGCCGCACCCCCCGGACCGGCCGCACCCCCCGGACCTGCTGGACTCGTCGTCGGCCGCGTTCGCCTTTAACGCGGCGTTCGTCGCGAAACTCCCACCGGTTCGCGACAAAACCCCTGGTCGCCCCCCACCCACCCGCCGAGTTCCGCGACAAGACAAAGGTCGAAGCGGGTCTGCCGCGCCAAACCGGCCAACTAGAT
>Ga0302325_10003331_pt1 | contig 37978 bp, 29 predicted proteins | sample Palsa_T0_2_FD_201948 | JGI IMG/M metagenome (GOLD analysis project Ga0302325, IMG submission 201948) | Peat permafrost microbial communities from Stordalen Mire near Abisko, Sweden - Palsa_T0_2 | ecosystem: Environmental > Terrestrial > Soil > Palsa > Peat permafrost | place: Sweden: Abisko...
AAAGCCTTTATCGACTACATCTCGTCCGCCGCCAACGGCCAAATCAACGCGCAATTGCCCTCCAACATCGCCACCGGAGGTCCGCTGCAATTGACGGTCAACAACGGCGCCACAACCAGCTCGGCCTATAACATCATGGTGAACGCCACCGAGGCAGGACTGCTCGCGCCGACAGCCTTCCAAGTCGGGGGCAATCAATACGTAGTGGCGCAACATAAGGACGGAAGTTACGTTCTACCGGCCGGCGCGATCGCGGGCGTCAATTCAAGTCCCGCCCAGCCCGGCGAGACCGTCCTCATTTATGGCGTTGGCTTCGGCTCGGTCACACCCGACATCCCCGCGGGTGAAATCGTCACCGAAGACAATCAGCTCTCACTGCCGTTCCAACTAATGTTCGGACAGACCCCGGCACAGCTCAAGTACGACGGGCTGGCCCCGAACTACGTGGGACTGTACCAGTTCGACGTGGTGGTTCCGTCAGTTCCCGACAACGATCTGGTACCGCTGACGTTCAACTTGGGCGGCACAGTCGGCACGCAGAAGCTTTTTGCAGCGGTCCACCAGTAACCCGATAAGGGGTTTGTATAAATGCATCACAAAATTCCGCAATTCGTCTTGGCTACCTCAGCGTTCTTGGCCGGAGCCAGAGGCATCGCCCTCGGCCAGACGCCAAATGTTTGGGCCTGGGGCCTAAACGCTGCCGGTGAACTGGGCATCGGTACCGACTCAGGCCTCACAATCGAGCTAGGAACGGATATTGTTACATTCTGTGGCCAGCAAATAAGATCAACCACTTTATCCCTAACGGACTGTTGGCCCACACCGCAGAGTCAGGGCGGCAGCCTGACCGCAGTGGCGCTGGCAGGGGGCGAGTATCACAGCCTGGCGTTGACGAGCGATGGCACGGTTTGGGCGTGGGGCTACAACGCTGACGGTGAACTTGGCAACGGGACCACTTCAAACAGCGAGCTGCCGGTCGAGGTGAGCGGCCTGACCGGCGTGTTTGCGGCGATTGCGGCCGGGCTGCGACACAGCTTGGCGCTGAAAAACGACGGGGCGGTTTGGTCCTGGGGCTTTAACGCTGCGGGTGAGCTAGGCAACGGGAGCACTTCGAGCAGCAGCGTACCTGCACCGGTTAACAACTTGACGGGCGCGGTGGCGATTGCGGCAGGCGGGGAACACAGCCTCGCGTTGAAGAGCGACGGAACCGTTTGGGCATGGGGCTTCAACAGCACAGGCGGACTCGGAGACGGGAGCACGACGAACAGTAGCGTACCCGTGCAGGTGAGCGGACTGACAGGAGTGGTGGCGATTGCTAGTGAAAAACAAAGCAGCATAGCGCTAAAGAGCGACGGGAACGTTTGGGCCTGGGGCTACGGCGGTGACGGTGAGCTCGGCGATGGGAGCACCTCAAACAGCGACGTGCCTGTCGAGGTGAGCGGCCTGAGTGGGGTGTCAGGGATTGCGGCTGGCGGGTATACGGGCATCGGGCTGAAAAGCGGGGGCACTGTTTGGACGTGGGGCGACAACTCCTACGGTGAACTTGGCAACGGGAGCACGGTGGCCAACAGCAGCGTGCCGGTCGAGGTGAGCGGCTTGACCGGCGCCGTGGCGATCGCGGGCGGACAGTATTTCGGCCTGGCTGTGGCGGGCGGAACAGTTCAAGTCTGGGGCGACAACTCCTACGGTGAACTTGGTAACGGGAGCACGGTGGCCAACAGCAACATGCCGGTAGAGGCATACGGCCTCACCGATGTCGTCGCGATTGCGGGAGGCTATTACCACGCTCTGGCCGCCTTGGGCGGAAACGGCACTCCAGATCTGACCGTCAGTCCCGCCAGCCTCAGTTTCGTTGCCGATGGCCAGCAGCCCGTCACGGTCACCAACCAGGGCGACGCCCCCTTGTCGATCGGCAATATCACGCTGACCGGCATAAACCCGGCTGACTTCAGCATTTCGGGCACATGCTCGGGAGCGTCGCTTTCCCCGACGCAGACTTGCGCGCTCAACGTGACCTTCGCACCGACCGCGCTGGGGACTCGAACCGCCGCAGTCTTGCTCACCGCGAACGCCCCCGGGTCCCCGATCCCGATCTGGCTGAGCGGCTCCGGTACGCCCGGCCCGCCGCCGCCCACCATCAGCGCGGTAGTGAGCGCGTCGTCGTTCGGCGGATTCACCAGCGTCGCGCCCGGTTCCTGGGTCGAGATCTATGGATCGAATCTCGCGCCCGACACGCGCGAATGGGCCGGCTCCGATTTCAGCGGCAACAACGCGCCTACCTCCCTCGATGGCATCGAGGTGACTATCGGAGGACAAAAAGCCTTTATCGACTACATCTCGTCCGCTGTCAACGGCCAAATCAACGCGCAATTGCCCTCCAACATCGTCGCTGGAGGTCCGCTGCAATTGACGGTCAACAACGGCGCCACAACCAGCTCAGCCTACAACATCATGGTGAATGCCACCGAGGCTGGACTGCTCGCGCCGACAACCTTCCAAGTCGGGGGCAATCAATACGTCGTGGCGCAACATAAGGACGGAAGTTACGTTCTACCGGCCGGCGCGATCGCGAGCGTCAATTCCAGCCCCGCCCAGCCCGGCGAGACCGTCCTCATTTATGGCGTTGGCTTCGGCCCGGTCGCGCCGAACATCCCCGCCGGTGAAATCGTCACCGAAGAAAATCAGCTCTCACTGCCGTTCCAACTAATGTTCGGACAGACCCCGGCACAGCTCAAGTACGACGGGCTGGCCCCGAACTACGTGGGACTGTACCAGTTCGACGTGGTGGTTCCCACAGTCCCGGACAACGATCTAGTGCCGGTGATATTCACCCTCGGCGGCTCGGCCGGCACGCAGAAGCTTTTTACAGCGGTTCACCAGTAACCGAACGCCGAGCGCCGCCCAAACCTGCGAATTATGATAGTATCTAAACAATTTTGCAGGCAAGAACGAGAGGAGTTCAAAATGAGGATCGATTGCCAACGTTTGCGCACGAACCCGTCCAGTTTGATCCCGATGGCCTTCGTTGCGATGTTTATTCCGGCGCATGTGAGCTTCGCGCAGTCGCCCGTCACGTTCACCAAGGACATCGCTCCGATCCTGCAGCGCTCCTGTCAAAACTGCCATCGCGTCGGCCAAATCGGCCCGATGCCGCTTTTGACCTACGAGGACGCGCGGCCCTGGGCGCGCGCGATTAAGCAGCAAGTTGTTCAGCGCAACATGCCGCCGTGGTACATCGACAAAGCCGTCGGAGTGCGCAAATTCAAGAATGATCCGTCGCTCGGCGAAGAGGACATCGCGCTGATTTCCAAATGGGTGGACGCCGGCGCGCCGATGGGCAATCCGGCTGATATGCCGCCGCCCCGGAATTTCGACGACAGCGCTCGAAGGCACATCGGCAAGCCCGACGTTGTGGTCTCTCTGCAGCACCCGGTCATCGTGAAACCATCCGATCCGGATCAGTGGCTGGACGTTCCCACCGAGGACCCGGCCATCACCACCGACCGGTATATTCAAGCCGTCGAGGTCAAGCCGATTTCTGGACGGCCAGGTGCTCGGAGTGCTCGGGAGATCCGGCCGACAGATGAAGCAATTCGGCTGGATTCATGAACTGGCCTGCCTGTCGGAGAACGAAATCTACGCCGCAGAAATCCTGAACTGGCGCGCGTCCAGAAACTGATACTGCATCCCGGCAAGACCGCCACTTCCACGAACTGACATTCGCGGTGTCGCCATCTCGGATGAGCGTCGTACGCTACTGTCTGGCGGATTTGGCGGCGCGCTCGTATTGCGCCAGCGTTGCTTCGGTGGACTGCCGGGCGCGGCTGGGAGCTTCACCAGGCTTCACTGGAGGAAGCTCGTTGATTGCCTTACGTATCGCACCCACCGCTTCCAGATAACGGAAATTCTCGGCGTAGGCAGCCGCCAGAAGCTCGTATAACTGAAACGGATCACCAGAGACGGATCTCGCTCTCTCCGCCAGTGCCAATGCCTCCCGAGGACTCCTCAGATCCTTCACGTCCGTGAAGAGCAGGAATCGCGCGGCCTGGCGCAGCACAGGGAACTGGGCATCGGGCGAGCTCGTTAGTTCGCGAAATTCCGCAAGGCCATCGTTGGCTGCTGTTTCCGCTTGTTGCTTGCGGTCCGCCTCCCACAACGAGTCCGCCATTCGCATTCTCAACTCGGCTTGATAGCCGCGGTATTGCGAATTCGGACCCGTTTGGAGCAGGATGTCGTAATCCGCGATTCCTTTGGCGAAATACTCCGCCGACTCGGTCCAGTGTTTCGCGTACGCGTTAACCGTCCCCGCCAGACGCCGCAACACCGCCAACCGGTAGCGCACATCGCGATCCTCGGGACTGGCGGCAACCAGCGGAAGATAGATCTGCTCGGCCAGACGAGAATGCTCCAACGCCGCATCGAACTGATTGAGCTGACTGTACGCATATAACATGTCACTGTGAAGTCTCGCGAGCAGAATGCGGAACGGCGCATAGCTTCGATTTGGCTCGCGGACCTGGTTCAGAACGTCCAGGGCCTGCTGATCATAGGCGATCGCTCGTTGAGGGTAGAGGGCGGCGTATAGCTGTGCTCGACGGTCGAGCAACTCCGCTAGAGAATAGGCATACGTCGAGTTGGAGGGTTCGGAAGCCGCGGCGTGCCGTAAGTATGTTTCCGCTCGGTCCAGTTCATTGCCGGTTACTCCGGACATGCTTGTCCAGCCGCCGTGTTGTTGCACTAGAACGCCCAGCAGGCTGTAAGCCAGACCCAATTGATAATCGTCCTCCACCTTGGAGGTCCCCGCGACTCTTTCGAAACGCTCGACCGCCGCATGCAGTCGGTTGAAAGCTTCCTTGGTAAAGGAAACCGAGTCGGTGGCCTGCGCTCGATGCAGTTCAATCAAGGTACGGAGGCGCACCGCGTCAGGATCGTCTTTAAGGGACTCGAGCAAATCCAGGCCCTTCTGATAGGTAACCAGGGCGGCACGAGTGTCGCCCAAGTTGGTGCGAAACATATTGCCCTGGATATCTCCCAACCGCAGATAGCCATCCGCCAATTCCAATCTAAGACCGCGATCATCCTTCGCTTCGCGGGAAAGCGCGTTCAGGTAGTCGGTAGCGCGATTGGCCATCTCGGCGCGGACTTTGGTTGAGCCGGTCAGGTTACTGACATCGTCGTAGAGATCGAAAAGTACGTAATGCGCCAACCGGCGAACATCCTGAAAGCGACCCTCGGCCACGCGCTTTTCGGCGATCGTGGACGTAACACCAACCGTAACGCCGAGCAGGGTCAACCCGGCCAGTCCAACACTAAGCCGGTTCCGCGAGATAAATTTAGTCGCGCGGTAGCGCAGGGTCTGCGGCCTAGCCAGGATAGGCCGATTCGACAAATAAAAACTTAAATCCTCCGCCAGGCGCTCCGCCGACTGATAGCGTTGGCTGGGGTCGTGCTGCAGCGTTTTGTTCAGAATAGTGGTGAGGTCGCCTTCCAGTATCTGGCGCAATCGGGCGGGTGTTGTAGAACGCTTTGCGGCCGCAGCTTCGGTGACCTGCGAAGGGCGGGCCGGTGCTGTGTCGCGGAACGCCCGTTCCATTTCCTCGGCCGGGAATGACTGCGCCGTTCCAAACGGACGTCGCCCGGTCAGTAGCTCGTACATCACCACGCCGAGGGAATAAATGTCGCTAGCCACTGTGGCGGGCTGCCCGCGCAGGATCTCGGGACTGGCGTACATCGGCGTCAAAAACAGGTTGACCGTCGCGTTCTCCTCACGCCCAGTTTCTGGATCGATCATTTTCGCGATGCCGAAATCCAGCAGTTTGGGTTCACCGTCCGCCGTCACGAGAATATTTCCCGGTTTTAGATCGCGATGTACCACCAGATATTGGTGCGCCGAATTCACAGCCCCGCACACTTTGATCATCAACTGCAGCCGCTCCCGGATAGTCAAGCGGCGCTCGTCCGAATAGCGATCCAAACGGATGCCTTCCACATACTCCATCACGAGGTAGGGCTCTCCGCGCGAGCTCATGCCGCCGTCCAACAAACGTGCGATGTTGGGATGCTGCAGCCGCGCCAGCAACTGGCGCTCGCGGCGAAAGCGTTCCACCGAATCGGGCGCTGCCAAGTAGGGAGATAGAATCTTCAGGGCCGCCTGCTGCTCGTGCTGGCCGTCCGCGCGGCGCGCCAGCCAGACTTCTCCCATACCTCCGCGCGCCAGCAACTGCAAGGTTTGCCAGGCGCCGAATCGCCGGCCTTCGCTCGCCATGCGGCCTTCGGCGTTAGCGGTTCGCTCCTGCTCGTAGGCATTAACCATCCGCTCGACTGCACTGCGCAAATGGCCGTCGCCGTTGCAGCGCTCGTTGAGCACCTTGTGCCGGCTGCCTTCGTCGAGCCCGCAAACCTCGTCGAAAAGCTCCTGCAAGCGCCGCCAATCATCGCTCATGCCGCACCGGAATGCAGCCTATCGTACAGCCATGTTCGCGCGAAGCGCAAGTGCCTCTCGATGGTCGCGTCGGAGGCGCCGCGCAGCTCGCAGATTTCCGGAACCGTACAGCCCATGAGGTAGCGCAACTCGATCAAACGGACTTTATCCGAGTCCAGCCGTTCGAGTTCTTCCAGGGCGCGGTCCAGGTCCAGCATGTCTTGGCCGCGGACATCGATCCAGCTCAGGTCGTCCGACATCGGAACTCGGCGGTAGCTTCCTTCGCGCTTTTGCGCCACTCGCATGCGGGCCTGGTCGATCAGGATGCGCCGCAGCTCGGTCGCGGCCACGGAAAAAAAATGATTCCGATCTTGCCAATTCGTCGATCTTAGCTTCCGCAGCCTGAGGTACGCTTCATTCACCAAGGCGGCCGGCTCGGTGGCCATCTTCTCCTGGGCGACAAAGCCGGCGGCGATGGCCAGCATTCTCTGATAAGCCCAGCTTATTACCTGATCGTAGGCGTTAGAGTCGCCGGCCTGCCACCGTCGAAGCAGGCTGGTGATGTCCGCCTGTTGAGTGCCTTCCGATTCAGACAACAACACCATTATTGTCCAGGGCGAAGCCGATTCAAAGGCGACTGAGGGTTTTCGCCTTCGCTTTGCGCCTCCCTAGTAGCACACCGAGATTCGACATTCCTGGCTTCAGGAAGGACGTTGGGGCTTGAGAATAATCAAATGTCGAGTCTGTGGTCTTCGCGGAGTCGTGGGCGCGCAGGCGCTCTACGCCCCGGCGCAAACAGTAGGAGGATGGCCTTGTGAGGATAACGAAGTGGCTAAGCATCTCGGGATCTACGCTCTTATATGCATCGACCATCACGGCCCAAACAGCGCCCACTTGGACTCTGCAGCTTCCGCAATCGTACCCACCCCAGCGAGAGAATCACGGACTCGCATTCGACTCCGTTCACAGCCAAATAGCCTTGTTCGGCGGGGACAATGGTGGCAGCCCGCTCAGCGTCTTTAATGACACCTGGGTGTGGGACGGTTCTAACTGGACCGAGAAAATTTCCCCAACTGGGCCCTCCGCGCGATTCAACCTTGCCATGGCATACGACGCGGCTCAAGCACAAGTCGTCCTGTTCGGCGGAGCGGATCAAAATCTCAATTCTCTTAACGACACCTGGGTGTGGGACGGATCCAATTGGACGCAGGAATTCCCGCAAACCCTCCCGCCCGTGCGACACTACCACGCCATGGCCTACGATTCAGCGCACCAACAAGTCGTCATGTTCGGGGGAGAGATTATTGTGGACTCCGACGGCAACCTGACCCTTGGCTGGTACCCGGACACCTGGGTGTGGGACGGGTCTAACTGGACCCGGAAGTCGCCGCAAACCTTCCCGCAAAGGCGGTCTCGCCACGCGATGACTTACGATTCAGCGCATCAACAAGTCGTCTTGTTCGGGGGAAATAACGGATGGCCTCCACCCAATTCCACCTGGTTCAACGACACCTGGGTGTGGGATGGCTCCAACTGGACTCAGAAGTTTCCGCAGACCAGCCCGCCCCCGCGCAACCAACCTGCGATGGCTTATGACCCCGTTCACTGCCAAGTCGTTTTGTTCGGAGGATTTGACATGAACGGGCGTCTCGCCGACACCTGGGTGTGGGACGGCTCAAACTGGACCGAGGAGTTCCCCCAAGACAGCCCATCCGCGCGAGACGGCCACGCTGTGGTGTACGATTCGAGCCACAGCCAAGTCGTGTTGTTCGGAGGGGAGAGCCCCGCCGGAGTCAACGCCGACACCTGGACCTGGAACGCCGGGGCCGTGGCGAACACCCCCACCATCACCAGTGTGGTCAGTGCGTCTGCGTTCGGTGGATTCACCAGCGTCGCGCCGGGTTCCTGGGTCGAGATCTATGGATTGAATCTCGCGCCCGATACGCGCGAGTGGGACGGCACGGATTTCACCGGCAACAACGCGCCTACTTCGCTCGACGGCGTCGAGGTGGCCATCGGAGGACAAAAAGCGTTCATCGACTACATCTCGTCCGCTGCCAACGGCCAGATCAACGCGCAGTTGCCCTCCAACATCGCCACCGGAGGTCCGCTGCAGTTGACGGTCAGCAACGGCGCCACAACCAGCGCTCCTTACAACATCATGGTGAACGCCACCGAGGCAGGACTGCTCGCGCCGACCACCTTCCAACTCGGGGGCAATCAGCATGTAGTGGCGCAACATAAGGACGGAAGTTACGTTTTACCGGCCGGCGCGATCGCGGGCGTCAATTCGACTCCCGCCCAGCCGGGCGAGACCGTCCTCATTTATGGCGTCGGCTTCGGCCCGGTCACACCCAATATCCCCGCCGGCGAAATCGTCACCGAAGACAATCAGCTCTCACTGCCGTTCCAAATGATGTTCGGACAGACGCTCGCGCAGCTGAAGTACGACGGCCTGGCGCCGAACTACGTGGGGCTGTACCAGTTCGACGTGGTCGTTCCGTCAGTCCCCGACAACGATCTGGTCCCGTTGACCTTCACCCTCGGCGGCGCAGCCGGCATGCAGAAGCTTTTTACAACGGTGCGCCAGTAACCGATTAGGGGGATTTGTACAAATGCATCACAGAGTTCCGCAATTCGCCTGGACGATCTTAGCGTTCTTGGTCGGAGCCAGGGGCATTGCGCTCGGCCAGACGCCAAACGCTTGGGCCTGGGGCGACAACACCTACGGTCAACTCGGCAACGGGAGCACTGCGTACAGTAACGTCCCAGTCAACGTGAGCACCCTGACCGGCGTCGTAGGGGTCGCCGGCGGAGGCGACACCAGCCTGGCGCTGACGATCGGCGGCACGGTTTGGGGATGGGGCTACAACAGTGACGGCGAGCTCGGCAACGGGAGCACGTACCGCAGTAACGTACCGGTCGAGGTGAGCGGCCTCACCGGCGTGGTGGCGATTGCGGGAGGCAGTGTCCACAATCTGGCTTTGAAGAGGGACGGCACGGTCTGGGCCTGGGGTAGCAACTTCTACTACGGTGAACTCGGCAACGGGGGCAATCCACAAAGCTACAAGAGCGACAGTAGTGTGCCAGTCGAGGTAAGCGGCCTAACTGACGTGGTCGCGATTGCGGGAGGCGGGTACCACAGCCTTGCCCTGCAGAGCAACGGGACGGTTTGGGCCTGGGGCGACAATGAATATGGTGAGCTCGGCAACGGAAGCGCAGCCAGCAACAGTAACGTGCCGGTCGAGGTGAGTGGACTGACCGGCGTGGTGGGGATTGCCGGAGGCCAGTATCACAGCCTGGCGCTGAAGAGCGACGGGACGGTCTGGGCCTGGGGCCTCAACCAATACGGTCAACTTGGCAACGGGGGGGTTGCGAACGCTAACGTGCCCGTCGAGGTGAGCCATCTCGCTGGCGTTGTGGCCATCGCGGGAGGCGCTTACCACAGCCTGGCGCTGAGGAACGACGGGATGGTTTGGGCCTGGGGCGACGACACCTACGGTGCGCTCGGCAACGGGAGCAGTGTGAACTCGGAAGAGCCCTGGAGCAACGTGCCGGTGCTAGTGAGCGGCTTGACCGGCGTGGTGGCGATTGCAGCGGGTGGCTTAAACGGAACCAGTATGGCGCTGAGGAATGACGGCACAGCTTGGGCCTGGGGCTACAACTATGAGGGTCAACTCGGCAACGAGAGTAATGTGAACAGTAAAGTGCCGGTCGAGGTGAGCGGCCTAACCGGCGTGGCTGCAATTGCCGTTGGCGGTTACAACAGCTTGGCTGCAGCGGGCGGAAGCCTTCCATACTTGGCGGTCACTCCCGCCAGTCTCAGTTTCGCAGCCACCGGAAACCAGACCATCACGATCACCGACGGCGGCGCCGCACCATTGACAATCCAGCAAATCACGCTCATCGGCGTGAATCCTGGCGATTTTAGCACTTCGGGCACATGCTCCCCGGCATCCCTTTCCCCGACGCAGACCTGCACGCTCACAGTAACCTTCGCGCCTACCGCGCCAGGGACTCGAACCGCCGCAGTCTTGCTCACCGCGAACGCCCCCGGCTCGCCGATCCCGATCTGGTTGAGCGGCTCCGGTGCGCCCGGCCCGCCACCGCCCACCATCAGCGCTGTAGTGAGCGCATCCGCGTTCGGCGGATTCTCGAGCGTCGCGCCGGGCTCCTGGATCGAGATCTATGGATCGAACCTCGCGCCCAACACGCGCGAGTGGGCCGGCACGGATTTCACCGGCAACAACGCGCCCACGTCGCTCGATGGCGTCGAGGTGACCATCGGAGGACAGAAAGCGTTCATCGACTACATCTCGTCCGCCGCCAACGGACAGATCAACGCGCAATTGCCCTCCAACATCGCCACCGGAGGTCCGCTGCAATTGACGGTCAACAACGGCACCACAACCAGCGGAGCCTATAACATCATGGTGAATGCCACCGAGGCAGGACTGCTCGCGCCGACCACCTTCCAGATCGGGGGCAATCAATACGTCGTGGCGCAACATAAGGACGGAAGTTACGTTCTACCGGCCGGCGCGATCGCGGGCGTCAATTCGAGTCCCGCCCAGCCCGGCGAGACCGTCCTCATTTATGGCGTCGGCTTCGGCCCGGCCACACCCAACATCCCCGCGGGTGGAATCGTCACCGAAGACAATCAGCTCTCGCTGCCGTTCCAGATGATGTTCGGGCAAACGCCGGCGCAGTTCAAGTACGACGGGTTGGCGCCGAACTACGTGGGGCTGTATCAGTTCGACGTGGTGGTTCCCACCGTGTCGGACAACGATCTGGTGCCGTTGACGTTCACCCTCGGCGGCTCGGCCGGCACGCAGAAGCTTTTTACAGCGGTTCACCAGTAATCCATTAGGGGGATTTGTATAAATGCATCACAAAATTCCGCAATTCGCCTTGACGACCTTAGCGTTCTTGGCTGGAGCCAGGGGCATCGCCCTCGGCCAGACGCCAAATGTTTGGGCCTGGGGTCTGAACGCATACGGGCAGCTCGGCAACGGCAACTACAAAGGCATTGTAATCCAGTCAGGAACGGGAACTGTTACATTCTGTGGCCAGCAAATACAAGGATACGAGCTAACCATCTGTTGGCCCACGCCGGTGAATGAGGACGGCAGCCTGACCGCAGTGGCGGTGGCAGCGGGCAAGGTTCACAGTCTGGGACTGGCAAGCGATGGCACGGTTTGGGCTTGGGGCGACAACTCTGGCGGTGAACTCGGCGACACGACGCTCCCTTCCGCCGATGGGCCCATCAAGGTGAGCGGTCTGACCGGCGTGTTTGTGGCGATTGCGGCCGGGTTGGGACACAGCATGGCGCTGAAAAGCGACGGGACGGTTTGGGCCTGGGGCCTTAACGCAGCCGGTGAGCTCGGCAACGGGAACACTTCTAGCACTCACGTACCGGTGCAGGTGAGCGGCTTGACCGCAATGGTGGCAATTGCGGCAGGCGGGGAACACAGCCTGGCGCTGGCGAGCGATGGCACCGTTTGGGCCTGGGGGTTCAACGGCGCGGGTGGACTCGGCAACGGCAACGGGGCTGCTATGAACAGTAATATTCCCGTGCACGTGAGCGGACTGACGGGCGCGGTGGCGATTGCGTGCGGCGAGTATCACAGCCTGGCGTTGACGAGCGACGGCAAGGTTTGGTCCTGGGGTAACAACGCTAACGGCGAGCTCGGCACCGGGAACACGAACAACACTGACGTACCTGTGCAGGTGAGCGGCCTGACCGGCATAGTGGCGATTGCGGGAGCCGCCTATACCAGCTTCGCGCTCGAGAGCGCAGGCACGGTTTTGGGCTTCGGTTACAACGCCGATGGTGAACTCGGCAACGGAAACTATACCGACAGTAACGTGCCCGTGCAGGTGAGCGGGTTGACAGGTGTGGTGGCGATCGCGGCCGGCCAGTATTTTGGCCTGGCCGTGTCGGGCGGAACGGCTTGGACCTGGGGCGACAACGAGAACGGTGAACTCGGCAACGGGACCACGGTGGCCAACAATAACGTGCCGGTAGCAGTGTCCGGGTTGACCGGCGTCGTCGCGATTGCGGGAGGCTTTTACCATGCTCTGAGCGCCTTGGGCGGAAACGGTACTCCAGACCTGACGGTGAGTCCCGCCAGCATCACTTTCGGCGCAAACGGCCAGCGGTCCGTCACGGTCACCAACCAGGGCGACGCCCCCTTGTCGATCGGCAATATCACGCTGACCGGCATAAACCCGGCTGACTTCAGCATTTCGGGCACATGCTCGGGAGCGTCGCTTTCCCCGACGCAGACTTGCGCGCTCAACGTGACCTTCGCACCGACCGCGCTGGGGACTCGAACCGCCGCAGTCTTGCTCACCGCGAACGCCCCCGGGTCCCCGATCCCGATCTGGCTGAGCGGCTCCGGTACGCCCGGCCCGCCGCCGCCCACCATCAGCGCGGTAGTGAGCGCGTCGTCGTTCGGCGGATTCACCAGCGTCGCGCCCGGTTCCTGGGTCGAGATCTATGGATCGAATCTCGCGCCCGACACGCGCGAATGGGCCGGCTCCGATTTCAGCGGCAACAACGCGCCTACCTCCCTCGATGGCATCGAGGTGACTATCGGAGGACAAAAAGCCTTTATCGACTACATCTCGTCCGCTGTCAACGGCCAAATCAACGCGCAATTGCCCTCCAACATCGTCGCTGGAGGTCCGCTGCAATTGACGGTCAACAACGGCGCCACAACCAGCTCAGCCTACAACATCATGGTGAATGCCACCGAGGCTGGACTGCTCGCGCCGACAACCTTCCAAGTCGGGGGCAATCAATACGTCGTGGCGCAACATAAGGACGGAAGTTACGTTCTACCGGCCGGCGCGATCGCGAGCGTCAATTCCAGCCCCGCCCAGCCCGGCGAGACCGTCCTCATTTATGGCGTTGGCTTCGGCCCGGTCGCGCCGAACATCCCCGCCGGTGAAATCGTCACCGAAGAAAATCAGCTCTCACTGCCGTTCCAACTAATGTTCGGACAGACCCCGGCACAGCTCAAGTACGACGGGCTGGCCCCGAACTACGTGGGACTGTACCAGTTCGACGTGGTGGTTCCCACAGTCCCGGACAACGATCTAGTGCCGGTGATATTCACCCTCGGCGGCTCGGCCGGCACGCAGAAGCTTTTTACAGCGGTTCACCAGTAACCGAACGCCGAGCGCCGCCCAAACCTGCGAATTATGATAGTATCTAAACAATTTTGCAGGCAAGAACGAGAGGAGTTCAAAATGAGGATCGATTGCCAACGTTTGCGCACGAACCCGTCCAGTTTGATCCCGATGGCCTTCGTTGCGATGTTTATTCCGGCGCATGTGAGCTTCGCGCAGTCGCCCGTCACGTTCACCAAGGACATCGCTCCGATCCTGCAGCGCTCCTGTCAAAACTGCCATCGCGTCGGCCAAATCGGCCCGATGCCGCTTTTGACCTACGAGGACGCGCGGCCCTGGGCGCGCGCGATTAAGCAGCAAGTTGTTCAGCGCAACATGCCGCCGTGGTACATCGACAAAGCCGTCGGAGTGCGCAAATTCAAGAATGATCCGTCGCTCGGCGAAGAGGACATCGCGCTGATTTCCAAATGGGTGGACGCCGGCGCGCCGATGGGCAATCCGGCTGATATGCCGCCGCCCCGGAATTTCGACGACAGCGCTCGAAGGCACATCGGCAAGCCCGACGTTGTGGTCTCTCTGCAGCACCCGGTCATCGTGAAACCATCCGATCCGGATCAGTGGCTGGACGTTCCCACCGAGGACCCGGCCATCACCACCGACCGGTATATTCAAGCCGTCGAGGTCAAGCCGATTTCCGGCCCCAAGGTCATCCATCACGCGGTCTCGCAGATGCAGTGGATGGACGAACACGGCGCCGAGCAGCAATCGCTTCTGGAAGAGTACGCGGTCGGCAAGTTCGGCGACATCTACCCGGAAGACACCGGCATGCTGATCAAAGCGGGAACCAAGCTGACCGTCAACCTGCATCTCCACGCCATCGGAACCGAGATGCCCGCCAATGTCGCCGTAGGTATCAAGCTGTACCCGGAAGGATACGTTCCGAAACACGTCGAGGTTACGCAACACACTGGGGACAACGAGGACTTTCTGATCCCTGCAAATACCAAGAATGTCAGAGTGGACGGATACAGCGTCTTGCTCAAGCCGGCCCGTCTAACCGCGTTCCAACCGCACCTTCACAACCGCGGCCAGGCGCAGTGCCTGGAAGCGATCTACCCTCCGGCGCAGACCGGCGGACGCGCCAAGAAGGAAACGCTGAGCTGCGTGGACCGTTATCATTTCGACTGGCACATCGTCTATCACTACGCCGACGACGAGCAGCCGATATTGCCCGCCGGAACCACGCTGCACGTGACCTCTTGGTTCGACAACACCACCGCCAACAAGTACAATCCCGATCCGTCCAACCCGGTCGCATTCGGGCAGAGGACCATCGACGACATGAGCTTTTCGTGGGTGAGTTGGTATTATCTGACCGACGAAGAATACAAGCAGATGGTCGAGGAGCGAATCCTGAAGCTAAAGAAGGAAACCGCGCTCAATCTGCCGAGGTGAGTTGTAGCCACATGAAGCTGCGAGTTGCTCTGTTTGCAATTAGTATTGCGGTCCCCTTGTCGCTCGGGGCTCAAGGCGTGCCCGATCGACTCCCCGACGAGACCGGGTACGAAACCGGTTTCGAACGCGCCGGCGGTCAGAACGTCCAACCATTCTTCGAGGGCTGGCAAAAGCTCGCCGACGGGCACATCGTCATGTGGTTCGGCTATTTGAACCTGAACTACGAAGAGCAGCCCGACGCGCCGATCGGCCCGCATAATAAGTTTGACCTCCGCGAGGATATGGGGCAGCCGACGCACTTCTATCCCCGGCGCCACCTTTTCGTATTCAAAGTCGAAATACCGAATGGGTGGGATAAGCAAAAGCGGCTGATCTGGACGGTGACGTCCAATGGAAAGACCGCTTCAGCCAATGGGTGGCTGCAACCGGAGTGGGAAGTCGACGAGGGCGTGATCCAGATGAATATCGGACCGGGCGGCGCCCCATCGGTGGATCCGCCGAACGCCGCTCCGAAGATCGAAGTCAGCCCGGAACGAACGGCCGTGGTAGGTCAACCTCTAACGTTGACGGCGTCGGCAACCGACGATGGCATTCCCAAGCCTCGGCGCGGTGCGGCGGGACGGGGCCGAGGTCCCGCTCCTGTCATTCCGCCGAATGCCGTGCTGCATCCGCGGGCGATCTTGGGACTGAGGATTCGCTGGGAACTTTACCGCGCCCCGGTTCCAGGAGCGAAGGTCGCCTTCGCGCCGGACGGCAACGAACCCGTGGTCGGAGGAACATCGTCACAGTTGACAACAGCCGCCACCTTCAGCCAGCCAGGAGTTTACTGGCTTCGAGCTGTCGCGACCGATGGCATGCTGGAGAATCCTTACGATTTGAAGGTGACGGTCGTCGATCATTGAGCGGCGTGGTTTTACACTTTCTGGCGGGCGCGGCGTAAACTGTAAGACAGGAGATTCAGGATGCGAGCGCGATCCAGGTTTGATCCAAGTAGGTTTGATCCAAGTAGGTTTGATCCAAGTAGGTTTGATCGAAGGATGTTTATCGGCCTCGGTGTCACAGCCGTGCTTGCCAGCTGCGCCCTCATCGCGGCGGCGCAGTTGCCCTTAGAACCCTTTCACAATTCCGGGCAAAGCATCACGCCTGCGTATGAAGGTTGGTATACCAACCCCGACGGATCGAACACGATTCTGATCGGTTATTACAGCCGCAACCAGAAGTCCGAGATGGATATTCCCATCGGCCCCAACAATCGAATAGAACCCGGCGGCCCGGATCGCGGCCAGCCTACTCACTTTGGGCCGGGCCGGCAATGGGGCATCTTCACCGTCACCGTGCCCAAAGATTTCGGCCCTCCTCCGAACAAGATCACCTGGACCATCGCCGCCAATGGCCAGCCCCTGACCGTCCCGTTTGCTCTGGATCCGCTTTGGGTCGTCTCTCCATTCGTCGATGCCACCAACAATACGCCGCCGTTCATCGGCTTTTCGGAAAACGGACCCTTCCTGCAAGGCCCGCCGCGCGCAATCGGACAGTCGTTCACGGGCAGCGTCGGAAACCCGGTTACGCTGACGGTTTGGACAGCGGACGATGCCGTAATACCTCCCGGCGTTGCCGCCGGCGGCCGTTTTGGACCCCCGAAGACGCCCTCGATCATCAGTTGGAACATGTTCCGTGGTCCAGGCAAAGTGACTTTCAACCCAGTCAAACCCCCGGTTGAAAAAGCCGAGTTCAAGGCGCCCCCGCCCGCCGTTTTCACTGGGAAGGCCACCACCGCCGCCACTTTTTCCGATCCCGGCGAATATATTCTGGAAGTGGTTGCGAACGATGTCTCCGGCGAAGGCGGCCGCGGCTTCCAATGCTGCTGGACCACCGTCCAGGTAAAGGTGACGATCGCGCCGGAGACCAGCGCAAGTCACTAGAACTACTAGGACTAGCGGTTTCCGGACCGGGCTTTTACATTCAACTACATTGACTCGCAAGACTCGATACGTGTAAACTATTTAGAGGTGTAAGAGTACATCCCTAGGGAGGCACTAGGTCATGGTTGGTGGCATGTTCCACACTCTCGTTTCTCGAAGCATTTGGGCCGGCACTTTAGGAGTCGGCGCATTCGTGCTTCTTTCGGTTCCTTCGTTCGGCGGAGAACCCACAAAGGCATCCACAAATAATCCCGTCACGTTCTCGAAGGACGTTGCGCGGATCTTCCAGGACAAGTGCCAGGATTGTCACCGCAAGGATTCGATGGCGCCGATGTCGCTGGTGACCTACGAAGAGACCCGCCCCTGGGCGCGCTCCATCAAAGAGCGTGTAGTGCAGCACCAGATGCCGCCGTGGCACCTGGATCACAGCGTGGGCATTCAGAGCTTCCAGAACGATGCCTCGCTGAGCGACGAGCAGATCGCCACCATCGTGAAGTGGGTGGATTCGGGCGCGCCGCAAGGCGACCCCAAAGATATGCCAGCTCCGAAGCAATGGCCCGACGATACCAGTTGGAGACTGGAGAAGGTCTTCAACCGTCCGCCGGACATGATCATCAAGTCCACCGACTACGTGATGCCCGCTGTGAGTCAGGATCAGTGGTGGAAGCCGGTGGTCGATCTCGGGATGAAAGATGAACGTTGGGTCCGCGCCGTTGAAATGCGGCCCGGCACCACGGCTGGCCGCAAGATCACGCATCATGCACTCGCGCATCTCATCCAGGATGAGAGCGACCAGAAAGCGAAGGAATCCGACGAGACCGGACAGGGCGGAGTCTTGATGGAATGGGCCGTCGGCAAAACCTATGACATCTATCGCCCCAACACCGGCAAGCTGCTGGAACCCGGCGCCAAGGTTTGGTGGGATATTCACTATCACGCAGTAGGCGAGAAGATCACCGACCACGTCGAACTGGCCGTGTGGCTCTATCCGAAGGAAGAGAAGCCGAAGTATCGGACTTACCTCACCGGTTTCCAGGCAACTCCCGGCGGCCATCTGGATATTCCTCCCAACACCGTCGCCGTCACTCAGGGCTTCCATACCTTGAAAGAGCCGGCTATTCTCGCAAACTTCCAGCCGCATATGCACCTGCGCGGCAAGGCGATGCTGCTCGAAGCCATCCTTCCGGACGGCACCACCGAGACCATCAGCTATGTCAATAATTTCAACTTCAACTGGATGAACAACTACATCTACACGGATGAGGCGGCTCCGGAGTTCCCCAAGGGCACCATCATTCACACTACGGCCTGGCACGACAACACCACCGCTAAATCGTCCAACCCGGATCCGAATCAGTGGGTGGGCTGGGGCGATCGCACGGTGGACGAGATGGCTCACGCTTGGGTGAATGTCACTTACATTTCCCAAGAAGACTATGATGCCTGGGCCAAGGTTCACAGACCCGCCAAGGGCAAAGCCGGTGCGCAAACCGCCGCGGCAACCGCCACCGGCACGGGCACAACCCAGTAGTTCGATTCATCGGCGATACGCAGAAGAGGAGCAGCGGCCTTCGAGCCTCTGCTCCTTTTTGTTTGTGGTGGGGAGATAGTTGAATCTTGGAAATCGGTCGACAGTTTCTCGCGGCAGGCCTCATCATCGCCGGGATGAGTGCGCGTTCCTTGGCCGCCCAGGATGACGCCGTTCCCACCTTTGGAACCACCGTGGTGCTGCCCGGCGGACTCACCGGCGTGATCTATTCCATCAGCCCCCTCTCCAAGTCTCTTCCGTATTTTCCTTCGCTCGATCCTCTCGGGGTGATCTACACCTCCACGCTCAACATCACTCCGCGCAACTTTCGGGAAGGGTTCCCCGGCGTCACGAACCGGTACGAGTGGTTCGCCATCGATTACTCCGGCCGATTCTGGATCGAGAACCCGGGGCCGTATCGTTTCGAGCTCACCTCCGACGATGGCTCCAGGCTCTACATCGATGACCAACAGGTGGTGAATAACGACGGACTGCATCCACCCGAAACGCGGAATGGAGCGGTGCAGCTCCCCGGCGGAATCCATCGCATTCGGGTGTCCTATTTCCAGGGGCCCAGAGATACAGTGGCGCTGGTGCTTCGTGTAGCCGGGTTGGGCGAGGAATGGCGCGTTTTCAGCACGGAGGAGTTCAAGCCTCCCCCGGATCCGGCTACTTGGGTGTACCAGCGTCAAGTATTCCTGCTATCGCCGATCAAAGGCGCTCCCGGAGAAAACGTTAGCCTGGAGATCTCCCTCGATTGGGCCGCCGCGCCGGCGCCGAGCGCGTTGAAATGGGAGTTGCTGTTTCCAGCGCAATTGCTGGGCCCCGAGGGCGGCCAGCCGGAAATCGGCGGCGCGGCAATGCGTTCGGGCAAGTCGCTCCAGTGCGTCGCGCGGAGGCAATACTCCTACTCTTGTATTCTCTCCGGCGGCCAGAATCCAATTGCAAATGGTCCGGTTGCGATCTTCCATTTCAAGATTCGGTCCACGGCGGAAGCGGCCATGACTGCGGTCCGGATCGTAAGCCCCGAAGCCGCGCTGGGTTCGAAAAAACTGACCTTGAACGACGCCGAAGGCGCAGTCGCCATTCGGCCGCGCTGATGCCCTGGTGGTACCCGGGCAGCGCGGATGCCAGCAACAGCATCTAAGAACCCGCGGTCACACCGCTTCCTTCCGGTCGATATGGCGTGATGCCTGGCGGCGTTGTGCGCGGTACCATCGATTTTGACTTTAGCGGGCGCGGATGTCGGATTTCCGGATCGCGCTCCCAACCTGGCCGAGCGGCGGCGCCGAGGAATCGGCTAGGCCGATAATCGATACGAGAGGTGTTCATGAAATCCATCCATCTGCTGGTGGCGTTTTCCACCGCGAGCGTGTCGTTGTGGGCCGCCGATACTCCGGCCGTTCCCGCTATCTACAAAAGCGCGGCCGATCTGGCGGCGATTCTCAAAAAGAACGTGGAGGCGACGCCCGATATGGCCACCTCACCGGTGGTGAGCGAGGATCGTTACCGCGTGAATATCGTGCGGCGGGGCAAGGGCGCGGGCGCCATTGTGCATCCCGCCGGAACGGAAGTGCACTACATCATCGATGGCGCCGCTACTTTTGTCACCGGCGGAACTCTGCGCCCAAGCAGCGCGGGTGGTCGAGGCAACGCCACCATCGCCGAGGGCGAAAGCCGGCATGTCGCGAAAGGCGACGTGCTTCTGGTTCCAGCGGGCACGCCGCACTGGTATAAGGACGTCGAAGGCTCCATCACTTACCTCGAAGTGCGCTTCGATGTCGGCGACAAAAAGTAAGCAGTCAATTGTTGAGCGCTAGTTTGAGGGGCGGAACAAGAACTCGATGGTCTTTTCGCTGTGCACTGGTCGGCCGTTCTGCGTCGCCGGACGGAACCGCCAGCGCCACGCCGCGGCCACCGCAAGGGGAGCCAGCGATTCGGCGGCCGGGCCTTTTTCGGAAGCCAGCTTCGCCGAGATGACTTTCCCATCCGTGTTGATCTCAATTTGGACACCGATGACGTTGTCGCTGGAGATTAGCGCTTTAAGATCCGGCGGCAGATCCGGCTGCGTCGCGCTGAAGGCTTCGGCCGCTTGAATCGGGCTGTCCGGCGCGTTGTCAAGAACGTGCAGGGCCGGCGCCGGCGCGGAAGTCTCCGATGCCGCCGGTCGCGATGGGCGCGGCTCGGAGAGATCCTCCAATAGTTTCGGCTTTTTAGGCGCAGGCGGACGCGCTTGCGCGAGAGTTTTGGCTGTCGCTATCGGCGGCTCATGAGATGCCTTCGTGGAAGAGGCGGGGGGCGGCGGATTCTCGGGGAAAAGCGAAACGGATTCGATCTTCGCCTCGCCCGATTGGGCGATAACATCCATCCGAATGTCCACTTTGTCGCTCACTGAAGTTACCACTGTACGCCCGGAATGCAATTGGGCCGGGTTCAAGGACAGAAACACGGGCTGGCCGGGACCATCCCAAATCAGCAAGTCCGCTTGCTTAGCGCCCGCCAGCTTGGGATTCGATGCATCCCACGACACGATCAGAGACAACCCGTCTCGATGCGCGCGCAATCCAAGAGCGCCCGAAACGTCCCCGGCCGAGCGGCCGTTCTTGAGCAGGCCGCGGTCCACAAGAATCACGATCGCGAACAGCACCGCCACCGCAAACAGAGCCAAGCCCACCCTAGCCCAGGCCTGCGACATGCTCTGTTTCGCGCGCGCCACCGCGCTACTCAACCGGCCTGCGACGGGCGATCCGCCCACCAGAGTGTCCCACCCCGGCTTACTCAATTCCGTCGCCGAGAATGGGAATGTCAGAGTAGAATCGCCGAAAACCGAACCGTCCTGCCAGAAGAAGAAACCAGCCGAGGCGCGTCCGTCGTGGGGACGAATCACAAGGAAAACATTCTTGGGATCCTTAAAGCTCTGCCGTATGCAGGCGAGGTCTTCCGGGCGAAGTTGAATCCTCGGCCCCAAGTGCGTTCGAAAATTCCCGACCACCTTTCGCTGACTTGCCGAGCAACTCTGGAGCGCGTGGGCCAAGCTGTCCACCAGGTATTGGGTGGCGCCGGCGCGAGCCGGAACGAGGAAGTAGTCCGAAACGTGGACGTCCGAGCTGTCCGGCAATGCCTGGCCGAGCAAGAGTCCGCCCACTTCGCGATCCGCGGGCGCAAGCTCTAGAATCTCGGTACGAATGCGCTCTATCAGGTCTAAGCTGAGGTGGATTCTAACCGGGCAGTCCGGGAAGCTCCAGAGGTAGAACTTACCGTTCGTCGGCGCGAGGCTCAGCCCAAGTGAACGCATCGGGTACTGTCACTTTTAATCGGATACTACACTATACACCAATCGGCCCACGGCGAAAGGAAGCTTCGAATGAAAGAGTCCTAGAGCGACCTGGCGATGAGTTCTTTCATGATCTCATTCGTGCCCGCGTAGATTCTCTGCACGCGACTATCGGCCCACATGCGCGTGATCGGATACTCCATCATGTAGCCGTACCCGCCGTGCAACTGGACGCATTCGTCGATGATCGCGCATTCGCGTTCCGAGAGCCAGTATTTGGCCATCGCGGCGGTCGCCGTATCCAGCTTGCCGGCCACCAGCCGCTCGATGCAATCGTCCACGAAGACGCGCATGATGTGAGCCTGCGCCTTGCATTCAGCCAGCTTGAAGCGGGTATTCTGGAAATCGAGCAGAGGTTTGCCGAAGGCCATGCGGTCCTTGCAATGCTTGATCGTTATCGCGACGGCTTGTTCGGTGGTGGCCGTGGCTCCGACGGAGACGCCCATTCGCTCATACGGCAACTGCTCCATCATTTGGTAAAAGCCGCGGCCTTCCACGCCGCCCAGTAGATTCTTCGCAGGCACGCGGATATCGTCGAAGAACAACTCGCAGGTGTCCTGACCGTGCATGCCGACCTTTTCGAGCGTGCGCCCGACGCGATAACCCTGCAAATCCTTGGTTTCCACGACGACCAGTGAAATGCCCTTGGCGCCAGCGCCGGACTCGCCCGTCTTCACGGCCAGCACGATCAGATTGGTGTGCCAGCCATTGGTAATGAAGGTTTTCGATCCAGTGATCACCAGGCATTCGCCTTGCCGCTTGGCCATGGTCTTGATGTTCTGCAGATCGGAACCCGCAATCGGCTCGGACATGGCGATCGACCCGATCAACTCGCCGGCGGCCATGCGCGGCAGCCAGAAACTCTTTTGCTCTTCGGTTCCGTAGTCGAGAATGTAGTGCGCGGCTATGCTGTGCACGCCATGCCCGAAGTGCACTCCGGCGTAGCACAGTTCTTCGGTGACCACCGCTTCGTAACAGTAGTCGCCGCCCCCGCCGCCGTACTCCTCCGGAACGTCGGTCAGCAGAATGCCGACTTCGCCAGCCTTGGTCCAGGCGTCTGAGTCCACTCGGTGTTGTTCGCGCCAGCGGGCCTCGTGCGGAACGAATTCTTCATTGATGAAGCGTTTCGCGGTCTTGCGGAAAAGCTGGACGTCCTCGTTCAACCAGGGAGAGACGTAGGGGTGGGTAGTTTGTTGCGGTCTGGCCATTGAACTTATTGTACTCAAGGACGGCCCTGGGGGATCGGCGGAAGGGCCGCATCGGATGGCGTCAGCTTCAAATCGCAATGCTTCTCGAGGAAGCCGATATATCGATCCCGATGCGCGCTCACGTCCATCTCAACGGCCTCGTCAAATGGAAAGCCAATGGCTTCGAGAAGCGTGAGCCGCCCCGGCCACATCGCATTTTTCAATTCGGAGGACGGGAATACCACCGGCGTGCCGAAAGCCAGGCAGGGAAGCGCGATATGCAATCGGTTTGTGTACACCAACTCGGCTTGCCGCAATTGATCGAGCCGGGCGCACGCAAAATTCCATTGTTGCTCCCAGGACATAGGTCCGATCCCGTTGGTGAGCGGGATCGTTCCCGGACGCTGGGGGACGTCGACGCTGTAGCTATTTCTGCGCGCGCCGCGGTAACGATTCAGCGCGAGCGTGGCGCAGCCGACTAGCTGGGATGAAATTCCGGCATTTCCGAGGATTTCGAGCGTGTATGGATCCCGCGCTCCTATGTCGCGGCCTGAGCCCCGCATCCATTCCAGATACTCATCCACGCGAAGACCCAGGTGCACACCGGCAAAAATGACGTTCCGGAAGCCCAGCCGGGGCGGCCCGTGCCCAAGCCAACCATTGGCAATGAGAAGATCGTCGCTCACGGCCGAATCGATCGAGTCCCGATAGACGCCCCAGCATTGACATCCCAGCACCTGACAAAGCGCCACGGTTTGGATTGCATCGCCCAGATTTTGGGTACCGCTGTGGATGAGCACGCTGATCACGGCTGGGGGACCTCACGCGGGCGCATGGAGCAGCCGCGACGGTCTGCCGACGCGTTCCTGTAGAATGGTTGCATCACGCGAATGGTTCGTATCGTCCCCCCGGCGCTTCTGCTCACTCTCTTATTGTTGTCGATGACGGGGTGCAAACGCGCCACTTCGGAAAACGTCGCGGCCACGGTGAACGGCCGCGCCATTACTTACGCCGACCTCGACAAGCAATTTCAAGCGCAGTTCACCGCTTCGGCGGAGCGCCCCAGCGACGACCAGATGGTGATCCAAAAGCTGGAGGTGTTGCGTACGCTGATCGACAACGAAATCATGCTGCAACGCGCCGAAAAATTGGGGTTGATGGCGACCGACGCCGACGTCGAGTCCAGGTTCGCGGAACTTAAGGCGCCCTACACCCAGGAAGAGTTTCAGAGGCAATTAGCCGCGAGAAAAATGTCCGCGGACGATATGAAGGCGCAGATTAAGCGCGATTTGAGCGTCACTAAACTGATCAACAAGGAGATCACGTCGCACATTTCGATTTCCGACAAGGATGTGACCGCCTTTTATAACGCCAACAAAAGCAGCTTCAATTTCCCGGAGCCGCAAGTGCACCTGGCGCAGATCCTGGTGACGCCCACGCCCGACCCCAACGTCCGCAACATGAAGAACGACAAAGCTCAAAACGACGATCAGGCGCGCAAGAAAATCGATATGCTGGTGGCGCGCATGCGGCAAGGCGAGGACTTCGGCATGCTGGCGCAGAATTTTTCCGAAGATCCGACGTCGGCGCCCAATGGAGGCGATCTCGGCTTTGTTCCCGATTCGGCGCTCGAAAAGGCCAATCCCGACATCCGCAAGGCCATTCAAGCGGCGTCCCCCGGGCAAATCACCGGAGTGGTGAAAGCTCCCGAGGGCTACCGGGTCTTCAAGATTTATTCCAAGGAGCCGGCGGGCCAGCGGGAATTGACCGATCCGCGCGTGCAGCAAAACATCCGGGAGACGTTGTTGAATCGCAAGGATCAGCTTTTGCGCGCCGCGTATTACGAGGTTGCGCGCGACGAAGCGAAAGTAGCGAACTACCTGGCGACATCCATCTCGGAGACCAAGAACAAGAAGTAGAGGCTAGTTCCCCGAACTCTTCGCCTTGCCGTCCGATTTCGCGGCCGGCGGCGTCTTGCGAATCGCTTCGAAATAGTGTTGCACGTACTGTTGATACGCGAGCGGAACCTCGTCGCGGTTGATCTCGCCGCCCGCTTCGGCGTGTGAGGCGTTGCGTTGCGAATACTGGGTCCGGAGCTGCTGCTTGCCGGACGCCACTTCCACCATTACCTCTCCGGTTACGTGTTCGGCGCGCTTGCCGATGATCTCGCTGATCTTACCCATCGCGGCTAGTTGCTCGGCTTCCCGAGCGCTCTTGTCGCCATCCTGCTTCCCGATTCCGCTCTTGCCGTTTTCGGTGGAGCGATCGGAATTGCGCGCTTCCGTCTTGCCGTCCGCCGCCTGCTGCGACCCGTTTTGCGATTGCTGGTCGCTTTGCGACTGCGCATTGGCGTTTGCCTCGGATTGCTGTTGTCCTTGGCTGCCCTTGGAATTGGAATCCTTGTTCTGATTCTTCTGCGTGGATTGGGAATTGTTTTGCGCGGAGGAACCGCCCTGCTTGCCTTCGTTCTTCGGCTGCGATTTGAGCTTGGCCAACAGATTCGCCAACGCGTCCTTCATCTTGTCGGTCAAGCTGGGGTTCTCATTCGATTTCCCCGAGGGATCGGAATTCTTGGCGCTGTCGCTCTGATTACCGGACTCAGGGTTGTTTTCCGGCGATGATTTTGAATCGGCCGTGTTCTCTTTGTCGGATTGCGACGGCTGTCCCTTGCCGGACGGGTCGAGCTGATCCTTGCCCGGCGGCGGATCGTCTTTCCCAGCGGCTTTGCTCTTGTTGCCGGCGGGATCGGCGCCGGCTTCAGGATTGCTCGCCTCGGGTTGGTCCAGCATATCTGTGGCGGAATCGGGGGCCTGATCGAGCTCGGCCGGTTTCGATTCTCCCGGATCGGGCGCCGCGCCGCTGTCCCTGCGCTCTTCTTCTTCGAACGGCCGTTCGCCGCGGATCTTCTTGGCGGCAGCGATATCGCGGCCCGAACCGAGGAATCCATCGAAGCTGACGTGCACCAGGGAGGATCGCAATTCCAGGCTATGGTTGATCCCGTAGCGCAAGCCGAACATACCCAGCACCGCGACCGCTAATGCCGCGTTGATGTACAACGTTCGAGGAGCGACGAACGGCAAGCCGCGCCGGAGGTCGGCGGTGCGGGCCAGGTCCTCGGCCACCCGGCTTTGGTACTCCACCACGTCGGAAGAAGCGCTGGCCGGGTCCGGATGTTGCTCGAAGAAATAGGCCGTGGAGAGAGCATCGCTGAAGTTGAGACGAGCGTCGATGGACTGCGCCACTCGATAGCTGGAAAGGAATTTCTTTCGAGCGCGATACGCGCCGACGCTCAGACTTCCCGCAAACAGGATAACCGGCCAGTACCAGTTGAGGACCTGCGTGCCTAGCAATAGCAGCAGCAGGAATCCGCTCAGAGCGAGAGCGGCCGCGAACGACGCTTCGTGGACCAGCAGATTGCGTATTTGCCGCCGGCGTCCCTGCTGGATCAGCCTCGCAACTTCGCTCCGCTCGCCCATCTACTAATTATTACACGAGGGTTGCGGCAGCGACGGGTCTCATGGGCCCGCGTCGACCGAGGCTTCGAACCGGACCGGGAAATTGACCGAGTTCGCGATGAAACAAAGCTGGTGAGCGCGATGGTGCAGCGCTTCGGCGTCGCGGATGCGGCCGGCGTCGGTGATTGTCATGTGGGGCTTAAGCACAGCTTCGCGAAAGCGTCCCGATCCGTCGGCATCGAGAGTCATCGTGCCCGAAGCGTCATCGGCGTAGGAAGTGACCACGATACCGGCATCCGCGCACAGGTGCAGCATCGAAAGCATGTGACAAGCCGACAGCGCGGCCACCAGTAGCTCTTCTGGGTTGTAACGCGTAGCGTCGCCGCGGAACGCGGGATCGGACGAGCCCAGAATGGCGGCCGTCTTCAAAAGGCCGCCGATCTCGTGATCCCGCTTGTAGGCGCGATAGCCGGCCGTGCCTTGGCCGGTGTTTCCGGTCCAAGCGGTTCGCACATTAAAATGATGCTCGTTCGTCACCGCTAACGGCTCGCGGGCGGCACGATACCGTTCAGCCGCAGGTACTCGACGCTCTGCCCGTAATGATCGTAGGTGTGCCACGGGATTTCGGAGAGCAGCTCCAGGCGCGTAGTTTTCTGGCTGCCGAACGGCGATTGCATCAGGTCCATCATGTTGGCCGCCGTTAGCGCCGCCGTCGCCTTATGAGCGTAGACCAGCGAATCCTTCAAATATTTCACGACGGCCTCCTTGCCATGAATGGACGCGGCGCCGTTATCGTCGTTACCCCTGGCGACCGGAGACTTTTCGCCGAGCGACGCGGCGGAGACCTCGTAGATCACAGTGGCGATGTGGGTCATCTGGAGCGAAAACGTTCGCACACCTTTGAAATTGCCGGTGGTGGGCGCAAAGTCGTACTTATCCGCGGGCATCGCTTCGGCGAGCGGCACCACTTCGGCTTCAATCGAGCGGATCTGAGCGTCGTATATCTTGCCGATGCTTGGGGCGGACGGATCGGCGGCGAAGAGCGAGGCCGCCGCGGTCGAAATCGCTAATAAAGTAAGGACTCTAGTCATGACGTTTATTATACGAGCAGGTAGACATCACCCTGCCTTTCTTATGCATACAATCCACCGGGCGCTAAAATCTCGGAGGGTATCCGTTTTGCCTATAGCGAAAATGGATTGCGAATGGTAAGCCCGTCGATCGCCTGGCCGTCTTGCATGTCCTCCGAGTAAAGCGTTTTTGCACCAGAGTGGAGCGCAGCCGCGACGATGAGTGAATCAAAGATTGAATAACCGTATCGCTCCGCAATGCGCACGGCTCTTTCGTGGGTTTCGACCGTAAGAGGCACGGGCTCTGGACAAAAAACGCGAAGTATGTCGAGGGCGCGGCGCACTTCATCCCAGTTCTTGTCAAGCTTGCGCCGGGCCACAGCGACAAACTCGTTGAGAACCTGAACTGATAGTGCTCCTCCCGCGGCCAGCAGCGTTTCCGCCACTTGACCGCGCCTATCGTCGTGGCGGAAAGCGTAAAGGATAACGTTGGTATCAAAGAACGGCTTATCGTTCATTGATCTCTTTGCGATTGAATTTGAAATCCGGAGGGAAGGACCACTTCATTTGACGGAGCTGATCGAGGGCCCTCTCTTTGGACCGGTCACGCGCCACCTTGAAGTCGCGTTTACCTGCGATAGAAATCTCAATTTCGTCTCCCTCTTTGAGACCGAGAGCTTCGACAACCACTGCGGGAAGGCGCACTGCCAAACTGTTGCCCCATTTGGAAACCTGCATAAAAGATATACCTAGTCCAGTGTATATCTAAGGCGAACTTGGAATCAACCGTTGGAACATTGGCCCTCCTGATTTTTCAAGGTAGCCGGAGGCTTCGCCGGTTTGGCCACCGTCATCCGCATCGGCAACACGACGACATGGGGGAAAATGTATACTGTCAACGTCCGGCATTCAAGGCAGGGGGGTTTCCAGATGGGTCTAAAAGCATTGGGAGGTCTGGCGGCGATCATCCTGATTGCGCCCGCGCAAGCGCAGATTCAGAAGGCGGTCAAAACGTCCGCGGCAACCACGACCTGGACTTTAGCGCGGACTCCGGACGGCCAGCCGGACTTGCAGGGAATTTGGACCAACGCTACCCTGACACCTTTCGAACGGCCTGCCGCGCTGGAGGGAAAGGCGACTCTAACGGAGGAAGAAGCGGCGGCGATCGAAAGCCGGGCCAGCGCAAACCGCGCGGAAGGGCCGCCCAGACCGGGCGATACGGGCAGCTACAATCAAGCCTTTTTCGATAGTGGAACGACGTGGCTCGCCACGCGGCAAACCTCGCTGGTGGTGGAACCGTCGAACGGCAGGGTTCCGGCGAAACCTTCGGCCGAGGCGCAGCGGGACTACGATCTGGCGCACGTCGCCGATTCGTACGAGTACCAGACTAGCTGGGAGCGCTGCATTACGCGCGGGGTTCCAGCCGGAATGTTTCCCGCCGGCTATAACAACGCCTATCAGATTTTGCAAATCCCAGGCGCAGTGGTGATTTTCTCCGAAATGATTCACGAAGTGCGCGTGATTCCCGTAGACGGGCGTCCGCATCTGCCGCCGAGCGTTCGTCAATGGAACGGCGATTCGATCGGCCACTGGGACGGCGACACGCTGGTTGTGGATACCACCAATTACAACGGCAAAGGCATGATCGCCACCAGCGCGGCCACGGGGCGCGTCCGGAGCATCCACGAAAGCGAAGCGCTGCGTGTGGTGGAACGGTTCAAGCGGGTGGACATGGACACCATCAGCTACGAAGTGACCATCGACGATCCCAGCATGTTTACCGCGCCGTGGAAAGTCTCCATGCCGCTGACCAGGAATGCGGAGTATCTGATCTACGAATACGCGTGCCACGAAGGCAACTACGCGATGGAGGATATTCTCCGCGCCGGCCGCGCGAAGGAAAAGGCGGAAACGTCGAAGTAACCAGGACTCACCCGGATTCCCAGAGGGTTTTTTGCAATGCGGCGAACTGGCGGGTGATTTCCTCGGCGAGCGGATGGCGGCCATCGCGCACCACGAACTCGCCATCCACCGCGACGTCGCGGATCGCAGTACGTTCTAGCGAAAAAACAATGTGATTCGCCAGCGATTCCCGGCCGGCGCCGGCCAGGGAGGCGTCGTTCAGATCCACGGTGAAGAAGTCGGCGGGGCGTCCGACTTCGAGCGCGCCGCCCGGAGATTGAAGACTTGCCGCGCCGCTCTCGGTGGCGCTCTGAAGCAGACGCTTCGCCAGGGCTTCGGGCTCCGGCCCCGTCGCCAGCACCACGCGTTCCAAGCGGCTCATGCGCAGGTCGTATTCGAGCGATCGAGCGTCTTCTAAAAGATCGATCTGCACGTTGCTGTCGGACCCGAAACAGATTCGAACGCCCGCGTTCAGAAGCCGATCGGCCGGCAATACGCCGTCGCCCAGGTTGCGCTCCGTGGTGGGGCAGGCGCCCACTATGCTGTTCGCGCCGCCAAGGAGCGCGACCTCTTCATCGTCGATGTGGATGGCGTGGATGGCGGTGAATCGCGAATCGAGCAAGCCGTGCCGGCCGAGGAGCGCGACCGGCCGGAGACCGTACTCGGCGATGCAGGCTTGGACTTCGGCGGGCTGTTCGGCCACGTGCATATGCACCGGCATTTCGCGCTCGCGAGCGTACTGGACTACTTCGCATAGATAATCCAGCGGGACGGCGCGAATGCTGTGCGGCGCGATGCCGACACTGGCGCGGCCGGGCGGATACGTTGCCGCGATGGCCGCGCGTAGCGCTTCCGTATCGGCGATGAAGTCCGCCGGACCGGGCGTGTAGAAGCGGGCTTGAGCGGTATCGGCCGCGCGCCCAAAACCCGCGCGCACGTAAGCGCATCGCAGCAGCACGATTCGCAGGCCGGTGTCGGCGGCGGCTCGCGCCACTTCGAGCGCCATCCAGTTTCGATCCTGGTACGGCGCTCCGCCTGGAGCATGATGGACGTAATGGAACTCGCCGACGGTGGTGATGCCGCTCCGCAACATTTCGAGAAAGGCCATCCGCGCGGCGTGATACATGCCTTCGGGCGTTAGCTGGTTGGCCGCCCGGTACATGGCTTCGCGCCAGGTCCAGAACGTATCGCGCTGGGCGGCGGTGCGCTGCTCCGTGCGGCCGCGGATGACGCGCTGGAACGCATGCGAGTGAACGTTCACCAGGCCGGGAAGCATGGCGAGGGACACGAGCCGTTGGGCCTTCGCCAGATCGGCAGGGTCGCTCGAGAATCGCTGGATGCGGCCGCCGTCGTCGGCGAACATTGCGATGCCCGAGCGGAACGCGCCGTCGAGGTAGATGAGATCGGGCAGCCAGCTCTTCATGGCTTCTCCGGCGGGACATCCGACAACGCGCGGCGGACTCCGGCAGCGCGATAGGCTTCGAGCAACGCTCCGGCAGCAGGGCCATAGACGGCAGGGACCACCTGGTTCGGTGCGTCACCCTCGACGAGTTCTCGAAAGCTCTCGAGCAAGAGGCGGCTTCGGAACACGCCTCCCAGGTATGCGACGCGCACCTCGTCTTCGGTCTCGAACAATTGCGAGCGGACCGCGGCGGCGAGACGATCCAATTCAAACGCGGCGTTCTCAATAATCTGGACTGCGGCGGCGTCTCCGGCCTCGGCGGCGGCATCCACCAGCTTCGCGAATTCGGCGATGCGCGATCGAGAGAACTCCGTCGTGTAGAGGCGATGCAGCAACTCATTGGCATTGCGCGCGCCGGTTGCATCGAGAAGGCTGGCTCGCAAGGCTGTAGCAGTTCCCCAGCCTTCTTCGAAGCGAAGGGCGGCTCCGAGCGCCTGGCGGACGATGTCGAACGCGCCGCCTTGGTCTCCATAGATGTACCCCCATCCGCCGGCGCGCGCGGCGAGGCCGCGATCATTGCGTCCGAATGCGATGGAGCCGGTGCCGGCAATCACGATCACTCCGGGTTGGCCCGCCAATGCGCCCGAAAGCGCGATCAAAGCGTCATCGGTCACCAGCATGCGTTCGCTTGTAATAACCTCGGACACGATTGCTTCTTTGTCGGCCGGCCCGCCGCTAAATCCGAGGCAGGCGGACGCGAAGGCGATCTTATGCGCGTCGAGTCCTGCATGGGCGCAGGCGGTTTCCAAGCACTGCGTGAGGACTTGGGCCAACTTGGCGCGGCCTTGGTCTTGGTGGACATGATTGCAAGGACCGGCGCGGCCCAGCGCCAGGACACGGCCGCTTTCGTCGCCGATCAGCGCGACGGTGCTGGATTGGCCTCCATCCACGCCCAGAAAATACCGGCTCATATGCGCCTTACTGGATGTAGTACAGCCGCTTGTTTCTAAACTGACCCACTTGCATTATGCCCCACAGATTTGAGTAGACACGGAAGTCCTCCGCCCGAATGTCATTGTCGTCGATCAGCAAGTAGCGCACTCCGCGCGCCTTCAGCTCATGGGAGGCGGCCAGACGCAAGCTTACGCGAATGTGCTGCGCAATTTCGCTGGGATGATCGGAGATGGTGCTCCAGTGGCCGTCGGGCGAAAGGCCGTCCAACTTGATTTTGGTTTTTGTCGTGTCGCCGGACGATTCCACGACAACGGAGTCGGCCTTCCGATCCCGGCCGAAATCCACTTCCAAGTACATGCCGGGCCGGGCCTCCTGCCAACTTCTCCAGCGCGTAGCCGGGCTGTTGTCGAAGGCCAATTGGACATCCCACGGATTCGGGCTCGCGGTGAGGCTCCATTCGCTCGACCGCGGAAGCTCCTGGCCTCCGTCAAACACGCGCAATTCCGAGACAGCCCACTGCTGATCCGGCACGTTCTCGGTTTGAATCACGCGCAGCTTGCGAAACTGGCGCTCGGGGAACTGAAACTTGAGAAGCCGCGTGGGAGGGTAGTCGCCGAAGAGCGGGGTCCAAAGAATGTCGGCTAAAACCTCGTTGTCGGCCGCCATGTAGCTGACCTGGATCTGCCGCGTGGTGTAGGATTCGGCGGGCGCGTAAAAGGAAAAAACACGCCCGCCCGGCGGAACCAGATTCTCGATCATGCGGTCCACGTTATATTCGGAACTTTCGCGGCTGAGGTAGGTGCTCTCCGGAATAATTCGGAGCGCCGCCTTCGGCGAGACTTTTCGCAAGATCCAGTTCCCGTCCGACACGGCGTATTTCGTATAGACCGGCGGCATGGACGCGATTGCGTGCGCTCCGATCAGCGCCAGGAGCAGCCACGGAACTTCGGCCAGCACCAGTGCGAGCGCCAGCGAGACGAAGGGCACAACCGGAATCAAAAAGCGCGCGCCGACGTTTCCGAAATAAGGGAGCGCGAAAATCGCCGCCGCGAGCAGTAGCCGGCGCCCGGCCGAAGATCGAAGAGCGAGCAGCGCCAGCGGAGTGAGGAGAAAAAGCGGTCCGAAGAAACCCGTGACGTGATTGCCGCGGATAGTCAGTTGCAGAGGAAGCTCGGAATAGCTGGTGAGTTCGTAGGTGCGAAGGAAGCGGCGCCAGTTCTCTTCCTGGGAAATATGAACGTAGGGATTGGGAAAGACGCGGTTGGCGAACGGCGAAATGGGATTGTCCACCTCGATCCAATCCTTGATCATCCACGGAAGAATGGATGCGGCCGCCAGCGCGCAGACAGCCAGGGCGGGCCGCAGCGCGGGCTTTCGATCTCTCCAAAGTTTCCAGACGACGAAGCCGGCGGCATAAACCACGGCCAAGCCCGCCGTATATTTCACCGCGTAAGCGAAGCCGGCCAGAATTCCGATTGGGACCAACAATCTCGCGTTCTTGTTCTCATCCCAAGCCTGAAGCAGGTAGAACAGGGTGAAGACCACGGCGGCCTCCGCCACGTCGATATAGGCGACCGATCCATCTAACGCGACCAGCGGCGAGAGCGCCGTAAAGAGAGCGCCCGCCGCGCCCGCCGCCGGGCGTCCAATGCGCGCGCCATAGCTCTGCATCAGCAGCGCTAGCGCGATCCAGAAAGCAAAGTGCACCAGCGCCGCCGAGGAATGCCTGCCGAACTCGAAAGCGAACAGGAACAACATCTCGATGCCTTGCGAGAGGTTGTCGTGCAGGTTGGTGGTGATGGTGGTGAATCCGTGAGCGGCGCGGTATTTCGCGACAACTCCCAGATGATACTCCAGGCCGTCCGGACTCATCTCGGGCGCCATCGCGTTGGTGAGATAAAACAGCGCGAAGCCTAGGAAAATTATGCCGAATACCCAACTCCACGTGGGCGAAAGCGGAGGGAACGCCCGCGCTTCGCTGTGGTGGGCGCCGGAGTAGAACGCGTACGCGATGATCGCGATCCCCAGCGCGAGGAAAACGCCCTTGCGCGCCAGCTTCACCGAACAGAGCAGGAAGACCAGGAAGCTGAGACAGGCCGATCCGGTAATGAAGGCGATCAAGCGCTCTTCCCATGCGTAGAATTCCAGCGAGAGACGCCGCAGCAGCAAGGCCCCGAGCGCCCAAGCAGTAACCACGGTGAACGCCGCACCAAATACAACCGACAGCAGCGACAGAATCACTGGATAAACCCGATGCGCGAAAGAATAATGCCGAACTTTGCGCCGTCCTGGGGCGCGACGTACAGCTTGTCGACTTTCACCTCTATGGTGGACTCTACGTCGGTGGGAAGCCAGTCCGGTGGAACCGGTTTCTCGAAGTGCTTCGCGCCGGGGCTGGTGTAGCGGACGTGGTCCAGTGTTTTCCCGTTCACCAGGAAAGTCAGCTCCAGCGGGCCGGTCTGCTTGAATGCTTCGTCCCATAGACTGAAATCCGCGGTGAGCTTGACGTTGAGGGTGGTGAATACCAGGACCTTCAGCGTCGGCTCGCCGCTGGTCCAGCGCCAAGAGCTACCGCCGTTTTCGTAAACATCCTTGACGATGTGTCGCGCGGCATCGGCGCTTTCCATGTCGATCAGCATGTTGCCCGCCACCGGATTAGCGCCTTCCACCGGGCGGCGCTGCTCGGGGACGGGATAGCTTTCCGGCGCCCGATCGCAGGCGCACAGGGCGAACATTAGGATGGCGGCGACGGTTCGCATCAACAACACATTATGACAGCACGCGGCCTAGTGAATAGGCACGTCCAGCAACGCCAGCCAATACTGGACGGACTGCAGCGCGAAGCCGATGAGGATCAAGCCTACTCCGAAAACGCCCATGCGCTTTTGCGGGATATGATCGGCCATCCATTCCACGAAGGGAACCCAGGAGCCGAAGATGGCCGTGACTAGACCGACCACCAACCCCATCTTCAGCCCGACCGCGATCGCGTGCTGCGGTTGCCCCGCAACCAGGCTGCTGACGTAGCCGGTCACGCCGTAGCCGACCGTGCGATTCGCCGCCGTTAACAGTAGAAAGCGAGTCACTCGAGGACGAGTGGCGGGCCTATAGTTGACGGTAGGCCGGATGCCGAGCCGGTACGCGATGGCCTGTCCCACAGTGCTCAGCACCCCGAACGTGATACTGAACGGAGCACCGAACGAATAGAGGGCGCCCAACGTATAGCCGCAGCCGCGTATCGAGCTGATCCCAGCGTCCATCCAGAACCCGGGCTGCGGTTCGTGCCTGGAAGCGCGGGAAAACTCCCAGGCGAGCGTGATGCCGTGCGCCGCTCCGGTCACGAGGCCGAATACGGGTCCCAGGGCGAGGCCGTAGCCTAGTCCGAAAAGCGCGCCGTAGGTGACCGCGCGAGTCAGAGTGCGCAATGGTCCGTGTTCGCCGCCCAGCAGATCGTAGGCCAGGTATAACGCGCCCAGCACGTCCAGCGCGCTGCCGACGATGCTGACCAGCGCGAGCGTATGCTTGTCGATCATCATGGAATGTCGGCGAATTGGCCGTTGTCGAGGACCAGAAACGATTGGTCCCGGGCGAGGGCGATGAGCTGCCGCTTCGGCGTATCGATGCCTTCGTCCGCCAGTTTGAAGGTTCCATGGTGGATCGCGATGCTGGTCTGGGCGCCCAGGATCTGGTGCGCTCTGATAGCCTCATCCGGACCCATATGCACCGGCGACATGAACCAGCGCGGCTCGTACGCCCCGATCGGCAATAGCGCCAGGCTCGGCGATCCGTACTTTTCCCGAATCTGGGCGAAATGCGGCCCGAACGCGGTGTCGGCGGCGAAATATACCAGCCGATCGGGATACTCGATCACGTACCCGCACCATAGCGTCTTGTTGCGGTCGTGAATGCCGCGGCTTGAGAAATGGAGAGCGGGGACGGAGTGGATAGTGAAGCCGGGCAGCGCCAGCGACTGCCCCCAATCCAACTCATGCGCGGGCCCGATATTCTTCGAGCGAAGCAGGCGGCCAACGCCCACTGGAACGACGAATGTAGAATCTCCACGAGCGGCGAGCCGGCGCAAGGTCGGAAGATCCAGGTGGTCGTAGTGATTGTGGCTGATCAGAACGACGTCGACGCGCGGCAGATGGTCCCAGGATACTCCCGGTTTTCTGCGCCGCCGCGGCCCTATCCAGGACAGCGGGCTGGCTCGTTCGGACCAAATCGGATCGGTCAAGATGTTCGAACCGCGGTGCTGAACAAGGACGGTGGAGTGGTTCACCAGTGTGATTCGCAGTTCGCCGCCTTCCACGCGGCTGGGCGGCGTGGATTGCTGGACGTCCGAAATAAAACTGGGTGACGGTTCCGGCCGGCTGGTGAACTGCCATCGGAGGGCGTCCAGGAATCCGAGCGCCTGCGGGGCCCCCGGATTGTAGAAGCGCTCCCCATCGAAGTGTTTCGGAAACGCCGAGTCGCCCTGCTTCATCACCACTTCATCTTAGAGAAAGCGATGCTCGGAAGTCGGCGGCCCGGCGTTCAATGTAGGACGGCTCCTTCGGGCAGAATGCTTGACACGCGTGCCTATAATTGGGGCAGAAATCGCTTCCCGGAGTGCCCCAATGTCACGTTTTACGGATTTTCGAGTTCTTGCGCCTGTGAGCACCTCGCCTTCGATCCTGCCCGCGATCGATTGGAGTTCGATCGGACATACCGCGCCGGCGCCGGTCGCGGTGGATTACAAAGGTCCCGAGGCTCCGCTTCCCGAAGCGGAGATCGTTATCTTCACTTGGACCGATGCGGAATGGTCGGCGCTCGATCACGTTTTTCTGCACGGCCACGCGCAAGCGACCCAGCAGTCTTCCACGCTGAGCCATCGCTGGCTTCAGTTCAGCCATTCGGCGCCGTCTTCCGGGAACGAAGGCGGCAAGCTTTGGGGCTATTATCAATTGGTTGACGTCCAGGGAAAAGGCGCAGCGCCGCACCGGGTTTTGCTGCTCAAATCGGATACGCATCTGGCGCATCCGCCGTGGATCGCGGGGCTGTCGAGTCTGGTCGATCTGGTCGCCGCCGCGCATCCTCAACGCATTTATTCCGTCGGAACCGCGGGCGGAGCGGACCAGACGCAGCGGCTGGGCGATGTGGTGATCACCAATAGCGCGGAAATTCAACTCAAGATTAAGGACAACGCCGACTGCGGTTACAACGGCGGCACGTTCGCTTGCAAGAACTGGTTTCCCGACTTGAGTATCGTGCCGGAGGTCCAGTCCACGCTCCTGTTCCCGCTCAGCCGAGTGGCCACCACGTCGGCCTTGGAACACGTGCTCCAAGGGGCCAAGCGCGGCAGGCATAAGGACACGGAACAACTCTCGCCGTTCACGCTGACCGATTTGGTGAATTCTTCACTCGACCCGCGGAATCTCGGCTCGCCCCAGGTGCTCAACCTCAAGGACAAGCCGTTGCTGACCACGGATTACTATTACATCGCGATTGGAAACACCAATTACGCGGCATTGGAAATGGACGACGCCGTAATCGCCCACGTTGCGCAACAGAAGAAAGTCGATTTCGTGTTTATCCGCAACATTTCCGACCCGCTGGTGCCGGCTAAAACTCCCGATCAAAAGCCGATTCCCGAGCCTGCGCGTGAAGCTTGGTCGTCGGCAATCTACGATGCATACGGGCTGTACACCAGCTTCAACGGCGCTTTGGCCGCCTGGGCCACGATCGCCGCTACCTGAGAATCGCGCGCGGGCGCAGCACTACTTCCCGCACTACAAGGAGCAATTTCTTTATGGCAGAAACGGTGGTAAGAATCCCGATCACGAACGTTTACATGGGCGGCGATTACACCGGAACGATCGCGGTGGGATCGGAAGGCAAGACGGCCAACGTCATTCTGGACACGGGCAGCAGCACTCTGGCGCTGGATGGAAAATTTTACGATCCTGAACAGGATCCCGACGCCGCGAAGACCCGCATCGCGCAGGAGGTGGTCTACGGCAGCGGTCAGTGGATCGGAGCGGTGGTGCTCACCGACATCGGAGTCGGAAGCGATCCCTCGCAGACGGTCCTAAAAAAGGTGAACACCGCCGTGGCTTACCTGGAATCCAAAGACATGTTCGGCGAAGCGAACGGAATCCTGGGCCTGGCTTACACCAAACTGAACAACGCGTTCAGCATGCCGGATCTGACCTGGCCTCCTCAATATAAGTAC
>Ga0302325_10003332_pt1 | contig 37976 bp, 31 predicted proteins | sample Palsa_T0_2_FD_201948 | JGI IMG/M metagenome (GOLD analysis project Ga0302325, IMG submission 201948) | Peat permafrost microbial communities from Stordalen Mire near Abisko, Sweden - Palsa_T0_2 | ecosystem: Environmental > Terrestrial > Soil > Palsa > Peat permafrost | place: Sweden: Abisko...
GCGCCCGCAACCGGGCCGAAGAGCCGTTCGCCGCGGAGTCACGCTCGCTGCTGACCACGCTGGCCAGCGGGCACCGGCACATCTGCTACAGCCACCCGGGCCCGGACGATGTCCAGGGCCGTGACTATCAGACGACCGGGCGGCTGTCAGCGGCCGTGCTGGCCGACCTGAACCTTCCGCGCAGCGCCGATGCCTATATCTGCGGCCCGGCCGGATTCATGGCTGACGTGTCGGCCGCCCTGGTCGGCCTCGGTGTCGACGGCAGCCGGGTGCACACCGAGATCTTCGGCGCCGCGCCCGGTCAGACGCCAGGCATCGCCGCCGCGGCCACCCGCCCCCCGCACCCGCCACCGGGTGAGCCAGGAACCGGTCCGGCTATCGCATTCGCGCGCAGCGGCCTGACCGTCCCCTGGGATCCCGGCTACGCCAGCCTGCTGGAGCTGGCCGAAGCCTGCGACGTCCCGGTGCGCTGGTCCTGCCGCACCGGCGTGTGCCACACGTGCGAGACCGGGGTGCTGTCGGGAAAGGTCAGCTATGCCCCGGAACCGGTCGATGACCCCGCCGACGGCGACATCCTGATCTGCTGCTCCCAGCCATCCGGCGACCTGGCCCTCGACCTGTGACCGCGGAACCTAGGCGCTCAGGCTGCCCTCGCCGATGCTCGCCAGCGCCCCGTGCAGCTCCCGGCGCGAGCTGATCCCGAGCTTGCTGAACACCTTGCGCAGGTGCCATTCGACCGTCCGGGCGGACAGGGGCCTCCCCGCTGGTCAATGCCACCGCCCGATGAGGCAGGGCGGTACCACTGCCTTCGCCACGGCCTCCGCCGGTAGCGTAGCTCGCTCAGCCAGGTTCATGCAAACGTTTCAACCATCTAAATCACCGAAGCTTTTCCGAATTTATTGTCGATCCTATTTTTACTTTGAGTGGTGTATTGATTCATAATAACGATTGGTAACTTTATGCCATAACGACCTATCAGTCGATCGACGTTGACGGGCTGTCGATTTTTTACCGTGAGGTGCGCCCGCGCCGCGCGGCGCCTACCGTGCTGCTCTTGCACGGGTTTCCGTCGTCGTCACGCATGTATGAGCCCCTGTTTGCCCGGCTGGGCGATACCTTTCACCTGGTAGCACCCGACTACCCGGGATTCGGCCACAGCGACGCGCCGCAGCCGACGGCGTTCGACTACACCTTCAGCCACCTCGCCCGGACCATCGAGCGCTTCACCGACGTCCTGGGACTCGACCGGTACAGCTTGTTCTTGCAGGACTACGGCGGGCCGGTCGGTCTGCGCCTGGCCGTCGCACGCCCGGATCGGCTGCAGGCCCTGGTGATCCAGAACGCCGTCACGCACGAGGACGGGCTGGGTCCGCTCTGGGACACTCGGCGCGCCTTCTGGGCCGACCGGGCCGGCCACGAGGCGGCCCTGCGGGAGAACTTCCTCTCCCTGGCCGCCACCCGCCAACGTCACCTGGGCACCAGCCCGAACCCCGCCGCATACGATCCCGACCTCTGGACCGACGAGTTCGCGTTCTTGAGCCGGCCCGGCCAGGGTGACATCCAGATGGACCTGTTCTACGACTACCGCACCAACGTCGAAAGCTATCCGGCCTGGCAGGAATGGCTGCGCCGGCACCAGCCGCCGCTGCTGGTGCTCTGGTGCAGATACGACCCGTCGTTCCGGGTCGAGGAGGCGAAGCGTACCGGCGCGACGTACCCGACGCCGAAATCCACCTCCTCGCCGCCGGCCATTTCGCCCTCGACGAGCAAGCCGACGCGGCCGCGCACCTGACCCGGGAGTTCCTGACCGCCCGAGTCCCATCCTGACCCGACCGCCGATTCGCCAAGACGCCAGCCGCCCCGCTCGCGCCCTCCGCACGCTCGGCTGCGCCTGCCTCAGCTGGCTTGCCCGGGGCGCCGCCAGAGGCTGCCGCAGCATGATCGGGTCGGCCCGGTGGAACCCTGGGCCGGTTATACGCGGCCCCATGCTCCATCGGTGCGATGGGCGGCGCGACCCGTGGACGGCCAGGCGGGGTTGGATTGGGCGGGGTGGGGTGCGGTGGTTCTTGGCGGGGCTGCCGTGAGTGGAGAGGCTCGCGGCTCTCCGTAAATCCTCCGGACCGGACGGGGCAGGCTCATCCGGCTGGGTACGAGACTTGGTACCGATGAGGAACGAACACGAGCCGCTGCGCGCGGGACAGGATCGCCGACACGAGGGACGGGATCGCCGAAATGCTTTCTATGCGGGCGCTTGAGTGCCTAGTCACCATCGTGGAGCAGGGCTCGCTGACGCAGGCGGCGGCGGTGCTGCACCTGTCACAGCCGGCGCTGTCGCACCAGATCGCCGCCATCGAGCGGGATCTGGGCACCCCGGTCATCGAGCGCCTGCCGCGGGGCATCAGGCCGACCGCGGCCGGGCTGGCGGCCGCGGCCGAGGCGCGGATCGCCCTGGCCGCGGCCGACCGGGCCGTGATAGCGGGCAAGAGAGTGGCGGCCGGGGCCGGCGGCCGGATCCGCATCGCCTGCGCGGAGACGATGACGACGTGGGTTCTGGTCCCCGTGCTGCGCGACTGGCGGCGCCGGTTCCCCGACGTCGAACTAGACCTGAAGGAGTACACCAGCGCGGACCGGATGCTGGAGGTCCTGCTCGCCGGAGGGACGGACATCAGCATCGGGCCCAGGCCCACGCGGACCGATGAGCACGTCGAGGTCCTAGGCCGCGAGGAGATCGTGGTGGTCGCCTCGGCGGAGCACCGGTTCGCCGGCCTGGACGCGGTACCACTGGCCGAGCTGGCCGCCGAACCGCTCGTGCACTACAACCCGGACAACGGGTTCGCCTTGTGGGTCGACCAGCTCGCGGCGCGACGCGGTGTCGTGCTGCCGCTCCCGGCCTCGCGCACGGCCGCGCAGCTGGCCGCGGCCGGCATGGGGGTGACGATCGCGCCGTTCTCCGCACTATCCCCGGTGCCGGGCGCGGCGATCAGGTCCCTGGACCCGCCCGAGCTGCGTGACGTGGTCGTCATCGTCGCCGCGCCGCACGACGACCTGCTGTGGCGGTTCGTCGCCGACCTGAAGCGGCGCGGTCTCCCGGACTCGCGCACCCAGGACCTCGGCCCGCCCGCAGTCCCATCAGGGTCCGCCTGCGCGACGGTGATGTCGGGCGACGCGGACCCGGTTGCCGCATACCGCGGCGGCACACCATGACCGCCGGGGGTTGACCGCCATGAAGATCATCGAACAGGCCGGGTTCGCGCACCGGCGCAGCCGGGTACCCGCGACGGGTCGGACAAGAACTCGGCCGCCTGCGTCGCGATGAACGCCAGCTTCGCGTTCCCGCCGTACTCGCAGTGCCAGTGCGTCTCAGCGCGCAGCCCCGTCCCGGTCAGCCGCAATCGCGTGCTGGTCGCCGCCGACTGCAGGAAGAAGTTGAGCTCGGACACCGCCGCCAGCGGGACCGGGCGGGCCTCTACCACCGCCTCGATCATGTCCCGCAACGCCGAGCGCAGCCGACGCAAGGCCCGGATGTCCGGCAGGTCGCCGTCCGGCACGCGCGCCGCCTCGACCCGCCACCAGGCCTGCGCGCCGCGATCGGCGGACAGGAGGTCATCCGGCACCGGCGATCCGGGCACGGCGACCGTATTGATGAGGTCCACGGCGACAACGGGCTCGCCGATAACGGCCAACCGGCCCCGGCGGGCAGTGTTCACCGCTGTATCAGAATCATAGACATTAGGGATTTCGATAAGTGCCATGAATTATTCGAAACCTTCGGATCCAGCCAGCCCCTTGCCGCGGTCATAAGTAATGTGTCAGGCTCGTTTCTATGCATTAGATGCGACGGCCTTAAAGCTGCATTTTTCACGGCTGGGGCCTCGCGGCCTCGATCTCGATCTCGATCTCGATCTCGATCTCGATCTCGATGAGCTTAACAGTCGCCGTGACCACCGTAAAGCAGAAATATCAATTCGCTATTGCGGCGCCTGAAAGGTAACTCTAGAAACGCCAAGTAAAACGGCGTGATGACTCGAAGGAGATTCAATCGGCGCCGCCGGAGGAGAGAAAAAGATGCCTGCGCTGAAAGACAAAACCGTGCTGATCATCGGCCGCGGCAGCGGGATCGCCCGGTCCATCGCCATGGCCGTCAGCGAAGACGGAGGCGCAGTCATCGCCGCCGGGCTTCACCCGGAGGATCTGGCTGACGCCTATCGCGGCACGGATATCGGCATCGAGCAGGTCGACGTCACGGACGAGTCCTCTGTCGCCGCGCTGGCGGGCCGGATCGCGCAGCTCGACCACGTCGTATCCACCGCTTCGGCCCGGGCCTGGGGCGGCTACGCGGACCTGACCGCGGGCCTCGTCGCTGCCTCGTTCAGCACCAAGGTGACCGGGGCCCTGCTGCTGGCCAAGCACTTCGCCGGAAGCCTCCCGTCAGACGGGTCGTTCCTATTCATGTCGGGAGCCACCGCGCTGAAGCCCGCTCCCGGCATGCTCGCCGTCGCCGCCACCAATGCCGCCGTCGATGCCGTCACCGCCGGACTGGCGGTCGAGCTGGCCCCGATCAGGGTCAATGCCATCGCCCCCGGAACCATCGACACCGGGGCGTACGACGCTCTCGGCGACGAACGGAAGGCCGCGCTGTTCCAAGCCCGGTCCGCGGCCAATCCGGCCCGGCGCATCGGGACGGCCGACGACATCGGGGCCGCGGCGCTGGCCGCCCTGACCAACGGGTTCCTGACCGGGGTGTCCATCCCGGTCGACGGCGGCGAGCACCTCGTCTGAGCCGAATCAGGCGCCCTCATGGGGCTGACGGTAACAGATAAGAGACGAGACGATTGATGTGACAGCAGTGATCAGCGAGCCGTCGTTGGGAGCGTGTGAGCAGGCTACGCCAGGACTGCGGTCTGCCGCCGATGAGGTCATCCGCGGGCGTGCGGCGGAGCAGAGGATTGTCCGGGAGCTGCTCCGGCGCGCTCAGCAAGGGCGGGGCGGTGTCGTACTGGTGGAGGGCGAGCCGGGCCTGGGCAAGTCCCGGCTGCTGCGCGATGCCACCGACGAGGCCGCGGGGCTTGGCTTCTCGCTGGCGGCGGGAGCACCAGACCAGCTGAGCCGGGCCATCCCTTTCTTTGCGCTGCGCGCGGCGCTGCCTGAGCCGTTCGCCAAGATCACCGCTGGCCGGCGCCACGATCTGCCGGATCCGCCCGCCTGGTGGATCAGCCAGCTGCAGGCGCACCTGAAACAGCGGGCCGCGGTGAATCCGGTCCTGGTGTGCCTGGACGATTTGCACTGGGCCAGCCCGGACACGCTGGCCGCCTTGCGGACGTTGTCCCAGGAACTGAAAGGGCACCCGGTCGCGTGGATCCTGGCCGGGTGCGCTGCCGCGCAGCACGACACCGAGTACCTGTTCGGGCTCCTGGAAGCCGATGGTGCCACTCGGATCAGCTTGAGCCCGCTCGATGATGACGCGATGACCTGCCTGCTCGCTGACGCCTTCGGCGCGCCGCCGGACCGAAGCCTGCTGGCCCTGGCCTCCGGGGCCACCGGGAACCCCTCGCTGCTGGCCGAGCTGGTCGGCGGCCTGGCCGACGAGAAGGCCGTTGAGGTCAGCGGCGGCCGTGCCGTGCTGGTGTCGGCGCGGCTGCCCGGGCGGATGCGCCGCCTGGCGCAGCGGCGGCTTGATGGCCTGAGCCAGCGGGCCCGGGACCTGGTGGTGACGGCGGCGGTGCTCGGCCCCTCGTTCCGGCTGGAGGACGCCGCGGAGATGCTCGGGGAAACCCCGGCCGCGCTGCTGCCCGCGGTCACCGAAGCGATCGGCGCCGGGATCATGGCTGCCGCCGACGACGCGTTCTGGTTCCGGCACCAGCTGCTGGGACGCGCGGTCGGCGAGATGATCCCGCGGCCGGCCCGCAAGGCGCTGCACCGGCAGTACGGCCAGATCCTGCTGGGCCGGGGCGAAACCGGGGTCCTGGCCGCCGCGTATCCCGGTCACCCCGCGTCGCTGGCTGACCTGGACGCCGCGGCGGCGCAGACCCTGGGTTCGGCTCCGCAGACCGCGGCGGACCTGGCGCTGCGGGCGCTGGAGCTGACCCCTCCCGCTGATCCGGCCGCGCTGTCCCGCGCGGTGACCGCCGCCGAGGCCCTGACCGCGGCCGGGCGGCTGGACCTGGCCGCCCGGACCGCCCAGCACACCCTGGCCCGGCCGCTGCCGCCCCTCGCCGAGGCCCGGCTGCGGTGCGCCCTGTCCACCGTGCTATCGGCCCGCGGCCAGACCCGGGACGCCGCCGCCGAAGCCAGGATGGCCCTGGCCGCACCGCAGCTGCCGCCCGGCCTGCAAGACCAGGCGATGACCGCGCAGCTGCAGGCCCTGGCCGGCCTGCGCGACGAACTCGCCGGGCCGGCCGCCGGTGCCGTCCTCGCCGACCCAAGCCAGCATGACCGCCACGTCGTCGCGGCGGCCCTGGTCACCCAGGCCGTCATCAGCTGGGACAACGGCCGGGTGGCCGAGGGGCTCGGGCTGCTGGGTGACGCCGCGCGGCACGGCGCGGGTATGTCCCCCGATGCGCGTCAGGTCCAGCCGCTGCTGGCGCTGGCCGCCGCGCTGATCGACCTGCGCCAGCTGGCCGAGGCGGAGCAGATCCTGCCCGCCGCGGACAGCAAGCCGCTGCCCGGCATCCCGGCCCAGGCCGGGCTGTCGATCCTGCGGGCCCGTCTCCACCTGGCCGCCGGCCGGCTGCCCGACGCCGCCGCCGCGGGCCAGGCGGCCCTAGATACCGCCGAGAGGCTCGGGGCGCACGGATATGCTTCGGCCGCGCGCTGCGTTCTGGGCGTGATCGCGCTGCGCCGCGGTGACCTCGCGGCCGCGGCCCAGCACGTCGCCTGCCGGACCGAGGCGATGCCGCACTTCCCCGGCCTGTACGCGCGCGCCGAGACCACCCTGGCCCAGCCTCAGGTCAGCGAAGCGCGGGACGGCCCGGCGGCCGTCATCGGCCGCCTCCGCCAGGTCTGCGCCGGCCTGCCGGCGCGGCCGGGGCTGCTGCTGGGCGACCCCGCCGCCGCCGCCTGGCTGGCGCGCACCGCGCTGGCCGCGGGCGACGATGAGCTCGCCGCGATCGTGGCCCGCACCGCCGGAACTCTCGCCTCAGGCCATCCCGGATACCCGGCCATCACCGCCGCCGCGGCGCACAGCCTCGGCCTAGCCGGCCAGGACCCGGCCCGCCTGGCCGAGGCCGCCGCGCAGCATCCCGATCCGTGGGCCAAGGCCTCCGCGGCCGAAGACCTCGGCGTCCTGCACGCCCGGCAGGCGGACCACGACCAGGCCCGCCAGGACCAGGCGATCCGCCATCTCACCCAGGCCATCGGCGGATACCAGCTGACCGGCGCGGCCGCCGACACCGCCCGCGTCCGGCGCCGGCTCCGCCAGCTCGGCGTGCGGCGCCGCCACTGGACCCAGTCGCCCCGCGGGCCGGTCACCGGATGGGAAAGCCTGACCGGGACCGAACGCGCCGTGTCCGAACTGGTCGCCCAGGGACTGAACAACCGCCAAGTCGCCAGCCGGATGTACGTGAGCATCAACACCGTGGCCTTTTACCTGCGCCAGATATTCCGCAAGCTCAGCATCGGCTCACGTGTCGATCTCGCCCGCATCGTCCTGCAGCACACGCAGCAGACGCCCACCCAGCCGAAAGGAATCATCGAATGAGCGTGAACTGGCTCCACGGGCCGGCTACGGCCGGGCCGGACCTGGGGGCCATAACGATCCTGGAGGACCGATGACACATCCGGCGTGGGACCGCGTGACCCGTGACGACGTAGTGCGCGCACTAGCGGAGTACGACCGGCTGGGACCCGAGCGGTTCTTCGCTGCCCATGGTTTCGGCCCGACCACAACCTATGACCTGGTCTGGGACGAACGCCATTATCCGCCCAAGGCCATCCTGGGCACGGCCTATGAGTTCGCCGCCAGCCAGCGCCTCGACCCGGGTGATTTCGAGGGCGGCAAGTCCGGCGCCGTTACGGTCCTCGAAAAGCTCGGATTCACCGTCCAGCACAAGCACTGACCGGGGCCGCTCATTCGCCCACCGGACTATGCGCAGGGCCAGCCACGGGGGGCAGCCGCGCTGCACCAGCCGGGCGAGCTGATGCCAGTCGAAGCGGCGCCGGCGCAGCAGGCTGGCTCACGGGCGGGCCTGCGGGATGTGGTGCCGGCGGCGCGCGAACTGGACGATCGACAGGGCCAGGAACGGGGCGCTCATCACGATCAGCAGCTCCGAGTGCTCGGCGAGGCCGAGGGCAAGGAAGACGACGTTGGAGATGGCGCTGAGAACGGCGCCGAGGACCGGGTAACGGTGCTTGATCACGAACAACATGACTGGGCTCCCTTTCGCGATGACGGCCCCGACCGGACCGTTCATGGCTTGAGAGTAACGGTAATTTGCGTATCACGCAAGTAATGCGCGATACGCAAATATCCTGGCCGACGGGATGGCACGCGGCCGGCCCTGGCCCATGATTACGTAGTTAACGCCCGGCGGGTCGGGTCAAGGTCCGGCCGCAACCCCCGGGTCGGCCACCACTCCGGCCCCGCTCACACCACCAACCCCACCCGCCACCGCGTCGTCGCTCAGGTATTCGATGAATGTTACATCCCACCTATTCTTTCGGGCTCGCTGCGGCGTACCGCTCGATCAGCTGGTCAGCGACCGCATCGAGGTCCTTCCCGATGTAGTCCGGCTGCGGGCCGACGTCGAGTGGGGCGTTGCCCTCGCGCAGGATGAGCGCGGTCTGCCAGCCGGCCGCGCCGGCCCCGATCGTGTCCCAGACGTGGCTCGCGATCAGGCAGATGCCGGCCGGATCGACCCCGAGTGCGGCGGCTACGGAGTGGTAGGCCTCCGGCGCCGGCTTGTGGCGGCGCACCGTCTCATCGACGCTGAACCGGCGCTCGAACAGGTCGATCACACCCGCCCGCTCCAACTGCCGCCCGGAGATCGCCAGGGTGTTGTCGGTGAGCGTGAACAGCCGGAAGCCGTGGTCGCGGAGCCGGCGCAGGGCCGCGGGGACCTCGGGGTGGGGTGGCATGGTGGCGAACCGGTCGGTGAGCTCGGCCGCGTCGGCATCACTGATCTTGATACCGCGGGTGGCGGCCAGCATCCGGAGCACGGCACCGCCGATGTCGGTGAACGGAACGTAGACGCCGGCCAGTGTGAGCGCCTCGGAGTAGGTGATCAGCCCGGCGAACCACAGGCGCATGGCGGCAGGGTCGCCGAAAATCCGGTCAAAGACGGGCTGGATCGCGTCTAGGTCGAGCAGGGTCTCGTTGACATCGAAGACGATGATCGGTCGCTCTGGCACAGGGGAACCTTTCGTTCGTCGGGAGGATAAGAGCCAGACGGCCGCCGTCGGAAGGCGCCGTGGCCGTCGGAAGGCCTTCGGAAGGCCGTTTCAAAGCCTGCCCTGCGCGGCCCGGCTGCACACCGTCAGATCAGGTAGTCGTGATGATCCGTTTCGTCGGGCTCAGCTCACGAGAAACCTCGGCGGTGAGCCGAACCGCGTCGTCACCCGTTGCTACTTACTCTTCAAGGGAAGCCTTCGGGAAGGTCACAGATGAACGATCCGCACCGGGACGCCGCCGCAGCGACCTTCACCGCCGATCACGACGGTGACTGCGACGACGCTGCGTTGCTGGGCAAGATCGGTCAGGGCGACGAGGACGCGATGGCCACGTTCTACCGCGAGCACGGCCGGGTCGTGCTCGGGCAGGTTCTGCTGGTGACCGGGGAGCGGGTGCTCGCCGAGGAGATCGTGCAGGACACGATGCTCGCCGTCTGGCGCGGCGCGGGTTCCTTCCGGGGCGAGTCGTCGGTGCGGTCCTGGGTGATCGCCATCGCCCGGCGGCAGACCCGGGATCGGCTGCGAGGCCATCGGCTGCGGCTGGTGGATAACGCCTACCTGGCCGATCAGCCGAGTTCCGGTCCCGGGCCGGAGGTCACGGCCCTGGACCGGGCGGAACTGGCCGAAGTGACGGGTGCGATCCGGGAGCTCGCGCAATCCCACCGCGAGGTACTGGGCCTGGTCTTCGGCTCCGGGCTCAGCCTCCCCGAGGTCGCCGGCGTGCTGGAGATCCCGGTCGGGACCGTGAAGAGCCGCCTTACCGCGGCGCGCACCGCACTGGGCCGGGTACTTACCGAGAAAGGCCAGAACCGATGAACACAGGCCATGCCGACGCCCATCTGGACCTTGAGGACCTGATCGCCGAGGTCACCGGCCAGGCGATAGCTGACCGGGCCCGGGAACACCTGACCCGCTGCGAGCACTGCCAGCTCGAGGCGAACCGGTGGAACCTCGTCGCCGGCGGGGTCCGCGACCTGACGGCCGACCTACCGCAGGCAGCACAGTCGGCCCGGCCGCGGCGCACCGGACGGCGCGTCCTGGCGGATCTGGGCCGACGCAAGATACTGGTCGCCAGCGTGGCGGCCGCGCTCGTCCTCCTCGGCGGCGCCAGCTACGGGATATCCGCCGCCCTGGCCCCGCACGCGTCCGGCACGGAACTCACCGCGGTCAGCGGATGCGTCACGCTCGAGGAGGCCACCGGGACGCTGGCGCAGGTGAACGGGACAAGCCTGGTCATCAAGACGGCCAGCGGCCAGCCGGTGACCGTGACCACGGCGGCGTCCACGTTCATGAGCCTGTCCGGAACGCTGCTGAGCGACATCACGGACGGGGCGACCGTCGATGTGCGCGGCTCCAGCTCCGACGGGACGATCGCGGCCGCCATCGTCACCGTCGGGCCGCCGTTCAGCGCGGTGAACCCACCGGGCCTCGTCGCCGTCCGGGGGACGGTGGGTGACGCGAGCACCGCTGGTTTCACCCTCGTCACATCCGCCGGAACCCGGGTTCCGGTAACCACCTCCGGTGACACGCTGGTCGTCGTGCCCCACGCCAGCCTGGGCCAGTTGCCGGCCGGCGCCACCATCTTCGCCGTTGGCCAGGCCGGACCGGACGGCACGCTGTCGGCCAGAGCGGTGGCAGCGGTCCGGCAACTCCCGGCCGGAGGGCACCTCAACGTGTCGTTCAGAAGCTGCTCACCCAGCTCGATCGCCGCGGCGCTCGCCCTCGGCGGCTGATCCGCTTTTTCTGCCGAAACGGACGCTGATTCCAGCGCAGGATCAGGACGGGCCCATCTCATCGATGATCGGGTCGGTGCCGTTTTCGCGCCCGGCTGGCCGGACGTCTTCGGGTCCGAGGTGCTCCTCAAGGATCGCCAGTAGCTCCAGAATGCCCGCGAAATCCTGCTGGCGACCGATTCCCGGCAATGTCACGCGGCCCTCGTAACGGCCGAGGCGCGTCTTGGTGATGTCAAGGACGAGCCGCATGCTCCGCCTCCATCCCGGGGCTGGCCACCGGACTGTCGCTCGCCGGACGTATCCGTACCAGCGCAGGCTACGGCTTCATCTGCCCGGCTGGCGTCCGGGTATTCCCTGGTTTCTTCCCTAACCGGGGTTCCCTGGGCTTTCCCGGTCACGGATCCGCGTCGTGAGCTGATGACGGCTGCGGACGCCGAGCTTCGTGAAGGCGTGAGCGAGGTGGTACTCGACGGTCTTGGGGCTCAGGTACAGCTGGGCGGCGGCCTCGCGGTTGGAGAGGCCGGACGCCACCAGCCGCGCGACCCGCAGTTCCTGGGAGGTGAGCCCGGGCAGGCCCGAGTCGCCGCCTGGCCGCGGCCGCAGGCCGGAATCCAGGAGCTCGGCTTCGCTGGCCCGCATGAAGGGTTGTGCCCCTAGAATGCTGAAGGCCTCATGGGCGGCACGCACCGCATCGACCGCATCTCCGTGCCGCTGCAGCCGGGACAGGCACCGCCCGTGCTCAAGATCCAGCAGCCCGCGGTGGAACGGCAACGGCTGGCCGCGGGACGCGAAGCGGGCGGTCCGCAGCACCTCGTCGGCCTGGTCGAGGTCACCGCATGCCATGGCCAGCGAGCCGCGCAGCCACGCGGCCTGGATCAGTGCCACGCTATCGGCACGGCGGCCCGCCCGGGCCTCGATGACCGCCAGGATCACCTCCGCCTGGCGCAGGCGACCGGTGCGGATCAGCGCCCAGGCCTGCGCCGGGCACCACCAGAACGCGGCCGGATCGTAGTGATCGATCTGCGGCACGCCGAGCGCCAGCGCTGCGCCATGCCGAACCTCATCCGGGTCGTCCCTGGCCAGGCCCAAGATGCCACGCGCCGACGCAGCCAGAATGGCGGCGAAACCGCCGAACGCCCGCGCCGCCTGCTCGGCGGCCTGCGCGTGGCCGTCCGCGGCGGCCCAGTCACCACGGCAGGCGGCCACCGGAACCGCCGCGCTATGCACCAAGGCCAGGTCGTAGGCGCAGTTCGTATCGCAGGCCAGGGCCACGGCCAGCTCGGCATGGGCCCGAGCGTCATCCCAGCGCCCCAGCCTGAACTCGGCCCCGGCGAGGAAGGCCAGCGCCCGGCAGGGGAACCGGACCTGTACCCCGGCCCTGATCCGGTTCACCGCCAGCGCAAGGTCCTCCGCTGCGGCTTGGAGGTCGCCGGCCCATAGCCGGGCCACGCCACGGAAGGCCAGCGCGTCGGTCCGGGCGGCGGGCACCATCGCCGACCGCCCGGGCAGGTCGTCGAACAGGCCGAGCGCGCGTCCGACGTCACCGCTCAGCGCGAAGGACAACGACCGGATGCAACGCGCGGCGTCATACCACGGCTCGCTGCCGGTACCGGTGTCTAGCGCGCGGTCCAGCCACGAAGCGGCCTCGGCGTGCGCTCCGGACATCTTGAGCAGCATGCCGAGCCCTAGCGCCGCCTCCCCGCCCACGCTTGGCTGCCGCACCCGTTCATGGGCGTCCCACGCCGCCCGCAGCAGTACCTCCGCATCTCCGGGGCGCGCCGCCAGCAGCGCGTGCTGGCCGAGCGCCGTGTCCCGGCGGCCGCTGGCGGGTAGCTGCTCGATCACGGGCCGGGCAGCATCAGCGGCGGCCACGTCGGCCGCTCGCACCAGCAGCTCGAAGGCTGACAGCGCGCGCTCGTCCCGGTCCGGCCCGCGCACGGTCACCGCCGCGGCCTGCTGCAGGTACCTTGCCGCCAGGAGCAGCTGGCCTGCGTCCGTCGCGGTGGCCGCCGCGGCGCAAAGATCGGCGGCCAGCTCCGCGTCCGGACCGGCGGCCGCGGCGACCCGGTGGGCGAGCGCCTCCTGGCCTCCCATGATCGCCGCCGCGCGCAGGTGCAGCCGCCGACGCCGTTCGGCCCCCAGATCGTAATAGACCGCCTGGCGGATCAGCAGATGCGGGAACGAGACCGCCCGGCCCGACGGCGTGTCCCGCTCGACCAGCAGACCTGCCCGCTCCGCCTTGTCGAGCGCCGCGGCCGGCTCAGCCGTACCGGCTACGGTGGCTGCATCGGCCAGGGCGGCATGCTCACCGAGCACCGACGCGGCCACCACCAGGTCACGGGCCGGCCGTGATAGCGCGGCCAGTCGCGGCAGGATAAGGCCGGCCAGCGACCTGGGCGCGCGGAAAGACCCGCCCGTTCCTCTCAGCTCGTCATCGGCCAGCTCGTCGAGCAGCGCACGCACCAGCAGCGGGTTACCGCCGGTATGGTCGGCCAGCCGCCCTACCGTTCGCTCGGAAAGCTCCGTCCGGCCGAGCCGCCGGCAGAGCGTCCCCAGCTCCCCGGCATCGAGTCCCCTGAGCGTTACGACAGATGCGCGCCGGTCGCCGCTGATGAAGTGGGTCCACCCCTCGCCCAGCTGCGACGTCGCCTCGGGCCGGCCGGTGAGGATCATCAGCACCTGGTCCGCGCCCAGCCGCCTGCAGGCAAACAGCAGCGCCCTGGCCGACGGCAGATCGGCCCACTGCAGGTCCTCGATGACCACCGCGGCCGCCTGTTTGCCCGGCAGCGACGAGATCAGCGCGCGCAGCTCCACGCCGACCGCCAGCGGATCCGCGCCCGGGTCCGGGCCGTGGGATAGCAGCTCCAGTCCGGCCAGAACGCCGGGTGATGCTGCCGCCGCTCCGGCCGCCAGCTGCTGAACCACCCCGTAGGGCAGCACCGTCTCGGCCGGCTCGCCGCTGGCGGCCACCGTCGTCAGTCCTCGCTGGCCGCCGAGGAACTCCACGACGAGCGAAGACTTGCCGATCCCGGCCTCCCCCTGAACCATCACCACCTGCGGGTCTCCCGCCCGCGCGCCGGCCAGCGCGACGGCCAGCGCGGCCAGCTCCGGCACCCGGCCGACGAACACCCGGGCCGGGCGGGCGGCCCGCCCACCGGGATCCACGCCCATAGCATGCCAAGTCGGATCTGCGGGAAGCATCGCTGAGGCCCTTCGACGAACCTGCTGCGCCACAAGTAAGGAGGCGAGAAGCGGCCAAAAAAATACACCCGTAGCGCTGCCGTTGTCCGAATTCACCTCGGCGAAGGTCAGATCAAGATCATTATTCTGAACGGTCCGTAGTTCGTGGTCCAGCCCAAGCTGAGACCTGGTCCTGGAAAACCCGGACGATGGAGCACGGAACACAAAAGGTCTACCCTTGAAAGGAGGGTGCCCCGGATACTGGCACGCGCCCGCCGCAGATCATGGGGCGGTCCGGGATTCGCGTGGGCCCGTTGAGGAAGGTGGCGCAATGGAACATGTGCGCAGTAGCCCCAAGGACGTAGCCTCATCGGCGGTGAGCGCGGCCAGTAGGTCCTCGTTCCGGCGAATGCGCGCCCGCGGAAGGCAGCACGAGGGCGGTGAGGGCCGAGTGCCGCGGGCACAGTCGCGCTTCGGGTACGACTTTACCCAGATTCCCGCGAACACGGACGCAGGTGCGGCGCGGATTCCCGCCAGGCTGGACACACGCATGAGCGACACTCTCTGGTATTTCAGCGGCGAACCGCACGAGAGCCCCCTCCCGACTGTCGTCACCGCGAGCGCCGGCACAGCGTCGGAGGGCGTGTTTGAGTGGCAAGTCCTCGAAGGCGCTGACAAGGCCGCGCTCGGGGAGCGGCCCGGGGCCACTCGCGTGGTCGTGACAGACAACAACCGCATCGACGTTCGCAGCATCGGCGCGAGCAGGGGTGCTGACGATGTGACGGTCGGTGTCGCCAACCTGCATGCGGACGGGCGGGTGCGAGGTTACGGAGAGCAGCGTCTGGGCGTGCGCAACCCGGTGGGCACCCGTCAAGTCGGCGCCGTGAACCGCCTCGCTGCTGCGGCCTATCCGGTCCCGAGCGGGCTCGGCGGTGACGGCGGGTCACCGGAGGAGAAAGCTCCGGTGCCGGAGAACGACCAGCTCCCATCGGCCTCTCCACGCAGCCTTCGCCCGCGGGGGACCAGCCACGCGGCAAGTGCGTCATGGGGTTACGAATCGCGAGTCACCTATGAAGCGGTTGACGACAAAGGGAATCCGATTAACGGGTACGAGGTCAACGAGCAGTGGACGTCCGACGTGGTCAAGGACGACGCTGCTTGCGATTGGCGGCGCGGGCCCGCTGGTGGTCTAGCTGTGCCAGGGACGACGTTCGATGACCTGATCGGGGGAGAAGGAGCTGGCCGAACGCCTGCTCCTCAAGCGCCGAAATCACCGCTTGGCGCTACCAAAGAACAGCATTGGGGCCAGGATTGGTACATCGGCAGCACCACCCCAGGCAGGGGAACGCGTGTCCAGTCCGACACCTTGCAGAAGTATCTCGACCATGGTGAGCACCTGAACGTCACAAGTCCCTCACCGGGCACACCTGCCCCCGCGCCCGGTGTCTTTCCCCCCTCGCCGCCACCGCCGAAATCGACGTCCGCGGTGGAGCCGTAGGGACTCGCCCGGTGCGGGCAGCGCCCTTCCCGGGCACGTTTCCCGGCTCGATCGCGACCGAGCCCGATCTGTCACGTCTGACCGCACTCGCCGATTTCATCCTCCTCGTCCACGTCATCCAGGTATCGCAGGAGGCCCGGATTAGATATCTGGTCCATGGAGAAGAGGTGGAGTTCAGCCGCCTTGTCGCGGTCGCTGAGATCGACCGTGTCCTCAAGGGCGCGTCGCCCGGCAGTCGGATCGAGGTCGAGTTCCTCCAGTCGGACGCACCAACGAGTCTGCTGAGGCTAGACCCGGGGGAAGACGGCATCCTTTTCCTCAACCGCCGAGGAGAGCGCTACGTTCCGGTCAACTACGTAACCGCCAAGGTCTCGCCCTCGGCCGCCGACCGTATCCAGGCCGGTCGTCGAGAGTAGCTGTTCACCGTCTCACGGGTCGGGCGAGCTCGCGCGGCAATATGAAGTCGTAAACATAAGGGCTGGACCGCGGCGTTGATGTCGACATCGACCGGCTCGATGATGTTTGCTGGGATACCAGCTGCCCTGTACCCCTCGACGAGGGCATCTCGCCTTTCCGGCGGCAGCGCGAACAGGATGAACTCAGCACTGTCGCTGGCTCGCAGGATGATCTTTCCTTGCCGGTCGAAGAGTATGACCCGGTTGATGTAGTTAATGGGCGGGTCCGGCCACTCGCCCGGCCCGAATGACATCACCTTACGCAGCAGTCGCGCCCGGTCGTGGTCGAGCGACTCGTCACGTCGTTCGAGCGGGCCCCGGGCGGATGCAGCCTGGCCAGGAAGCAGCGCCGCTGTGCAGGCGGGGCCCAGAATGGGCAGGAGCCGGTGAGCGTTGAATTCAAGGCGAAATCTCGCGCTACCCTCAAGAGCTATTTCGAATAGCTTATCGACAGCCAGTGTCCGCAACGCAGGCGAATCTCGGAGTCGCGTGTGGTCGAGGAAGTCGCAGCGGGACGTGGTCACGCCAGGACCAGGATCCCGCCCGCCGCCAGGGCGGCCACGATGGCGTCCGCAATGAGGTAGGCGAGTAGCGCGGCCGCGGCCGCCGGCAGCAAAGCCTTGAGCAATTGCTCGATCTTCTCTTCCAGCCAATCCCGAAGTTCACCGATAGCCTTCTTGAGTTCATCCAGGGTGGGGAAGCATTTCATCTCGCACAGGCCCGACACGCTCTCGTAAAAGAAGAAGCAGGTTTCCCCTGCTGGGTTGGTCATGATTCCCGCGTGAATGTTGAAGAGCTGGTTACCCGCGGCTTTCGGCACGCCCTTGAGAATTACCTTCACTCCGACATGAGGAACGATCGCGCGGACGCAGCCGCCGACGTGATCGCCGTCGTCCACGTCGACCACGAGCAGCATGTTATCGGGCAGGTCTTTGGTGTACTCGAAGATCTTCGCCTCGGCGAGGCCGACAGGCGCGGCCCCCGGCCGCGCGAGCGTTACGCCCCGGTCACCCCGGACGGCGAGATCGGCCACGCGTTCGGCCTCGCGTTCGGGGTCGGATGACGCCGGGCGCGGTGCGACGGCACGCTGCTGCATGACGTGGGTGAGTTCGTGTGCGAGCAGCCAGTCCCGGTCGGCGGAACGGCCGGCACCGTGACCTAGCACGATGTCGTGGCCGACCGCTAGGCCGGCGTCGCCGACAAGCGCGGCGACCAGTTGTGCCGCCGGGTCATCGTGGACACGGACATGGTCAAGCACGTCACTCCAGCCGGGGAACGTGCGGCTCTCAGCAGGCGTGAGCGAGCGGCCGGCACCCAGCATCGAGATCGCAGCCGGATGCGAACCGGCTGTCAGACCGTGCCGTTCCCGTTCCGGGAGCACGATCGGCACCTCGTGACGCGCCGGGACCACCTGACCGGCGGCCCGGGTGGCCGCTGCCTCCAGTGGATCTGCGGCTCCGCCGTCGAGGCCGCTGCGTGGCATACCTCGAGCCTGCTGGGCGACATGAGTCAGCTCATGCGCCAGCAGACGGTCGCCGCCGGGAGTACCCGGCCGGTATGCACCAGTACGAAACAGGATGTCGGTCCCCGCGGTCAGGGCCCGGGCCTGCAGCGTAGTAGCGACATGGTCCGCACCCGGCCCGGTATGTACCCGTACCGCTGCGAAGTCACCGCCGAGCGCCTGTGCCATCATGGCCTGGGTACCACTGGGCAGCGGAGTGCCGCCGCCCGCGGTGGAGCGGCTCAGGTCACGCTGGACCCCGGCCAGCTTCTCGTGCGGCGGGCAGTCGCAGGACGAGCCGATCCCGCAGCGCTGGATCGGCGTGGGCCACGCCGCGGCCGGGGCCTGCCGAGGATCAACGGGTACCCGGCTGACGTCCGGCAGCATCGTTGCCGGACCCTGCCCCGTCGGCGCGCTGTCCCGTCGCGGTACCCGCCGTACCGTCTTCGGTGCTGGCGGCATCGCCTTCGGCGCGGGCTTGCGGGTGACCGTGGCCCGGCTGGCCGTCGCTGTCATGGCATACCTCCACGGACCGATCCGGCGATGCGCTTGCAGCGCCGGTAGAACGCCGCGTCCTCCCGTCGGACCCGCGCCTCCAGGCGGCTGGTGACCCGCGCATCCATCTTCGCTCCTGCGATCAGGTGAGTAAACCCGAGCTGGGCCGCCTCGGCCGGGTCGAAGGCCGCGCCGGCCGAAGGGAACAGGTAGCGCTGGTAGATCCCGCGGTGCGGCGAGCCCGGGTGGAACCGGTGAAAGTCGAGGCAGGCCGGCAGGAGGAACTGTTCCACGGTCGTGTTGAGGCTGGCCTTAGCGGGAAATGCCGCCCAGGCCGGCGCGTGCCGGGAGTTGAGCACGAGATCGAGGCTCAGCCGGGCGTAGTACTGGATGAAGGCGGCGTTCATCCCGCCGAGGATCCCGCAGTTGGACTCGCGGATGCGCCGCGCCGACCGCGACCGCGACCATTCCCACTCGGCGGGCAGGCTCAGCCCGGCGCGCGCGAAGGCGTCCTCGACCAGGCGCGGCCCGCACCGGGCGTCGTCCGCGGGGTAGATCTCCGGATGCTGGGCCAGCACCGGTGCGCCGGTGATCCGGGCGGGCAGCGGCTGCCACAAGAAGACGTCGGTGTCCAGGTGCACGAACGGCCGGTCCTGCAGGCTGTAGGCCACCAGCTTGCCCAGCGCCCACCAGCCGGGATCGGTGTCGCCCAGCCGGTCAAGCTCGGTCGAGACCTCGGTGAAGGGCAGGCCGAGGCGGTCGATGAGCAGCGCCCGGCCGGGGCTGTCGGTGACCAGCACGGTCTCCGGGTAGTGCGCCTGCGCGAGCCGGAGCGACAGGCCCCAGGCCAGCAGGTGGTGGAGCGGCTCGCGCCAGGTAAAGCCCTGGCCCGCCCGATAGGCCTCGCTCCAGAACGACCAGACTGCGCGCATCGCCATGCTTCCCGTCACGGTTATCCAGTGAGACCCGGGCCGTGGCCGAGCACCGGCGGGGCGACGCCGGCGACCGTGAAGCTGGCAGCTTGAGACGACCCCAGCAATGCGACCGCGCTAAGCGTCGCGGTGATGTTAAACGTGTACGTGTTCCCCTGGCCGGGGTTCGTGAGAACCGTGATGGGAAAGCTCACCGACGCCTGACCGACCGGGATCGGCACGCTCGCCGGAATAGTTGCCACCGTCCCGACACCGGTCGTGCCGGTCAGCGCGAGGGCGACGGTGGCGGGCGCGACGGCCGGGTAGCTCAGCGCGATGGTGACCACGGGGTTCACCGCTTGCGGCTCGTTGTTGACCGTGGCCTCCACGCCGGTCACGCGGTTCAGGAAGTCGACGACGACGGTGAGGCCCGGCACGGTTTGGTTCGGTGGCGGGCCGAAGTTGAAGCTCAGCGAGGTGACCGCAAGGGTCGGGGCCAGATAGAACCAGCCGTCGAAGTCACTGGAGACGGCCTCGTTACCGGACGGGAGCCGCAGGTCTATCCGCGGGGTCACGCCATCCTGCCGGAGCGCCGCCTGGCCGTAGGTCTGTCCGTCCAGGTATATCGGCCCGCTCGCGAAGATCATCTGGCCCGGCAGCCTGACGCGAACCCGGGCAAACAGCTGGCTGGGAGCGCCGGGGCTGAGCAGGCTATTGAGGAACATCTGGAACACCGCGATGTCAATTCCCTGCCAGAGGTTCACCCCCTCACGGGGAAGCAGCCAGGAGATGGCCTGGGCGCCGACACTGATCGGGGCGTCCAGGACCCAGGCGTTACGCGCGACCGCCGCGGTGCCTGGCACCAAGGTGAGACTGTCGTCGTTGGGCGGGGCGGCCGGCGTCTCGACGGTGACGATGAAATTCGCTCCGGTGACGGGACTGGACGGCGTCTGGTCGAGGTCGATGACCAGGCCGTTCGCCAGCAGCTGGTCGAGCGTGGTGATGTCGTCGTTCACCCAGCTGACGCCAGTGACATGGATGGCCTCGACGGTGGTCGGCGGGGCGATGGCGGTGAGCGGGCTGAACGTCTGCCGGCAGTCCTCGACCAGCACGCCGGCCGCGGCGGCGGAGGTGGGCGGCACCCAGTGCACGCACGCGAGCGGCGCGTTGTACACCTGGACGCAGGCTGGAGGCTGGGCCAGGTTCCCGTCGCTGCCGCAGGGCGGCCACTCGATCTGGCCGGTGGCCGCGCGCGCCGGGATCGTCCAGTAGTCACCGCTGTTGTAGGTACCCGTAGCGAAGCTGACCTGGATGCCGTTCTCCAGCTGGATCCAGGTGCCCGCCGACAGCGGGATACCGGTTGCCGTGGCCGCGGGGCCGGACTGATCCCACCGCCGCATGCGCGCGTTCTGGCTCGGGTCGACCGATATCGTCTGGCCGGCGGGCCCGGCCAGGGTGACGGACAGCTCCTTCTGCTGGATGCTCTGTATCTGGTACAGCGTCCCCGGACTGTTCGGCGTCAGCGCGAACTGGAGGGTGTCGTCGGTCGACTCGACCCACTGACCGGTCTGGAAGCCGAGGTTGGCATCCGGGCCCAGCGAACTGACGGTCACCGTCGAACCGGAGATCGCGGTGATCGCCGTGACGACCGATCCGTTCTCCCTGGACCACTTGAACGTGGCGTCGGCGTCGGTCCCGCCGGCCTGGATCTCCACCCGGTAGAGCTGGTTCTCGATGCCCTGGTAGCCGGCCGCCGCGACGGGTCCGCAGCCGCAGTCGGCCGCGGGTCCGCTGGTGCCGGCGGTCATGGTCCCGGTACTGGGCTGGGGCGGGGCTGCCGCGTTCATGTCCTGGCAGCACGAGGGCGCGGGACCCGTGCCCTCGGCCGGCGGCTGGGGAGCGGGCACCAGGCTGGCGGCCGCGCGCCACACCGTCTGCACCCGCGCAGTGGTGTCGGCCTGGCCGAGCGCCGGCTCGAGCAGGCACGGGTCGTCCAGGGCGGTCTGCAGGCGCTGCCACACCTGCAGCCAGACCTGGATGACCAAGGCCCCGGCGGCCACGTTCAGCCCGGAGAGCAAGGCGGCGGCGTCCTGTGCCGTACCCGGCAGGCTCAGGTACGGCTGTTCTTCATAGCTAAGGCTGGTCGGGTTGTCGCAGAGCAAGCCGTTGACGTAGTACCGGCCCGGCCCGATGCCGATCTCGTTGCCCGACACCGTGATCTGGAAGCCGGCGTCGGCCACGGGACCGCCATACTGCCCGACGGCGTCGATGGTCTCTGTCCGGGTCTGGCAGGCGTCGATGAAGCACTGCTCGTTGGCGTCGGCATCCAGCGCGACGCGGCCCTGCTGCTCGAGCACCGCCGTGTAGTTCCTGCGGCGGTTGAACCTGATCCGACTGAAATCGCCTCTCATCGCCTGTCCTTTGCCGTTTGCCCGGCTGCCGAAGCTAGATCAGCCCAGCGCCGATTCCGGGGGGGTCCGCCGGCCAGTCGTAGCACCGCGGGTAATAGCCGTAGGCGGCTGGTCCGAGCGGGAGTTCGGCCTCCCGTGCCGGGTGAATGAAGACCCCGCTTTCGAGCAGCGCGGGGAGGTACTCGGGAGCTCGCAGCTGGACATTGCTGACCGCCTCGGTTTCCTGCGCCTGGAGATAGGCGCCCAGCTGCGAGCCGTTGTCCGCGCCGGTCCAGATCGCCATCGGTACGTCGCCGCTGAGCAGCGCGTACCCGGGCCGCCCGTAGCGGAGCGTGACGAAGGAGGGCTCGAGCGCGGGCTCCGCCGCGGCGCTCGGGGGCAGGCACTGGTAGCGGCTCGGCGTGATGGAGCCGAACGGGAGCACGCAGAACCGGACGCAGCCGGCCTGCTGGCGGCTGGCCCGGATGGCGGCACGCCAGGGGTCGCTGCATCCCAGGCGCGCGTGAAAGATGGTGTTCGACGCCAGGGTCATGGTCCGGACGCAGACCTTGCCGACGATCGTGCTGCCCTCGACGTGCAGGTCGGCTCCGGCGCTGGCCACGTCGGGACCCGCGTAGGCGACGCAGAACGGCGACGTCGCGTCGATGATGCTGTTGCAGATCTTCGTGGTCCCGCTGGGGTCGGCGGCGACCGGCCCGGTGATCACGCGGTCCAGGGACAAGCTGGTCCCGGTGGCGGTGACCACGATGCTGGGGTCGCCGGGCGAGAGCGGGTCGCCGTCCGGGAGCAGCCCGAGCCCGGGCACCAGGGTGGCGTCGGCGACCTGGATCACGGCCGGCGCCTCGCCGCTCACGAGCAGCTGCCCGGCCAGCCACGCGCCGCTGATCAGCAGCTGCCCGGGGGAGGCCGACTCGCCGGCCGGGTCAGCCACCCCCGTGACCTCGATGTCGCCGGTGACCGTGACCCGGGAGGTGTTCCAGGTCACCTCGCGCGGACCGTCCGCCGGGACTGGCTGGCCGGCCACCAGGGCCAGATTGCTGCCGGCCGGGAGCAGCACCGCCGCCGGGCCAGTCAGGTCGGCCGTCAGCGACTCGAAGCCGGGCAGCACGATGATGCCGGATGACCCGGCCGGGACCTGGTTCCAGCCTGCGACCGCGCTGGCCAGGTCGGGGAAGGAAGTCCAGCTTGGGACCGCGGTGGCCAGGTCGGGGAACGAGCCGACGATCGCACGGTAGTGCACGCCTGCGGGGTCGAGCTGGGACAGCGCGGCGGACCGGTCGTAGGGACCGCCACCGATCGCGGCCGGGAACCCGTACAGGTAGTTGACCTGCAGCGACTGCGGCAGCGGGACGTCGTCGGCGAACTGGACGCGCCCAAGTTCGGGGTCGATGGCGATCTTGCCCGCGGTCACGGTGCACCAGGCGCCGCCGGGCCGGTCCGCCAGGTTCGCGCCGTAGACCTGATCGACCGCGACGGGAACGTCGTCCGCGGTCAGCAGGATGCTCGCATCCGGCCCGTAGCAGCCGGCGAGCTCCTCCCGGGAGATCGGCAGCGGGACATCCATCCGCGTCGTCAGGCTGCCGAAGGCGAGGCGCCGCTGGGGGCTGGAGAACAGCGGCATGTCCTGGCCGAGCGGGCTGAACCGGTACCGCCCGCCGCCGACCGCGGTCGCGGCCGCCCCGCTGACCGGCCAGCTCTGCCATCGCCACAGGTGGACCGCGACGTCCGGTATGCAGGCCCGGCCCGGCCCGTGCAGCGCGATGTCGAGCGGCGTCGGGTCGGGATCGGCCACCGTTCGTGAGCGCGGCCCGATGCGGCGCACGTCGATCGTGCGGTTCTGCACGTCGAAGGCCGTCCCCATCAGGCGCAGCGCCCGGCCGTGCCGCAGGTCCACCGTCGCGTCGTGGGCGGGCCGCACATGCCGCATGCTCTCGGTCGTGATCAGGCGCCGGAATTCCTCGACCGCGACGGCGGCGCGCCCGGAGATATCCATCGCCAGCTGCTCAAGCGCCAGCAGGGTGCCCTTGCGACGGCGGTAGCCGATCGTATCGGCAACCTCGGCGCGGCTGTCGGAGCTGGCCGACGCCACCTCGTAGATCGAGTTGTACCCGATCAGGTCGCCGAGGTAGGGGATGACCCACGGTGCGCAGGTCTCGATGAACTGGTCGTCGTACAGCTGGTTGATGTTGTCCTCGACGATGCCGGACTGGACGGCCATGACCGCAAACAGCGCCTGGAGCTGCCCGCCGCCCGCGGCGTCCCGGGTCCGGTAGACGGCCGGCAGGAGCGCGAAGAGCTGATCGGCGTCCAGGCTCATGACCAGACCCCGATCCGGCCCTGGGTCGCGGGGTCAAGCTGGAGCAGCTGGGCGCCCGTCGGCGGCTGCGGTCCGCTCGCGCACAGCATCGCCGCGCCGGGGCCCTGGGCGGCCTGCCCGCTCGGCGCCAGTCCCTGCAGCTGGACTGCGGTGACCCCGGGTACCTGCTGGATGACCTGGATGATCTCGCTCGCGACGACGCCCTGGCCAAGCTGGCGCTGCTCGAACGAGAACGCCACGCTGACATCCTGCCACACCTGGGACAGGACCTGGCCCGGGGCGTAGTCGGCTTGGTCGATCAGGACGGCGGCGGAGAACGTGAACAGGACCGGCAGGTAGGACGCGACCAGGAGCGGGACATCCGGGTCGGCGCACAGCCCGATCGCCCCGACGAGGGAGCTGACGACCGGATCGTCCGCGCTGAGCTGCGCGCCTGCTTGCCCGGCGACGGTGAGGAACACGCCGCGGACGCCGCCAAGCCAGGTCCAGCTGGCTTGGGCCTTGGCGATCCCGGCGAAGGCCAGCGCGTAGTTCTGGTAGTCCTGCAGGGAAACGACGCGGCCGATGGTCAGCGTCGGCAGCGGCGCGCTGGCCCGGGCCTGGCCGGCGGTGGCGGGATCGGCGGCGCCAGACGCGCCGCTCGGGTTGGTGACCGTCGACAGCCCCTGCGGGCGGTCCAGCGCCTGACTGAGCTGCCCGGCGCTAGCCATGCCCGCGCTGCCGATGCCGGTGCGGTAGACGGCGCGGATGTTGGCCACTCCGGTCGGCGGCCGCGCCCCCTGGACCCCGTCGCCGAACTGCACGACCATGGTGTCGGCCCCGTTTGTGCTCGTCACGAACACCCGGTCGGCAGGCCCGGCGGTGAGCAGGCTCGCGGTCTCCTGCCACTGCAGGTTGTTGACCCAGACTTGCAGGGTGGACACCGAGCCGTTCCCGTTCGGGGCGGGCAGGTAGGTCAGCGGCGCCTGCTTCAGCGTGAACTGCAGGGCAGGGTTGCTCGCGTCGCCAGAGCCGAGGATCTCCTGGACGGTCTGCCCGTTCGTGGCCAGCACGGCGTTGGCGTTGACGGTGACCGTGCCGGCATCGTAAATACCGGTCAGCGGCGTGGTCAGGGTGAGGGTGGCGATGTCGCCGCCGACCGAGACGCTCTGCACCATGGCCGCCTCCCCGGCCTGCGGGTCGCCGGCCGCGGCCGGCATCAGCGTGAACGTGCCCGGAGGGACGCTCAGCGTCCCGGGTATGCCGCTCAGGGTCGTCACCGTCCACAGCAGGTTCCCGGTCGGCGGGTCGGTGCCGGGCGGGAAGGCGCCGGTCACGAAGATCTGGCCGGCCGCGGCCTGCGACCCGCCGGACATCCCGGCCGGCACGAACGTGCCGCCGGACACCTGCGTGCCGCCGGACACCTGAAGGCGAACGCACCGGCCGGACAGGCCGATCGGCTGGCCTGGCGCGATCTGCTGGCCGCCGGTGACCGTTACCGATGAGCCGGACACCGGGGCCGGCATCCCCGGCTGCAGCGGGTAGTTCGAGACCTGATTCCAGCTGGTGAGCGGCAGGTCAGCCAGGGTAAGAGGGGCGCTCTGCAGGTAGCAGGTCACGCTCGGCGTGGCCGTGACGAAGGCGTCGAGCAGGGTGTCGACCGTGACCGCCGGCTCGGTCGGCACCAGTTGCTGTCCGGCGTTGGGGTTGAGCGTCAGCTGGGTGGTCTTGGTGGTCAGCGTGTACATGTCCGGACTGGATTCCGCGACCGCGCCGATCTGGAACAGCGCCGTTGCCTTGATGGACCCCGTGACGGCGGGAACGCCGTAGACGGATCCCGTGACGACGGAGATGCCGGGCGAGGTAAGGACGAGCCACTGCGGCGGGCCGTCCGTGGCTGAGGCGGGCGGAGCCAGACCGGGGTAAGAGGCGTCCAGATTGATCTGGTAGCTGCCGCTGGTGTACTCGTAGTTCCATGTGACCGCCGGGAAGGTGCCTTGGCTCGTCGTCTCGGTCTGGTAGCCGGGGACCTGGCAGATATTGGCGCCCGACAGCACCTGCGGGCTCGGCGCCTGCGCGCCGTACAGCCCCGCCTTCTTGCGGAACACGTACAGGCATACCTGGCTGGCGTCCTGGCGGGCGGTGAAGGCGTCCGAGAGTGGCCCGTCCCACCAGATCTGCGTGTTACCCGAGACCAGCGGGTCGGGTGCTACCGCGGTGACGTAGTGAAAGTCCGCCGGGCCGGTCGGGGACGGCTGGCCGCCCTGGGCCTGCACGAACAGCAGCGCGTCGCCCAGGTTGATGCTATTCGCGGTGCCGGTGATCCAGGTGCTGGTGTCGGACCCGGCCAGCTGCCACGGGATCGTGGTCCGGGCGCGCAGCGCGTTCCAGCCGGCCAGGGCGGTCAGGTCGGCGGAAGTCTCGAACACCTGCGCGGTCTGGCCGGGGCCGGGCACGCTCTGCACCCGGCTGCCCGCGGGTATCAGCACGTTGTCCGGGGAGCCGGGCGCGCTGGACAGGGTGAAGGCCAGGATGGCCGAGGCGGCCACCCCGGGCGAGGGCACGTAGCCGACCAGCCCGGCGAGCTCGAAGACCGAGCGCTGGTCGACCGCCGTCCGCAGGAACGCCTCGTTGGCGAAGCGCTCCTGGTAAAAGGTCAGGATGTCCAGCGTGACGGCCCAGGCGTCGAGCAGCGCGATGGAGAAGTCGCCCGGGTCGCGGGTGCGCAGCGCGGCCAGCGGCGGGAACGCCGAGTCGGACAGCGCGGCCAGCATGCTGGCGTTGAAGGTCGCATACCGTCCCGCCCGGTAGGCGATCGCCGGGAGCGCCGCGCGGTTGGCGATGGCCTCGGGTGTCTGCTGCGCCAGCCCGGTACAGCAGCCGCAGGGCGGCACGTTCGTCGATGTGGTGCCGTTGCTCATTTGCCACCGTCCAGGTGCAGCGTGAACGTGCCGTGGTCGAGATGGTTCGGGTCGTTGTCGCAGCGCGGGATATCCAGCCGCCCCATGGTGAGGTAGCCCTGCGCCACCCCGTCTAGCCACGGCGCGTCCATCCGGGTGAACACGGTCAAGGTGGCGGACGCGACGCCCTCGACCGCCTGCGCGGCGGCGACGAGCGGACTGGCGTAGACGGTCTGCCCAAAGCTGAAGCTGGCCGGGTTCAGCAGCCCCGGGGCGCCGCTGGCCTGGTTGCCGGTGATGAACACCATCATCAGCGCCCGGTACACGTCGCCCTGGAAGTGCGCCGGGTCGACGCAGATTTCCATCTCTATCTGCAGACCGACGATGATCGCGCCCTCGACGGCGATGTCGGTGCCCATCATCCGCAGCATGTCCAGCTGGGTGGTGGTGCCGGCGATGAGCTGGGAAGTCAGCGTCGTGGCCGGCTCGATCGAGGCGAACGCGGTGTACCAGCTGCCGGTCCAGCGCAGCGAACCCCGGGCCGCGCTGACGCCATTGACCTGAGCGGCCATGACTCCGTAGTCGGCTTCGGTGACGCACCGCTGCTGCTGGGTGTAGCCGAACGGGGCGAACTGCCGGATGTGCTCCATGTCCTCGGGGTCGGTGCCGCCGGTCGCGGCGAGCGGGTTGCGCACCCCGGTGATGACACCGGGTGGCAGTGGGACGTCGGCCGGGAACACGGCGTGCCCGAGCGCGTCCCGGCCGATGTTCCCTGAGCTGCCGTTGCCGACCCGGTAGGTCGCGGTAAAGCCCAGCCCGGCCCCGGGGGCCATGCCGTGCTGGTTGTCGCCGAACCGCAGGAACACCGACCCGTCGTACTCGATCTCGGGCACGACGTAGCGGCCGCTGCCGTCGAAAGACAGCAGATCCGGCTGCGGGGACCAGGTGAAGTCTTCGTCGTCGGCCAGGGTGATGTCCGGCAGCGCGCCTGCGGTGCTGGAGGCAAGGAACGCGGCGGCGGAGGACGCGCCATCGTACGGGACGCTGAACGTCAGCGGCGACTGCGCCAGGCCGGGGTAATAGCGGGGCAGTGGGGCCGCCGCGGCGGCCTGGGTGCCCGTTCCGCAGCCGCAGCCGGAAGCCGGGTCCGGCGCGGGCGGCGCCGGCGGCACCGGGCCCAGGTTCTCGTTGCTGACCCAGGTGCCGTGGTCGGCGAGCACGATGTTCCCGTACGCGACGGTGACCGCGGCCAGCGGCTGGGAGCCGTGGTCGGCGTCGGTCGTCGAGGAGAGGCACAGCGGGAATGGCAGCGCGTCGGCCGCCGCCCAGGTGATCTGGGTGACCGCGGTGGTCTTGCCGGTGACCGGGTCCTTGACCGGGTCGGTGAGCACGTTGCCCTGGTGGTCCTGGGTGGTGACGGAGGTAAGCTGGACGGCCCAGCGGTGGGTGGGGTCGGCGTCCTCAGCCGCCCCGGTCAGCGGCCCCGTGACTTCCTCGAAGATCAGCATGCTGCCCTCCTGCAGCATGCTGAGGGTGCCCGTCAGGGTGGCCTGGGTGGCGCCGGCCGGCAGGCAGCAGTCGGTGTCCTGCCAGGTGTAGAAGTCGATGCGGTTGAGCTCGACGTAAAGGTCGGCGGCCTGCGGGCTGGCGTCCGGCATGCTCATGAAGACCGGCTGCGAGCCCGCGGCCAGCAGCTGTGCCACCGGGTCGCCCGCCTGCGCGGCCGGCCCCAGGCCGGGCATCCAGACGTAGAACAGCGTGCCGGGCGGTACCTGCACGGTGTCGTTGACGCTGACACTGACCAGGGTCCGGGCGTTGCAGCCCTCGCCGATCCGGTAGTCGACCAGCCGGGCGTGCCGCCGCAGCGAGATGCGGCTGCGCGCGGTGTCGAGGTAGGCCTCGGTGCTGACCGCGTCCTGCTGGTAGCTCAGGTGATCCGCGGCGTAGGCGAGCGCCTCGGCCAGCGCGACGCCGAGGTCGGCGGCGTGCGTCTCGGTCCACCCCGGCAGCAGCACCGCCAGCCGGTCCAGCATCACCTGCAGGAAGCCGTTGTAGTCCTTGACCAGGTAGTTGATGTCCGGCGGGCCGGCCAGGGCGGGCGGGCAGCAGGTGGCCGGCTGGCAGTCGGCGGGCATCGGGCAGCCGGCCTTGAAGGAGAACTCGATGCAGGCCAGCTGCGGATCGATGCCGGGCGGCGGGTCCGGGTTGTCAGAGCTGGTGACCAGCGCGAAGGTGTAGGTGGAGAAGTCGCCGGTCTGGTCGAGGCCGACCGTAACGACGGTCGGGTCCTGCGCCGTGGCCGCCGTCACCCCCACCACCTGCACCGGGGCGCCGCCGGTGATGCTGATCATGGAGGTGCCCAGGGGCAGCGAGGTGGCGTCCTTGACGAAGGTGACGGCGAGCTGCGTCCCGCAGCCGGGGCTGCCCAGCACCTCGAGGTAGTCGATGCCGTTCAGCCCGGCCTGCTGCAGCACCAGCTCGCGGCGGTTCTCCTGCCCGCAGGAATAGATCATGAGCTCGTGCTTCCGTAGATGAACTGCTGCGTCTGCTGCTGCTGCGCCTGAATCAGGGTGTAGACCACGGTGACCAGGAGGGTGGACTCCTCGGCGGTCACGGTGACCGACTGCACCCGGATCAGGTCGGACAGCCACTGCTGCAGCCCGGCCTGGATGGCCTGCTGCTGCGCCGTGGCGAGCACGTCGCTGTTGGGCGCGAACACGAACTGCGCCGTGCCACTGCCGAACGTCGGGCGGTTGACCCGCTCCCCGGGCGAGGTGAACAGGATCTGCTCGATCATGTCGCCGACATGCGTGACCGGGTCCGTCTGGGCGGTGTGCCCGGTCGGGTCGAATGAGTAAGGAAAGGAGATGTTCATGTCGCCGTCACCCTGACCTGCGTGAGGACCGGCAGCAGCGGCGTTCCCGCGGGCGTGCAGATCGCCTCGCCGGTCTGGATGACCAGCGGCTGCCCGTCGGACGTCACCCGGGTGGTGCCGACGACCCACTGGGCGGTGACGCAGGGCGGCACCGGCGGCAGTACGCCTGGGCAGCCGACTACGGTCCACGGATCACCGATCGCGGCGGCCGGCAGGCCGTCGAGCGTGACCGCCGGGCTCGGCACGGTGGGCATGGCCTGCCCGCCGTGCACGCACATGACCGTGGCGCCCTGTTGGATGAGGGAGCCGGGCATGGTCAGATCACCTCCAGGGCACCGTCGTTGACGGTGACGGCCGGGCCGTTCATGAGGATCGTCGCGCCCTGGCCGTTGCTGATCGTGATGCCGGTGTCGGACACGGAGATGAACGCGCCGGTGGAAGACTTGAGCAGGATGCCCCCGGTCGGGCCAGGCACGTCGCTGATGAGCAGCGTGTTCTCGCTGACCGTCTGGACCACGATTTGCTGCAGGCCGGGCGGCGCGGCTAGGACCAGCGCGGGGACCTGCGCCGCGGTCGCCCAGAAGCAGCCGACCCAGACCGGGTAGTCCGGGTCGCCCTGCTCGAACTCGACCCACACCGTGGCGCTGATCTCGGGCACGGCATAAAACCCCGACTGGACACCCGCGAACGGCACGCACGGCATGGCCCAGCTCGAGGGCAGGATGTTCGCCACGTCGGGCACTTGCACCAGCAGGCGGCCGGTCTGCAGCGGATCGACGTTGTCCAGGACGATGCCGCGGTACTTGCCGAAGAACTTGCCGTTGTCGCTCATGACCTGCTCTCAGTACGGAAGGGCCGGCACGACCGGCAGGTCGGCGATGAGGGCGTTCCGCTTGAGCACGAAGCTCTGCTTGTACTGGCCGGGTTTGAGGGTGTGGGTACAGCTGTCGACGTAATGCATCCCGTCGAAGGCCGGTCCGGCGCCGCGTACCCCGACCAGGCTGCGCGCCCGCAGCACCTGCCCGTACCGGTCGACGTCGAGGGTGCCCCGGCCGGTGACGACGTCGGCGTGCCTGACCGCCTCGGCCATCCCCAGCATCAGCGCCTCGGCCGGTGATCGCTTGGCCGTGTCGTTCAGGTACCTGACTGTCTGGGGCACGGGGACGACGAGCCCGAGCGGCGGGTTGAACGGCGTGACGGGCGGGATTGGCACGGGCACCGTCACGCCGGCGATCGGGTCCTGGATGAAGACGATCGGCAGGACCGAGGCCTGCGGCTGGTACTGGAAAGACAGACTCTCGACGTTCGTCCAGGCATCCATGTTCACGTTGAGCGCCGGCTGCGGGGCCCCGATCCTTACCTGGGGTCCCCAGTACGCCTGGGTCGTGCCGGGCAGCGGCCCCGGCGTCAGGTAGAAGACGTAGCCGACCTGCCGGGCGAGCTCGTTCAGGTAGGCCAGGTCGGTCCCGTGCTGCACCGGGACCCGCGACACCGGCACCGGGACGTCGGGCACCAGGGCCGGCACGACCTCGGGCACGACTCCGAACGCGGCGTACTTGGCCAGGATGGCCGCCGCGCGCAGGTCCGGCGTCATGCCTGGGTAGGGCAGGCCGGTGAAGTCGACGAGGTTCATCAGCACGGACAAGTCATGGCCGGTGACGACCAGCTTCGACGAGCCGCCAGTGGCGTCCGGTACGACCTGGTGATGCTCGATGACGCCGTCCATGACGACCTGCGGCAGGCCGCCGAAGGTGACGACCAGGATGACGCGCAGCACCGGGATCGGCGCGTCACCGGCCAGCAGCAGCAGGGTCTGCAGGATCGAGTCGTTCGCGAGGGTGAAGGTGAGCTGGAAGCCACTGGGCTGGGTGGCCGATTCGGTGATCTCAGCTGAGACGAACGCGTCGATCACTGGCTTGGGCACCGGGAAGGCCTCAACCGGGCCGGCCAGCAGCGTCAGGTACAGCGGGCTAGCCATTGCGGGCTCCCGGCGAGACCCCCGACGCGACCGGGATCAGGATGGTCCGCCCGGCCTGCCCCGTCAGCGCGTCGGGATCGGTGGCGCTGTTGGCGTCGCAGATCATCCAGTACAACTGCGGGTCCCCGAGGAACCGGTTGGCCAGGTTGTCCAGGCGGTCCCCTTGGACGATCACATAGGACTGCGTGGCGGGGTAGGTGGCCGCCTGGGGGATGATCCGCCGCGCCAAGTACATAACGACCCTGCCGTCGGGCAGCGTGAGCTGCTGGGTCGGCGCGCCGTAATAACGGCTGCTCGGGCTCGTCGGGGCGCCGGTCCCGGCGGCCGAGGTAATCAGCGCCGCGAGTGCGGAATCCATCGGGTGCCGCCTTTCCTCAGGCCTGCGTGGCCATGGCTTCCTTGGCCAGCTGGTAGGTCAGGTAGAGCGCGCCTGCCGGGGTCAGGAAGCCGACGTCGCTGACGCTCAGCACCCGCATGCCCAGCGAGACCTTGGCGCGGATCGGGTTGAGCTGCGGATCGAAGAACTCCTCGGTGATCTCGATATCGGTGATCCGGACCGGCGTTATCCGCTGCTGGCTCCACGCGAACACCGTCAGCGAGGAGTCCATGGGCAGGATCTCGATCGTGCCGACCAGCGACAGCACCTCGTTCGCGATCAGCACGCTGCTCGCCGGATACACCAGCAATTCGAGCGCGGACAGCTGCGGCTGGATGCCGAGGCTCATGGCCACCGGGTCGGCGGCGGCCAGCTGATCGGTCGCGTCAATCTCGACGTCGCACTTGATGGTCTCGATCGGCGGACCCTTGAGCCGCAGGATCTCGCTGCGGTCCGGCTCCTCGCCCACCGCCTGCGGCTTGAGTGACCTGGTCAGCGTGTCCGGGTTGTACTGCAGCATGATCGTGCTCACCGGGATGCCGGTGACGGGATCGAGCGACATGATCGCGCCCTGCCTTACCAGCGGCGATACATTATTCATCGCGCTCTCCCCGCCGGTCCGCCGGTCCGTCGGCGAGCGCCGCGAACAGGGCGGCCGCGATCTGCTCGGCGGCTTGTTCCGGTGCCGCGCCGGCCTGCAGTACCCCGGCATCCAGGTGCCCGATCCGCCGCTGCGCGGCGGCCGGCCAGCGGTCCCCGTCGCTGGCGGCCAACCCGGCCAGGCGCGTCTGCAATGAGCTGACGAACCGGGCCCGCTGCCCCGGCGAGTAGCCGTGCAGCGTGACCCGGCCGATGTCGAAGTGAACGGCCCGGGGCGGGCCGGGTTTCGCAGTCACACCAGGCCTCGCGTTTCCGCCGCGGTGAGCGGCTTGTCGAGCTTTGCGTACTCCGTGCGCGCCGCGGCCAGGACGTGCCTGGCCTCGATGATCATGGAGTCATCGGCGGCGAGGAACGCGGCATTCGTCGCGATGTTGCGGATGGCTCCGCCCGCCACGTTCAGCTGCGCGAGCCGGTCGAAGTCGAGGTCGGCCAGCGGTGTCGCCTGCGGGAAGATGCGCCGCCAGATCTTCGCCCGGGCGGCCGGGTCGGGAAACGGGAACTGCACGATGAAACGGATCCGGCGCATGAACGCCGGGTCGATGGCATGCTGCATGTTCGTGGTGAGGATGGCGACGCCACGGTAGGACTCCATCTGCTGAAGCAGGTAGCTGATCTCCAGGTTGGCATAGCGGTCGTGGCTGTCACGTACCTCGCTTCTCTTGCCGAACAGCGCGTCGGCCTCGTCGAAGAGCAGGATCGCGCCGCTCTGCTCGGCGCCGTCGAAGATCGAGCGCAGGTTCTTCTCCGTCTCCCCGATGTACTTGCTCACCACCGACGCGAGGTCCACCTTGTACAGGTCCAGGTCGAGCTCGGCGGCCAGTATCTCCGCGGCCATGGTCTTGCCCGTGCCGCTGCTGCCGGAGAACAGCACGGTCATGCCGAGGCCGCGGGCATGCTTGGCCGCGAACCCCCACCGGTCGTTGACCACCGCACGCTGGTGCACGTGAACGGCGATCTGCCGGAGCGTCTCGACCTGCGCGCCCGGCAGCACCAGGTCGGCCCAGCTCGCCCTAGCCTCGACCCGCTGGGCCAGCGCGTCCAGCGCGCGGCGGGCGTGTTCGCGGCAGATCTGCCAGCCGAGCTGGCCCGGGTCGGCGCCTGGGTCGGCGTCGGCCGCCTCGCGGATGACCGCGGCGGACATGCTTATCGCTGGCTCCTCGAAGTGGAAGTACTCGGCGATCCGGTCCAGGTAGCCGTCCATCTGCTGGGCCAGCGGCCCGAGATCCCGGACCCAGGCCCGTCGCCGTTCCGCTGCCGTCATCGCGGGTACGTGCAGCCGCAGCCCGTTCAGCTGCTCAGCCGGCCTGCCGGGCTGCACCTCGATCGCTACCGGTGCCTCGGTCACCGCCAGCCACGCGGATATGTGCCGGACGCTGTCGCAGTCTTCCGTTTTCAGGTACAGCCCGGCGCCGGTCAGGGCGGCCTCTCGCGTCCACAGGCGAGCGAGCTGGTCACATTCGGCGGCCGCGGCGGGGATGTCGCCGGCGTCCATGGCGTACGGAGCGAGGCCGCACCGCTGGCAGATGCCGACGAAGGCGGCCTGCCGGGTCGACCGGTGCGTTCCGATCAGCAGCAGCGGCTCGCGCGTTGCGCCTGCTCGCGCCCAGTGCCGGGCGCCGGGCTCGACGGCGGCCTGCCGGGATGAGCCGGACCCTGCATGGGCGTCCAGCGGCTCGGGGTCGGCCGGGATCCGCCGGGCCAGTGCCGCCAGGCGCTCATCCACCCCAGGCACGCCGAGCAGGAACGCCAGGATCCGCTCGTCGATATGCAGCGGAGCCTGCAGCACGCTGCCGCGGTCGACGTCAAGCAGCTGCCAGTAGCGCAGCGGCCGCCCGGCGCTGACGGCGCTCCAGTGCGGATCGTCCAGAACGGTCAGCGCCAGCCCGAACGTGGGCCAGGTCCCGTGCGGGTCGTCCAGGGCGCCAGCGCAGGCGGCCATGAACCGGCTCTCCAGGCTGTGGCCGGCGCACAGCACGAGCAGATCACGCTCGAACGAGCTGAGCCCGAAGAGCGTGCGCACGCGCTCAAGCGCATGCCACGGCTCGGATGAGGTCACCGGCGAGCTAGCCGGGTGGTCGGCGGCGGGAGTCTGCCCAGCGCGGGTCAGTGCCCGGTATACCCGGTCAAGCGCCTCGGCCAGCGACTCCGGTCCGGTGTCCGCCGGGGTCGTCACGTGCCCACCTGCACCTGCGGGGTGAACTGCCCGTCCCCGGCCGCGGTGAGCATGCTCTGGGCGCCATCGATCTCCACCCGCACGGGATAGGTGCTGGCCGGGAAGTCGGCCGGGATGGGGAAGCTGACGGTGGTCGAGGACGCGGGTCCGGTCACAGGGCGTTCGCCGATCGGGATGGCGTTGTCGCCGATGTACAGCGTCGCCTGCTGCGTCTGGCCCACGGCCGGAGAGACCGTCAGGGTGAGCGGCGAGCCCGGTGTCGCCTGCGGCACCGGGGTCTGGATGACCGGGACCAGCTGGAACGGCACTGGGCTGGAGCTGAAGCCCTGGTGCGGCGTGGTCGAGCCGGGAAAGGTGACCGTCTGCTGGACCCGCACTGCCCGGGTGCCGGCCGCGAGCGTCCCTGGCAGCGTGACGCGGATCAGGTTGCCCTGCACGGTGTTGGCCGGAACGCCCGCGCCGGAGTCGAAGGACACCACAGTGTCCGCCGGGCTACTGCCAAGGAAGTTGGTCCCGGTGATAGTCAGCACCTGGTCGGCGGCGATCATAACCGGTGACAGGCCGGTGATGACCGGCGTCTGCAGCGGCAGTGCGGTGACGGTCCGCGCCTGGACCGGAAGGTTCGAGCTAAATGGCTGCGTGTCCTGGACGACCACGACCGAGACCTGAAGCGCGGTAGTCGGCCGGTAGGCCGCCTGGAAGGCGGTCCACAGCCGGTAGATCTCCTCGGTCGTGAGCACCTCAGGCGTGATCCGCAGGTGCTCGATCTGCTCGGCTAGCGTACTGCCGGAGATCAGCGACGCCTCCGTCGTGGGCTGCTGCTGGGCGGCCAGCGTGTCGAGCGCGGCCTGGATGGTCTGGCTCGGCACGACGGGCGTGTCGTGAAAGACCTTCATCGCCCACCCCAGCAGGATTTCCGCGTCGAACTGCGCGCTGCCGTACGCGGTGACCAGGTAGTGCAGGTCGAGCGCGAGCGGCGGGTTGCTGAGCCGGCCGCCCTGCGCGTTCGATGAGGGCAGGCCGAGGTTGCGCAGCGCCGGGTTCAGGCTGATGTAATACATGAACAGGTTCAGCTGCGGCTGCTCGTCCGGGCCGGTGGTGATCAGGTCGGGTGAGACGGCCGTGATCCCGCGCGTGGGCCCCAGGATCGTCGTCGGCCCGCCGATGGCCAGGGCGGTGGACAGCAACGAGCACAGGACCGCGGTCACGCCGCCGACGGCCAGGTAGTCGCTCATGGCCGCCGCTCCCGGCCCAGGAAATCGGCCAGGCTGACCTGGGGCCGGAACGGGGGCTGGGTGCGCGGCTTCTCGGCGGCCGGCCCGGAGCGCACCTCGATGTGACCGATCGAGATGGTGATATCTGGCGAGGAACTGGAGGCCCCCGCGGCCTGCCGGTGCGGCGCCGGCGAGGCCTGCGGTTCAGAGCGCCGATGAGCTGGCGGCCGGGCCGCCCGCGGCCGGTCCGTCACCGTGCCCGGCTGGCCGGCGCCTACCTGTCCCTCGGCGCCGGCTTCACCCCCCAGGATGCCCAGCACCTGCCCCTCGGCGCCCGCTCCGGGCTCCGAGGAGCCCATGGTCTGCCCCGCGGCGCCCGCTGCCAGCCGCGCGGGCGGTGTTCCTGTCTCCCCGCTGCCGAATTCGCGCGGGCCGGCAGCCTCCTGATAGGTGCGCCCGGTGGGCTGGGCGGCCGGGCCCAGCGCCGGCTCGCGGTGACGATCTGGGCGCCGGTTCGCGGGGGTCCGTCGCTCCGGCCACCGCTGCCCGGACTCGCCCGGTGCCGGCTGGTCGGGTGCTCGCTGGTCGGGTGCTCGCTGGTCGGGTGCTGGCTGGTTCGGTGCCGGCTGGTCAGGTCCCGGTCTCGCCGGGGTGGGTGCGGCCAATGCGGGTGTGACGGTGCCCGGAAGGGGCCCCGGACCGGGATCAGCCGGGTCATCGCCGTGGTCACCCTCTGCGGGCCAGGCACCCGGCCGCTGCTCAGAAAGCAACTCAGAAGGCAGCTCCAGACGAAGCTCATCCGGCCCTCGGCCCGATCGGTGGTCCTGGTCCGCGCGCAGGTCCTGGTCTGCGCGCGGGTCCTGATCCAGTGCGCCCACCCTGACCTGGCCGTCCCGCGGTTGCTCACGCAGCGGGACGGGGGCGAAGACCGGCAGGGTCACCGGCTCGAGCGAGGACAGCGGACCGCGTGTCCGCTGGATCATCCGCTCGAGCAGCGTGCTCATGCGCCTAGCATCTCCAGGTACGCCGCCCGGCGGCCCGCGCCCATCCCGGCGATGTCCCGCTCGCTCCAGCCGTAAGCGGAAGCGAGCTCGTGGATTTCGCCGAGCAGCCTGCGAGCGCCCTTGCGGACCTCCATCCACAGGAACCGGGCCATGTCCAGGTCGAGGAGCTCGCGAGTCGAACATCCCGGACACTCGATCCGGCAGCGGAGCTCCGCCGCCGCATTCAGCTGCTCGAACCGCGGCAGCACCGAGGCCAAGGCCGTCGGCTCGCCCGGCTCGCCCGGCGACACTTCCAGGCAGCAGGCCAGCAGCAGGTCCTGCGCGGCGGCCGCCTCCGGCACGCCGAGGGTGGCCAGCAAGTCAGCCGTGGTCACCGCGCGCAGCTGGTATTGCCGCCCCGCCTCGCGCCAGGTCATCATCATCCGGCTGTCCGGGGACTGCCCTTCCAGGCGCGCGGCCATCTCCGCGGCCGGTACGGCGAACTCAAACTGCTCTGCGCACTTCGGGCAGACTCCGAACACGTTGAGCAGGGGCCCGAAGGTCAGCCCGTGCAGGCGCAGCAGCAACAGGTTGCGCTGCGCGATGGGCAGGGCGCCGAGTTGCTCGCGGTCCGCATCCGGCAGTGCGATCGACAGCAGCGTCAACGCGCGGCCCAGGTCGTGCTCGGGCGCGCCTTCTTCCCACGCCGCCAGCAGCAGTTCTCCGGCTAGGGCGCGCATTGTCGTGCTGTCCCGCATCGGTTGCCTCGCTCCCCGTCAGATCCGCGCCAGCCAAACCGGATTACGCGTGAGTTGAGGTGAAGGTGGGCTCGGTCGGCTCGGTAACCGAGGCGTCACGGTCCCAGCCTTCGCACTCCAGCTTGAGGTGCTGGATCGCCACCGCGTTCGCGTTGGCGTCCAGATCGGGCAGCGCCTGGTATTCCGATACCCAGG
>Ga0302325_10003335_pt1 | contig 37961 bp, 28 predicted proteins | sample Palsa_T0_2_FD_201948 | JGI IMG/M metagenome (GOLD analysis project Ga0302325, IMG submission 201948) | Peat permafrost microbial communities from Stordalen Mire near Abisko, Sweden - Palsa_T0_2 | ecosystem: Environmental > Terrestrial > Soil > Palsa > Peat permafrost | place: Sweden: Abisko...
CGCTGGATCTTCTTCATCAACATCCCGATCGGCATCCTCGCCGTCTTCATGTGCCTCACGTTTTTGCCTGCCGACGAGAAGAAGCCGGCGAACGCGCCGTCGTCGATCGATTGGCTGGGCATCGGGCTGCTCACGGCGGGCCTCGGGGCGCTGCAGACGGTGCTCGAAGAGGGGCAGACCGACGACTGGTTCGAGTCCGCGTTCATCCGCAACTTCGCCGTGATCGCCGTCGTCTCGATGGCCCTCTTCATCTGGCGCGAGCTCACGATCAAGGCGCCCGTCGTCGACCTGCGCGTTCTCAGGTACCGCTCGGTGTGGGCGGGCAGCATGCTGTCGGTCGTCATCGGGATGGCGCTCTACGGCGCGCTCTTCGCGGTGCCGATCTTCGCGCAGACCATCATGCATTACACCGCGCAGCAGACGGGGATGCTGCTGCTGCCGGGGGCGCTCGCGTCGGCGGTGGCCTTCCCCCTCGCGGCGCGCCTGATGGGCAAGATGGATCCACGTCTCTTGCTCGGCGCCGGCGCGCTCACGCTGGCGGGCGCCGTCATCGCCCTCGGCCGCCTGAGCCCCACGACGGGCGCGGGCGATCTCTTCTGGCCGCTCATCGTCCGGTCGTTCGGCACCGTCATGATGTTCCTGCCTCTCAGCCTGGCGACGCTGAGCCCCGTGCCCAAGAAAGACCTGCCCGGCGCGTCGGCGTTCTTCAACCTCACGCGGCAGCTCGGCGGCAGCATCGGCGTCGCGCTCCTCACCACGTTGCTCGCGCGGCGTAACGTCTGGCATCGCACGGTGCTCGTCGAGAAGCTGGTCGCCGGGAGCTCCGGTGTGGAGCTGCGCGTGCAACAGCTGGCGGTGGGACTGTCCCACGGCCTCGACCCGGCGGCGGCCAAGCAGCGTGCGCTGATGGCCCTCAGCGGGATCGTGAATCAGCAGGCCTCGGTGCTCTCGTTCGGCGACACGTTCTGGGCCACGGCGATGCTGATTTTCCTCACGCTGCCGCTCATCCTGCTTCTCGGCAAACCCGCCGGTGGCGCCGAGCCCATCGCCGGAGGGCATTGACGTCACGCACGCACGAGGCAGACTGAAGGGATGGGTCGGGAGGCGCTCTTCAACATCCGCTTCAGCGACGACGATTGGGTGCGGATCGAGAAGCTCTGCGCCTTTCACGGCGTGAACGCCACGTCGCTCGTGCGGATGCTCCTCAAGAAGGAAGACGACGCCATCCAGGCCCGCGAGCCCGGCTGGACGCCCACCCAGGCGCAGTCGCGCGCGATCAAGACGTGGCTTGCCATCGAGGCGGCGGCCCTCGAGCTGCACGACGACGCGCTGCACGACGAGCTGTCCCGCAGCAAGACGCGGCGCTCGTACTACTACGGCCGTCACGGGATCCCCACGACCATCCTGCCTCAAGAAAAGGTGGCGCTCGCGGCCCTCGAGGCTGCCGCGCACGACCGCCTCTCCACGGCCGCTCGTGATCGCGCGGTCCGCGCCCTGGAGCAGCTGACCGACGCCTACATGCACTGAGCAGGTGTCGACGCGGTCATGATCGCCACTCGGCTCGCGGTCCTCACCACCGCCATTGGTTCGATCGCCGCGACGAGCTGCGCGAGCACGACGACCGAAGCGACCGTGGATGCGGCCCCCCCGCCCACGCCGTGCGAGGTGGCAGGAGGCCAGTGCGGTGTGAGCGCGTGCTCGGCGTTCGGGCCGCAGTCGTGCGGGGCGAAGGGCGAGACGTGCTGCCTCGACGCGCTGGGCGCCGTGTGCGCGTCGGAGGGGGGCTCGCCCGTCATCGCCGCTTCGAGCTACGACCAATCCTGCCAGGTCGATTCGGACTGCGTCGCCGTCGGCGTCGGTGCCCCGTGCTACCCGTGCGAGGTGCTCTGCCCCGGCGCGGCGGCGATCAGCACGTCGTCCATGGCAAAGTACATGGCGGACGTCGCCCGATCGCCCGCGGGCAGCGGCGTCGCGTGCAGCTGTCCATTCTACGATCCTGCGTCGGCATGCTGCAGCGCCGGAACGTGCGCGCCGCACTGCCTCGTGCCCCTCGACGGGGGCGACGGCGGCTACGGCGACGCAATGTGACGCCCGGCGCGGCTCAGAGGCGGGGCTGGACCCGGCGCGGCACGTCGCGCAACCCCGAGATCGAAGCCTGTGAGCCGCGCTCGTCCGACTCGTGGTACTCGGCGTCCTGGTTCACGTTCCACACGTTGTACAGCGTCTCGCCGGCGAGGATGTTCTTGGCGCAGAGCATCGCCGTCATCATCGCGTGGTCCTGGTTATTGTACTTGTGCATGCCGTTGCGGCCCACGAGGTGCAGGCCCGGATACCGCCCCTCGATCTCGTGGCGAATCGTATCGACGTGGCGCGCGTACGCGTCGTCGTACACGGGATACGCCTTGGCCTGCCGGACGACGCAGCCGTCGACGACGTCGGCGGGATCCGCGAGGCCAATCGCGGCGATCTCGCGCTTGCCCCGTTCGACGAGGTCCGCGTCGCTCGCCGTCCAGAGCCCGTCGCCCTCGAAGCAAAAATATTCGAGGCCGTAGCAAGCCATGTTCGGGTCGGGCACCATCTCCGGCGACCACGACTTGAAGTTCTGGATGCGCCCCACCATGACGCTCGGGTCGTGGATGTAGATCCAGTTGTCGCTGAACGCTCCCCTGTCGCGCAGGATCAGGACGACCGTGAGAAAGTCACGGTACCTCAGCGATTGCGCGGCCGCTCTCGTGGCGCTCGATGGCGCGGGGCTCAGGCCCTGGACGAGCTCTCGGATCGGCGCCGACGAGACGACGTGCTTCGCCGTCGACGTGCTCGCGTGCCCCTCGGCGTCCTCGTGGGTCACCGACCACGTGCCCCGGATCGCGTCGTACGCGCACGCCGTCACGCGCCGCCCGAGCAGCACCTCGTTGCCCATGCCGCGGACGCGGTCGGCGCACGCCTGCCACATCATGCCCGGGCCGAGACGCGGATAGCGGAACGAGTCGATGAGCGTCTTTATCACCTTGCCGCGTTCGCGTGGCTTTCGCTTGAACGGCAGCGCGTTCCAGATCGCCGACGAGAGCGACAATCCCTTGATGCGCTGCGCCGCCCAGTCCGCGGAGATCTCCTTGCAGCTCATCCCCCACACCTTCTCGTTGTACGTCTTGAAGAAGATGCGAAAGAGCCGCTCGCCAAACTGGTTGGAGACCCAGTCCTCCAGGCTGCGCGCGTCCTTCACCGGGAAGGCGCGCGCCTTGGCGTACGAGAGCACGCAGAGGCCCGACTCGACGATCCCCAGGTTCAGCAGCGCTTCGACCGCCTGCAACGGGTAGCTGTAGAACTTGCCGCCGTAGAGAATGCGCGAGCTCCGCGGCCGCTCGAGCATGTCGTTCGGCAGGAGCTCGGTCCACAGGTCTTCGACCTCTTGCGACTTGGAGAAGAAGCGGTGCCCGCCGATGTCGAAATGAAACCCCTTGTAGCTGGCCGTGCGCGCGATGCCGCCGACGTAGACGGGGTCGCGCTCGAGCACCGTGACCTTGGCGCCCGCCTTGGACAGCATGTACGCCGCCGTCAGCCCCGCCGGTCCGGCGCCGATGACGACGACGTCCCCCGGAGCGCGAGCACCGCCGTTTCGTGAATCTTTATCCATGTCTTTTTCTCATGCGCGGGCGAAGTCGACGTACCCCTGCTCGAAGTCGGTGAGCACCAGGACCACCCGCAGCCGGTCGCCCACCTGGAGGGCCTCGAGGCCGGAGCCGCGCACGAGCCGGCCCTCGGCCGCCGGGTGATCGATGCGCACGTACGTGCCCTTGGGCGACGCGCCCGTCACGATCGCATCGAAGTGCTGGCCCACGCGAGGGCTCAGCAGCAGGGCGGCGGCGGACTTGCGCACGCGCCGCTCGACCTTCGCGGCGGCGTCTTCCTGCAGCGTGCAGTGGCTCGCGAGCGCGCTCAGCTGGTCGGCGGCGTAGGGCGCCGGCCGGTTCGACAGCGCCGCCTTGAGCAGCCGGTGCGCGACGAGATCAGGAAAACGGCGGTTCGGCGCGGTCGAATGCGTATAGTCCTCGAGCGCCAAGCCGAAGTGACCCGGCACCGGTTGGCCCGGCACGTCCAGGACGTATTCGCCTCGCCCCAGCAGTTTGACCACCGAGAGCGAAAGGTCGGCGAACCGGGCCGGCGCCGCCGCGCGTCGTTTTTGCAAGAAGGCTTCGAGCGCCGCATTCGACGGATCGGGTGGCAGCGGTTCACCCAGCGATCCGGCGAGGGCGACGATCTTCGCCCACCGCTCGGGCGATCGCAGGACGCGCCGGAGCGAGGGGAGCTTGCGACCGTCGAGGAATCGCGCCGTGACGCCGTTCGCGGCGACCATAAGGTCTTCGATGAGATCCTTGGCGCGGTTGCGCCCGTCGGGGACGAGGTCCGTCAGCGTGCCGTCGCGAAACAGCGGGCGCGCCTCGATCGTCTCGAGCGAGAGGGCGCCACGCTCGAACCGTCGGCTTCGCAGGCGATGGGCCGCCTCGTCCTGGAGACGGAGCTGCGCGTCGAGGCCCGCGACGTCGCGCACGCGCGAAGGAGCGGGCCCCGTTCCTTCGAGCCATGCCGCGACGCTGTCGTAGGCAAGCTTGGCCTTGTTTCGGACCGTCGCGCGATACACGTCGGATGGGCCGACCGAGCCGTCCGGCTCCACGACCATCTCCATCACGACGGAGAGCCGGTCGACGCCCTCGCGCAGCGACGTGAGGTCGGTGGATAGCTTCTCCGGGAGCATCGGGAAGATCCTCGCGGCGGTGTAGACGGATGTCGTGTTCGTGCGTGCGTGGTCGTCGATCGCGGAACCGAGCTTGACGACCGCGTCGACGTCGGCCACCGCCACGTAGACCTTGGTGGCGCCGCCCGCGAGCGGCTCGGCGACCGAGAGCTGATCGAGATCCAGCGAGTCGTCGTTGTCGATCGATGCCCAGAGCAGTGCGCGAAGATCGCGGATCGAGCCTTCCGACGACGCGGCCGCCTCGCGGATGGCCTCGAGCTCGTTCGCGACCGCGTCGGAGAAGTCAGGCAAGAGCCCGCGCTCGACCATCGCGCGGCGCGCGACGGTGACGAGGTCCATTTTGTGCGACGACCGCTCGCGACCGTGCTCGTGTGCCATGATCGTGGGAGCAACCGAGTAGCACACGCCGCCCGTAGGCCGAAGGCCCCGCCGCTACGCGCTCGGAACGAGCGCTCAGAACGAGCCCAGCGCCGCCAGTCCTGTAGTCGATCCGAGCAACGGCGCGATCCGGAACCCCGTCGTCGCCGCGCGAGGGTGGTCGGTGAAATAGAGAATTGCGCCCGCTGCCAGCGCCGCGACGCCCGCGCCCATCAAGATGTCGGCGACGACCGCGTCGGTCTTTGCGGTGCCGTCGAGCGCCACCGTGGACGCGCTCGAACATTGCACCGCGGGGCACGAGCTCTTGACCTGTTGCGTGTCGGAGATCGCCTGGACGCCGAAGTAAGCGCCCACGCCCAGCGCGGCGATCCCGGCGCCCCCGACGACGAAGGCGATGGTTCGTTGCGAAGACCCGCTGGGGGCGACGATCTGCGTCGGCGGCTCGGGGGCCGCGGGCGCGACCGCGACCTCTGCGAGCTCGAGCGCCGGAATGACCACCGATTGCGCGTCGGCGTTCGTGCCGACCGCCACGTGCAAAGACCACGGTTTGTACCCGGGCGCGCTTGCCTCGACCACGTGGTCCCCCGGGTCGACGGGGAAGGAGAGGCCGCGGCTGGGAACGCCGACCGGGATGCCGTCTCTCTGGACGACCAGATTGGGGATGTCGCGCGCCGCGGGCGAGACCGTGACCGTCATGTGCGACAGAATCGGCTCGAGCTGCGTCACGTGCTTGCGTGCGAACTCTTCGCGATCGGGCCGGCTCGCCGCCTGCGCCGCGGCGATGAGATCTTTGAACTCGGACCACGCGGTCGCCGTGCGCCCCTCGTGCTCGTCGCACGCGGCGAGCGCCGCCAGGGTGCCGCTGCCCGGGTCCAGGCGTTGGCTCTCCGCGAGCTTGGGACACGCGTTCGCGTAGTCGCCGGCGGCCATGAGCTTCTTGGCAACGACGAAGAGCGCCTCCGCCTGTGCGCCCGCGTTGTCGTTCGGCGCGGCCGCGCTCGATCCTTCAGCGGCAAGCACCGAGCAGGCGAGCAAGAAGGGGATGCTCCTGGGCATCGCGATCGCCGGGCGCGCGGACGTCATTTTCGACTGTCCATGACGTGCTCCAGGTCGTCCTTGCGCTCGGTCGCCGACGGGGCCGGCGCCGCACGCCTCACGGGCCGAGCCGCGGGGGACGTCGCCCGCGGCGCCGCGGTGGCTACCGGCGCGGGAACGACGACCACGGGCTCCGCCATCGGCGCCGACGCAGCGACGCTTGGCGCCGCAATCGAGGCCATCGGGGGCGGTGTCGTGGGCATCGTGGAGGCGCTCGGCGTGGGCTCCACGGCGGCTGCCGCCGCACCCGTGGAGCGCTCCTCGAGAGATGCCCGGTGAGGCCGGGCCACGACCATGGCCAGCGCAAGAAAGAGGACCGTCGCGCCCACGACGCCGGCGGCCAGGACTCGGGCGCCCCTCGATCGCCTCCGAATCGGCGGAGCCAAGGTCGGGCCCTCGCGGTCGATCGTGTTGCCATCGACCTCCCTGGACGAGGACGTGGCGACCGGAGGGGGAGACGGCTCGGAAGCGGGGCGCGAAGCGCGCGGCGGCTGGCTCGTCATGCGGGGGTCGCGCAAGAACACGTCGCCTGGACTTGGCGTCGATCGTTCGATGCTCGCGACCTGTTCGGCCCGCAGCGCCATCGCGTCGCCCGCCACGCCATGAATCCACTCGGACACGTCGTGCGCGTTGGCCGGTGGAAGAGCGTGGCTGAGCGCGCGCGCCATTTCTCGGGCCGTCTGGTATCGGCCGGCGGGGTCGACGCTCAACCCGCGCATCACGATGCGTTCGACCTCGCGCGGCAGCGAGGGCACGTAGTGGCTCGGCGGCACCACCTTGGGCGCGAGCACCATCGCGAGGGTCTCGGTGTCGGACTTCGCCTCGAAGAGGCGCCTGCCGGTGAAGGCCTCCCAGAGCACGACGGACGCGGCGTAGATGTCCGACGAGCGCGTGGCGAAGCCGTGGAACTGCTCGGGCGGCACGTACCGAAGCTTGCCCTTGAACTGGCCGTCGAGCGTGGAGCGGCTGCTCTCGGTCGCCTTCGCGATGCCGAAATCGAGGACGCGCGGGATGCCGTCGGCGCCGACCATGATGTTCTGCGGGGATACGTCGCGGTGCACGATCCCGAGCGGCTCGCCGCGATCGCTCTTGGCTTCGTGCGCGGCGTGTAGACCATCGAGCACGCCGACCATGATCGTCGATATGACCGCTCGTGGGATCGGGAGCTTCTTGTCGCGGCAGGCGCGCAGCAGTCGGCTCAACGTCTCGCCGTGCACGTAGTCCATGACGAGAAACAGCTCGCCCGAGAGCGCGACGACGTCGAGCGTGCCGATGACGTTCGGGTGCCGGATGCGCGCGGCGAGCCGGGCCTCGTCGAGGAACATCGACACGTACTCCGGGTCCTTGGCGAACTGCGGGTGCATCCGCTTGATCGCGACGGTGCGGGCAAAGCCCACCGGCCCGAGGAGCCGTCCGACGTGGATCGTGGCCATCCCGCCCGAGGCGATCTCGTTGTAGAGCGCGTAGCGCCCGACGACGCGGTAGTCGCTCGAGATCTCGGCGGTCATTCGGTTCCTTGCAGGACGACGTCGTCCATCGAGTACGTCAGCGCGCCGGACTGCGGCGGCGTCCCGTAGACGTCGCCGACGATGAGCGTGGCGGTCCCCGGCGCCACGACGATGCCCGCGCCCGCGTCGCCGCCGACCGCGACGCCGCTCTGGGTGGCCGTCGCGCCCGTGGCCGAATCGTAGCTCATCGTGACGTGAAACCACTGGCGGAGGGGCGGAACCGGGAGCGCGATGAACGTCTGCACGCCGTTGACGAACACCTGGAACGCGCACGAGGCGCCAGAGCCGAGGGAGTAGTTGAACGTGCCCATTCCGCCGTCCGATTGAGCAAGGTTCATCTGGGCGATGATCGCGTACGGAATCTCGTCGAGCGAATCGAGGTCCAAACGCAGATCGAACGAAAGCGTGAAGCTTCCCACGGTGCCGGTCAGCACCTTGCCGATCGAATTGGACCCGGCGACGGGCGGCACCACCACCGAGAGGCTGTTGGGCGCCGTCGCCGGTTCATCCTGCTCGAGCTGGATCGATCCGCCGTCGAGAGCGAATGCGGTCCACGTCCATCCGGTCGTCGCATCGGTCACGGAATCGAAGTCGTCGCAAAAGATGTAGTTGGTGAGCTGCGAGCATGGGACACCGGCGAACGCCGCGTCGGCGGGCGCAGCATCGACGATGCCGCCTGCGTCGGCGGACGAGCCGCCGTCGACAGGAAGGCCCGCGTCGAGCGCGCCGGAGGAGTCGGGCGTCGCCGACGAGGAATCCGTTTGGGCATCGGCCGCGACGGTGGCGTCGTCTTGCGCTTGCGTGGGCGACGATATGTCGCCAAGTGCATCGGAGGGATCGCTCGCGCCGTCGGCGGGGGCGCTGGCTTCGGGCCCGCCCGGGCCTCCCGGCGAGCCGGATGATCCGCCCGAGGACGTGCCAGAGGACGTGCCAGAAGACGTGCCAGAAGACGTGCCCGAGGTCGCGTCGGGCGCGACGAGGACCCTATCCTGGATGCCGGCAACGAGCTGACAGGCCGCCAGCGCGCACGCCGCGATCACGAGGACAAGTCCACCCGCTCGCTTCATGGTGCCCCGCGCCGTTACCCGCCCGCACGCGCGAGCCTTCGCTCGGCGTCCGGCGCAAGCGCCCCAAGGACGGTCGTGGACTCATGAGGCATGGAAGGTTCTGTCGCCCCGCGGATGAACGTCGCACGCGCGGCCATCGCTCCACCGCCGCGCTACTAATAAAGATACCTTCTCGGAGGCAAGGACCGCCAACGAAAGCTTGGCAGGCCTCGCGTGCGCAATCGCGCACGCAAGCGCGAAAGGTCGGATATGCCCGTCCCCCTCTTCTTCTTTTCTTCTTTTAGGGTGCTTCTTCTGAGGCGCTTCTTTTAGGGCGCTTCCGCGCCTCATGCGCCCGTTGGCGAGCGGCAGTCGCCGTTGACTCTGGCTGCGACTGAGGTAGGTGGTAATGTGGCGATTTGGGCTGGTCGCTCGGTACCGCGCGAGACGAGCGCGGATGGGAGGCGCGATTGGAGCAGGGAGTAGACGCGGCCGCGGGGCTGCGGGAAGGCGATGTCCTCGCCGGAAAGTATCGGATCGAGAAGGTCCTCGGCGTGGGCGGCATGGGCATCGTCGTCGCCGCTCGCCACATCGATCTCGATCAGCGTGTGGCCATCAAGTGCCTGCTCGCGCACACCCGCACGATGCCGGAGATCGTCGAGCGGTTCACGCGCGAGGCGCGCGCCGCCGCCAAGATCCACGGCGAGCACGTGGCCCGTGTCATCGACGTCGGGCGGTTCGAGGACGGCACGCCCTTCATGGTCATGGAGCACCTGCAGGGGCACGACCTGGCCGCGCAGTTGCAGCAGGCGGGCCCGCTGCCGGTGTACGACGCCGTTCGCTACCTGCTCGAGACCTGCGAGGCCGTCGCCCAGGCCCATGCCGTGCGCATCGTGCACCGCGACCTCAAGCCGCAAAATCTGTTTCTCGCCCAGCAGCCGGGGCGCCGTCCGATCGTCAAGGTGCTCGACTTCGGGATCTCCAAGGTTATCGAGCCGGGCGCCAGTGCGCTGACCAAGACGTCGAGCGTGATGGGCACGCCCTACTACATGTCCCCGGAGCAGCTGCTCTCGTCGAAGAACGTCGACGAGCGGTCGGACATCTGGGCGCTCGGCGTCATCTTCTACGAGCTTCTCATCGGCGAGCCGCCCTTCGTCGCGGATACCGGGCCGGAGATCATCGCGCAGGTCTTGCAGAACAACCCGCGCCCGGCGAGCACGCGTCGCCCCGACCTGCCCCCTGGGATCGATCAGATCGTCGGCCGCTGCATGCGCACCAAGGTCGAGGAGCGCTTCGGCAACGTGGCCGATCTGGCGCACGCATTGATGCCGTTCGCAGCGCTGGGGGATCGGGAGAGCGTCGCGGCCATCTCGAACGTGCTCGGCGTCCCGAGCTTGCCGAGGGGCGACACGATGCTCGCGCAGGCGCCCGCGGGCGCCGTCACCCAGGCGGCGCGTCGCTCGTCGCGCCCTCCGCAGTCGGGCGCGATGCAGCCTTCGACGGCGCACAACCTCACGCTTTCCGCGGGCGGCATCGAGGCGCCGCGTTCGCGGCTCGGTCTCTGGGTCGGAGTCGGTGCGGCCGTGGTCGTGGCGGCGCTCGGCGGCGTCGCGGTGATGCGGCCGTCCGGATCGATCACCAAGCCAGTCTTGGAGACCGCCGCCGCCCACGCACCGGAGGCCCCCGTTCCTTCGACGGTCGCCCTCGTGCCGGCGGAGCCAGTTCCCGTCGTTGCCGCTCCCGCACCGGCGCCCTCGAGCGCGTCTCTCGCTGCCCCGTCGACGCCCGCGAACGCGGGCGCTCATGGACCCGCCCATCACGGCGCGGCACCTTCTGCCGCGCACCCGTCGGCCTCCGCCGCTCCTGTCGCCCCGAACACGAATACGCCGCCGCCGCCCGCACCTGCACCCGCGCCAGCACCCCCGCCCCCGCCCGCAGCCACGTCCACGACGAACTTTCTCGACATGCACATCCGATGAGAACGAACCGATCGACCCTCGCCCGCATCGTTCCCTATCTCGGCATCTTCATCGCCACCTCGGCGCACGCGCAGTCGGCTGCGGCCCCCGGCCACGCGCCGGCGGCTTCTCCTGCGCTGCCTCCGCCGCCCGCTCCGCCCGCGCCGCCCATTCCGCCCCCGCCCCCGCCGGCGGCTGCGGCGGCAACCGTCGTTCCCCTCGGTGATGCGCTTCAAGGGCCCGCGAAGGACGCGTACGAATCGGGCAAGCTCCTCTTCGGGGTGGGCGACTACGCCGCGGCCCTCATCAAGTTCAACGGGGCGTACGACGCGTCCAAGGACGTGCGCCTGCTCTGGAACGTGGCCACGTGCGAGAGCAAGTTGCACCACTATGCACGGGCCGTCGGCCTCGTCAGGCAGTACCTCAAAGAGGGCTCCGCGGGGCTCTCCGATCAGGATCGAGCCGACGCCGAGCAGACCGTGCGCGTCCTCGAGCCGCTCACGTCGACTCTGCGCGTGACCGTCAACGAGGCCGGCGCCGAGATCGCCATCGACGATCAAGTGATCGGGCCGTCCCCGCTCGATCCGCAACTGGTGGACATCGGTGTCCACAAGGTCCGGGCGCGCAAGGCCGAGTTCGATGACTCGATCCAGGAGCTGACGGTCAACGGCGGCGCCGTGGTCGCCGTCGATCTCACGCTCCACCCGATCGTGCACGAGGGCACCGTCAACGTGCATGCCGGCCCCAAGGACGCGATCCTTCTCGACGGGCAACCCGTCGGCGCGGCCTCCTGGTCGGGCAGCATCAAGAGCGGCGGGCACACGCTCCGCGTCACGGCATCGGGCATGTTGCCGTACCAGACCGAGGTGCTCGTCCAGGACGGGCAGGTCCGCAACATCGAAGTCACGCTCAACCCCGAGCCGAGCAAGGGCTTGCCGGCGTGGGTGTGGATCACCGGCGGCATCGTCGTCGCGGGCGGCCTGGGAACGGGCGGGTACTTCCTGTTCAAGCCCACGAGCAAATACGACGGGCCGGTCGGCAACTTGAGCCCGGGCATCGTTTACACGAACTCACCGATTCGTTTCTGAGGGGAGACCACAGCTTTGTACGCGAAGACTTCAGGGAAACGTCTGCTCACGCGCTGCCTTTCCATCTCCGCGATCGCCGTCGGCCTGGCGGTCGCTGCCTGCTCGGCGCCCGGCAAGGGCGCGCTGATCATGGCGATCAGCACCGACATGCAGGCGCCCAAGGACATCACCACGGTCTCCATCTTCGTCAGCGAGGGTCAGGTCGTGAAGTTCGACTACGTCGGCGTCGTCACGCCCCTCGGCACCGTGACACTGCCCTCGACCCTGGCGCTCGTCGAACCCGAGGACCCGAGCACCCAGATCCAGATCCGTGTCATCGGCTACGACGACAATCAGATCGCGAAGGTCTTGCGCGACATCCAGACGACCGTGCCGCACGAGCGCACCGCCCTTTTGCGCGTGCCGCTCGACTTCATCGATCTGGGCTCGGTCACGAAGACGACCCCCCCGCAGATGCTCCCGGACATGTTTTACCCCCTCTCGACGACGTACAGCGTCGCCGAGGGGATCAGCACGTTCGACCCGGACACGATCGCATCTTTTTGCGATCCGATGCTGATGTGCAAGACCGGTGGCTCCTGCATGACGATGGTCAACGGCGTGTGCGGGAGCGCCGTCATCTCGTCCGACCAGCTCCCCGACTACCAGGACAGCCTGGTGTTCGGCTCGGGCGGCAACGCGAACAACCAGAATTGCTTCGACGTTCAGGGCTGCTTCGCCAGCGCGACGCCCGTGACCGGCGTGACCTTCAGCGGCATGAACGCCGCCTGCACGTTCCCCCTGCCGACGTTGAGCGGGGGGTCCCTCGTCGCGGGCGACGCGGGGGCGATGTCGGACGGCGCCGTCGCGGAGAATGATGCTTCCTTGCCGATGGACGACGCGGGCAAGGACGCGTCCAGCGGCTCGAGCGGCGGTTCGTCGTCGTCGGGCGGTTCGGGCGGCACCATCACCGATTCAGGTGAGATGGCCGGCGGCACCGGGGCCTCCGACTGCGCGACACTCAATTGCACCGCGGAGACCCCGATCTGCTGCGTCGTCGATCTTGCTGGCGACCAGCCGCAGTACTCGTGCCAGACCGCCGCGGGGTGCGCCGCAGCGGGCGGTCAACCGCAGGCCGCCGCGACCGACGCTGGGGCCGACGCTGCACCGCACGATGCGGGTGCGGCCCCCCTGAGCGTCGAGATCACGCTCTCGGAGACGGTGGACGCTGCTGTGGTCGACGGGGGCGCCTTCCAGGGCGAGCAGGGCTCTCCCAGCGACTCGGGCACGTCGCAGGGCAGCACGGGGACCGCGACCGGCGGGAGCACCACATCGTCGTCGGTGGCGTCGCTCAACTTCGCGATGGTCACGACGAGCGTTGGGGCGTGCAACTCGCAAGGCCAGTGCTTCGTCCCGGTCGAGAACGACCCGAACGAGGGGTGGTCGGTCAACGGCAATACCGTGACGCTCGCCGCGGGTCTCTGCGCGCAGCTGATGGGCGGCGCCGCTCAGCTCTTCGTGGTCGACAACCCGATGTTCCCGACGAAGACGGACTCGCAGCCCGTATGCGAACCGACGGCGTTGACGGGGGACGGGGGTCTCGAGACCGCCGATGGCAGCGCTGTCGCCACGACCGACGCCAGCACCCGAGGGATGGCGGCCGACTCCGGCGGGTCGTTCGGTGGGGGGTTCGGCGGCGACAGCAGCACCAACGCCCCCGACGCGACCGTGACGCTGCCGGAAGATGCCGGGTCGGGCACTGGCGGCGGTTTCGGAGGTCCCGACACGGGCGCGGTCGAGGACGCGAGTAGCGTGCTGACCGGCGTCGTTTCGATCGCGGCCGGCCCAGTCACCACCTGTGCCGTCTTGCAGAGCGGCAACGTCGATTGCTGGGGCCTCGTCCTCGGCGACGCCACGCCCATTCCCGAGCCGCTGGCCGGCTTGACCGGAATCTCCACGGGGGCCATCGGCGGCACCCAGTCGTCGGAGTTCGCGTGCGAGCTCGAGAGCAATACGCCGCTTTGCGAAGGGTCGAACTCGAGCGGACAGCTCGGCAACAACAGCACGGTCGACAGCGACACCCCCGTCGCGGTCGCCGGGATCACCGGCGCGACGTCGATTGGCGCCGGGGCCGCCTTCGCCTGCGCGCTCATCGACGGCACGGTCCAGTGCTGGGGCGACAACACCTACGGCCAGCTCGGCAACGGGACCAACCAGTCGTCGTCGACGCCGGTTTCGGTCAGCTACATCGACACCGCGACCGAGATCGCCGTCGGCTCGAACTTCGCGTGCGCGCTGGAGCAGGGCGGCGCCGTCGAATGCTGGGGCAATAACCAGTACGGTATTCTCGGCGACTTCGAAGCGAGCACCTCCTCCAACACGCCGGTGTCCGTGACCGGCTTCGGTGGCGTGGTCCCCACGCAAATCGCCGCGGGAGGGAACCACGTCTGCGTGCTCACCAGTCAAGGCGTGTACTGCTGGGGCGACAACACCTACGACCAGCTCGGGATGGGCGGCGCCGCCGCTGGCGCAAGCTCGCCGACGCCGGTCGAGTCGTTTGGGCTCACGAGCATCACCGCCGTGGCGGCCGGCGGCAACGAGACGTGCGTCATCGTTCAAGCAGGCCAGGTCGCCTGCTGGGGCTCGAACGACGAGGGACAGCTCGGGACATCGAGCGGCAGCATGTCGGTGACGGCCATGCCGGTCGGAGTGAGCAGCGCCACCGCGATCGCGGTCGGTGGCGAGCACGCCTGCGCCCTGCTCCAGGGTGGCTCGGTCAAGTGCTGGGGTTACAACCTCGCCGGCGAGATCGGCACCGGCTCGCTGTCTCCGACCGTCGTGACACCGCCGCAGGTCGTCACCGGCGCCGGTCCGGGCCTGGCCACGGCCGACGACGGCGGCACGCTGAAGCCGTAAGCGCTCGTGACCGCTACTGTGGCGTGATGTCGGGCGGGCAAGCGCCGAGGAGCGTGAGCTGCCATCGCGGGTTCCCGCCGTCCGGCCCCGCGACATTGTCGGTGTACGGATCGTCGTTCAGCCAGATCCCGAGCTTGCCGCCGTCGAAAGCGAAGTCCTCCGGGGACGCGGTCATGTTGGCGGCGACGCACGCATCGAAGTCCGCATAGGATTGCGTCACTCCAGGCGCCATCACGACGCGATCGCTCGACGTGTCGCCGACGAACCAGAAGCCTCCGCCGCCCGCGTCGGCCCAGCTGGCCTGCACTTGCCAGTTGAAGAGCCAGTCGTACTTCATGCACCCGCCGAGGTACTTGGCCTCGTAGCGGCCCTTTGGAAGATCTCCGCCGTCGTCGTAGTAGACGATCTGGCCGAACAGGTTGAGCGTCGACGCGGACTCGTTGGTGGCGGAGCTTGCCGCCGAGCCGAGGCCGCAGGTGCCGCTCGCATCGGTCGCGCCCGTCGAGTGGAAGCCCTGTCCTGATGCGTCGGACACCGGCGGTCCGAACGAGCCGTCGCCCTGGGCCGTGGTCGTCATGCCCGTGCCCGAATCATTTTGTCCGCCGTTGCCGCCGCCCGATCCGAAGCCGGTGCCGCTCGACCCGCAGCCCGCCGCGGCGACGGCGGCGAGCGCGGCTCCCGTGAAGGCCATCACTCCCAGCGCGAGAAGCGTCCGATTCATGTGCCTGCTCTGCCCCCGATGCCGAAAGCTAGCGCGATCAGGGGTCGGCCGAAGGCGTCAGCGTCACCGTCCACGTCCCCATCGACGTCGACAGGGAGTCGGTGACGTTGAAGTTGCCCGAGATCGTTTGCGAAGCCACGTCGTAGGTGCCGCTGAACGTCAGGTTCGCCGTGCCCGCGTTGATGCCAATCAGCGTCCACGTGGCGCTCGTCGACATCGCGGAGAACGCGTCCGTGCTGCAGTCGAGCTGACCCGAGATCGCCGCCTGGACGACCACCAGCCCGACGGCCGCGTCTCCCGTCGTCGTGCCGCCCCACGTCATCTCGAACGACCCGTTGTTCGTCACGAGCTCCGACTCCCCCGTCGGAAGAACCGTGTGCACCAGATCGAGGTCCATCGGACCGGAGATCGGGAAGTTGGTCGGGCCGCCCACCTTGGAGCTGTCGTTGGTGCCCTGGTACGTGCCGACGTACGTGCCGGAGGTGCAGTCCTGGCTGCCGGCGGACGCGTCGGAGACCCCGAACGCAGCGGCGTCGCTCGCGCCGGCGCCGGGGTTGTCGTTCTCGGAGGCCGCCGTGCCGCTCGCCCCGTCGCCTTCTTCGCCCGTCGAGTCGGCATCCGTTCCCGCCGATCGAAACGTGGAGCCCCCGCTTGGCCCGCACCCAAGGCAGACGATGAGCAGCAGGCCCGTCCGCGGCATGCCGGACTCGTACCCGCTCCCACCGCATGATGCTTGTCTCATTCAAGCCAACGGCCCGAGCGGACGGCGATTCGGCCCGCTGTGACATCCAGGATTGGGCTCGATGCGGGAGGACGACGCACGCAGGCTTACCTATCCGCAGCCGCACGCTGCCAAGAAGGGCGCCTAGAGGCGGCCTGAGGCGCGTGGCATCATGGGAGAAATGCCGGGGCCTTCGTCTCCGCCTTCGCCGCCGCGCGCCGGTGGCCCGGACGAAAGCCCCACGATCGCGAAGCGCGACTCCGCGGTGCTCAGGGCGCGTCGCCCGGTCGACCTGGTACCGCGGCTTGCCATCGACGTCGTGCGCGACGGGGGCGGCGAGCCCGCGAGCTTCGCGCACCAGGGCGAGGTGTGCCGGATCGGAACGCACTCCTCGAATCACCTCGTCTTGCGCGATCCTGCCGTTTCTCGCTTCCACTGCAAGCTGACCCGCGAGGGCTCGGGGTGGCGCGTGCAGGACAACGGCTCGCTCAACGGCACCACCCTCGACGGTGTCCGGATCCACGACGCGGAGCTCGGGCCCGAAGGGGTGCTCGTCCTCGGCGACTCGCGCCTCAGCGTGCGCGCGGTCGAGGGGACGGACGAAGTCTCGCTGCCCGACACGAGGTCGTTCGGCGCCATCGTCGGCGCCAGCGTGGCGATGCGAAAGCTGTTCGCGGTGCTCGAGAAGGTTGCGGCGAGCGACATCAACGTGCTGCTCGGCGGCGAGAGCGGCACGGGCAAAGAGCTCGTCGCCGCCGAGATCGTCCAGCGCGGGCCGCGCGCCGATCAGCCCTTCGTCATCGTCGACTGCGGCGCGATCTCGCCGAACCTGGTCGAGAGCGAGCTATTTGGCCACGTGCGCGGCGCGTTTACCGGGGCCGATCGGGATCGCGTGGGCGCGTTCGAGGCGGCCAATGGCGGCACCGTGTTCCTCGACGAGGTCGGAGAGCTGCCGCTCGCGCTTCAGCCCAAGCTGCTCCGCGCGCTCGAGGCGCGCGAGATTCGCCGTCTCGGCGAGACGCGTGCGCGCAAGGTGAACGTGCGCATCATCGCCGCGACGAACCGCGATCTCGAGCGCGAGGTCAATCGCGGCCGGTTCCGCGAGGATCTCTACTTTCGCCTCGCCGTGATGAACGTGCGCGTCCCCGCGCTGCGCGAGCGCATCGACGACCTCCCGCTGCTCGTGCGCGCCTTCCTTTCGACGCTGGGAGTCGACGGGACCGATCTGTTCACGCCCCAGGTCCTCGCCGAGCTGGCGGAGCACGACTGGCCCGGGAACGTGCGCGAGCTCCGCAATTACGTCGAGCGGACGGTGGTCCTTCGAGAGCCGCAGCCGACGAGCCGGCGCGGCATGGGCAACGCGCTGCCCGGGGTCGATACGCGCGTCCCGTTCAAGACCGCGAAGGACGCCGCCGTCGACGCGTTCGAGCGCGCCTACGTCTCGACGCTGCTCGACGACGCGGCAGGCAACGTGAGCCGCGCCGCGCGCAACGCGGGGATGGATCGGATGTACCTGCACCGACTCATCCAGAAGCATGAGCTGAAAAAGGAGTGAGGCAGAGAGACCACGAGGACACCAAGGACACGATGGTCAGAGAGGTGGGGAGGGGCCGAGGACCACACGTCCAATCCTCTCGTGTCCCTAGTGTCCTCGTGGTTCATTCCTCCCATCGTCGGCTGCTAGGCTTGACCGGGCTGCGGCGGTAGGGCTCGCAGTAGCCGCGATCGCGTCGACTCTTCGGCGCCGAAGCCTCCCGGGGAGGTGGGCGCCATGTCCACGCCCTCGTCTGGGCGGCGCAGCCCTTCGCTCCCGCGCCTCGCGAGGTATTGCGTCTCGAGCATCTGCTGGAAGTGCTTGAAGGTCACCGAGACGGGCGAGATCGAGTCGAGCTCGCCTGTCTCCTGCAAGCGCTGCATCGCGGCGAGCAGCGTGTGGGCGGCCGTGTAAAGCGCGGGCGTCGAGTAGAGGACAATCTTGAACCCCAGCTCGTGCAGTACGTGCGAAGGCAGGAGCGGCGTCTTGCCGCCGTGGATCAAGTTGATGATCTTGTGGCCAGGCACCTCGGCACCGACGCGCTCGAGCGCCTCGTACGACGGCAGGCCGTCGATGAGGAGCACGTCGGCGCCCGCCGCGTGAAACTGCTTGGCGCGAAGGATCCCCTCGTCGATGGTGGCGGCGTCGGTCCGCGCCACGATGCACATGGCCGTCTGTCGCGCCTTGAGCGCGCACTCCAGCTTGCGCATGTACTGGTCCAGCGGGATGACCTTCTTGCCGGCCGCGTGCCCGCAGCGCTTGGGGAATACCTGGTCCTCCAGGATCATCGCCGCTGCGCCGGAGTGCTCGAGCTCACTCACCGCGCGCACCACGTTGTCTTCGTTGCCGTAGCCGTTGTCGGCGTCGACGATGAGCGGTACATGGAGCGCGCTCGAGACGTTTTTGGTCATGAGCGACGTCTCGACCAGCGTCGTCAGCCCGATGTCCGGGTTGCCGAGGAGGCTCGCGGCGACTCCGTAGCCGCTCAGGAACACGGCCTTGAAGCCTACGCGCTCCAGGATCGCCGCGCTGAGCACGTCGTAGCAGCCGGGGAGCTCGATCCCTTCGGGGCTCGCGAGCAGCTGCCGGAAACGCTCGGCCATACCGTTGATCGATCGCATCTTGGGCTCTCTTTCTGGCGGGTTGTCGCCGTTCATTGGACCTCGCAGTAGCCGAGGTTGCATGCGGGATAGGTGGGGTTGGCGCAGTCGTTCGCGGTGTTGCACTTCGTGCACGTCGACGGCGCCGCGCCATTGACGCTGGCCTCGAAGTAGCAACCGCACTCGAAGGGCGGCGCGTACACCGACAGCGGCCCGAGTTCGGCGCTTCGTTGCACCTGCATCGCGCACGCCGGAACGAGGCTCGAGGCGATGAAGGCGTCGAGCAGTGACTGGGCCAGGTTGGGAACCGAGACCACCGAGACGAACGCCTCGGCGGCGGGAGAGACGGGGACGCCGCTCGATACGGCCGTGAAGAAGTGGATGGGCCCCCAGATGGGATAGTGGCCGTCCCGTACGTTCTGCTTGTCCTTCTTGAAGGCGGTGGAGTCCGGGAGGTAGGCGCAGTCCTGCCCCTCGGCCCTGAACGCCAGAGCGTTGAGGTTGGCGCGATCCGCGTCGTAGTAGTCGGCAGAGATGATTCCGATCGCCTGGTTGGCGATCGTCGGGTCCGCGATGACGCGCAGCTCGGAGTCGACGGCACCGGCGCTGCCGCGGTCGATCCCCCAGAAGGCGGATGGCGGCACGTCGATCGCCTTGCCGATCATCTGCTGGGTCCCGGTGTTCTGATTGCGCACGAAGTAGAGGCTGGGGTTCGTCCAGGGCTTCGCTCCGCCGTCGTCGCCGCCCATTCCGAACACGGTGCGCGCCGCTTCGGCGCTGATCGCTTGCTGCGTCGAGGCTCCCGGCACGACGAAGACCATCGCCTGGATCGGACCGAGGTACTCGGCGAAGCCCGCGCCGGGTGCGCCGTAGCCGTTGCACGTCGACGAGAAGATGTCGGACTCGCCGACGTCGACGGCCGCGCCGCCCGGGCCGAGCAGGCACGGGACCGCCGTGCCGTCGGACTCGAAGTACTCCGCTGGCTGCGCGCTCGACCCAGGCGGCGGATCGTTGATGACGTTCGCCGAGCCAAGGACCGAGGCGACGCCCGTGCAAGAGTTGGTGACCTGGTAGACCGGCGTGTACCCCGCGGCGACGACCAGCGGAGCCAGCTTGGCGAGCAGGGGGGGGAAGTTGCTGGAGCCCGTGAGGACGACGGCCTGGGCGCGTCCGCCCGCAGAACCGAAGCAGCTCGGCAGGGCCGCGCCCCCCTCGCCGGAAGCGCCCGCGTCGCTCGTCGCCACCGAGGCGGCCTGGGTGACCGGTGGCGAGATGAGGCCACCATCGAAGTCCGATGCATCGCCACACTCGCCCAGGTGCGTGCAGTCGTCGAACGACAGGCACTGCGAATCGCTGCACTGATTGAGAAAGTCCGCAGGCTGCTGCGGCGTGCCCGAGAAGCATCCGGCTGGGCCGAGGCCGGACGCGACGCAGACCCCGCCCTGGCAGACGGGGTTCCCGGCGAAATGCGCGCAATCCGAGTCCGTCACGCACTGCGTGGCATCGCGATCGAGCAGCGCCGTGCACCCTCCGCAAACGACGAGCGCGGCGACGACGAGGAGCTGCGCGAGGACGCGGCCTGCCGTGACGGGGCGGGCGCGCGGAGCGGGGTTGGGCAAAGAGAGCATCATCCTCCGAGCTCAGAAGGTGAGAGCGAAGCGGACCGAGGCCGGCGCGAGTTGCAGTCGCCAGGCGGTCTCGGTCGTGTGAGGTCGTCGATGGCTGAAGATCGTCGACGCGAGAGTGATGGAACCGACGACGACCGCCGCGGCGCTCAACGAGTCGGCGACGATCGAGAAGGTCCGTGTGCGGTCCGAGTCTTGTTGCAGCGTGGCTGCCGAGACGGGAAACGAGTCACGGGCGTTGCGCAGATCGACCGAGTCTTTCCAGGCAACGATGCCGGTGCTGACGGCGCCCGCGGCGAGAACGCCCGTCGTGATCCATCCGATCGCGGCCAGCGAGACCCCGGAGCGCGTCTCCTCCGGCGCCGAGGCTCTGGGAGCTTGCGACGGCGCCGCGAGCATGGCCGGCGCGGGGGCCAGCGCCGCCGACGCCTGCAACGTCACCGAGATGTCGTCGTCGGCCGCGACGTCGACGTACCGCGTCACCGGCGGGCTCCCCGCGAACGTGGCCGTCACCTTGCGATGCCCCACGCTGACGAGCACGCGATCGTCGAGCGGCGTCTTGCCTGCGGGCTGCTCGTCGACGGACACCTCGGCGCCCGGCGGGACGGTCGCGATGGTGAGGTGACCCACGCGGGTGCGCAGAACCTCGATGTCGCTCTCGACGTCGGCGCGGTGCGCGGCTCCGGGCGGCGCCTCGACGAGGTACCGCGTGAACGACGCCAGGGCTCCGGCGTAGTCCTGCAGCTGGAACTGCGCTTCCCCGATGTTGAAGAGCACCGCCGAGTTGGGGGCGAGCGCGTAGGCTCGCTTGAATTCTGCCAGCGCCGCCGGGTAATCCGCCTCGCCGTAGAGGACCACACCGTGATCGAAGTGCTTGCCCGCTTCGCGCGTGTCGATGAAGCGGTCTTGCGCGCCGGCGCCCCGAGCGATCAGGCCGAACGCGACGAGGGACACCACGGAGGCGAAGCAAGCGCGCCTCACGGGGCCCCGTAGGGGTTGCTCGTGACGATCGGGCGCTGCGGGACGTGCCCGCCGGCCGGATCCACGGTGACGCGCGTCGCCTCGGTACCGGCCGTGTCGCCTGGCGACGAAGCGGTGCGCGCGACATCGGCAGCGGGCGCCGCCTTCGCCGCCCGCGGCCCCGCCTGCACCGGCGCGCGAGCGGGGGCCACACTGCGAACGACGACGCCGGGAATCGCCAGAGCCGCGCGCGGCTCGGAGACCACCGGAGGGGCGGCGGGCGCAGTCTCCTGCGCGGCGGAGGCGACCGGCGCCGGAGCGACGGGTGCGGACGCCGATGCGCGGCTCTGCGGCGAGGGCTCCACGCGCGAGGGCATCGATATGTCGCGCAGGAGCAGCAGCGTCACGCAGGCGAAGGCCGCCGCGACACCGGTGACGAGAGGCCATCGGCTGACCGGCGCGGGGGGCCGATCGACCGTGGTCGGCGCAGGACCGCCCAAGTGGATCGCCGATGCCGAATTGATCCTCGGGTCCATCGACGATTGTCGACCCGAGGGCGTGCCCACCAGAAGCGACGGAATGCTCGGCATCTCGTCGAAGGCGGTGGGTGCGTGCGGAGGCGCCGAGATGTCGGGCACCTCCATCCGCGATGCACGGATCGGATGAGAGGCCATGACGCCGGAGCGCGGGGCTTCGCGCGTGTGCGCCAGGGCGTCGTCGATGATCGCGTGCATCCGCTGCCGCTCCGACTCGAAGACGAGGCTCACGAGCGACCCCACCTCGCGCATCGACATCGCGTCATCGCGCTTCGCCAGGTAGCGCTCGAGATCGAGCAGCAGCTCCTCGGCCGTGGCGTGGCGCGCGGCCGGGTCGAGGGCCATCGCTCGCGCGCACAGCGGTTCAAGATCCGCAGCGCTTTCGGGCAACGTGCAGTCTGTCCGAGCGAGCCCTTCGCCCACGATGGTCGTCAGGATCTCGACGTCGCTCTTGCCGGCCCACAGGCGTCGCCCGGCCGCGGCTTCCCAGATCATGACGCCCGCGGCGTACACGTCCGCGCGGCGGTCGACCTTGGCGCAGCGGGCCTGCTCCGGCGCCATGTACGCCAGTCGGCCCTTGAGGATTCCGGCCTGCGTCTCGTTCGCGGAGTCGACCGCCTTCGCGACCCCGAAGTCGAGCACCTTGGCCTGCCCGTCGAACGTCACCAGCACGTTGAGCGGGCTGACGTCGCGGTGCACGATGCCGAGCGGTTCGCCATCGAAGCCGCGGAGCTCGTGGGCGTGATGCAACCCACGCAAGGCCTCGGTGATGATGCGCAGGTGCGCGCCGAGCGGCAGGCCGCCGAGCCGCCCCGCGTTCCGCGCGACGCGGTAGAGCGAGCGGCCGTCGAGGTACTCCATGACCATGAAGTGCCGGCCGCCGTCGGATCCGACCTCGTTCGTCTGCACGATGTTCGGGTGCGTCAGGCGCGCGGCCAGGCGCGCCTCTTCGAGGAACATCGTCACGTATGTCTCTTCGCCGGCGAACTCTGGTCGCAGCTCTTTCAGCGCGACGAGCTTGTGAAATCCGCCCGGGCCCTGGGCCACGGCGAGGTACACGTTGCCCATACCCCCTCGCGCCAGCTCGGCGATGAGGCGGTACTTTCCCAGCTCTTGGGCGTGGCCCTGCGCGCGCTGGGGAGACGTCATCGGCGGGCCCCTGGAGCACGAGGCGCGCCAGGTTCATCCGAGCCGCATTTTCCGGGCTTTTCGGCCGATCAGCGCCCGGGCGGCCTCGCCCGGCTGGGCGATTGCTGCCGATGGGGAGCGGCAGTGATGCCTGGCGACAGCGACGGAAGGGTGCGACGCAGACGCCGACGCGCAGCCTTACGGTGCGGGGCAGGCCGGGGTGGACGATTGGGTCAAGATCGCGTCGTCGTAGTGGATCATGAGGTCGGCGGAGGCGATGAGGGAGGATGCGAAGATCGAGCCGTACAGCGTCGTCGTCGCCGATCCGCCGAGATCCAACGTGGCGCTCGGGGCGTACAGGTTGCCCGCCAGAGTGGCCGCGCTTTGCGGGTTGTCCGTCGGGCCGCCGAGCAGGTTGACCGTCGCGCCGCCGACGTACGTTCGCCCGCGCGCCGGGTAAGTCGTGTCGCCGACGAGGAACGAGCCTCCCACGGTGACGGTGCCCGCGACGAACAGATCGACCTCGGCGCCGGGTTCGACCTCGATCTGGAAGTCGGACGTGGTGGAGATGTCGCGGCCCACGAAGACGGCGACGCGCCCGGCGGCGGTCAACGTGATGGGGACCTGGTTGGCCGCGATGGAAGTGAAGTAGACGCGTCCGCATTGCAGCGTCATGGTCACCGCGGACTGAACGTTCTCGAGCGAGGTCGCGTCGATCGAGAGGGCCTTGTCGTCGTTGTCGGCCGCGTAGGTGGCGACGACGCCGGCGACGTCGACGAGCTCGGAGGGGTCGCACTCGCACGGGGCCGCCACCTGAAACGGAGTGCTCACCCGCGCACCGAGAGTGGGCGCGCCGGTGACGTCGAACGGAGCCCCCGCTGGCACGTCGAGGGTGCCGCCGATCGTCACGCCGCTCATCGACTGGATGCCGTTCGCCATCCAGGCGTCGCCCCCCACGTCGAGCGCCCCGCCCGCGAGCATCTCGCCCTCCGCGTGCAGGTCGCCCGAGACCTGCACCGTCGACGTCGTGATGGCCATCGCGCTGCTCGCCCACAGCGATCCGTTTACTTGCATCGGCCCCGGGTGGAGCTCCCCATTCACGCCCACCGAGCCTCCGTCGAGCGCGGTGCTCTGCTCGTAGGCCCCCAGTGATCCGTTGAATGCGTCGGTGCTCAGGGCGTAGTCGCTGATGAATTCGTTGCAGGTACAGAGGGCATACGTGAACGCGCGTTGCAGGAGCTGGTCGGGACACGTGGACGGGGTGCCGCCGTCGGCGAAGGCGTCGAGGAGGAGAGGGGGCCCGCTACCGGCGCAGTACTCCGCCTTCGTACCCAGCGAAGGGAGCGCGGCGTCCGGTGCCGTCGGGCCGCCATCGGCGCCCCCGAGGAGAGACAGGACCGGCACGTCCACCGTACCGCATCCTTCGGCCGCCGCCGCGAGGGCGGCGATCGCGAGCAACATCCCCGGGCGGGCCGGCCGTGGACCATCCATCGCGCGGTTTGTAGGTACCATGACGGGCTCCAAGCGGGTCTTCGAGACGCGCGTGAGCCGAGGACGCGGGCTCGCGGTACCTTTCCATCGAGCCGTGCCAACCGCCGTGCGCATCTCCGATCCCATCATCCGCTCGGGCCCCGGCCCGAGCGACGCGGCGCTGGTCGTGGCCGCGAGGGCGGGCGAAAGGTGGGCGCACGAAGCCCTCTTCCGCCGGTACGCACCCATGGCCAACGGGATGGCGTTCCGCCTGATGGGGCGCGATGCCGACGTCGATGATCTGGTCCAGGATGCGTTCGTGGTCGCCTTCGGGCGCCTCGACGCGCTCGACGACCCCCAGGCCTTCGCGGCCTGGCTCGGGTCGATCCTGGTGCGGACGGCGGGCAAGGTGATCCGCCGCCGCGTCCTCATGGAAAAGCTGGGCCTGCGCCGTCGCGGCGAGCCGATCGACATCGACGCGGTGGCGGCGCGCGTCGCCGGCCCCGACGTCGCCGCCGAGCTACGCGGCATCTACAAGCGCATCGAGCGCCTGCCGGCCGACCTGCGCATCGCGTTTCTGCTTCGCCGTGTCGAGGGCATGGAGCTCGAGGAGGTGGCGCGGGCGACGGGGGTTTCTCTGGCGACGGCAAAGCGAAGAATCGCCGCGGCACAGCAGGCCGTCGAGCGCTGGCTGGATCGGGAGCGACCATGAGCCGAGCGGATTTCAAAGATGTCGTCCCCCCGTTGACCGAGTCGCGTGTCGCGCGGCAGTACGCGGCCATCGCGGCGCGCGCCCCCGCGGTGCGCCCGAGGGGGACAAAGTGGCTCACCTTTGCCGTGGCGGCGGGCCTGGCGGTGGCGCTCGCGGGAGCGACGCTGCGCGCTGTCCAAGTCCGTGGCGCCGGCGCCATCGAGGGCGCCGTCATCGAGTCGGGGTCGTTGGGCGGCGGTCAATCGCCCACCTCATTGACCCTGGCGGATGGCTCCCGGATCGAGCTGGGGGCGGCGACGCGGGCGCGGCTCACGAGCGCTCGGTCGACATCGGTCCGGATCGATCTGGAGCGGGGCTCGCTGGAGGTCGAAGCGACGCACGTCGATGGCCGCACGTTCGTCGTGGGTGCAGGGGCCTACGAGGTGCGCGTGGTCGGCACCCATTTCTACGTCCGGCGTGACGCTGGCCAAGAAGTCTCGGTGCGCGTGGATCGCGGCGTCGTCGAGGTTGCCGCCGTCGCTGGAGGGGGTGAGATCCGGCGGCTCGCGGTGGGCGAGAAGTGGTCGGCCCCGGACGGTCCGACGGCGCGCGTGATGCCCGCGGAGCCCGCGGCGTCGACCGCGTCGGTCGCCGCGTTTGCGCCGAGCGCGCCCGCGCCGGCAGCCCTACCCACGGCGTCGCCGGTCATCAACACGACCGCCCCTCGACGCGACGAGAGCGCTCGCGACTTGTTCGACGAGGCGCAGCGAGCGCGCGCCGAAGGTCGAGCGTCGGACGCCGCGCGGGCCTTCGATCGCTTGCGACGCGGCTTCCCCAAAGATGCGCGCGCCGCGCTCTCGGCCTTCGAGCTCGGGCGCCTGCGACTCGACGTGCTCGGCGATCCGCAAGGGGCCGAAGAGGCGCTGCGCGACGCGATGGCGCTCGGCCCGTCTTCGCCGTTCCGCGAGGACGCCGAGGCACGTCGGGTCGAAGCCCTGGGGCGGATGGGCGACGCCGGCGCCTGCGCTGCCGCCCGCTCGGCGTATCTGGTCCGCTGGCCGAATGGGACGTATCGTCGAGCCGTGGAGGTCGGCTGCGGCGATCGATGAGGGGACCCGCCATCGGGGCCGTCGCGTTCGCCGCGATGGCGCTGATGCCGCGAGCGGCCCAGGCGGCGGGCGTGACGCCCTGCCCGGTGGGGGAGGGTCCATGGCTTCGCGTCTCGTTCACGGGTGACGGGTTCGCTCCGGCGCTTCAGGCGCAGGTGACCGAGCAGCTCGGGGCCGATCTGCGCACCCATCACGTCGTCCTCTGCGACGCGGAAGCCGCGCCCTCCAACCCGTCCGCGCTCGCACGAGTCGACCTGTCGCTCTCCGCTTCGCGCGTCCTGTCGCTCGACGTCAGCGATGCCGTCACCGACAAGCGCATGACGCGGCAGATCCCGCTGGGCGGTGTGCCACGCGACGCCCTAGCCCTCTCGATCGCGCTTGCGGCCGAGGAGCTGCTTCACGCAAGCTGGATCGAAGCCGCGCTCGTGCCGCCGGAATCGCCCGCGCCATCCGTCGGGCTTCAACCGGTGCCGCCGGTCGTGCGCGAGGTCAACCAAGAGCAGATCGCGCACCTCTCGGCGGCCGACACGACGGCTCGCGCGACCGAAGGGCGTGAAGCCCGAGCCGGCTACCCGAGCCGGACTCAGGTGGCGCTCTTGACGGCCATCGATCGCTCGACGGGGGGCCAGACCGATCTTGGCGCCGACGTTCGCGTCGCCACGGGAGGGCGCCTTGCCGTCGAAGGAGAGCTCGGCGTTCGCGCCGCGCCGGACGTGGCTAGCGCGCACGGGACCGTACAGGGGCGCGAGCTCCTCGCGGGTGTGGGAGCCAGCTTGGCGCTCGTGTCTCGGCGAGCGCCGTGGGGTCTGCAGATCGGCGCGCGCGCGAACGTGATCGACGTGGAGTTCTCCGCGGTCGCCGCGCCCGGCGCGAGCGCCTCGAGCGGCTCTCAGCTCGGCGCCGCCCTGAGCGGATGCATCGGAGCCTGGTGGCGGCTGGGCGGACCCTGGCGCTTGCTCGCCGAAGGCGCCGCGGGGGCGCCATTGCGCGCGGTCACGGCCACGGACGTGGGCAACGCGGCGACAGGGGTATCCGGAGCCATGTTCGGCGCGACGATCGGCGTCGGTGCGACGCTCGGCGAGTGAGCGCGTTCATCCGAACACCTCCTGGATAGGGCCCGTGCAGTAGCTGCTGGTCCCGAAGGTACCGCCGGGCAGGCTGACGCCCATCGCCTTGGCCAGCGTGAGGAGAAGGTCGTTGTGGGAGCGGGTGCCGGCGGCGTTGTTCTGAGCGCTGGAGCCGTAGTTGACGAGGAAGCGAACGAGCTGGTTCGTCTTGATGCCCGCGCCGGCGCCGCCGACGAGGACGAAGGGCGTGTTGTCGTGGTTGTGCGCGGCGCCCATGTCGAGCTCACTGCCCCAGCAGATGATCGTCTGGTCCAGAAGGTTCTTGCCCGACGCCGTCTTGAACTGGCTCAGCGTGTAGGCCACGCCGGCGACTTGCTGGGCGTACCAGGCCTCGATGTCGATGAGTTGTTGCGGGTACTCCGACGTCGTCGACGACGGCTCGTTGTACGGGTCCGCGCCCAGGGCGCCGATCCATGTCGGGCCATCGTGCGAGTAGATGTGATGCGTCGACGTCTGCGAGGCCCCGAGCCACGTGTGCGTGACGGGGCTGAGCGCATGCGAGTACTGCAAGCTCGCCACCCGCGTCAGATCGCAGGCGAGCGCCATCGCCAGGATGTTGGGCATCGCCTGCGCGTAGATGGGAAAGGGATCCGACGTCCCGCCGTCCGGCACCGAAGGCACCGTCGGCGCCATGCACGAGGCGGCGGCGGCCGCGGCGGCCGCGGTCTGCGTCTCGACCTGATTCCACACTGCCTGCAGGTTCTGCAGCTGTTGACGGTCCTCGGTGCAGAGGCGGCCCTGCAGCGCCGTGAGGTCCTGGTTCAGCTGCGCCGTGACCTTCTGGCGCAAGAACGTCTTCTTGTCCGGTCCCGAGCCCGTCGTCGGGGCGCTGGTCGTCGGAAACAGCGTCGCCACCGCGGCCGACGGATCCGTGTACGGGTCTACGAAGTTGCCCATCGTGTCGTACAGCATCCGGGTGTCGACGCTCCGCTGCTGGTAGTCGGCCGAGCTTTGCACCATCAGCGGGAGGTTCGGGTACGGCGTCGGCGCGTTGAGAGCCGCGCTGATCACCGTGTCGATGCTCGGCCCCGTCGCGGGATTGCCGCTCGACGTGAGCCCCGTCCAGAGCGCGGCCATCCCGGCTTCGTGCGAACCGCTTCCCGCGGCCTTCACCTGCAGGCCGTCGAGGACCGTCACCTGATTGGTCAAGTCGACCTTCATCGGCCCGGCCTGGGTGAACGCCGAGAGCATCGGCCGGAACGCGAGCGGCGATGTGACGGCGGCCGTGGTCGTCGTCGGCGCCGGCCCTTGCGCGCCCCACCGGTACCGGATGGTGCCGCACGACGTGAAGAGCAGCACCAGGTACACCGGATCGGCGCCGCCGCTCGAGCTCGAGCCGCCGTCGGCTGCGTAGCTCGGCACCCCGCGCAGCAACGGGTAGGTGAGGGCCGATGCTCCCACGAGCTTGAGGAAGCGGCGGCGGTCCAGATCGCGTCGGTTCATTTGGCAATCGCTCCCCGGCGTCTCGAGCGACCGATAGCGGAACGCGTCGCTGCCCACGATGGCGACGAGGAGCTTGTCGATCGTCAGGCCGCTCGACGAGAACGCCCGGAAGACGGCCTGCGCGGAGCAGGCGTCGTCCGAGCTCTCGATGCGGCTGAGCGCGTAGCGGAGCTCCTGCAGCGCGAAGCACTGCTTGGTCTGCGTGGCGCCCGCGAGCTGCGTCGCCAGGTCGGTCGCGCCGTTGAATGTCGTCGAGAACTCGGTCTTGTACATCGCCACGACCTGTCCGGTGGCATCGATCGCGGGGTAGCCGCCGGGCGGCGGCATGGTGAACCCGTTCGCGTCGTCGGGCTGATAGGCGCCCGTCGCGTCGAAGAACCCGAAACCGAGGCCGATCGGGTCCATGTACTGGTGGCAGCTGACGCACGGCTGCTTGTTGAAGTGCGCCTCGAGCACGTCACGCGTCGTGCCTCCGTCGGCAACGGAGGTCGCGGGAGCCGGCACACCGGGCGGCGGCGGAGGGATGACGTCGCAGAGGACCTGCTCTCGCACCAGTTTTCCCCGGAGCACCGACGACGGCAACGTGGTGTGGGCCTGGGTCGCCAGGACGCTGCCGTTGGTGAGGATCCCGGCACGGTGCGGGAGCGGCGTCTTGACGTAAGGCGTGGTCCCGACCGCCGGGTCGACCACCGAGACGCCGCCATCGCCCACCGTGATCGGGCTGTTGCCCGGCGCGCTGCCGTAAAAGCTCCCCAGGTCGGCGTTGATGTACGACGAGGGCGATGTCAGCAGGTCCGTCAGCGACCCGCCGTCGAGCACCTCTTGCGAGACGTTGGTGAGCGTCTCATCGACGAGCTCCGATCCGACCTTGGGATGGGCGGTCCACGTCGTAAACTGGGTGTCCTTGCCGAGCGCTGGCGTCGACTGCAGCTGCATCCACTGCGTCGTGAAGTCGTCGAGCGCGCCGTACGCCTTCTTGTCGGCGAGCATCCGCGTCGCCTGCGCCTGAATTTGCGCGACCGTCGCCAGCTGCCCGTTCTGAGCCGCGGCCATGAGCGTGCTGTCAGGCACCGATCGCCACAAGAAGAGCGCGAGCCGCGCCGCGATCTCGTCCTCTGTCAGGGGCACCACCGTCCCACCCTCCGACGGCTCGCCGAACTCGAGCACGTAGAGGAAGCGCGGCGACTCGAGCACCGCCGTGATGATGGCTTGAATGCCGGTTGGAAAGTCGAACTGCGCCAGCGCGTCGGAGAAGAGCTGGAGCAAGCTCGCTTCGACCGTTGCGTCGAGCTGACCGCGGAAGGCCTGGTTGGCCCACGTCTCGATGAATTGCTGCGCGCAGGTCGCGTCCTGCGTCTGGCATGGCAGGATCGACGACAGGGTGTTGGCGTCGGATACCGCCGCGCTCGCGAGCGTCTCGGCGGCCTGTTGGTAGTCCTGAACGATCAGCGTGCTGACGCCCGTGTACGTGTTCGCCAGGAAGTTCACGCCGGTCGTCAGCGGGCTCTCGGGCGGGAAGCCGTTGGCGGGCTGCGTCGTGTCACCGAGGAGATCGCGGACCATGTTGTCATACTCGACGCGCGAGATGCGCCGCACTGGCGACCAGTCGACGGTCGTGGCTCCCGGGGTGCACGCCGCCGAGAAGAGGGATACGCCGATCGCGCTCGGCGCCTCGACCACGGGCCCGGTCGAAGCGTCGTCGGCGGTGCCCATGGCACCGGGCGCGGTCTCTCCCGGCGGCACCTGATGACGGCTCACCGCGCAGGCGGCGACGGCGAGCGACCCTGCAACCAGCGACGTTCGCACGCTGAGTCGAGCTCGAAGCATGTCGTCCGTGGCCAAGGTGCCGCGACGGGCCGCAAGAAGCTCACGAAAGGGCGCGAGCCGTCGTCACCCGCCGTCCGGCTGGCCCGCGAGCGGCAAAGCGCCGGCGGTCGAGGGGCCGCACCCGATGCGGAAGGCCGCGAGCGCCACGTCGTCGAACCACAGCGTCATCGTCTCGCCGGCGTAGCTCTCCCAGCCCAGCTGGAACGTGGCGAGGGAGGGCCGCCAGGTCTTCGAGAGCCATTGCGTGCTGATGTCCGCGACGGCCGTCCCGTTTTCGACCAGGCCGGGGACCTCGGCTCCGTTCACCCAGGTGTCGATGGTCCCGGCGGATTGATCGATATGGAACTCGATGCAGGTCCAGGTCGCAGCCGGGATTGCGACGCTGTCGCCGACCCCCGTCGGGCTCAGCGTCGGCAACGTCGCGTCGTCGGACTGGCGATTATACATCAGGATCGCGTCCTGCCCGCCCATGCGGACGTCGTCCTCGCCGTCGCTGTCGTCTTCCATCGCGAGGAACGTGACGTGCCCCTGCCCGAGCACCCCGGCGAGCCGCACGAAGAAGCGCGCGTACACCTGCCCGACGTCCTGGCCCAGGCCTGCGATCGCGCTCGCGTTGGAGAAGAAGACGTGATCGCAATACCCGCCTCCGCCATCGACGCGGACCGAGTGATGCCCGGAGTGAGCCTCGGAGTCGTCGATCGTGAGCGTGCCCGTCCCGCTGCAGTCCGGCGACACGACCGTCCACAGCGCGGGGTTCGGCGGGCCCCCGACGGCGGCGCTCTCGAAGTCGTCGTAGAGCGCGGTACCCGCGTCCGCGCCGGGGGTCGCGGTACCCGCTTCGACGGGGTCCGCCGCCTCCGGGGTCGGCTCGTCGACGCGGCTCCCCCCGTCGATCTCCTCTGCGGACGCATCGCTCGATGCGATCGCGGGGGTTTCGTGTGGACCGTCCGTCGTAGGGTGGGTTGCGCACCCGGCCCCGGCGAGGGCCGCGGCCAGCGCCGCTGCGCGCACCCGCAGGGCGTGTCTCATTGCGCCTGGAAAGGCGGCACGTACTGCACGTATTGCACGACCCACTGGGGGATATGGTTGCCCGTCGGGGCGCCGGTACCGCCCAGCGTCTGCGCCAGACCGCCGTCGGCGAGCACCTCGGGCGTGGCGCTGTTCTGCAGCGGCAGCCATACCGGCGCGTAGCTCGGGTCGCCCGACAGGGTGCCGTTCGCGTCGACCGCGACGCCGGCGAACCAGATCTGCGGTGGCGTCGTGCCGTTGGCCGACCCGGCGAGCGTCGCGCCGTACGCGCGGCGCGACGAGAACGCGACCCAGTACAGCGTCTTGCCCTGGAAGGTGCTGTGGCTCGGCGCGAACCGGGGCCACGAGTTCGTCCACGTGTCCGCCGTGGGCCAGCCGCTCGTCCGCCCGCTCGCATTGTCGAGCTCGACGGGCGCCCCCCCGCCTGCCGCCACCAGACGCAGGCGCGCCGACGGGTCGTCGTAGCTGTCGCACGGGCTCTCGCCGTAACCGTCGTTGCCAGGCGATCCGGGCCCGGAGCACGACGACTCGTTGAAGACGACGAGCGCGCTGTCGTCGGAGAGGGCCGGATAGTACTCGGTCGCGTTCGTCACCCGCGGCACGAGCAAAGTGGGTGTTCCGAACGTGGTCCCGCTGACGGGTGCCGTCCAGATCTGGGCGCCCGGCGTCTCGTTGCCGTTCAGATCTTTGGAGTCGTATTGATGCGGGATGCTCAGCGTGGGCACCCAGCTCGTGAATGCGACCCGATCGCCCTTGGGCGACCAAGATGGTTGCGTCATGCTCTCCGTCACCGACGTAAACAGGGGACCCTGCGAGGCGAGCGTCGCGTCGGCGGTGCGCAGGTAGAGCGCGCCTTGCAGCTCCTGGAGCATGTGGTCGCCGTCCTGGGAGAAGCTCGTCAGGGTCGCGAACCCGTCGTTGAGAAGCTGCTGTCCGCCCGGCTCGGTGATCTCCGTGGCGGTGGGCGTCTTGCTCGCGACGTCGATCAGGGCGAAGAGCGAACCGTAGCCGTCGCCGTTGGCGTTGATCGACGATCCGCCGATCGTGATCCCGAGCTTCGTGCCGTCGCGCGAGATCGCGTGGCAGCCGATGCAGTACCCGCCGCCGTTGAGCGGCTGCGCGTAGGCCGCCGTGTCTTGATTCGTGAGGTAGACCTCCGGCGGCGTGCCCGCGTCCGAGAGGTTCATGCGGATGATCTCGCTCGCGCCGTTCATCGTCTGCGGCGGCGTGCTCCAGTAGTAGATCGTGCCGGACAGCGGCGTCGACGACCAGCGCGCGCTGATCGACGCGCTCTCCACCAGGTTCGACCCGTCGGCGTTCGCCAGGCGCACCGTCTCGGTCAGGTTGGGGGCGGCGCTGGCGCCCGCGAGATCGGCCTCGAGGTTGGCGGGCAAGGCGATGGAGCACGCCCCGCTCATCGTGGCGTTCGCGATGGGCGTACACGGCGCGTACACGTCGAAGTCGATGGCATCCCCGGCAAAGCTCACGCGCGCGACCGTCTGCCCCGACGTCGGCACCATCTGGAATGCGAGGTCGCCGAAGTGGTACGGAAAGAGCGCTCCGTCGATCGGATACGCGATGGTCGGGGCCGCGCCGCTAGGGGTGCCGTCGAGCGGCGCGGTGGTCACGTTGCCCTCGGTGACGCTTCCGGTCAGCTTCACGGTGAGCGTCGCGCTCCCCGAGACGGATCCGTTGCTCGCCGTCACCGTGTACAAGCCGGCTGCGGCGGGGGCCAGCGCCCCGTCGGAGACCGTGCCGAGGCCCGGAACGCCGGTGGTCCACGCGACGCAGCCCGTGACATCCATCGTCTGACCCCCGGAGAAGGTTCCCGTGGCGCTGAACGTCACGGGCGACGGCTGCTGCCCGTACGTCAGTTGCGCGCTCATGGTCGCCGGCGAGACGGCGATGGACTGCAGGCCGCCGGCGCAGTCGCCGGTGAAGGCGGGCATGCCACCGCTGCCGGCGTCTTCGTTCACTGCGAACGATCCCGCGCTGCCCGGGGTGCCCGCGGCGGGCCCGTCGTCGGTCGTCTTCTGCGCGGCGCAGCCCGCGAACATCGCGGCGAGCGTGACGCCGGAGCAGAGGGCAAGGACTCCGAGACGAACGCGCGTGCCGCGGGGGGACTTCACGGCGGGTAGGTGCCGGCGGCCGGCCGATCCGGCTCGCGCTTTCTCCGGGTGCGGCTTTGTTGAGCCGCGGCGCCGCCGCCACGTCACCTTCATCGGTAACCATGCGCGCCCCCCTTGCCCGAGCCGCCGCGCTCGCGTTCTCGATGCTCTCCGCCGCGTGCTCGTCGTCGCCCTCAGTGTCCTCTTCTGGGCAGGACGGCGCACCGGGCGGATCGTCGAACGCCGACGGCGGGCAGGGAAGCAGCAGCGGCGGTGGCGCGAACGAACCCGGCGACGACGCAGGGGCGGGCCAGTCCCAGGGGCAAGGTTCCGGCACCATCACCGACGCGGGGTCCGACGCATCTTCGTCATCCAGCGCGAGCGGCGAAGGTGGCGGCACCACGGCGGCAACCGATTCGGGGAGCCATCCCATCGCGCCCGGCGGCTACTACGTCGAAGGCAACACCATCTACGACTCGACCGGCAAAGCGCACCTCTTTCACGGCGTCGATCGGACGTCGTTCGAATGGAACCCCGAGGGGCAATACATCGACGCCGGCGACTACACCCTCATGGCCAGCGGCTGGGACGCGAACGTCGTGCGCATCCCCATCGACCAGGACTTCTGGCTCACGAGCTCGCCCATCTACAGCGCGGGGTACGCCGGCGTCATCGACCAGCAGGTGACTGACGCGCGGGCCGCGGGGCTCGACGTCATCCTCGACTTGCACTGGTCCGACCGCGGCGACATCAGCGCGGCGAGCAATTCGAACCTTGGCACGTTGCCCGGACAGCAGTGCATGGCCGACACCAACTCGGTCACGTTCTGGCAAGAGGTCGCCACCAAGTACAAGGGCAACGGGCACGTGCTGTTCGAGCTGTACAATGAGCCGCACGACATCTCGTGGAACGTGTGGATCGGCGGTGGCAACACCACGAGCGGCGACGCGGGTAGCTGTGCCTACTCGTTCAGCGCCGTGGGCATGCAGCAGCTCTACGACACGGTCCGCGGCGCGGGTGCCGACAATCTCGTCTTCGTGGGGGGCGACAACTGGGCCTACGACCTCTCGGGCGTGCCGGACAACCGCGTCGACGGGTACAACGTCGTCTATGTCTCGCACGTCTACCATCACAACACGGGCCACGACCCGAGCGACTGGCCCACCTCGTGGGGCTTCTTGACGGCAACGGATCCCGTCATGCTCACGGAGTTCGGCCCGTTCTCCAATCAGAGCAACGACGTCAACTGCGATCTCGACTACGCGACGGAGGTGCTCGACTACGCCGACATGAACAACACGTCGTGGAGTTCGTGGGCCTGGTGGGTCTACAACGGCGACGGCACCGACGACGGCAGCGACTACTGCGACTACCCGTCAATCCTCCTCACGCGCACGGGCTCGCCCAACTCGCTCGGCCAGATCGTCCAGACGCGTCTACAATCGTACTGAGAGCGCATCGCGGTGCGCGGCTGCAGCGCGAGGGGTCAGCGCTCCAGTCCCCACGCGATCAGGCGATACCGGCGGACCGTTTCGGCGAGCCCGTCGAGCAGCGCGTCCGCGATGAGGGCGTGGCCGATGCTGACCTCGAGGACTCTCGGCACCCCACGCAGGAACGTGGGTAGATTGAGCTGGCTGAGATCGTGGCCGGCGTTGACCCCCAGCCCCGCCTCGGCCGCCGCCGTCGCCGCATCCGCGAACTTGGCGAGCACGGGACCGTGGGCTGACGGTCCTTGCGCGAACGCGGCGGCGAAGGGCTCCGTATAAAGCTCCACGCGGTCGGCGCCGACCGCTTTGGCGCGGCGCATGGCGCCGGGGTCCGTGTCCATGAACAGGCTGACGCGGCATCCGAGGTCGCGCAGGCGCCGCACCGCGGGCTCCAACCGAGCCCCGTCTTTTGCCAGGTCCCATCCGTGGTCGCTCGTGGCTTGCGCCGTGTCGTCCGGGACGAGCGTGCACTGGGTCGGACGAACCGCCTGGGCGTGGGCGATGACGCCGAGGAACGGATTGCCCTCGATGTTGAGCTCGGCTCCGGGGAACCCGGTGAGCAGCTCGGCGATGTCGCGCACGTCGCCCGGACGGATGTGCCTCTCGTCGGGACGCGGATGGACGGTGAGGCCGTGAGCCCCCGCCTGGAGGCAGACCAACCCGCAGTGGACGACGCTGGGGATGCCGACGTCCCGCGTGTTGCGCAGCGTCGCCACCTTGTTGAGATTGACCGAGAGCTTGGTTCGCACGCTTACCGCGGTTCTATAGTCCGGTCCGTCGCACCTACTCCACCGTCCATACGGCGGTGCCGACCGGGACGTCTTCTTTGCCCACGCCCATGAGCGCCAGGTGCGCACGTGCCTCGCGGATCGGGCCCGCCGAGAACGGCACGATGGCGATCGCCTGGGCGTTCGTCGACGAGCCATCGGGTTTGAGCAACTCGACCGCGAACTCGCTCGGAGGCAAGGTCGACGCGTCGAGAAATGGGGCCACCATCAGCCGTTTGCGCGCGGCAAGCAGCAGCGTTTCTTCCACCACCAGCAGTAGATGGCGCCCCAAGCCCTCATGATCGTACCTCCTTTCGCCTCCGAGGCACCAAACGGCGGCCCGCAAACGGCCGCCCGAGGGCGCTGCGGGGGAGGGTAAAAGAACGCGTCCCAGAGTCGGGTGACCCGAGCTAAGACGCTGACGGGCGTACGTCCTTGCCGATTGTATGTCGTACATTGGACGGAAAGTGATGATTTTGTGATCCATTGACCCACTGCCAAGTGGTATGGCTGCCGGGCGTCCCGAGGAGTGGCTGGGCGAGGGAGTCAAGATCATGAGATTACGTCGATTTTCAAATATTACTATCGCGAGCGCGGCTTCCATTTTTGGGACCGCAGGGTGTGGCGGGCACCCGTCGCCCGGAACGGCATCCGAGCCGGAGTACTCGATCCAGGTTCAGGCGGCCACGCAGGCGGGCCTGCCCAACTGCACCTCCGCGCTAAACGGAACCGTGGGGTTCGTCACCTCGCCTGCGGCGCTCTACGAATGTCAGAGCGACAGCTGGTGCAAGATTGCGTGCAACGCCAGCAACGCAGGTGAGACGGCCTACGCCAGCGGTACCAGCACGCTCGTGGCTTGCTCGGGGGGCAACTGGTCGGCGATCGCGCTGCCGCGAGGCGCGACGGGGGCAACTGGAGCGACGGGGCCCATGGGAGCCACTGGGGCCACGGGCACGCAGGGCCCAGCAGGGGTGAACGGTGCGAATGGAATGACCGGGGCCACCGGAGCCACCGGGGCGTCAGGCGCGTCTGGTCCCATGGGCGCCACTGGAGCGACTGGCGCTGCTGGCGCCGCCGGAGCCATCGGGGCCACGGGACCCATTGGCCCCGCCGGAATGCAAGGAGCAACAGGGTCGCAGGGTCCCGCCGGCGAGGACGGCGATGCAGGACCGGTTGGCGCTACCGGGCCGGAAGGTCCGACGGGCCCCGCTGGAGCGGCTGGCGCAACAGGGGCCACCGGAGCCGCGGGCGCGGGAGTGCAGCTTGGGTCCGCGTATATCCAAGCCGCAACCGCCGCCTCGCCGACGCTCTCACCCGCTGAAACTTGGCTCTATTACTACCCGGGATCGTTCACAGCGACGTCTTCAGGCAGCTGTGTCTTGAACGCAGAAATCACTCTCCTCGATGAGGACACCTTCACCCCGACGAGCAGCGACTTTGCGTATGGAGACCTCGAGGTCGAGGTCGCCGGGACTTCCCACGTTATCGGGGACTGGAGCTGCTTCATCGCGGACCCCTCCTCGGAGGTGGCCGGAGGAAGCTCGTGCAGCACGCAAGGGTCCGTCGGCGTTACCGCCGGAGACACTTACGACGTGGGATGCGCGGTCCAAGGAAGCTCGGCATGGGTCGGGTCGTATATTGGCTGCAACCTGACCTGGGTTTGCTCCGCCAACTGAGCCGGCTGATGGGAGAAGTTTCGCGTCCGTGCCGGTTCGCGGCTCGGACGCGCCCGCGGGCCTCTGCGAGCGGGCCTCTCGGTTTTGAAACGCGACCGGCTACCCGCGGTAGCGTCATCCGATGTACGCTATCGGGGAGATGCCTGCAGGGCCCCCGTTTCGTGATCCGTGGGGAACCATC
>Ga0302325_10003336_pt1 | contig 37961 bp, 51 predicted proteins | sample Palsa_T0_2_FD_201948 | JGI IMG/M metagenome (GOLD analysis project Ga0302325, IMG submission 201948) | Peat permafrost microbial communities from Stordalen Mire near Abisko, Sweden - Palsa_T0_2 | ecosystem: Environmental > Terrestrial > Soil > Palsa > Peat permafrost | place: Sweden: Abisko...
TGAGGACGCCAGAGTTTAACGGTCATATCAGAGGAGCAAGAGATAACTCAAGTTAAAATTAGAAGATGGGGAGATACCTGAAGTCGACTGGTGAGAGAGAATTATATCGTTCACCCAGTGAGTGTGAGCCTGGACCTGCGCTCGAAAGGTCGTTAGAGGAAGCTGTTGTTAGCGCGTTTAAGAAGGTTGAACAAACCTTATCGCCCTCGACATCCCAGCCCCTGGCGCTATCGCCCTTGCCATTAGAGACAAGCGCCAGCTTGTGGCCATCGTCGTCCAGTATCTCGCCGCTTGCGCGACCATTGACGTCCTCAATTGGTCGCTTCGTCAACTGGAGGTGCAGGTCCCATGCGCTGACCATACCATCGCGACCTGCAGAATAGAGGATGCCCTGCGGAGCAGACCCATCGGTTGAGGTTGTTGTATCGAGCGCAAGAGAGTTTATTCCGAGTCTGTGGCCTGGCTGGGAGTGGGAAAAGGGAAGAACGTAGCGAATTCGATTTGGGGTATGAGCGGGGGGCATTTGCGGAGTTCGCGCTGGTGGCTCAGCGGTGTCGAGTCCTCACTTGTGAAGCTCAGTGAAGATGCAGTCCGCGTTTCATGAGCGCGTCAGTGGGACAGGAATTCGTAGCTATCGCAAACAGGAACGAGTCGGTGGGAGAAGTGTTGTCTTTCGAGAGGTCGAGTTTGTCTGTTCGTGGTTTAAGCGCCCACTCCACAAACCGCCTTCTCGCTCACCGCCAACCCTATGCGGCCACCAGTTTCAAAAGTGCTGCCGATCCTGACATCTTTGTTGAACTCTGTCCTCACGGCGCTCCTGGCAATCATAGTCACGATTTCTAAAACAGGACCAAGCGCCTCTGAACGCTTTCCTACCTTTTAAACAGTGGAATTTCAATAGTGAAAGGCCTAGACGAGGTCAAGATATGTAATGAGATGAATCCACGTCTCTTGTTGAGTCAAAATCATTTCTAGCCCGGGTATCTCATATCTACAATATGCCATCCTCATCCTCATATACAAAGTCATCCGAATTATCATCTCCCTCCTCGCTCTCCTCAGGAGGAAGAAACCCGCCCCCTTCACTGTCTTCCTCGGGTACAAACCCACCGCCATCCATCTCAACGTCAGATTCAGACGTTTTCTGCTCGATGTTCTTGGATGTAGAAGGGTGCTCCCCACCTCGGACAAACCCTCGAAAGCGCGATTCATCAACATTTCTTGCCCAACTAAAGGATCCGTTTTTGAAGTTGGACAAGGATATATCTGTCTCCAGTAAACCGTGCCGTCTCACTTCGGTAGTCGTGGGCGACTGAGATTGGTAGCGCATACATGGATCGAAATCTCGGACAGGCCGAGCGGCATCCTGTATAAAACCCCCACCTTCCTCCTCGCTTTCAATCATACCCTCATCAACCCCCTCAATTTTCCCATGCGTCGCATCCAATCTCCCCTTAATCTGCATCCCAAGCAAAAACTTCCTCCACCTCTCCATAACAGCCTTCACCCTCAACCGTTCCTCTTCATCTGTAACCCGCTCCATCATCCCTTCCCAAACACACAACAGCCCCTCAACATTCTCTTGCGCAACTACAATTCCACTGACCCTCGCACTAGCCTTGTTCTTCACGAAATCAAACCCCGTTACTGCCTCGGCGTAATCGATCCCCGCGAAATGGGCCGCATGAGCAATGGACGGGCGAATGATGTGGGCGCCGCCGGCCGGGACCATCGAGGGAGTGTATATGTCGATGTTGCCGTATGTGTTTCTGGGGACAATTCCGTTTTCGACGGGAGGAGGGATGTACAATTCGGTTTGCAATTCAGTATAAAGAGCTGTTGATGTATCCTCAGAATGATCTTCTAATTCGTCGTCCCGTGAAAGTGTTTTCGAACGTGAGCTTGCCGACGTATATTTTATTGGCTGCTCTTTTTCCTATTATCAACAACCGTCTTTGGAAGAGTGTACCTTGATAATCCGGCCTTGGCGAAACCATTCTCTGGCGCTATAGCAAGAGAGGATATCTTTCCTTTTATAGACATTCTCAGTCTTCAGATTCATACCTTTGCCGGAAGTCAGGGCGCCAACATGTACAGCACCCGGTCTAAGCATTTCATTACGTCGTAAATGTCGTTCCAAAACATATAGTGGATGATGTCGGAAATCATCAATCTTCTTCGGAATAGGCTCTTTAAGCAAATGATTCGCCAAGTCAATCTCTTCTACTTGATCTCGATCCTAGTCCATCAGATCTACTGCAAGATAGAAACAAGAGTGCAGTACCAGCGGTTCCATACGATCAAGGAACTTGATTATCCGGTTCCACCATTTTTCGCCCCCTGGTTTGGATTCAATTCGATTCCGCCACGTCTTTGCATAATAAGCTTTGGCATACCTTCGAGTAACATCCTTTGCAAACCCGCCTACTCGTTATCCCAGGACAAGGGTAAGAGAAAATACTATTATCAAATCCAACGGCATAGGAGAGGATATTATCGCCCATGGCCCCCGTTTCCCATGCAGCAGCCGTATTCGGCGGCTCAATCCGACTTGGCTGATTAACTCGGGCCGATATCATCGGCTCGACAGAAATCCATTTCTGAGAAGCCACGTCCCATGCTTCGGTCCAAAAATACGGATGAAAGGGAGAAAATGATTTATTTTGCATGATATATTGGGTGGGGTTGTCGTATATTCCACTCGGTCGTATCGAGGAGCTTGGGAACGATGGATTGCGAGTGGTACGCGCGTTTAAGGTTTCTGGTAGTTCGACGGGGGCGTCTTTTGCGGAGATTTCTCTACTTGTTTTGCTTGGACTTTGGGTTGATCCAAGCGCCTGGTCGGAGGGATCGGAGATGAATTGTTGTCGGCAACCTTCGTTTTGGAATCCGAATTGGAGGGGTTGCAGAGAACATACCAACCTCGCTTCAACGCCCACACTCCGCAGTAGTGCCGTAAACAACCAAGCCCCGACATCTTGACTCCCGGACCTTGTTCTAGCCGCCCCACACAACATTTCAAGACTTATCGTAGTGTCCAAGTCCAAATACGCAGGGATCTAAAATTAGTCTTTCCCTAATCCACATGGGGGAAACTACCTTTCCTAGATCTTTGGGATCAACCCACCGTGGCCTTCTCCATCCGCGTTTGGTTTCCTTCCATCTCTCTGACCATGATTGGGAAATATCCCTTAGACCGCTTAGAAAGGAGATTGTGCGACGTGCCTGGGTATGTTCTGGACCTGCATTGAGGGCATTTACGGTACCTGGAGGGACGCCTGAACGAAGGATTTTGAGAAGGCTTGGAGAGGAGAGAAGGTGATTCAAGTGCCGAAATGAAGCTAGTAAGGACAAGAGGTACATTTTATGTGCTTCTAGTCGTATGTGACGTGAAATAGACGTACGTGGAGTTCCAAGTGACTTTTTCTTCCTTGAATGATTAGAACGTATAGAAGAGAGAGGTACAGTGACTTTTGGGGAGTAGATTTGATCGTCACTTCTCGTACGTCAGTAACTGGCTCTGGCTCGTCGATGTCTTCTGAAGTCGGTAGGGCGTTTAAATCCACATTATCCCATTCCATCTCGTCCTCACCGTCGGTCGATTCCCTTGAGCTCTCAATGACAACCACTTCTCTTTCCTCCTGTCGTTTCTGGGGACTAACATCCTCAAGTCCTGAAGTGGAGTCATCAATGACGATTACTTCCGACGGATCACGTCGACTCTTTCGTTTCTTTAAAGGTCTCTCGTTACCAGTCCGTGGCGACTCTCGAAGCGCTTCCTCGAGCAGATCATCGTAGATTTCGTGATGGGCATGTTGTCGTCGCGAAGGTCCAGCTCCGATATGATTGCTAGAAGAAAGCGACCTTGCCTTGCCTTTCCATGAAGTCCCTCTTCTCATATCGTTGCGATCTCAGAAACTGACATCTCCTCTGGCGGATTCTGACTCACTACAGCTGTTCTCAGTTTCAGCGAAATGATCCGCGGCCAGTCGCGGAATCTACCCTGTCCGCGGCGTCTCCCCACAAAACATCGGGCGAACGGTCCGGGGCCCCCAGGTGTCTTTGCTGAGGGGCCGACAAGTGCTTCTTTGCACGGACAATTTCCGGGACAACTTCGTATCAACATGGTGTTCAAGGCTCACGCTGGTCTTCACTTGGACAATATCCCTGACGATATCACTGTCCCGGAGTTTCTTTTCAATGAGAAGTACGGTCGACGACCTCTTTCCCAGTCCAACAGGGCGGTAATGATCGATGCCCCATCGGGAGCGTCGTTTACGCTTCAGCACCTGAAAGAAAGGATGGAAGGGCTGGCAAAGGGACTCAAGGCGGAGCTCAAGGTGGGAGAAGGTTGGAATGGAGTAATCGGGCTGTTTGCGCCTAATAATGTACTCTCCCAACCTTCAGAGCGAGGTTGATTTGTGCAGGTTGACACCGGGGCTGTTTTCTGGGCGACACAGATTCTCGGCGGAGCAGTCTCTCCCGCGAATCCAGCATATAATGCGGCCGAACTGGGATACCAATTGAAAGATTCGGGCTCAATGGCCTTGGTCACTTCTTCGAGCTTACTGCCAATTGCGTTGAAAGCGATCCAGGATGCCCCTGCGATTTCTCCTGATCGGGTTTATATTATAGACGAGAAACATCACAAATCTCATAAAACAGTCGAAGAGTTGATTCAGCAAGGGAATAGATTTGATATCGTGCTGTCACCCTTGAAATTGAAATCAGGGGAGGGGAAAACGAGGATGGCCTTGATTTGCTACTCTAGTGGAACTACTGGATTACCCAAAGGAGTCATGATCAGTCATTACAATATGATTGCCAATGTTCTTCAGACCTGGTTGCTACAAAAGGAATTCGACGATAAAAAGAGGGATATCACTTTAGCATTACTACCCTTTTACCACATCTATGGTACCTTCCTGGGAGCAACGAATCTAATCCATGTTAGGTCTGCAGTTTGTGTTGCACGCAGAAATATTTCTTGGAAACACCTTGGTCATCGTTTCGGCATTCAATTTCCCAGCTCTGCTCTCGTATATTCAGAAATACCGGATGACGAAATTATTCTTGGTCCCGCCTGTGGTCATTCGTTTAGTCAAGGATCCACTGACTTCCGAATACGATCTTTCCAGTCTGGAACAGATAACGAGCGGAGCGGCTCCGCTTGGAAGCGATGCCATGGCTCTCATGCACTCGAAATTCGAAAACATCATATCCAAACAAGGTGTGTCTGCCTGTCCCTAGATTCGCTGTATTGATAGCATAGCCTATGGAATGACGGAATCGGCTACTGTGATCACGGCACAGCAACAATCTGACTTGGTCGATGGATCTTCGGGGGTATTAGTGCCCAATATGGAAGCAATGCTTGTCGATCCGACCACCGGAAAGGAAATCACCAAGTACGACACTCCCGGCGAATTATGGGTGTGCGGACCTAACATCACTATGGGATATCTTAACAAAGAAAAGGCCACGGATGAAACATACACTGTCGACGAACTTGGACGTAGATGGTTACATACCGGCGACGAAGTTGAGGTGCGCCTTTCCAAATGTGGCAATGAGCATTACTGGATTGTGGACAGAATTAAAGAACTCATCAAAGTGCCTTCCATCTCACGGTCTCGCTGAGTATTTAGGTCAAAGGATTCCAGGTCCCACCAGCAGAGTTGGAGGCCTTGTTGCTCAGTCATGAGCTTATTGAGGATGCTGCGGTTATTGGAGTGCCAGATGATTATTCCGGGGAGCTACCTAAGGCGTTTGTGGTGCTCAAGAATGGGACGGAGGGAAGTAAGAAGCTGGCTCAGGAGATACAGAAATGGGTAGAAGAACGGAAGGTCAAGTATAAATGGTTGACCGGGGGCGTTGAGTTCCTGGAGATGATACCCAAGACTGCAAGCGGGAAGATTCTGCGAAAGGACCTCAGATTGAAGGAGATGGAGAAGTTGAAGTTGAAGGCGAAACTGTAAGTGTCGAAGCATTTTATGCCGGGTACATTAGATATATTTCTAGACAAGCCTCGATATCTAAACACCTTATACATCTGAACAACCTCAGTGTTCCATGCAATGCAATCTGGCTCTCATTCCGATTGTGAAACTACAATATAACCTGTGGCACCTGCGAACCCATATAGTATCTGACCCAGTCCCTGCCATTTATCCACCCTTCTCCATGACGCTGGTCGTCCTTCCACCCACCAACATATTCTTCCCGAGCACCGTACATGTCTATCTTGACCTCCCTGCCAAAGCCCTCTTTCTTGCCATCGTTCCATCCACCGAGATACTCGTACTGATTTTCCACGACATAGTGTCCAAATCCATTAAACTCTCCAGCTCGAAATCCGCCCTCGTAGGCCGCTCCAGACCGAAATGTGAGTCTCCCAAACCATTCAGGGATATTCGCGATCATTATCCCGTCGAACTTATCCCGCGGCGAGTCGGCGGGATACACAAACGTCTGAAAATTCGCGCCCTTGGCCAGAACGGAAGGATGATCGTGGTAATGATAGTTCAGGCACGCTATACATCGTTGCTCGAGAGGAGGTTGGGCCATCTTGACAGGGGGAGGCGCGGGAATCGGTTGTTGTTGGACAACGGGCTGGGGCACTGGCTGAGGAGCTTGTGCAGCGGGAGGAGGCAAGGACTGCTGGGCGCCCATATTCTCACGGCCAACTTATAGGGTGGACGGATGGTGTGCCTTTATGTGCTGTCAGGAAAGTCAACCTTGAGAACGTAGTAACTGGAGCAAAGGGGCCAGAGTAGAGCATCGTATTGCGTATTAGGTACGTCTTTCCGCGTCAATTAAGTTAAGGTTGCTGCAGCCTCGCGCGGCACAGGGTGGGAGTGATTGGATTTCGTGGACGTGGGATTTTTATAGAGATCAGTTAGAATACGTCCCGCAAACGTGTTCAATTGACTCATTCTTGAAAGGAAGTCTATTCTTACACATAAGGCGGGAAAACATTTTTGAGGTATCGATCCATTCCGATTCCAAGTCTATCATGTTCTATCACTATTATCTACTCGAATTCCCAAGAAGCTTTTTGACCTATCTCATTATAATAACCATACTACCTCAATCCCTCTTCTTACAGTCCCCCATTCATTGACATAAATAAACACCGCAGCTTCCCTCTTATGCCGATTCATTTTGGCGGCTCGAGCAGGATTCGCTTGCGTCTCTCTCATCTCAACCGCACGTAGATAGTACGTCCGCTTGTCCTCACCCTCTCGTAACCCATATCTCATCTGCAGCTCCTTTGTCCCGCCCTCGTCTCTCGCAGCATGAAACGTAAACTCATTGACGTCATTATCATTTGCAAAAGTCCCTTCCACCGCATTCCGAATATCGTGATTGCTTGGATAAGGAGGCCGTAGAAATTCGGTGACGGAATAGCCATTCGTAAGGAGGAACCGCCCGGTTTTGCCGAACCGGTAACGAATTCCCCAGTTCTGGGGAGATAGGATACGTCGTGCCAGGTGAAAGAGGTCCAGCTGCTGGGTATAGGTTGCAGAGGAGGAGGTTTCTGGACCCACTCGATGCCAGGTGGGGAAGAAAGAATATTGTTGTGGGGCAAGATTGTTTATCGTGGCAAACTCGAGAGCTGACTGCAATATACCATAGATATTTTCCTCAACGTCGCATTGGTGGAATGAAGGGAGAACTGTGAATTCTACAGATGTATGTCTGTTAATACACATCCCTAAAAGACCATCGCCATACGGCGTCTCTTCGATTTGGACACATTGTCCCACTTCAATTAGCTAGTCTAGGAGGAGTGTTATACTGTGATTTATGACACTCTCAACGACCGGCAGCGAGAGGACTATGCCTGCTCCGCCATAAGCAAATATACCATACTGCTCTTTTTGTTTCGTACTTTCGGATAATCCGCCCATGTAAAGGGCCCTGGTAGCATCATATGGCTCCAACGCAAGCAATATGTCATCCACAGATGTAACGAAAGTAGTTGGCGATATTATAATAAACCACACTCTTTCAGGGGTAGCAGCGAGCTTCATTTTTTCGACCAACATCAGTGTCAGTTTGCCCATATCGTCTGTGTCCCGATTCGATTCGACCCGAACGTGCACGTCCAGTGCGCCTCGTATCATATCCTCGACTTCCGTCGTTCGATAGTAGTCTGAACCGGGTAAAAGAACATGAAACGCCACATCTGTATGGCGAGCCCAGTATCTCCAGTGTTGCAACGCATTTGGAATATCATCCGCTTTTATTACGACACCAAATAACAAGGTTGACGCGGCGTATCTTGTCGGCGTCCGGTTGGGTAATATTGACACCGTATGAAGGGGACAGGCATTGGCACTCAACTCTGCCTCCGTATACGAAACATTCCGATCCAAAAATACGACATCGTTGACCATGGCATTCTCCAGGACTTCCAATCGGTCATCATATCCTTCTATCTTCCCTTCACGGACAACAGGCCTCAGAATGACTTTCGAGACTGCAATGGGCTGTATTCCGAGCTGATCGTAGGCAACCGACCGAGAACACAACGTTCGCTTGGAGATGTAGTACACGTCGCCGGCATAGATCCCCGACACAGCAGGGATTTCCTCCTCGCCGACGAAAAGGGCTGGCTTTCGAGCTGCTAGACCGATGCCGATGAGGAACAACACGAGACAGACCACGTTGGCCAACACGACAGTTCGAGAGCGGACATTGGTGTGTTTCTGGATATTGCCTATAAGCAGCCCAAATCGAGTGTTGCCGATGCCATTCCTGTATTTGGGCATGTCGTAAGACGCGCGACAGACAGATCAGCCAGCTGCCTGACAAACTGAGCCTCTCAACTTGTCGCCCAATTTTGTGTTTTAAGGGATTCCTTTGCCAAGCCGCCCAAGCGAACACTGCGGCCAAGGCACAAACGGATCCCCCTGATTGGCCACAGATGCGATAGGGGATTATCCGACCACGTGACTGGATGGCCCCCCTTCATTTTTAATTTAATGTGGGACAATAATCAATTGCTGACGTCGGACACACGCACCAACCATTGCTTCAGCTCGGAAATCTGCTCCATACAGAAGCTCACACGCTCGCTGAATTAGATCTTCGTTTTCTTCCTTCGCAATGCATCCAGCGATCCAGGCAGGCCGAGTTGCTGTCATCACAGGCTCCGCATCTGGAATTGGACTTGCTGCCGCCAAGGCATTCGCCTCGAAAGGGCTCGACGTCGTCCTCGCTGATCTCCCTGCCAATCTCCCGGCGGCGACACAGTCCATCAAGACCGAGTTCCCTAATGTGAAGGTCCTTCCAGTCGAAACAGATGTATCCCAGTTCTCATCTCTCGTGGCCCTGAAACAGAAAGTGGAGTCTGAATTCGCCGGGAAGGATCTTGGAATACTGATGTTGAATGCCGGGGTCGGGAAACCGACTGCCCCCTTTGCAAGAGAAGGCTTGGATCAAGAAACTTTGAGGCAGAATTACGAGACCATTCTGAACACAAACATGTGGGGAGTTATCAATGGAGTGCAAGCTTTTCTCCCCGACTTAGTCAAGCAAAAGACCCCTAATGCAGTCATTTGCACAGGATCCAAACAGGTATCTCGGTATTTATCGCCCCAATTGACGTCAGGGAATCACCAATCCCCCTGGAAATCCCGCGTACAACATCTCCAAAACGGGCGTCAAGTTTTTCGCCGAGTCGCTAGCCCACGATCTCAGAACTAACTATCCCGACTCGCCAATTAGCGCTCATCTGCTCATTCCCGGATGGGTGTATACGGTAGAAGATATGTATTTCGTTTCTGAGTTGTAGGGCATGACAAGAGGGAGATACTCTGAAAAACCGGCCGGGGCCTGGACCCCAGAACAATGCGTCAATCAACTGTTTGAAACTTTGAATGCAGGGGAATTCTATGCTTTATGCGAAGATAATGATGTCAAACGCTGGCAGGATGAGAGGCGTATGCAATATAATGTGGACGATGTTATTAAGCGGAGAAGCGCACTGAGCCGGTGGGACAACAAGTATAAAGATGAGTACGAAGCATTTATGAAACAGTAGTCATGTCAGTTTACTCATCGTTGTTAATTATGAAAGGAACAGAAAAGGGTCAGGTAGTGCTGTACCAAGCTACCAACGTCTACATAGATTAGAAAAAAAATACAATCTCGCTCATGGTTATTTCAGATCGACGGGTTTGGTGAGATGGACTTCCGGTGGAGAACCTACCAATCACGGCTGCGCGGGTTAGGGTAGCGCGTTTTTCCAGAGATTTCTTTGAACGCCGCGATTATTGATTTTAGGCCGCAGGAGCTCTCAGGCACGCCTTGACAATAGAAAGTCAACCGAAAGGCAGCACCTGAACTCGTCGTCAAAGATGCGTGAACACAATCCCAATAACTGGTAACGCATAGTGTCGTGCAATCCGCTAACTTGCAGGCACTGGGTTTCGAAGAATTGCCTGAGCTGGGCCAAGGAATACTTTCAAACGGAATTGACAAAGATTTCCGCGGAAGAGGGACCGAACAGAGTGTCTGTCAAGAATGTGAGCTCGTGTGAAGGTGATGTGGACGTAAGCCAGCGCAAGGGCAAGATAATAACGCTGTTCGACGTCAAGTTAGTTCTTGATATTGAAGGTCGATCTCAGGGCTATCAATTCTTACGTGTTAGGTGCTACGAAGGAAGATGAGAGTGTTACTGGCACAATTACCGTCCCTGAAGTGGCACATGATACTGAAGAGGATGAGTACGTGGTATGTCTTTCTTCCAGGCTGCCTTTTGACATTAGTTTGACATCGACATTTTCTCGGAGACCTCCTCCAAATCAGCACTCCGGCCTCTTATCCGCAATAAACTTGTTCCACAATTACGCCAGACCCTCTCCAAGTTCTCGGACGAGCTCATTGCCACACATGGAAAAGACGTCTACAATCCATCGTTAAACTCCACACCCGCAAGCTCCGTCACGGCCACTCCCGGCGTCTCAAAACCCCCCACCCCCGGCCCCGTTTCAGCGCCTAAACCAAAAGGTGTCCACACAACCACCATAAACGAAGATATAGAATTCACGGCAACTGCCAAAGATTTATACGAGGTATTTGTGCGACCCGACAAGCTGGCGGCATGGACTAAAAGCCCACCCACGATTGAACCGATAGTTGGTGGGAAAGTTGTTTTGTTCCAGGGCAATGTACGAGGCGAATTTCTCACATTGAATGAAGGGAAGGAGATCGAGCAGACTTGGAGACTACCCACGTGGCCCGAAGGCAAGAAGCCCTGTTTGAACTTTGTTGACTGTAGGACATTATTGCAATTTGAAAATTGTATTCGATCAGGGAATGGAGACAACGACACTTCGGGTGACGTGGTCAGGAGTTCCAATTGGCGAAGAGGATGTTACGAAGCGCAATTTCCGTGAATACTACGTCAATCCCATAAAGTATGGTCCCTCTCCTAAGAATCCGCAGGAACACTGCTGAATCCCAAGATCCCATCTGGTCGTCTCACGACGAGTGGAATGGTCGAAGGATAAGGTGTTTGTTGCTGTGGCTATTGGAACAGTGCTAACCGCTGTGGTGTTAAGGTTGACGTTCGGTTACGGTCACGTCTTTTAAAGTACTTGTCCAGCTCAATTCACGAGCATGATGTTGGGGGAGAAAATGGCATGAGATTTGTTCTTACAACACTTATAGTTTCACAAGGCGTTGCTAGACTTGAATTTAAAATTTTCGCCCTCATTGCGGATATAATCGCTACCTAGATGACAAAATGGCGCGCTCCCATCTCTTACTCGTTTGTTTTCTTTGAACTGTCAGGCTTTCTCATCTCCAGTAAGATAGACGAAACGGACCTTGACTTAATCAAAGGAAAATGTCAAATCGTCGGGATAATTTCTTGATGTCAACAGCTCGCTCCGAAAACAATATCGGGTGCTTTAATTGAGAAATTTTGGTACCAGTGAGCGAAGATTCAAGTACATTTTCTTGAAGAGTATGGGATCCAGAACTTAGGACAAATGAAATGTTAGTACCGGCAAGTTTTTGATCAATGCCGTTCCTCATGCGCAAAACGGAAGGTAGTGGGGATGAAGTATTTATGATTTCTCCCTATCATTCGATATCTACCCGCCCCTGAAACCTCTCGGGAGCATAATTAATATCTCTAAGCTTCACTTTTTCCCTGCTTTCGGCCCATGCTTCTCGGGACTTCGCTAGTTGTACTTGCGCCATCTCCTGCAAAACAGCTTCCGGCATGCCTGGAAACTGCGTATTGGTTTTGAGCCGATCCAAGTAATCCTGCATCGTCCAACCGGTAGTATCAGATCGCAATCGAGCAATCTCATCCTGCGCCAACTTGATATGTTGTGCCGCCATTTTCTTTAGTGTAGTCAACTCCGTCTCCTCCTGATCAAGTCCATACCATTTACAGTACTTCGCAGAGACCTTCCGAACTTCCGGATCTGCTTCCCCAGCCTCGCGGGAGAGCACGTTATAATCCTGCCGTGATTTAGACCCAAGCTCAGTCGCTCGTTCAATTTGAGTGTCTAATTGCTCCGCGTATCTTTGTCGGTGGATTAGTCCCTCCTCACCCGCACGACTTAGGACGCCGGTAATATATTCCACACTCCTCAAACTGTCGTCATTCGCAGGGATCGAGTAGGTAACGGAACGTGGATCGCTATCGGTATCGATAATTCCAATGGTGGGGACTTGATGATTGGCAGCTTCTCGCAGAGCCAGACGATTTTCCCGAGGATTCAGGACAATCAGGAGCTCAGGTCGGACAGTGCTGGTAGGTCGACTGAATAGGTTATCGAAGGGGTTAGGATCCGCGGACCTCAGCTCAGGTTGGGTCTGCGCTAGTTCTTCTCGCTGATTATTCATACGTGACGATCTCTGAACAAGTTCATCCATCTGTTTCGCATCAAAATCGTCCGATCCCTCCAAAATTTCCGAACCTGTATAAAATTCATCGTCGTCTTGGTCTTCTTCTTCTTCCTCTTGCATCCACGGCTCTTTCTCTTCCGCCTGAGGCAGGGTATCAGATTTCACTGATTCCGTAGGGTGATCTAGTTGCTGTGCAGGAGTCGATTCGCCCTGTGGTTGGAAATATTCTTCCGCTCGCTGAATAATGTCTCGTTTTTGTGCTGACTCGGATACGGTCGACGTTACGTCAAAAGTCTTGTCTCCAATACCAACAACTAGTTTTCGATCGCGGCCTTTTCCGACAAACTTCAACTCGCTTCCGTCAGAAAACAAGAGCGAACGGCGCTTTCTATCGTATCTCTTGCCTTCGCGATCATACAGCCGATCGTTGACCATATATGAACCATCAGGATATTGTAAAAATCGCCGGCAATGTTTGTCGAACCGCTGTTCACCTAACATGGTTGATCCGTCGCGGAAAGCCTTAACCCGAGGGTACGCTGCGAATCCCGATTGAAGGCGCTCCATAATCTGTGGCGGATACTGTCCACGGGAAATAAAACCCTTTTGGGCAAGGAACCTGTCCATTTTGAGCCTCTCAAGTGGATTCCGATCACCCGTTTCACCCTCAATGATTTTCCCCATACGATAATTTGAGTACTCAGACCTGAGCTTTCTGATATACCAGTTGTCCCGGTGGTCGGGAATATATTCTGAATTAATCGCAAGGGTTGTTTGCAGTGATTGCTGGGCAGCTGTCGCTATGTCTGTTGAAAGACCGGTCACATCTTGAACGATGGAGGTAAACTTATCCCAGGCCATCCATCCCGCCAGATTTGGCATCCATCCCTCCGGATTTGGGGTTATGGCCATGCGGTTGAGAGGCTCATTAGTAGGGACCAAATTCGTTGATTTCGGATCAACACTTCCCTCCTCTTTCGAAGGGATCCAACTCCTTGTCTCCCTACCCCAGACAAATGCCAACTTTTTATCTCCACCTTGAAGTTCTGGGGGTAAGTCTCCTGGGCCCTTCTCCCCTTTATCTTTCGCATACGGCCTGAAGGGCGTCGGCTCATCCCGGACGTAACCCCTGTACAACACATTTTGGCCGTTTGTCAGCGTCCCTGGAATCCATTTTTTGGACAACATACACGCGCCCATCCTCTCCGTAGCATTTATCAGGATAGGCTTGTGACCTTTCCTTGTGCCGATGATCAAGATTATTCCCTGACGGAAAGTTACTTCCCGGACTATGGTGCACGCTCTTCGAAGATGAGCTAAGGTGTAATCCAGATTGATGATATGTGTACTGTCGTGGAGACCAGATATGAATGGTTTCATGGCGGGATGACAGGAAGATTTGTTGTGCCCGATATGGCTTCCTGCGGCTAGCAGTTGCTCGATGGTGACATTTCGTGGCTTGACAGGATTCTTCAAATCCCGGGTAGGGCTGTAGCGAGCTATTGACTGAGGTGTCAAAGGCTTGATAATATTTTCGCCTACCGTTAGTTAAGTGCGAGGAAGTCATACCGTAGGTTTGTCGACGATTCCATTGCTCCTCGAATGATATCTCATCTTCTGAAGGATCTTGTGCTTTACGAGTAGATATCCGTTCGCGACCCTCTTTCAAGGCTTTCTCTTTAGCGGCTTCGATGTATTGATTTATTTTCGAATCTGAAGGAGGCGTGTCCGTAGTTGCGCGACGTCGTTTGAGAAATTCCGAAATATACTTCTTCACAAGCTCATCATCGGGCTTCAATTTGTCATTGTCATTCTCTTCCGGCGACTCGACTTCGTACGCCGTTTTCTGACGCTCCCGCAACGTCGCCAGTAAATGCCGCCGCTCAACCGCGGTTCGATATCGTAAGGGCAAAAGGGCAAATTCGGGAGTGAAAGGCTGAACTGTTTGGAGATCGATTGTGACTTCTTGCCTCGTTCGAGGGTCAATGATTTGGATTGTTTTCCGATCAAGGAGATTCTGTGCTGATTTTGCGCCGCCCGTCAATCCATGTACGACCAGGGAGTGCGCGAGAGCCTGTACAGCCGTCACTCGAAACTTTTGATTGCGGGCATGTGATGATGCTTGACGACCAACACCGCGGATGCATGGCGGCCGCGACTGGAAAGGCCGCCGTAGCATGAGTCTGTGTCAATCAATCAAGCAATCAATCTGTGTGTTTCCGAGAAAAAATCAAAAGCTCAAATGTTGATCCCCGGCGTATTCGCGTAAATGGCCTTTCAGTTACATACTTATTTACTGACTTTACATAAATTTCATAAATTATGTTATGGAATTATGGATCTGAGCTCGCTCTATACTAAATTAGTATGTATACAAGTCCCTCAAGTCTTTGTTAGAGAACAGCGGATCGAATGAACACACCGGCTTCTTCTCGCGGTTCCTTTGAGGCGATGCTGTGACAGGGAGGTCATGGGAGCCAGATGGACTCAGGTTTCTTGCCTCTGGTGCATGTACGCACAGGCGCCCCAGAAACAGGTTTGGCCGATCGTTCTTACAATTGATAAGACTCTGCGTACGATTAGTCCGGGCCTGCCAGTCAAGGACTGCTACAATCTGATAAACAATTTATTCAGCATCTCTCCCGGAACCTCTTTCTATCAATTGAGCTCTCATTATGCCCGTCGCACATAATCCATACGCTCACAGGGCTTGGAAACCCGTCTCAAAAGCAGTGGAAGGTCTCGTCTGAGCAAGAGGTTTGGTGTTGACAATTAGTTCCTGAGGGGGCAACCGAAACTCCTTTCAATGCGTGTATGATGCAGGCATTTGAATGGTATGTTGCTCCCGACGGGAAACATTTCCGTCGTCTCGCGCGTGACGTCTCTTCCCTCGAGGCCATCGGTATCTCTGCATTATGGATACCACCCGCGTGTAAAGGGGGGAGTAACAGCGACAATGGTTATGGGATTTATGGTCTACGCTTCCTAACACTATGTTAATGACAGATCTATGGGATCTGGGCGAGTTTGACCAGAAAGCTACTGTGCGGACAAAGTGGGGGACGTACGACGAATTGAAGCAGCTTCAGAAAGTGGCCAAGGAAAATGATATCTTGTTGTATTTTGATGCGGTCCTGAATCACAAAGCTAGTGCCGATGAGACTGAGAAATGTAGAGCCATTGAGGTTGAGTGGGAGGGTCGTAATCCGTTAAGTCTATTTGCTAACAACAGATCGAACCAAATCTGTCGGCGAGGCCATTGAGATTACTAGTTGGCTGGGGTTCACCTTCCCTGGAAGGAACAACAAATACTCTGATATGAAATGGCATTGGCATCACTTCACAGGAACCGATTGGGTAAATCCGCTTTCCTTGGGCCTAACAACATAGGATGAAAATACCAAGAAGAAAGCTATTTACCGAATCCTTGGGGATGGCAAGTACTGGGCTAGTTCCGTGGACAAAGAAAAAGGAAACTTCGATTATCTGATGTATGCAGATATCGATCATGCCCATCCTGAAGTCCCTCAAATCAAAGACAAGTCTGATATCTAGGTCAAAGAGGAGATCAAAAAATGGGCAGTATGGCTCGTGAACAATCTCGAGCTCGGTGGCATCAGATTCGATGCTGTCAAACATTTCTCGGAGGACTTCCTAGTCGAACTAGTAATGCATCTCACGGCCAATTGCAGTGAAAACCTCTTCTTCGTGGGTAGTCTTCCCCTTTTATAATGTCTGATAGGAGGCGAATTCTGGATAGACGATCTCCAAACAATGATCGATTATCTGGATCGTGTTCCTCGCCAGTTCTCCCTCTTCGACTGTCCTTTGGTCCACAACTTTGGCAAAATCTCACGCACCGAATCCTCTGACCTGCGCAAAGTCTTCGACAACACCCTCGTCGGGGCAAAACCCATCAACGCAGTGACCTTGGTCCAAAACCACGATACCCAACCCGGTCAAGCCCTTGAAGTTCCGATCGAAGATTTCTTCAAACCTCTCGCATATGCAATCATCCTTTTACGTCTCGAAGGATACCCGGCCGTCTTCTATGGCGATTTATATGGCACTTCGGGACCTGGTGAGTTCAAGGGACCCTCTTGTGAGGATCAATTAGGTGATCTCATTCTCGCGAGGAAGTTATATGCGTACGGGGAAGAGAATGCGTACTTTGATTATCCTACTTGTGTCGGATGGGTCAGGAGGGGTACATGGGACCGGAAAGATGGGTGTGCTGTGGTCATGAGCAATGCTGGACCAGGTGAGAAGAGAATGTTTGTGGGGAAGGAACATAAAGGTGAGGTTTGGACTGATGTGGTATTAACTGTCATTGGGAGAGCTTAAAGTAGTTGCGCTGGAGTGATGCAAAGGTTGAGATTGGAGCGGATGGTCTCGGTGCCTTTGTTTGTGGGGAATGCTCTGTAAGCGTTTTTGTCAATGACGCAGCAGAGGGCAGAGATCAATTTGGAAAGTGGTATAATCCCATATTACAAAGGCTAATTTGATAGTAAGGGGATGTTCAAGGTCGACATCGAATAGAGTGAGGCTCTGGGACTTGCATCTTTTCTTCTTGACGGATATCCCTAAATTTCTTCTACAGCAGGTATCATAGAATTAACGTGCTATTAATTCTAAAGAAGTACAAACGCCAATGAATCTCTGCCCACCCATTACCCCCAAATCCATATTATACACATTATACATCCACACTCAACGGAGTCCCATACCCACTCGCACTCCTCGCAATAGTACTTACAAAATACTCCCCCCCGCCCGGCATCCAACTCACACTCCCCTGTCCAAACCTGCCCTTCTCAACGTGTAACATTTCCCCCGCCCCGCCCCTGGCGCCACGAACCCTGCCATCCTTCCCCACGGGAATAAAACTCTTCAAACTCACAATTTTGGCCCCCTCGGGGAGATCCAGGAATAAATGAAGCAAGGAATCGTTCAGTTTGGCTGTGAAGGCATAGTTGTTGCATAACACCAGGTTGGCTTGTTGCATTATCTCTGGTATCGCGGGGTGGCTTAATATATCGCCGTGGTGGAATGTGATTTCCCCGTGCGAGAGACCCCAGGCTCGCATCCGGGCTTCGAATTCGGCGATTTGTGCCGTCGCGAGGGTGGCTGCGTGGTCCATTATTTCGATCCCTATGGCGGTGCAGCCCGTTTCGCCTGCTGCTTGGATCAGACAGTTGCCTACTCCGCATCCTAGGTCCAGGAAGGTTTGTCCTGGGGAGAGATCCAAGTCTGAAAATAGTTTGGATAGGAAGGGGAAGAGGAGTTCGCCGTAGACGGTAGAGGAGAAGGCGGCGTATTTTCGGAGACCGTCGAGATGGGGGGAGACTTGACGGGTGTAGCATTGCATGGTAATTCGGTGGAGGAGGTCCCTTGGCATACTTGTCATCTTCTCAATTACAGGCGTCAACGGTCTTAGTGAGACTAGTTTATCATTGATGGGTGTGAGCAGTGGGAGTGCGTGTTCCGGGGTAGTCGACTTAATAGCCTTGCTGAGGCGATATATGTAATCTTGGATCATCGTGTCGGGAGGTAAAGTATCGCTCGGAAGGAAATAAGTGAGCAAAAGCGAAACGGTATCCACTATATCGCCTGTTGGATGGTACTCATCATTTTTCTTCGGTCTCAACAGTTTGAATCTACTGTTACCATCGCATACAATCAAGGTGTACATTTCCTCGCCAAAGGGTAGTTTGACAGTGACCTCCAACGCTGGATTTTCTGGATCTTCAGGCACAAACGAATCCCTATCGACCACACAAACCAACTCCCTGGCATGTCTAAACGAAACATCTTCCCCTGCCCTTGGATTCGCCATCCCTCTCTCCACAGGCATTTTCTGATGCGCTATATCAGGAGTGTCGTCGCGGAACAATTTGACCGGCTCCGAAAAATCCGTCTCATCATCCGAGGGAGATCGATGGATGCGATATGCCGGTGACGCCGTCCGACGCCGTTTGACTTCATTTGAGGGAGCAAGAGTCGCTAGACGGGATACATCCCGTGGCAAGGCTTCTTTTTGGACTGCAATAGAGTCTGTCTTTCGTTTTTTTGTAGGCGGAGGGACCGTCGAGGAACTTTGTGTTCGACGCATGGGCGCCGAATCGCCTTCTTTCTTTCGAATACTATTCCCATTTTGCACTCCATTCGGAGCTTCTATTCGACCAGTAACTTTCCCCTCGAACTTTGCCTCCTTTTTAACCACACGTGCTGTCGCTTCTATTCGTGATGGTGAGACGACTGTTGAGGAAAGTGATTTTCGCTGTTCAGGTTTTGGACGCGGGACAATTGCTTTTGCGTGGACCTTTGGGGTTTTCACCATAGAAGCGGCCCTGCCATGTACCTTATCAAAGAAGGATGACATCGGCAATGGGGGAGAGGGAGGAGACGAGGGAGAAGGAAGACGAGGACGAAGTTGACTTCGATAAGCGCTGAAATTTGGCGACGTTGATGCGAATCTCAAACAATACACGGATTACGTAAAAAATTAAGATTTTGTGACGGCAAGCGGCACCAGATCCGGATCTCAAGGGATCGGGGTGAGAATGGTTGACGTTACGCAGGTGGAGATCAAGATATCGGACATCGGGGTCAGATTTAATTCACATGTTACTATGGTCCCGCCCGGGCTGGTGGAAAGATAAGTAGGTTAAGGATTGATGAATATTGAATAATCTGACGTCCATCTTTCCGAAAGGATTTTGAAAAGCCACCCGCGTTAAATGCCAAGGTGGTCGGTTAGTACTTTTACAACGGATCCCTGTCAGCGAGTTGCATCTGCTGGTCTCGGGCTTGTCGTCAGCCTATGCCGGACTGGTCAATCCCCAAGAATGCCGACAGTTTCCAGTCTACGACGTTGGAAGGTCTTCATCCATATTGATTGCTTGACATAAATACTATATAACGATAGCGGTGATATGACTCTTCCTCTTCGAATAGAAATTTTTATGTAGCGATCAGTTCTGAATGTTCTGCGGTGGATCGTTGAAGCTGAGATGGATCTAAGCGGCGGGTGTGCCGCAGAATAACCCCTGAAACTGACCCGCGAATGCCCAACTTGCGCTGGTTCTGTGCGTTACTGCAGCCGGGCCCTTACTCGCCTCGGCAGCTGACAGATTGCTGACCCCGCCTCGGGGAAGGGAGACGAGCGAGCACTTCATTTGTTGGACGTTTGGGGATCTACATACATGGATGGCGGAACGCTGCTCCGAAGGCTCTTTTGAGTATGGCAATGCGGGACCCAATCAGCAAGTGATTATTGTGCAGATTACATACATGCCCTGAGAACGGTTGGCCGAGGGACGCTCCGCACAAACTCCGTGGGCAGGGGCGTTCTTTCCGTGCTTTCCATTTGGCAGCGGTTTATTGGCCACACTAAAAAACAGAACGCACCCCCCATCCTCTGCTCCAACGAAACATCTGTGTGTGTCGGCCCACTTCCAACAGCCCGTAGCAACTACAACCCAGCTCTCTGTCCTACTGTGTCCAATCTACTTGCCCAATGGAGTCTCTTCTGCGACAAGGCAAACAAGTCTGCCCCTTCTTGAAGCGCAGCAGTCCCGCTTCCCTCCGAGTCCTGGCGATGAACGTGAAAACGACTTCGCGCGGGTACCGAGTCTCGGCCCTTCAAACGGCGGCGACCCACTGTCCCGTCATCGGCAAGGCGCTTGCTGTGCAACAAAGCAAGCGTCAATATGTCACAAAGACCGAGAAGGTCGCAATGGCGCCAACTCATCCGGGACTCGCCGAGAGTGCGTCTCTCGAGGATGCGCATCGTGCTGCTGGAGTCACCGACTTGTCTCAAGGTATTTTATAATTAGTTGTCTCGGAGGCTGATTGAAGGCACTTGTCCTCACATCGAAGCTGCAAGGAAAGCTCATGGATTGAAGGTTGAGGAACCTAAGACTTTTGACTACGAGACATTCTATGCCAATGAACTCGATAGAAAACACAAGGATAAGTCGTACCGCTACTTCAACAACATCAACAGGGTATATCATTCTGAGAGTCATCTCTGATCATAGCTTGCTGGAGAATTCCCAAATGCTCATACCAAGGATACAAAAGAGAGAGTTTGTGTCTGGGGAGCAAATGACTACCTCGGAATGTCTCGTCACCCCGTTGTTATCGACGCCATTCATCGCACTGTTGATAGTTACGGATGTGGAGCCGGCGGAACTCGCAATGTACTTCCATCTCAAACTTCCCCGAAACTTACAATAGATTGCCGGGCACAATCAACATGCAGAAAAACTCGAAGCCTCCTTGGCAGATCTTCATAAGAAAGACGCCGCATTGGTCTTCTCGTCCTGTTACGTCGCGAATGATGCTACCTTGTCAACCCTCGGAAGCAAACTCCCCAACTGTGTCTTCCTCTCCGATGAATCCAACCACGCCTCGATGATTGCCGGAATGCGCCACTCCAAGGCCCAAAAACTGATCTTCAAACACAACGATCTCGAGGACCTTGAATCCAAACTTGCAGCTCTCCCTCGCGAGCAACCTAAAATCATCGCCTTCGAGTCCGTGTACAGTATGTGTGGTTCCATTGCCCCCATCGAAGCGATCTGCGACCTGGCCGAGAAATACGGTGCCATCACCTTCTTGGATGAAGTCCATGCGGTGGGAATGTACGGCGCTCGCGGCGCGGGGGTAGCTGAACATCTCGATTGGAATCGTCCTGCTTCTGAGCGCAGTCTTATGTCTCGCGTGGATATCATCACCGGGACCCTCGGAAAGGCGTATGGAAATGTCGGCGGGTATATCGCCGGGTCCGCTAAATTTGTCGATACCATTCGATCTTTGGCGCCTGGGTTTATATTCACGACTTCCTTGCCTCCCCATGTCATGGCTGGGGCGACTGCTGCGATTGAGTTCCAGAAGAATACCTTGTCCGAGAGGATTGCTCAACAAATCGCGGTCAAGAGGACGAAACAGATGTTGGCGGATTTGGATATCCCGGTGGTTCCTGGACCCAGTCACATTGTCCCTGTTCTTATTGGGGATGCTGCGCTCGCCAAACGAGTGAGCGATAAACTCCTCGTTGACGAGGGTGTCTATGTCCAAGCAATCAATTACCCCACTGTTGCAGTCGGCGAGGAACGCTTGCGCATTACTCCCACTCCGGGTCATACCCCTGAATTGATCAAGGAACTCGGAGAGTCGATGAAGAGGGTTTGGGCGGAATTGGGCGTGCCAACTGTGTCTGACTGGAAAACTAGTGGTGGAAGGGCTGGTGTGGGAGTCAAGGACGCTCCTTCGGCTGAGCCCATCTGGACCGATGAACAGCTGGGACTCAAGAAGGAGAGTGGGTTCAAGATGAGGACTGGTGGCAATGTTGGGATTGGTGTTGAACATGCCACTAGGGCTGTCATGCTTGAGACCACTGCTTGATCTACATATCTCTAGTAGTATCTAACTTCGCAGTTATGCCCTATTGACTTGCTTTCCATTTCCGTGGTATGTGTGGCTCTCTAACTTTTGGGTAGTTAGAGAGCCACACAGCTTTCAGCTACCGGGATAGCAGCAAACTAGCAAGGGTCCGGCCAGGCTGATGTAATTTGCGCGACACGGTGTTGTCTCAAGGATTCAGCCAAAGCTAGGAAAGTTGAGTGACGAGGAGGATATCCACCGATTGTTAATTGTGTAATCCATCGTACTAATTCCGCCTCTTCAGCAGGGCTTAGAAGCTGCGTCTCTTGGTGGCTATTGATCCGTGTTTGTCGCCCAGCTATTCGGTGTTTGAGAGTCGAGTGCGGTACATCAAGTTCTTTTGCTGCCTCGCGAACCGACTTATAAAGCCCCGATTAATTCCTTTTTTTGCGTTATCAATCCGCTGTTCTTTCTCGTCCCTCGCAATCGCGTTTGTCTTTGCTTTGACCATAATAACAGTCGCGGTCTTAGTCAATGTTACTAATTGGTGAACCGTGGTGGCTCGCTAGACCGTGTGGCTCGGATCACCCCCAACGAACATACGGGATAGGTGCATGAGGTAGCGAGCATCAAGCCAGTTGCAATCGCAATATAGAGCGAAATGAGCCACAACTTCAAGTAATCGGTTTGATAGAGATAGGCGTCCTTCCCTTTGGTCGGCCGGTCTCCTTGACCTGATTGGCCGATTAGATCATCAAAAATCACTGTGCCGGACAGGTCGGACTGTTACAAGTTACGTAATTGATGCCTCTCAATCCTCTCCCTCCACTCCGTTCCGGTCAAGGAGATAACCGCCAGCCAGCCAGCCAGACGAGTCGTCATTTCCACCAAGCAAGCACCCTCGAAATCAACAGCATCGCCGGCAATGGTCCAGCCCGGCCTTTCCGCCCAGGAAGCTGCTGCAATCAATGCTGCTGCCGTGACTCGCAACTACGCCGTCAAGCCACGACTACGCTACCAAACCGTCAGCGCAGTGTCAGGTATTTATTCATTCCCACGTTGCATAGGACTAACGGTCGCAGGTCCTTTAATCATTTTGGACAATGTCAAGGTATGGCTTTGTGCAAGAAGGAAGGGGCGTTGTTTGTGCTAATGTGCAGTTTCCGCGGTTTGGCGAGATTGTCAATTTGACGTTGCCTGATGGGTCGGCGAGATTGGGGCAGGTTCTCGAGGTACAGGGATCGAAGGCGGTGGTGCAAGTACTTTCCTTTTTTTGTCCTTGCTGATACACTTTTTTGTAGGTTTTTGAAGGCACGTCGGGGATTGATGTTAAGAAGACGACGGTGCAGTTCACAGGGGATGACTTGCGCATTCCCGTGTCAGAAGATATGCTGGGCCGAATATTTAATGGCTCCGGAATCCCCATCGATAACGGTCCCAAGGTATTCGCAGAAGATTACCTAGATATCAATGGTAAGATATAGCCACTCAATCCCGCCTAATTCTCAGGCTTGGCAATAAATCCTTACTCCCGAATCTATCCACAGGAGATGATTCAGACGGGTATTTCTGCCATCGACAACATGAACTCGATTGCCCGCGGCCAGAAACTCCCCATTTTCTCTGCGGCCGGACTCCCTCATAACGAAATTGCCGCCTAAATCTGTCGTCAAGCTGGTTTAGTCAAACATAGCAAGGACGTCCATGATATACACGAGGACAATTTCTCGATTGTTTTCGCGGCAATGGGGGTCAATATGAAGACAGCGCGATTCTTCAAGACCGATTTCGAGGAAAACGGAAGTCTGGAACGAGTCACTCTGTTCCTCAATCTCGCCAATGATCCCACATACATACCACTTGCGAATGATCAATGGGAATTAATTATAGAATCAAATGTATTATTACGCCCCGACTTGCGTTGACAACGGCTGTATACCTCGCTTATCAAACTGAGAAACATGTTCTGGTCATTTTGACGGATATGTCTTCTGTAAAGTACTCGCGCTTTACCAGGTTCAGGTTCAAGGTTCAAGGTTCAAGGTTCAGGGTGAACAGGTTAGAGGTATGAGACTTCAGGGTCAAGCTCGGAGTTTGAGATCTGAGTTGATGTCTGGTTGAAATCTGTCTACGTTCGAGGGGAGTAGCCCCTCTATTTATACTTGTTCTAGCCTACATTCGTGTAACAATGATTAGAAATACAATCCTTCCAAGAATCCGCCGGAAGTTTTCATGCTTCCATGGAAACTTCCATTAACTTCCATAACTTTCCGTCACTTTCCATAGTAGTCTTCCAGAATCTTCCAGTATCTTCCAGTGTCTTCTTCCGTTTTCCATACTTTGTACGCTTACAAATGCCAGTACATTACACTCGGAGCGACGTATCTTAAACTTATCTGGAGGCTGGAGATTGAAATCCCCATCATCGAGCCAGAGATATATATCCGCCGGTTCGCACGGGAATTAGACTTTGGTAATGAGACGGAGAAGGTCGCGAGGGATGCCACCAGACTGGTGCAGAGGATGGATCGGGATTGGTTGAGCAGTGGACGGAGACCGGCGGGACTCTGTGGGGCGGCTCTGTTCATTAGCAGTAGGATGAACAATTTCAGAAGAAGTGTCCGAGAGATTGTGTATTTTGTCAAGGTTTCTGATGTCACAATAAAGAATCGGTAGTCTTCAAGAGGTCATGGGTTAATGATAGGTTGGAGGAGTTTTTGAGCTTGCCTTCAGCCAAGTTGACGGTGGATGAGTTTCGGGAGATATGGTTCCAAAATGCAGCAGACCCGCCGTCGTTTGCTGCGAAACCACACACAGCATTGAACACAGCATTGAACGATACGGAAGATTCAGACGAGGAGGCTGAAGAAATGCTGGCTATCGAAGCTACAGAAACCACTGGAGCAGCACAAATTGACATCTCGGAAAGCCAGGCGGAAGCAATCGAAGAACTTGCCGACAAGGAAGCTGAGGCAGAATTCTTAGAAGATCTAGTCCAGGACAAAGAACTAGAAGACGAGATTCAGCGGCATCTCGACAAGGATCAGTTCCAACAAGCTCTCGCCGAGATGGCTAGTACTGCTATAAATCAGCTTTTGCTAACAATAGAATTGAACCAACAACAAACTAATGCTCCCGCTGATGAGGGAAGTCTTTCTGATCTTGACGACGACGACGAAGTATCCGGTGCTATCATCCACGACACTTCGGAACATTTCATTCTCCGCGCACAACTATGGATGGAATCAAATCGAGAGTACTTACGAGAACAAAGAGGTAACATCCCCATGTTTGTCCACTGCCATAGCTATCTCATTCCCTCCCCCTACCGTTTCTCTCGCCCTTCTATAATCCAAGCTGCCTCTTCACACTTTGGACCCGTCACTAAATAATTAGAAAAATGACTACAAGAAGAAGACGAACGCAATGGAGTCAAGAAAAATCAGCCCCGCAAACGCCGAAAGAAGACCAAAAAAGCCGACCTCGCAGACGGAGAAAGTGTCCCTAGGACGCCCGCCAAAGCAGCTAAAGAAATGGCGAGACAAAGAGCTTTCTCCAAGAAAATTGATTACTCTACCATGGATAGACTATTTATAGATGAATAGTTTGGTAATAATGAAGGAGGACTTTATAGGAAGCTTAGGAATATTTGGCAATTTAGGTTGGGTTATTTTGATTCCAGGGGTTAGTACATACTACTAGTAATTCAAGGCCAGTTGTGCTGGTAAAACGAGATGGGGTCAATAAACGTGAGATGGGGTGATAGTAGGGATGCAAATGGCATCTCCGTCTCACCCATTCAGACGATCCATTCTCGAGGTCTATAGTCGGCTTAATAAGATTTCGGCCAGTCAGATTAAATGCTGGGGCGCATCGCAATAAAACTACTGGGTTTGGCATAACACTTCTCCAATCATTGAATTTTCTCGGAACACGTGGTTTACGAAAGTCGTATCCTTAAGAGTTAAAAGGATCTAGCATAGTCACTTTGCTTCGGTCAGCATTCTGTGCGGGAAGCATGAATTTGGGTCTTTAGCAGAGCGCAAATATTTCCATTTGTAAGGTGTGGAAGAGAGAGATAGACATTGCCATCAACCGGCACTGTCAGATCAGTTGATGGTGTCCAAAAATAGAACACGTGCAGTTGCAACCAAAATAAATTCCCCGTCCGCCGAAAATGGCAATGGCCGTTAATCCGGACGAAGCCTAAAGAGTGGCCCTGACTCCAACGCATCGTTCCGTGTCCCTCCGCTGCAGCTTGACTTAGCGCACACACAACAGCCATGTCCACACATGAAACGATTCACGTACTTCCTCAATTCTCCCTGTCCCAGCGCAATCCTGACGCATAGCATCCGCTGTCGGTGCACTTCAATTCCACTGGTGCATCCATCGTCGAGGACTCAATCCCCACGTCCGACGGCCATGCAAACGATATCTACTTCCTGCATCACACTGCCGAAGTCTCGCATATCGCTGTGGACGTATCTTTTTTTTCCCAATGGTGAGCTGATGTATGTAGATTGGTGGGTCACTGGCCAAGGTTGTGTACTTTACGAGGGATCCCAAGAATTCCGGCGGCGGCAGGTTGAACTTTACAAAGTTTGAGATAGAACATATTGAGGATTGCATTGCGTTTTTGAAAAGACTTGTCGGTGGCAAGGGCGAGGGATCACACTGCGGCAGGAAGATGTGTGTTATGGCTACCAGCGGCCCGAGTTATAAATTCTATGAGCATCTGAAAAAGGAATTGGACGTGGAAGTAATACAGGAAGACAAAATGGAGTGTCTCATCGTCGGTACGTCCCTTAGTCCCTTACCTATCAGCACTGTACTTCAAGCCATGGAAACTCATTGTTCACAGGACTCGACTTCTTTATACAAGAGATACCCTCTGAGGTATTTACTTTCTCGCCCACCGATAAGATAATATCCTATCTCCCGCCACGAACTTCGCTATCCCCAATCTACCCATACCTTCTCTGCAACATCAGCTCTGGCGTCTCGATGCTAAAAGTTTCCGCTCACAACACATTCGAAAGAATTGGCGGCTCCTCCCTCGGCGGCGGCACGCTCTGGGGTCTTTTATCACTGTTAACCCCCGTGAACGAATTTGACGAAATGCTCGCCCTCAGCGGAACTGGGGATAACGCCGAAGTGGATATGCTGGTAGGCGACATATATGGCTCGGATTACTTGAAAGTGGGCCTAAAATCAACGACCATTGCATCCACATTTGGGAAAGTTGCTAGGAAGGCAAGGGAAAGGGGAAATGACCATGGTCCGCTCAAGGGGTTTAATCCACAAGATATCTCACAGAGTTTACTTTTTGCGATTTCGAATAATATTGGACAGATCACTTACTTACAAGCTCAGCTACACGACCTCCAGCATATCTATTTCGGAGGTTCATTTATACGAGGTAAGATCCTCTCCCTCGATGTAGCGTTTCTAATACTAGGCCATACGATAACCATGAACACTCTAAGTTATGCCATCAAGTTCTGGAGCAAAGGCACCAAACAAGCCTACTTCCTCCGGCACGAGGGCTATCTGGGCGCCATTGGGGCATTTCTTCGACACCAACCGAGTGAATGAATTCGGAGGTTTAGTGCCACCCGAAGGGATATCATTCCCTTTTTGCCCAAGGATGTGGGCGGGTTGAGGGACGAAGTAGTGGATCCGGATGAATAGATTTAAGCGGTTCTAAGGACAGTGACTCGATCTCACATGATGAGCTCAAGGTTACTGATGGGGATATGGATTTGGACAACGTTGGGTCCTGGGGGAGGTGAATGGCAAAGGGATTTGCATTGCGATAGCATGATACCTAGATTATAGAATGAAAACCAAATCCATTAAAGACTTCAAGATTTAGATATTAAAAGTCCGGTATCACCAGCAAAGTCTCCTTCTCAACATCTTTCCGGCAATCAAACCATTCAGAAATCCACGATTATGCTAATGCTCCCCAACTCCGTATCGTTCCAGATTGTTTAGATGCTTTTATGCTCCAGGAATCCCTGCAATGACCGCTACACAAGGTCTTCCATGAGCACATATAAAACCCCTTTTACACCCCGCCAGTCGTCTTACAGTCTCGACACACTCCTCCCTCGTAAGAATGTCTCCAAACATCACCGCCTATGATCAGATCTGGGCCCTAAATGCGAAACATCGGAGGGACTCAAACTTGGGAACCAAAGAAGAGGATAGGGATACTGTGGGATCGCGCCGGAAACAGGGTTCCGGAGTGAATGGCAGCGGGAAGTTATTCAAGGGATGAGGGTGGAATGGGGTATTTAGGAGTAGTACGCTGCGACAAGCTTTCGAGGCAAGGATATCCATTAACAATGATGGCAATTTAGTTGCCGCTTCTTCCGACAAATACTGCATGAGAATTTCTTTCCACTTCGCGGCGTCCAGATCCTTCGTAATATCTGGCACGTTATCAAGTCGGAGCACCGCAATGTCCTTTGATGTCCCCTGCATCTCAGAACTCCCCATCTCCGAGCTTTCAACTGTAACGCAGATCCCCCACTGCCGCAATATTCCTTGACGTTTCCTCAAGGTACTGAGATACTTCTGTGACATTTGAATCTGAAGGGCTGGAGCAGGTATATGTACGCTTTGATGTAATTGCTCAATCAGTCGTTCAAGTCTGTAGCGCTCGTCCGCCGCATGCTGATCAATCATCGCCAGAATCTGACCGACTAATTGTCCTTGCATGGGATTACTACCATGACTGCTGAGATGGTCAGGTTCCATGGGATCTGGGATTGATATGAGGATGAATTTCCGGTCAACTTGGTTGATTATGTTTGCGGTGAGAAAAGTATCTGACGAAAGGGTTGTCGGAAGTTTTGTTGAGATTGTTTCGAGGAGCGGGATTGGTTGTTCACTTGATGTGTAGACCGGGTTTATCCACTACTTAATTAGGAGTATTCTCTAAAGAGGCCAAGTACATTCGACTTTGGGTTCTTTGGAGGTCGAGGGATTAGATTTCTTCTCATCAGATGCAAGGATTAGGCAGATGATACCGTGGAATGCACTGTGGATATCTGAGAAATTGTCCATCGCGGCATTTACCAAACTATTATCAACATCCCACTTCTTACCAGGATCTCACCCGTTGATGATATTCAATTCCTGGCTCTTTTCTTCCAATAACAATTTGAGCTTCTTTCCTCTCGCGAGTCTTTCCTTTCGAATACTCTATCCCCCTAGCAGAAACTATCTTTGACTCGACCAGACGCGGAAGATCTAGTGCCATTATCCCCCGTCTAAAAGGGACGGAGTGTTTTCCAGCAAGGCCACTATTCTCCAGGAGCGTGGTTACTGTTTGTGCCAGACACAGAGTTGATTTTTCGGGAGACCTAATACGAAGGATGAGAATGACTGATTTGTAAGACTCGGAGGAGGAAAAGTCGTCAGATGAGATGATGGTGGAAGTGATTTTAGAAAGGGTCTGTTTGATTTCGTCGAGAAGGGAATGGCGGTGTATATATCGTCTGTTGACATCTAAAATTAGAAATGCCACTCCAAATAAGGGATATTACAAGTGAACGTATAGCTCATGGGAATACTTGCAAAGAACAGTTTCACCGAGATCCCCACATCATCCGAATTCCCTTCAAATTCGCCGTACATACAAAATTTCCCACCCAGGCTTTTTTCAAGGACATTCCTCTCCCACCCCTTGCCCTCACTCCTATCAATCCTGATCACTTTCTCGCCAGACTGGTTTCTCAATGTCACCGCAACTGGCAACGATAATCCTATTCCTAGCGTAATCTTCTTTAATTCTGTCCATTCTGCGTGACTGTTCGAACGAGACGTAGCTTGTCGAACAGGGTGATTGAAGAATAAATCTTTTACTGTTATAGTTGTACCTACGGCTGTTCTTGTTGATGTCGGCTGCGGTGCGACAGGACTTGTTGACGGGGAGAGAGACAGAGTATGAGCTTGGCGGAAAGTAGCGTGACGTGAAGTTATTGTAAGATTTGAGAAATATCCTAGTAAACGCAGGACAACAGTCAACATCGTCAGATGCAAAGGGTACATGTTCCAGAATGCGAAAACAAAGGTCTCTCTTGCGTATACAAGTCGCTATCTGCTGTTAATATTTGGGATGGATACAGGGAAGGGTACCCGCTGCCTTTTGGATGCAGGATAGTTTGTCGGGAGTAATTCCTTGGCCGTTGTCCATGAGCGTAACACGTCCATTTTCGATATCCACGAATCCTTCTACGGAGGTTGCTTTCCCATCGATACCTGGCAGTCAGTCAAATAGATGCAAGTCGTGGAGTACAATTTAGGAGGAGCCCGCCGCATACTTCGGCCAAGCTGGTGTGGACGATGGCAGCGGTCAGTCGTCTGAAGTCAGCCGTCTCTAACGCCGAAATCTTGGATGCCATCACTGCAATTGGGATAGCACCTTCCCGTTCGATTCGTGTTGTCGCGCGGCTGATCAGCTGCAGCTGCGACGCCGAATCAGATGTAGTACTAGTGGCGATCATGGAGACAATCCTGGCCTTGAGGAAATTTCCTCCGTTCGTCAGATCGACTTCATTTATTTTCGCCTTTGCTACTGTAGACATTTGGCTTATGCTGCCTGTCATCCTGAGAATTCTGACCACCATAGTAATCGTCTGTCATTCCCGCGTTCTACAGCTGCCATTCTCCAGCCAGCTGGCGTTCTCCAAGCTGGCGCACGAGCTCCATGCTCCGGCTTTGGGTGCTCGAGAGGGGCGATAGTCACTGCATCTGATGCCTATCGAGTTAGGAGAGGAGCAATGATGGCGATAAACGATGAAAGGGACGAAAAGAAGCACTCGTAGATGATATAAAAGTGCGAAGGGCTTGTGATATTGAAATTAATTGAAAAACCATCCCAAACTTGTGCAAAAGCTTCCAAAATCCCCACTACAGGAAGTATCTTCACAAAACGAATTTCTATAACGCTATGTTTATTCTCCTTCGACGAAGATACTCAGCAAAAACATAAAATTATAAACCTAGCCATTCAATGGATAAGAGGTCGAACTTCTTTCCGGAACTCTTCCAGGGCGATTTCGCAGAAAGGAGATGTAATATGAGGAGGATACGTGTATTTTCGACTTCGCGCTGTAAGGCCAAACTGATGATAACCTTTATTACAATCGATCAAGCTGAAATAGAATGCCCCCGCCAACGCTCTGAATATCGTATCCTGCCGAGGCAACGCATATCGGTCGGCGACCGTTTTCGAGTTGACCTCTCGCAAATCCACACAAAAACGCGGTTTTCCTTTCTGAACTACATGACCACTGGCGATGCTATTTCGGAATTTGACAGTTGCACAACGCCCATCTTCTCTAGTTGATCGACCACCTCCCTGATGAGCTTCCTCTTTCTTGGCGAAGTCCGGTACGGTTGTTGCGGTCGGATCGCCTTAGCGTCGGCATCGATGTCCATATCAAATTTATCGCTCACTTTGCCGAGTCTCTTCTCTGGTCCCGAGAAAACTTTCTTGTGCTTGGCTAACATCTCAGGTCAGGGTCGTTCAATCCGAGTGACATCTTGATATCTGGAAATAATTCGTCCTCCTTTGTTGTGATCGGGGTCGTCAGTTAAGAGATGCCGGAATCTGGAACTTCAAGCCAGTATTTAAGACAATCGATTCGAACATTATGTGTCACCCGCATCACTTTCATTCCGTGACCCCTGATCCCTCGTTTTCCCCAAACCGCCCTCATGTGATTCGTATAGATTTTAAGTCCGACGTAGACTTGAACTGTCGTGTTGGGGGAGAACGCCTAATTGCGTGCGTCATTGATCAACTGTGCCCATGTTTCGTGGGTGTGAGAGACTTCGAAAAAAATGAATGCAAGATAGAATTGGTAGAGGACTTCTGTAGGTCGAAGAGGGAAATTTTGCGCTTTCCCTTGATCCGTGACTGGTGACGTCGTCTGGCCTCGGCAAGGGGTAGGCATCCATTACCGTTTGTTCGTTCAATCCACGAAGGTCGACAACTGGTCAAGGCTTTCCGTTTTTCCAAACGACGAAAACGGGCTATCCCACGGGTACAACACCCTCTGCGTCCACGACCTTTCGGTCCATGTGAAGCCAATGCTGAGATGACCCTCGAACCCTACCCTAAGAAGACTGCATAACAGTCACATCAGAATCCACCCAATCCTCGCGATTCAAACCACCTCCAAAGTCCAAGTCCGCCTTTCACCAACCCATCTCCATTCGAAAATGGTAAGCCCTCCAAGCCTCAATGCTCTTGTCGAGTAGCACGGCTAATCCGTGTGCAAACAGCCAGCAAAGAAAAAGGTCGCATCAAAGGAAGAGGTCGTCAGCCTCGGTCCTCAAATCCGGGAAGGTGAACTTGTCTTCGGAGTCGCTCATATCTTTGCCTCGTTCAATGATACTTTCGTCCACGTCACCGATTTGTCGGGGAAGGAAACCATCGTCCGAGTCACCGGTACATCCTCCTCCTGCTCTGCGAAGTTTTGTTGTTGTTGTTGTTGTTGTTGTGTATGGGACTGTACTAAGAACAGGTGGAATGAAAGTCAAGGCTGATCGGGATGAAAGTTCTCCATACGCCGCTATGTTGGCTGCCCAGGATGTCGCTACACGATGCAAGGAACTGGGAATCACCGCCCTACACATCAAGATCCGCGCTACTGGAGGTACCTCCCCCGGCCCTTCCAGCCTCGTCTGTGTTTTGGGGATGGAATTGACTTGTAGGAAACGGGTCAAAGACACCTGGTCCCGGAGCTCAATCGGCTTTGAGAGCATTGGCTAGAGCAGGCATGCGCATTGGACGAATTGAGGATGTTACGCCCATCCCAACTGATAGCACGAGGAGAAAGGGTGGACGACGTGGAAGACGTCTATAGATTCGAGATATAGTGTTGTTGCTATATTCAATTGTTGGGTCATGTGTAATTGAGTATGAGCAGATGATATTGGCAATTGAAGCATTTCCAAAAGGATTTCTTGTGGTGTTGGTGAATGATACTCTTGTCTACTGATATATTCGACTTTGAGCAGGGAGACGACAGCCAAGCCCTGTCTCGGTGTAAGTGGTGCTGTTTCATCATTGAATTATCTCTTCTCCTGCGAACTCCTGGCATTGGTATTGTTTTTCTGAAGCCAAGCCTTTCAATACATTGTGTCGTGTAAGGGAAGCCGGCAGAATAGAGAAGATATGACAAGAATAGATAGATTAGATGATGATGATCAAGAAGAGCTGCGAGCTACATGCTACGGGTCACGTGTACCGTGACATGTCGCGGTGAAGTTTCTTCCATGGACACGACCTTTGCAGTACATCAGATACGGTTTTCTCCCTTCAACCGAAAAGTCTTGTGAAGATTACATATGCTCCCGGACTTATAACATGCTCAATGATTTCTCATAAGATTTCTCACCGACGAGATCTTTAGACGAGGCATGAGGTGTCAAAACATCAAAAATCCCCAAAAGCACCATAGTCCGCCATCGAATAAACTTCTTATTCAACCTTTCTTGCTTTGTAGTTGTCACGGACGTAGGGTGAGAGCCCTAGCGCGCTCTGGATAAAACCAGTCACATAGCTTTCGTCGCAGCTTAGCCGACATCAACAACCTGCAATGGACTAGATTTCTGTACATCGAGGTCCTTTGCGCCCCACGCAGCCTGCGGCGGATACGATTCGTGACAGCGATAGCGTCCCTTTGAGTCGAGAACTGCTCCAGGTTTGAGCGGAATCTGCATCCAGTCTGCACCTCTGATCCAACAGTCAGGAGTTTGAACATTTTACTGTCCGTGAACTCCCGGTGCCTCTGAGATGGCCCCTTTCGCATGAAGCCTTGTACGATTGTGGACCTAAAAGTTATTAAGAAATTCATGATGGGGGTACAAGTAGCAAATGATAGGCAGGAACTCAGGATCCTTGCCCCATTCTTCGATCTCAGTGACATTGTCGTCATTGAGTTGGAGGTTTTCATTGAAGACCTGAATAAGGGCCTTTGCTCCCGGTACCCCGTGGGCTTGCCATGTCGCGGTCTCTTGTTCTCTGCTTCTGATGAAACCACGAGCACCCCCGGTTCGGATTGACGAACTGAGATCGCCTTGGTCAAACCCGTATGTTCTTTGAGGAGTAGCGGGTTGGTGGGTCTACAAAGTGAGTAGAAGAAGTGTGGAGACGCACCATTTGAACAGCTTGAAATTCCTCGAATCCCACTTGCTTGAGGAACTCATGTGATCGATACATGAGGTTCGATTCAGAAACCCAGAGCCTAACCAAGTGGGCGGTATCGACATCTGGCAAATTGTCCCAAATGAAAGAGACGTACTTATTGTTGAATGACGCGATGTTACACGAAAGCGGAAGCTCCGGAAGTAGGAAGCTCTGGAAGTAGGAAACTCCGGAGATACCGGAAAGCGGAAGCTCCGGATGAGGTGGCATTGATCAAGATAAAAGGAGCTCATGTAGCGCGTTGATAAGGCAATTAAGTCGTTTAAAATCATTCCATTGCAACACTTATCTCTTATTTTGTCTCTGGTCAGATGAAAGGCCATCTGAGCAGAAAGACAGGAGCACTTGAAATGTGCTCCTGTCATGACCGCTGTACTAGTCACCCTCATCCATTCGTATAGCTGAAGCATCTCTGCTTCATTGAAGGGCCGGCGCGACCTCAACTGCTTGTACAGGGCCAACGAGCTTTGGTGGGCACCTTCTTGATAGACCGGGTCCGAAGCTTTCATGTTCTCGTTGACTTCATACATGTACATCTCATTGATTTTGTATGAATAAGACCGGGAAAGGAGCGCCGCAACACGCTCCAAGTGGACGCCCCCCTTTTGGATCCCTTTCGCAGCGAGGAATCCGCCCAGGTGATAGTTCGCAGTCGATTCCTCTTCAAAGGTGATGATAACGCTTCAATTGCATTTGCCAATGTCAGAGCAACAACTCCGTCTTTGTTCGTGACGAAGTGAATGCCGATGACACGCTCTTTGGCGTTGAGTTTCTCGAGATCTGGTCTTTCAAGTTTGGCATGTGGAATGACAACTACTGTTACAAAATACTCCAAATCATGAATCATACCGTACTTGTCCGACTCCAATGCAGAGGTACTTCTATCCATGGGGGGGATCTGAGCGGGAGGATTACGGTTCGGTGTTGTGGAGGGCGGGATCTGAGCAGGAGGATTACGGTTCGGTGTTGTGGAGGGCGGGAATCTGACATTTGGGGGCATTGTCCTCTGGTTGGACTCGACCTATCCTATCTTCCCAGAGTTCCGGAAACTCGGCGATGACGGCGCGCAGTTCTCGGATCTCTTCCGGCGTGATGTCATCTGACGTATTGACATTGACGGCTTCTGGTCCGAACTTGGAAGTAGGCTCGCCGCCCTCGTCCGAAGGGGGAAGCAAAGAGTAAAGTTCTTGGGCATATAACATCAATAAGATATATGGGTCGGGGCGATATGTCTCGCCGGGCCGCATGAAGGCTTGCACGATTTGTGCGGCCGAAAGGCCCATCATGACAGAGTCGTTGAATGTTGACGTAGCTGGGACAGAAGCGAACAAACAGCTAGTCACCTCGGGATCTGGGGGACCCAATCTCTCGTCAGATTCCCATCGGAGATTTCGCCAATTTGAGTGTTCGCCGGCAACCAATAGTAGGGTATTTACAGTAAGTACGACCCAACGGAACAGATAATTATCTGTTACTGTGGGCGAACCAATCGAAGCTCTTGTATGTGACTCAACCCAACGGAGCGGACTGAATTGACTATCTATCGCTTTTATACGTCCGCAGCAGCAGCAGGAGGAGCAGCGAAGCAGCGAGGAGGACACGCGCAGTTCAAAGAAGCGTTATGATTCTGAGCAAGACCAGGATCTATGACGACAGAATTATTTGCCGGACCGATCCTCGACGACACGCCTGTTGACACGCCTCGCGGGAGTCCTCTTCCACGCCAACGGCTTGAAAACACAACCACCTCGAACCGCAACAATAATAACACCGATGAGGATTACTATGAGAGTGCCATTGACGACGACAACGAGATTCCCCTGACGCAGCGCAAATCCAAGACCCTCTCCGCGCCCAATCTGCACCAGTCACCGCCGTCTTCATCGTCGTCTTCGTCATCCGCCGCTGTCTCCCCCGGTACCTCCGCAGACACAAGACATCATCCTCACATAACCCTCGAACGTGTATCCTCGATTCCCCGGCCTTTGCTGGTGAAAGCCAAAACAACGGGGGATTACCTGCAACACATCCACGACCAATCCAAACATGATTTCCTAGTCGCACAGGGCGGTCCTCTGGCCGCACGGCGATTCTCGCTCTCCACTGATTATGGCTTAGACGAGTTACGCGCGCCGCCTATTCTTTCAGACCATCCGCGCAGGAAATCTCTCGAATCGGCGTGGACTCAAAAACCTACTCTTCCGGAAAAAACACGCACAGAACGAATCACAGAGGACATCGTCGTGGGGTCCTGGATTGTCTTCCTCGCGATATGGGGAGCTCTTGCCCGGATCGGACTCTCAGCACTAAGTACCTATCCAGGACAAGTTGTCTTCCCGCTCATATGGTCCCAATTCATCGGCTGCGTCGTCATGGGCTTTTTACTCCAGGACAAAACCCTCTTTCCCAAGGAAACGCGATACGTAGCATTATACATCGGTCTGACCACTGGCTTCTGCGGCTCATTGACGTCCTTCTCGACGTTTATGTGGAATTGTCTGCAGGCGTTGGCCAATTTGGATCCCTCCTACCCGAGAGGCAGGGGGTATAATTTCCTTGCCTTGTGTGGACAGGTGGTTATCACGCTGTGTGGGAGTATTGCCGGGTTGCGCTTCGGTGCGCATATCGCGCAGGTGTCGAGACATTTGTTGCCCAGTGTGCAGATGCACAAGGGACGCAGGGGAGTGGATTTGCTGGGCGTGGCGTTGGGAATTCTGGGATGGGGGGTCGCGGGGATTATGTGTGGGTTAATACCCAAATGGCGCGCCGAGCTCTTTACTGCTATTCTTGCACCGGCTGGTACTTTCCCTTTTATCCATGGTCTCTGCATATATTTTGGCTGATATTTGTTATTTAGGGGCTTTATGTCGTTGGCAATTATCCCGCTTCAATCCTCGAGTTCCGTCTTTTCCTCTGGGAACTTTCTCAGCTAATATCCTCGCAACGCTTATCCTCGGCACAATGAATCTCATCCAAGGACGGGTATTGCTCCCTTATCCCTCGATTCTCTGACGATAGATCCGAACACCCCTCTCGATGTTAGACTGCGCGGTCCTATTCGGCATAGACAACGGTTTCTGCGGCTGCCTAAGTACAATAAGTACCTTCGCCGTCGAACTGGACACCCTGGTTCGTAAACATGCATATATCTATGCATCAGTGAGTATTGCTACTGGAATTGGGGTGTTGGTGTTAGTTGTCGGTGTAGAGAGTTGGACGGTGGGGTACGAGGCGATTTGTGGGATATGATACGCGAAGAAGAGGTGGTGCCTGTAATTATTTTTTGTGTGTGTGGATGGGGGATGGTTAGAGTATTGTTTTATTGGGATCTGGGTTCATTGAGATGCTGATTCAGGGGAGATTGTAAATGGTGTTGGATGGGGTCAAAAGAGGATATTTTTGATGGTAGAAAAAGAACATAGCAAGGGCTTGTAGATCTTAGTTATAAAAACTAAGAGAGTGG